>Ga0302325_10004182_pt1 | contig 33444 bp, 27 predicted proteins | sample Palsa_T0_2_FD_201948 | JGI IMG/M metagenome (GOLD analysis project Ga0302325, IMG submission 201948) | Peat permafrost microbial communities from Stordalen Mire near Abisko, Sweden - Palsa_T0_2 | ecosystem: Environmental > Terrestrial > Soil > Palsa > Peat permafrost | place: Sweden: Abisko... | reverse complement strand
TCGGACAGTGACCGGCCGGCGTGCGGTGTAGCGCTCGATCACGAACGTCGGGCCCCAGGTGATCCGCGTCAGGCGCATCCCGCCCGGCAGGCCCAAGAGTCTCGGCGGCGGCGGACGATTCGCGTCACTACCAGATGGAAAGCCCCGCGACGGCATCGCCACCACGTCCAGCTCGGTGATCCGGGCGCGGGGGTCGCCATATACACGAGCCGCGGGACGGTACTCCTCGAGCGGAACGAGATCCCAGCGCTGATCGATCGCAATCAGGCGTCCTACGTGAGCCACTCCGAGCGCTCGAGCTGCGCCGCGCGTGTCCTCTCTGCCACCGAGTCTGGGCACGGTGGCGGAGGTGATCCCGACCAGCAGCCACATCCCACAGAGCAACGCGGTCGCCGCCAGGCCGAGCTTGCCTGATTCAGCGGACCCGAGTCCGCAACCGATCAGTACGGCGACGGGCACGGCTACCGGGAGTAAGTAGCGGGCGTCCAGTCCGATGTGCAACGCAAGGAAGCCGCTCGCCATCAAGACTCCAGGAACACTCAGCGTTGCGGCGAGCTCGGCACCTCGTAGTTGCGGGCGGGGCAGTCTGCCCAGCAGGTGGACAGCCAGTACGAAGATCAACGAGCCGAGAATCGTCAGCTGTGCCTTCCAGGGGCCGCCGGGACCGATGAGCACCTGCTGAGCGATCTGCGACAGATGGTCTCCCGACGCCGCGGTTTGTGCGGTGAATGGCTGGAGGACGAATGGCGATGTGAGGATTCCCTGGACATACGAATAGCCACGTCCGTACTGATAGACGAGCAGCGCGGCGAGCGGAACCAGTGTCAGAGTTGTGGCGCCGATGGCGACTGCGGTCGGCCGGAGCGCGACCTGCCGGCGCCACGCGACGAGCAGCAGCAGCGCGCCCTCGGGGAACACAGCGAGCGCAGCGAAGTAGTGCGTAGCCATGGCCAGCGCCGAGACGGCGGCCCACAGGGTCAGGTTGCGCTTGCTCGGAATCCGCAGGGTGACCAGGAAGGCGAGCAGGCCAAGCGCGCATAACAGCACCAGGAGCGAGTACATCCGCAACTCCTGCGAGTAGTACAGCATCACCGGATTCGCAGCCACGAGAATCGTCGTCACCACGGCGGCCCGGCGTGCAACCAACCTGTCGGCGACCGCGAATGCCACAGGTATCGTCAGCGCCCCCGCCAACGCCGAGAGTGTGCGCATGTCAACTGCGCTCGTACCGAAGATGTGCCTCCATATCCACAGGCACACGAAATAAAGTGGGGGCGCCACCTCCTTGTAGGAGACAGTGCTGAACACGTGCGCGAAATTCCCGCTCACGTTGATGATCGTTCCTGCCTCGTCGAACCACACGCTCTGGGAGAGCGTGGCGAAGCGCAGGACAGCCCCGGCAATGGTTATCGCCACGATCGCCGCGATCATCGCCACGCTGAGCTCGCCACCGTGACCGCCTCTCGCCTCAGGGATGCTGCCGTGTACACGGTCGGCGGCAGCCTGCAGGCGCAAGCGAATGCTGCCGGGAGCCTCCTTGACGTCGGACCCGACGACGCCGGGGCTCGGCTCACGTCGCGGGGTTCGATCCGGCGCTCCGGAGCCGAGGTCAGTCAAGCTGGGCACTGTGGCTATTGTCGGCCGGCGCTACGCGCCACTAGAGTCGACATTCGGCCAGTGCTGCTTCTCATCGGGCGACGGGCTCGCAAGCCGCCCGCGGGTTAGGCGTAGGGAGTCACTCGCGCCGCGACACCGGAACCGGCCTCAGCCGCCAGCGGGATTAGGTCCGCGCAAGGGACGAAACGGGCGAACGTCGCCCTCGACGGTGAACTCGCCGTTCGCCGGGTTCTCGGCGATCGCCCGTTCGACGGCGGCGATCCGGTTCGAGAGTCCCTTGATCGCGTCGGCGATCGGGTCCGGGAGGTGCACCCAGTCGGTGTCGGGCCCTTCCGGGCGCCGGCCCTCCACGCGAACGGGATGGCCCGGATTCCCCACCACCGTCGAGTTCGCGGGCACGTCGTGGATGACGACGCTGTTGGCGCCGATCTTGGAGCCGTGCCCGACCGTGATCGGCCCAAGCAGCTTCGCGCCGGAGCCGATCGTGACGTTGTCCTCAACGGTCGGGTGACGCTTACCGGTCGCGAATCCGGTCCCACCCAGCGTGACCCCTTGGTAGAGGGTGACGTCGTTCCCGATCCGAGCGGTCTCGCCGATCACGACGCCCATGCCGTGGTCGATGAACAGGCCGTCGCCGATCCTTGCGGCCGGATGGATCTCGACCCCGGTTGCCGCGCGCGAGATCGTCGCGATCGCACGGGGCGCCAGCGGCACGCCGGCGCCGTACAGCGCGTGCGCAACACGATGGGCCAGCAGCGCGTGCACGCCCGGCCAGCTCGCGAGGATCTCGGCCGAACGCACCCCGCGCGCGGCAGGGTCACGAGTGTTGGCCGCGGCGACGTCGCGCCGAATCTCAGCCGCGGTGCGCGCCAGCAACCCAAGTCCCAACATGCGCACAGGGTAGCGGTGGCGAGTGGCGGGCCCTACGGCGCAAAAAAGGGCGTCGACACGTATCGCTCGCCGGAGTCGGGCAGGATCATCACGATCCGGGCTCCGCGCGATTCGGGTCGGCGGGCGATCTCGAATGCCGCCCAGGCGGCGGCGCCGCCGGAGATGCCTGCCAGGACTCCCTCACGCCGGGCGAGCGCACGCGCGGTCTCGATCGCGTCCTCGTCGTCGACAGGGATCACCTCGTCGATGATCGCTCGGTTCAGCACCGCGGGTACGAACCCCGCCCCGATCCCCTGGATCTTGTGCGCGCCCGGCGGGCGTCCGGAGAGCACGGCCGATGAGCTGGGCTCTACCGCAACGATGCGGCAGCCGGGATTGCGCTCCTTGAGCATCTCCCCGACCCCGGTGATGGTGCCGCCGGTGCCGACGCCCGCGACGAAGACGTCGACCCGACCGTCGAGGGCGTCCCAGATCTCGGGGCCCGTGGTGCGGCGGTGGATCTCAGGGTTGGCTGGATTCGAGAACTGGTCGGGCAGGAACACGTCCGCGCGCTCAGCCAGCGCCTTCGCCGCCTGCACCGCCTCGGTCATCCCGCCCAGCGACTCCGTCACCTGGACCTGCGCGCCGTATAGCCGCAGCAGCCCCTCGCGCTCGCGGCTCATCCCTTGCGGCAGCGTGAGCACGAGCTCGTAGCCTTTGGCCGCGCACACGAATGCGAGCGCGATCCCGGTGTTGCCGCTGGTCGCCTCGACGATCGTCGTGCGTCCCGGCTCGATCAGGCCTTCACGCTCCGCGGCCTCGATCATCGCCACCCCGATTCTGTCCTTCACGCTCCCGCCGGGGTTGAGCGACTCGAGCTTGGCGAACAGCTCGGCCTCGGTCCCCGGCAGCATCCGCGTGAGCCGAACCATCGGAGTTCGGCCGACGTGCTCGGCGATGTTGCTGGGAATGTCTGGCATCGCGCCGCGAACCCTATGAGAAACGGCTCCGCCGCGTACGAGGAGCTACCATTCCGGTTGCCTTCGCTCAATTTTTCCTGATCATCTGGAAGAACGTCCATCTGAAGACTGGCCAGCGGCCACGCTCTGACCCTTTGGGGGGGTCGGCCACATGCGGAACGCTCGGAGTAGGTCAATGGAGTGCTCGTCACATCGATCATCGGAGGATCGGCCGCAGCGATGATCGACGACGCGGTCAGTCAGCGCGCGCCTGCGCGAGAAGCGGACCAGGTCTCCGTGGACGACCGGTTGCGCTTGCTCGAATCCGCCGAGCAGGTGGCCAACCTTGGTGGTTGGGAGTGGTCCGTCGGATCCGAGCGGCTGCTGTGGTCGGCCAATCTGTACCGGATCTTCGGGTTCGAGCCGGATCAGATCACGCCGACGCGCGAGTTCGTCCTGCGCCACGCCCACCCCGACGACAGAGACCGCCTGCTGAGACACTCCGCGATGATACGGAGAGCGGCCTGCCCGCCTCCGATCGAATACCGCATCAAGCATCCGAGCGGGGGTGTCCGCCACCTGCGCTCGACGATCACGATGGTCCAGTCTGACGGCCGCGGCGCGACGCGGATCGCCGGCGCCGTCCAGGATGTCACCGACGAGCTTGACGGGAACCGGGGGCTCGCCGCGCACGCTGCCGTCTCGCGGGCTCTGATGGACTGGGGGCAGTTCGATGAGAGTGGCACGCGCTTACTCGGCGGCCTCGCGGAAGCACTGAGGTTCGTGTTCGGGGCCCTGTGGATCCCCGACGGCGATCTGCTGAAGGCTCGCCTCGTCTGGAGCGATCCTGCCCTGGAGCTATCCGAGTTCGAGGCTTCAACACGAGCGCTTGGCTTTCCGCGGGGCGCCGGGATCCCCGGGCAGGCGTGGGAGGGCAAGGCGCCGGTCAACGTCGTCGACGTGCTCGCGGAGCCGAACTACCGCCGCCGAAAGCCGGCCGCTCGAGCAGGGCTGCATGGTGCGGCGGCGCTTCCCGTGCTGCATGGAGGCGAGGTGCTTGCGGTGCTCGAGCTCTACAAGCAGGAGGAGCATCAGCCAACCGCTCGAGTTGCCGAGACGATGATCGCGATCGGACATGAGCTCGGTCAGTTCCTGTCGCGACGCCAGGGACAGCTGCTCTATTCCTCGCCCCTGACGCCGCGCGAGCTGCAGGTGATCCAACTGGCCGCGGACGGATGCTCCAGGGCGGAGATCGCAAGCCGCCTCACGATCAGCTCCGCGACGATCGCCACCCACATGAAGCACATCTTCGAGAGCCTAGGCGTCCGTGATCGCGCGGCGGCGGTCGCGACGGCAATTCGCATGGGTCTGATCGAATAGCTGGATTGATCGCGCGTGACGGGGGATGGCGCCCGCGAGCACCATCCCCCGCCCCGCAGACCGGTTCACGGCGAGATGATTTCCATGCTGCTCACCTCCTTGTGTCTGGTTTGGCGCCCGCCCGTCGGGCGAAGTAGACGAGCTTGATGTGGCGATCCTCGTCGACGGTGTGCTCGAGCTGCGCGCCTGCGAGCTGACCCGCCACCGCACAACATTCCAACCCGGCCCGCGACAGCTCGGCGTGCACGACCTCGGGGGGATGGTGCCGCTGAACATGGCGACTGGAGCTCCGTTGCCAGAGGCCGTCTGGGCGCTCCGCGAAGACCTCGACGGTCGCCGCGGCGAGCTCGCCAGGCAACGCGGTCGCCGTACCTTCGCCCCGCCACGTGAAGAACAGCCCATCGCCTTCCCTGACCAAGGTCTGCGCGAAGGCGCCGCGATACGTCTGAAGCGAGTTGAGATCGAACGCGAAGACTCCCGTCGGTGAGAGCAACTCGGCGACGCCGGAGAAGGTCGCCCCGAGCTCGCTGTCGGACAGGAGGTAGTTGACGGCGTCGTCGAGGCACAGGACGAAGTCGAACTCCCCGAGCTCCGGCAGCTCACGCATGTCCGCGACCAGGAACGCATCCGCGAGCAAAGGGAACTTGCGTTGGGCCTCGCGCACCATGCCGGCCGAGATGTCGCAGGCCAGCACCGAGTAGCCGCGTGCCAGGAGCGCCGCTGTGCTCTTGCCCGTGCCGCAAGCGATGTCGATGGCTCGATCGCCGCGCATGCCCAGCGCCACCGCCCGGCGCTCGATCGCCGCGACCCACCCCTCGTGAGGGTACCCGGACGTGAACTCGTCGTAGTAAGGCGCGAGGCTGTCGTAGGCGCCGGCGGCCTGATCGAGCTGGGCAAGTTCGCTCACACCATCAATGACGCCCTCGCGCTCAAGAATGTTTCAACTTTCGTGAACTTCTTTAGCATTCGTCGAGCGTCCACCTACAACACGTCCGAGACCGCCTGGGAGGCCTGGGATTGGTCGCTGATCCGCAAGCGCTGCGTGCTCGAGGCGCTACGGATGCTGCGCAGCCAGCACGACGCCGAGGAGGTCGCTCAGGAAGCCCTGGCCAAGGCTTGGCGCAGCCGATCCTCGTGCCGGACGCCGCATGCACCGACCCATTGGTGCGTGCAAATCACGCGCAACGCGGCACTGGACGCGCTCGGCCGCCGTCGCGCGCTCGAGCCGCTCGAGGCCCACGACGAGCTCGAGGACCGTCGTGCACTCCGCGAGCACGAGCGCACTCTCACTCGGATCGATTGCAATCGAGCACTCGCAGGACTCCCGGCCGACGAACGACGCGTGATTTGTTTACGATACGAGGGTGACTGGTCGCACTCGGAGATTGCTGCAACCCTCGGAATCCCCGAAGCGACGGCGCGAGTACGCTTGCACCGTGCGCACAAACGCCTAATCGCGTTGCTTGACGATCCGTCTTGAATCCGTATCAGGACATCACTTGCGTATCGCTCGCAAAGGCGCTCGCGCACCCGCTGCGGATGCGGATCCTCGCCGCACTGGAAGAGCGAACCGCGAGCCCGAGCGAGCTCGCCGGTGAGCTGAACGCGTCGCTCGGCGTAGTCAGCTACCACGTCCGGCGCCTGGTGGCGTTCGGCTTCGTCGAACCAGTCAGGCGGGTACCGCGACGCGGCGCCGTCGAGCACTACTACACGACGACCACCCGGCCGCGGATCCCAGACGCCATCTGGGGCGCCGCGCCACGAGTCGTCCAGCAAGCCACGATCATGACCGCGCTCCAGCAGATCGGCTCCTACGTCACCGCGGCTGCGGCCGAGGGGGGCTTCGAACCCAGCGAGTGCCACCTGACGCGTAGCCCGCTAACCGTGGACGAGCAAGGCTTCACGGCGCTCGCTCACGAGCTCGAGGCGTTGACGACCAGGATCCAGAAGATCGAAGCCGACAGCAAGGAGCGACTGGCGCACACAGACCACGAGGGGGAGCAACCGGCCACCGTCGTCTTGATGCTCTTCAACTCCGCGGAGGCGTCGAAGGTGGAAAAGGGGCCGAAGGTGGCTGCGCCGGTACGGGTCCGCACACAGCCAGCCCAGAGGCGAGCCTAGGCCCCGTCGGATCGCCGGGTACCGGTGGCCGTCGGCCATGCGCGAGACAGATCGTGGTGGACGTGAACGTGCGCGAGGGATCTTCGAGCAATCGCTGGGCTGCGTCGATCTCCTCGCTCTCAGCGCCCAGTGCGACCAGCCGCTCGCGCATCCGCTCGATCGTCAGGGACAGGATCTGGTTACCCACTGAACCTCCGGGCCCGCTGGCGTACCTGTAATCGGCGTGAACGTCTACCAGCCCGGCAGCGCCAAGGTCAGCCGCAAGCCGGGCTCCGTAGGTGTAGTCCCAGCCGCCGGCAATGACGGCATCGCAGAAGACGGACCAGGTCCGTTCCCACGCGGGCTCGCTCGGCGCCATCGACACGGTGCTGAAGTCAGGGTCGAGCGCGGCGACCCAACCGCCGGGCTGTGCGGCCGCGGCGAGCTTGCGCAATACCTCGAGGCGGCCGGGCAGGTGCATCAGCAGCATCCGTGCGTGCACCAGATCGAATGCGTCTTGCGGCAGCGGGTCTGCCAACAGATCGAGGCGGCGCACCTCGACACGATCGCTCGCTCTGCGCTCGAGCAGGGTCGTCTCGAGATCAACCGCGAGCACCCGCCCGGTCGGGCCGACCCGGTCAGCCAGCATCCGCGTGACCGAGCCCGCACCCGCCCCGGCATCGAGGCACCGCCAACCGGCGCCCACGCCGATCGCATCCAGCTGCCCCCGGGTCAGCGGATCTTGAACCGCCTGCAGCAGCCGCAGCCGAAGCCGCTCCAGCTCAGGTGAGGGCTGTTGAGCTAGAAGGTAGTCGCCCACAGGCGCACCTTACTTAGCCTCAACCCACCGCGCCCGTAGGTCGGTTCCGTCCCGGCCAGGAAAAAGACTCACAAAGGGTCAGATGTGGTACATGGCCGCTCTCGCATCGCGCGCCTCGCGTTCGGCCGGGATCTCCCGCCGGCGGGTTGAGCTCGGCGGCCTGTAAGCCGCACCTTGGTCTAGGTCGCCTTAGAGGTTCGTGGCATTGGACCTGGGCCGAGCGGGGCCGATGCTCTGATCATGCGTGTGATCGGATGCGTCAGACGGGTCGTAGCCGAGAGGCTCAGGTCGCTTCGCAGCGATCAGGACGGGCAGGCCATGGTCGAATTCGCGATCGTCCTGCCGCTGCTGCTGCTTCTCGTGACCGGAATCATTCAGTTCGGGCTCCTGTTCAACAGGTACCTCACCCTCACCGATGCTGCCCGCAGCGGGGCGCAGACGCTCTCGCTCGGCCGCAACCTGCCTACGGGCGACACCGACCCCTGCGACCCGGCGATCGCGCAGACGCTCAGCTCCGCGAGCGACGTCGGCCTCACCTCCGGCCAGGTCACCACGAGCTTCTCGAATCCCAGCGCCGATTACTGCGGCACGGGGTCCTACCCGAGCGAAACCGGCGGCAAGGAGGTCCAGGGCGACCAGGCCACCGTGACCGCCGCGCAGCCATTCACCCTCGCCGTGTTCGGCCTGCCGCTCTTCAACTTGAACCTGAGTGCCTCAGCATCGGATGCGATCCAATGAAGCGGGCCGCTGCCATCTTCGGGCGCGTCCGCCGGCGGGACGGGCAGGTGATCCCGTTGGTGGCGCTGAGCATGGTGGTGCTGATCGGGTTCGCCGCGCTCGTCTTCGACATCGGCCGCGTCTACGTCGCCCAGCAGCAGCTGCAGGCCGCCGTCAACTCTGCCGCGCTGGTCGCCGGCGATGACCTCCCCAACGCCACCACCGCACACGGTGCCGCGGTCTCCTACAGCGGCGCCCCCGGCGACTACAACGCGGTCGGCGGCTACGAAGTCGGCGCCGCACCCGCGAACGTGACTTTCGAGTGCGTCTCAAACGCGCCCGACTACAACTCGGGAGCCTGCCCGGCCGACGCGAGTACCCCCGCGACGTACTGCCCCAGCGGCTGCAATGCCGTCAACGTCACGGAGAAGGCGACGGTGCAAACGACCCTCGGCGGTGTGTTGAGCCTTCCCAGCTTTACCGTCTCCGCGAGCGCCACCGCGTCCCAGCGGGTCGACAATGCCAACCCGATCAATGCCTACGTCATCCTCGACAACACCCGCTCGATGGGTTATACCAAGACCACCACCGCCGACCCCGAAGGCGGCGATTGCTCCGCCACCGTGCCCGGCATCACCGCAAACACAAGCGACCAGGAGCCCGACAAGCTCGATTGCGCCAAGGCGGGCGCGCTGGCGTTGCTCAACACGCTGGACCCCTGCAGCCCAAGCTTGCCAACCGGCTGCCCCGCGAAGATGACCCCGAACAGCGCTGCGACGCCCGCTACCGAGCTGGGGGCCAACATGACCCCCACTAGCTCGGCACCGTACGACGAGGTGGGCCTCCTGGTGATCCCAGCGCTCACCGGGAACCCGCCGTCGCCGGCCACCCTCGACGAGGAGATCAACTGCAACCCCAGCAGCACCTTCGCCGACGAGTATCCCCCGTGGAGCGACCCGACCACCCCCAGCCTTCTCAGCGGCGACGCCTACCTCGGCTATGAAGCCGTGGGGCTCTCAAGCGACTACCGGCTCCAGGACGCCAGCTCCGCCACCACTGCCTCCACCTGGACGAGCTCGAACATCGTCGAGGCTCTCGACTGGGGGGAGTGTGCCCCCCCCACCCCAGCGACCTATCCGGCCGGTAGTGGGACCAACCCTAACGCTTACGGGCTCAAGGACATCGGCGGCGTGGGCAGCTACCTCGCGGGTGCGATCAGCGACGCGCAGTACGAACTCCAACAGAACGCCCGGGCCGGGGCGAGCAACGTCATCGTCATCGAGAGCGACGGCGAGCTGAATCCTTCGACCACGTTCAGCGGCGACCCAACCCCAGACACCACCGCCTGCGCGGACGCGTACAACGCCGCCGAAGCGGCAAAGGCAGCCGGCGACACGATCTACACGATCGAGTACGACTCAGACGGCGTCTGCGGCCCCGACTCCGGCACCGGCTCTGTTGACACCTTCAACGGCGCGAACGGCGCGGACTTGCTGATGCAGGACATGGCGACCAATCTCTCGGACGCCCACGAGGTCGACGGCGCCGGTGACCTGACCGCACCCTTCGAGGCGGTCGGCGACTCGTTCGGGGGCCACTCGACGCTCATCCCGGCCATCGGCTGATCAGCCCCCCGCCAGGATTAGGCCCCTCATCTGCCTAAACCCTACGAGAAAAAACTGATTTGCGGGGGACTACGGATCAGCGGCGGTCTGACCGTGTCGAGACAGGAGTATCGAATGAGGAAGGACTGACCATGAATGCACCCGCGAGCGTGCTAGACGTGCCCGGTGCGCTAGAGCCGGCAGGCGACCGCATCAAAGTGCTGATCGCCGACGATCACCCGATGATCATCGCCGGGATCCGGCGCGCGATCGAGCACTCCGACGAGATCGAGGTCGTGGGCGAAGCCCACTCCGGGCCCGAGCTGATGCAACTCATCGAGCGTCGTTGTCCGGGGCTCGTGCTCCTCGATCTGCGGATGCCGGGCGTCGTGGGCTTCGAGTGCATCGAGCAGATCCGCCAGAAATGGCCGGAGATCAAGACCGTCGTGATGTCGGCCTGCGATGACCGTGCGTCAATCGATGGCGCGCTGGCGGCAGGCGCGAGCGCGTACGTGCTCAAGAGCGCGGCCACCGTGGACGTGGTGTCGGTGCTCCGCCAGGCCTCCAACGGGGCCGTGTTCCACGCCCCCTCATATGGCGCGAGCGAGAGCGGCGCCGGCGATCACCCCGACCTTCCGATCCTGACCGATCGCGAGCGAACCATCCTCTCCGCCGTTGCCGCGGGGCTGACCACCGCGGCCATCAGCGGCGACCTGTGGGTCAGCGAGCACACCGTCAAGTTTCATCTGACCAACATCTACCGCAAGCTCGGCGTCGGCAACCGGGCCGCCGCGGTCCGCTACGCCTACGAGCACGACCTCGTCGCTCCTTAGCCGTACCTTAGCCCTGGCTGCGCCGGCCACGACGGCAGGCTCACAGAGATGACCGTGGGACCTCCGGGTCGGCTGTCGATGCGCGTGCGGCCTCCCAGCATGCGCACCCGCTCGTGCATGCCAACCAGGCCAAGATGACCTTCGCGAGCGGCCTTCACCAGGGTCGTCTCAGGATCGAACCCCTGACCATCGTCGGTGACCTTGGCCTCCACCCCGCTCGCATGCGAGCTGATCGCTATCTTCACCTTGCCTGCCCGGCTGTGCTCTCGCACATTGCTCAGCGCCTCGCGGATCAGCGACAGCAGCGCGATCTGCTGTGACTCGCTGAGCTTCGTCAGGTCGCCCTCGAGTCGGGTCTGCGGGTTGAACCCACTGCGACCGGCGAAGGCATCTGTGATCTGACGCAGCCTCTCCGGCAGCGTGCCGGGATGGACGAACGGCGACTCGACGGATGTCGCGATCCTGCGCAGGTCACCGTCCAGCGCGACTAGCTGCGCCTCGAAGTCGTCGACGCGACCAAGGAGGCGGTCTGCGTTCGGATCGTCGGCGATGATCGGCCGTAGCTGGTCACGAAACGAGCGGAGATCCTGGGCAAGGAGGTGCGTGTCCTGTTGCGGGCCGTCGTGGAGGTCGAACCGCAGGCGCGCGAGCCTGCGTTCAACCGAGCTTACGACGGACTCGTCCGCGGGCTCCCGGTGGGAACGCAGCTCGAGGATGGAGCCGAGCACGGGCGCAGCCGCCTCGAGCAGGAGGACGCGGTGATCGGCTCGTGCCGCTTCGCCATGCGCGACCAGAGCAATGGCCGGATGGAGCCAGCGCTCGATCCTGATCCCGACCTCCGAACCGCGAGCCGGTACCGCTTCTTGATCCGCGAGCAGCGCGCTCGCCAGCTGTCCACTGCTGCGCCCGTCGAGGTTCAGGTCGCCAACGTGGGAGATGAGCACGAGCTCCCCGTCCGGTGACAGCGTCCACAGCGAGATCGCGCTGACGTCGGCAAAGACCAGCAATAGCGCAAGCTGAACTTCGATCGCGATATCGGTGGACAGCTGCGGAAGGCTAGGCGCGCGGAGGACCTCGCGGCCGAGAGCGGCGCTCGGCAGGCCTGCGATCTCTACGACCCCGTCGACCAGTCGGCGGGCGTCGCGCGGGCGAGCCGCGAGGTCGACGGCAATCTCGCAGAAGATCTCGGCCGTAAACGCGAGCAGCGCGACGGCGGCGACGGCTTCTCGCTCACCTCCAGAGTCCAGCAGCTCGAGTGCGCGCTGGCGGGCGTGCGCCCTGACAGCGGGAGGAACCATGGCACCGATTCCCGAGCCGTCCAGGAGCCGTGTCATTCGGTCGATGTTCGCCGGCAATGTCCGGCCGTCGCTGGTCATACACGCCACTCCTCCCCATCGGCGGAGACTCACCTGCCCGCAGCGACGGATATGTAAGCACGATGGGCGATTGTCGGCCGGAAGCCTGACGGGGCGGCCGGCTCCGGTCAGAGCCCGCGCGGGTGGAGGATCTCGTTGAACGTAAGCAGATACGTGGCGGAGATGGATCTGAGCCTGTGCACCCGCGGTGCACCGCCCGCCCCGTCCGATCCACCGCTCTCCCACCACCGGCCGTTGAGGTCGATGATCACGTGATCGTCCTCGGCGCCTCCGCCATCCGTCCGGTCAAAGATCGTCACGTACCGTCCGGGCCCGGTCAGGATGTGGCGCTCGGAGGGAAGGGTCTGAGTCGTCGCCGGTGCCGCGAGGTAGCCGGCAGCGTGCAGGACGGCGGAGACGAATCCTGAGCAGTCATAGCCGGGGGCGATCTCCCACCCGGCGTGTCCCCCGCCCCAGATGTAGGGCTCGCCGTCGAGCGCCACGGCCATTGCTTGCATCGCGTCCAGCCTGAGACGGACGCGGGAGCCGGGTTTCGGCGTGTGGTTGGCGATGCTCACGGCGGTCCACAGGACCTCGTCGACGTACCAGGTGGCGTGGTTGTAGGCGAAGATCGCTTTGCGCAGATGATGCCTGGCGCCGTTGGCAGCCAGGTAGCGGGCGGCGGAGAAGATCGCGTCACGCGGGTCATAGGGGTCGGGTCGGCTGTGGCGCCCGGCGGCCACCCCGTACTCGGTCCACGTCGCGGGCATGAACTGCATCCAGCCGATCGCGCCCGCACTCGAGGTGCTGACGTTCCGCCCGTAGTCGGTCTCGATCGAGTTGATCGCCGCGAGGACCGGCCACGGCACGTGATAGCGGTGACCGGCGGCCTTGTAGATCGGGATCAGGAAGGCCGGGGGACGGTTGCCGTTGGCCAACAGCTCTGAAAGCCGGCTCCACGCCGTCGCGGCAGCACGATCGGGGCCGAGGCCAGGGACGCCGATACCCGCGGTGGGGACGGCGGCGAACGTCGGCGCTGGGGGTGCGGCGGCGGCGATGGTCGGCTCCGGGGGACGGACCGACGCTCCACCGCTCGGACCTGCGGTCTGCTTGCCGTGATGAGCAAGAGGGTGACCCTTGCGGGCGCCGGAGCCGGTGGTGGCGGGCGCCTGGGCGGGGAGGTGGCCGGCCGGCGTGATTGGGGCCGGCCAGCCGAAACGCCAAGGACTCGCGTGGTCGCCGGGGTGCCCGCCCGGGGACGACCGATGGTGCGAACCGGGGGTCTTGCCCGAACCGAGTGCCTTGCGCGCGGGGGCCTTGCCCGAACCGTGGGCCTTGCCCGAACCGCGAGCCTTGCCCGAACGCCGGCGTTCGCCCGAATCCGAGCCCTCGGCCGCGCCTCCTGACCAGCGCGCCGTCGGCGGTGGTTCGATCGACCCCAGATGGGCCGCCCCGCTTGTGCTCAGCAACTCGAGCCCCTGGAGCGATCGAGCAACGCGAGCGCCGCGCGACGCCGCGGAGCCACCGGCACCGTGGTGGTGCGCGCCCGTAGCGGCCAAGGCGATCCCCGGCGTCGACCCGGTGATCGCCAAGGTCGTTGCGACCACGACCAGCCGCCGGCGCACCGAACCGGCGGGAAGCGGATTGCCGCGTCCGCCGTTGGTGCGCTGTGCGGTGAGCAGGCGCAGATCCGGGACGGGTAGGGCGAGCGCGGCGCGACCGGGGGCGCTGAGCTCGAACAGCGCGCACGGGAACTCAACCACGTCGAGCGGAACCGCGAAGCATGCACGCCACAGCAGCTCACCACCGAGGAGCCGCGGGCGCTTCGCGCGCTCGACCTTGCAGCCGCACGCCAGGTACGTCGTCGTTTCCTGCCCGGCCTGCACTACGAGGCTCGCGCCGGTGGGCGCACGAAGCTGGGCGCCTAGCCCCGCCAGCAGCCGCACGACGGCTAAGCGCTCGCCGAGGCGAACGTAATCCAGTCGCTCGAGGCGGAGCCAAGCGTCCATGTCCGGCGCGGAGTCGTTCGTCGTCGATGTGACATGCGAGCGCGTCATCTCGAGGTCAACCTCCGAGTCCCGTCAGCCGGGGGAGGATGAGCACGACGAGTGCGCCGAATGCCATGAACGGGCCGAAGGGCAGCGCGGTCTTCCGCGCCTCGAGGCCGCCGCGAACGAGCACGGCAAGGGCGAACGGAAGCGTCGCCAAGAAGGCGATCCCCAGTGCTCCGACGACGCCCCAGCCAAGCGCCGCGCCGAGCAGCAGCCCGAGCTTGACGTCGCCCATTCCCATCAGCGAACTGCTGATCAGGTTCGGCAGCAGGAGCACGAAGCCGCCGAGCACCGCGGCGAGGAGAAACTCAATTGCCCGACCCGGGATGAAGATCATGTCAGCCACGAGAACGATCGCCGTAGCCGGCAGCACGATCCCGTTCGGGATCGTCAGGCTGCGGATATCGACGGCCGCGATCACGATCAGCACGACGGCGACGAAGGCGACAATCACGGCGTCCGCGCCGAGTGGATAGGCCGCGAACACCAGCCCAGCAGCCACGGCTGCCAGGACCCCTGCGGGGATCGGCACGCGCGTCTCAGTGGCCGGCATGGTCGTCGTCCTTGACCTGCTGATCGCCGTGGGCCTGATCGATCGCGGCGCACAGAGCACTGAACTGGCCCCACTTCGGCAGCACCGGCAGCGCGGAGAGTCCCTGCTCTAGATCGTCGCTGACGGCGACGACTGCCAGAGAAGGGCGCAGCGTCTGAAGCCTGGCCACCGCTCGCGCGGCCGCGGTGAGCGACGGGGTGGCGTCGATGACGGCAACGTCGACGCACTCGCGCGCGGCCAGTTCCGCGATGTCATCGGTCCCCGTACGGACCGTCACGTGATAGCCGCGCCGTGTCAGCCACGCCGAGGCAAGCATGCGAAAGCGGCGATCGGTCCCCACGATCAACACTCGTGCAAGTCGCGGCTCACCCTGAGCCGGTGCGCCCGCGTAGTCCAGCAGGGCGAGCCGGTCGCCCACCTCGAGGCCAAGCCGCGCGATCTCGCCGTCGGCCAGCTCGAGCACGGCTCTCGCGTGGCGCGCGCTGGCGGCTCGCCACGGTCGCAGCTGCGGTGCGAGCTTTAACACTCGTAGCTCCGAGTCGAGAAACACCGCATCGATGACAAAGCGCATGAAGGCCGTATGGATCGAGGGCGCCGGCATCAGCAACAGTCCTTCTCCTGCGGGCAGCCCGCGCCCTCCCAGCAAGCCGCGCATACGTGTAAGTGGGCGATCGGCGATCACCGCCGGTTCGCAGACGACGTTTCCGCGGGTCTCGTTGATTATCAGTTTCGCCTCGGTCTGCCGCATGCCTGATATTTCGCCCGCTGTGCATGTCGTACACACCCACCAAGGTCTAACTTGGGCTAGCCCTTCCTCCGGTCGCGCGAGGCGTCACCCATAGTCCTAGACCTTGGTCTACGTCGGACCTAGAGGTTTTGCTCTCGGTGTGACCCGTGCTCTCCCCGATATTGCTGACAATAAGCCGCCATCAACCGCGAGCTCGTCACATGTTGAATAGCTTCTCTGCCTACGTCACCACGCTGATCCTGCATGGGCGCCGTGAGGACGGACAGACGATGGCCGAATACGGCATCCTCATCACCGCGATCGTGGTGGTCGTCATCGTCGCTGCGATTCTTTTCGGATCGAGCGTTTCGGCCATGTTCAATGGCGACGCAGCGCGGGTCTGATCGCCACGCGCTCGATCCGGCCGCTCCCTCGAGCCGTCACCCGCAGTCCTAGACCTTGGTCTACGCGGGACTAGCAGTTCCTCTCTCCTGGCGGCTCCCCGCGACTCCCGATACAGCTGACATGGTGGGCAAGCCAAAAGTAAGGACCGGCCGTCAGCTGTGCCGGGAGACCCGAACCCACCATACCTATACACGGCCAACCGGCACGATAACGATGGGAGGAGGTGAATCCTCTATGTTGAACAGCTTCTATGCCTACTTCACCATGCTGACGTATCGCATGCGTCGCGAAGAAGGACAGACGATGGCTGAATACGGCATCCTCATCGGCGTCATCGCGCTGGTCGTGATCGTTGCCGCGGTCCTCCTCGGATCGAGCATCTCGGCCCTCTTCAACGGCACCGCGGCCAAGGTCTAGAGCCTCGCCTGAAAGAGGTCAGAACCCGCCCGGAAGCCTCGCCTCGTGCGAGCTCCGGGCGGGTTTTCTCTTTAATCGGCACTCGACTCTCACATGCCCAACGTTGGTCTAGGTGCAACCTAGAGCTTCCGATGCTTGCCGAGCCGAGATGCGCACGATAACCATGAAGTGGGACCAAGTTTGCACCTACACCTTCCTCTAAGTAGACCTAGCACTTCTCGCAGTGGACTGACCCGCTTGATCGAACGATAGATCCAGTGCCCTACCTCTTAACCCCGCAAGGAGCATCACGTGCAACCCACTCGTAAACGACTCGACGGCCCCAGCTTGGGCGGCATGCTGGCGACCCGACGCGGGGCGTTGGCGCTTGCACTGCTCTGTGCCCTGGTGGCGACGGGGATCCTGTTGTTCGCGATCGGCAAGTACAAGCACCAGGTCGTCACCCCTGCGAAGCAGGACACGGTGCTCGTTGCGAGCAGCGAGATCCACCAGGGAACCGCAGGCGCCATGGTCGCCTCGCAGCAGCTCTACAAGGTGACGCCGATACTCGCGACCCAGGTGTCGCCAGGCGCGATCACGAACGCGGCGTCATTGGCCGGGAAGGTAGCAGCAAGCAACATCTATGCCGGGGCGCAGCTGACCGCGGCGGACTTCACCGTCGCCGGCGGCGGCAGTCTCGTCGGCGAGCTCACGCCGACCGAGCGCGCCGTCGCCGTCACGCTGGACCCCGCTCACGGTACTGGAGTCCTGCAGACCGGCGACCACGTCGACGTCTATGGCAGCTTTTCGGCCGGTAGCAGCACGGTTGTGAGTCTCCTGGTTCCGAATGCCGTGGTGCTAAAGGCGCCGAGCGCTGCGGGCGGCACTGGAAGCAGTGGAAGCGTGCTCCTCGGAGTAAGCATGACGCTTTCTCCGAGAGTGATGTGGGTCTTCGACAACGGCAAGATCTGGCTCGAGCTCCGAGGCCTCAACGCCGCTGCCCCTGGCCCGACGATCACCGGGGACCGCCAGAACATTCTGGGGAACTACCTGGCGTCGACGCCGACGTATCCCGCTCGCAAGACTTCTGGGGCGAAGCGATGAGCGCCGAGATCAACGCCCTGGTCGCCCTCGACGGCGAGGTTGACCGGGGCCTCATCGAGACCGTGCTCACGCGCGACCCGAGCGTCACGGTGATCGACTACTTGGAGCTCGGCGGAGCGCCCGCGAGCAGGCTCGGAGCGGGCGACGCGCTGATCGTCGCCGTCGCCGACTACACCGCCCAGGTGCGCGAGTTCGTCGCCACGGCGAGCCGCCAGCACCCGCGGCGGCCGATCGTTCTGATGTGTCCGCCCACCGGCAACGGGCATCTGGGCGACGCGTTCGAGAATGGCGTCGACGATATCGTCGCGCTTCCCATCGAGTCCTCGGAGGGTGTCGATCCCACCGTGGCGCAGCAGCTCGTGTTCGCAGTCGAGAAGGCGCTGATGCGCAAGCGGGGCGGTGGCGTCCCGAAGGCAAACGCCGTGCGCAACGCGATCTGTGTGCTTGGGCTCAAGGGAGGCAGCGGCAAGACGCTGACCGCGACCAACCTCGCCGTAACGCTCGCCCAGGCCGGCCGCAGCGTAGCGCTCATGGACCTCGATCTTCAGTTCGGAGACGTCGCACTCGCTATGGGCCTGAACCCGGTGCGGACCATGTACGACCTCGTCCGGTCCGGCGGGTCGCTCGACGCCGAGAAGCTCGAGGACTTCCTGGTCGAGCATCCCTCCGGGGTGCGGGCGCTGCTGGCGCCGGTCCGACCCGACCAGGCCGCGGTGATCAGCGTCCCGTTCCTCGCCGAGGTCCAAGACCTGCTCGCCGAGACGTTCGAGTTCGTCGTGTTCGACACGCCGCCGAGCTTCTCCCCTGAAGTGATCAGCGCCGTGGATTGCTCGACCGACATCCTGGTCGTCGCGATGCGGGACACGCTCTCGCTGAAGAACACCAAGCTCGGGCTCGAGACGCTCGAGCGAATGGAATACGACCGGCGCAGAGTAAAGGTCCTGCTGAACCGGGCGAACACGAACGTCGGGATCGAGCGGGCCGACGTACTGGCGATCCTCGGCAGAGACGTCGACATTCTCTTGCCCAGCGATCGCGAGATCACCCGGTCGATCAACCAGGGCTCCCCGATCGCGCTGCAGCGGGGATCCGCCGCCGGGGTCGTGTTTCGCTCTGTCGCGCAGCTATACATAGACGCCTCTGTCGGGGCGAAAGCGGATGCTCCAATCGTCCAGCAGGAGGATCCGCAACCCGCACCGTCGCGACGGTCGCTCTTCCGCCGGCCGGTCCAGAGCGTCTGATGGAACTCCACGAGCGGCTATCCCAGCGAACCGAGGACGAGGTCGAGGTCGACGTCTTTGCCGAGCCCTTCTCGGAGATCAAGAACCGAGTTCACATGGCGCTGATCGAGGCGCTCGGCCGGCAGCTGTTCAACGCGGACATCGACCCGCAGACGCTGCGAGTCCGCGTGCACGCCGAGCTGCGCGAGCGGCTCGCGAACGAGCCCGGCATCTCTCGCGAAGACCGCGAGCGGATCGTCGGAGAGCTGAGCGACGACATTCTCGGTCACGGACCGCTCGAGCGGCTGCTCGACGACGACACGGTGAGCGAGATCATGGTCAACGGTGCGCACGACATCTGGGTCGAGCGCGCCGGGCGCCTCCACAAGACGCCTGTGCGCTTCACCGATGAGTCGCACCTGCGGCGCATCATCAGCAAGATCGTGGCCCAGGTCGGGCGCCGGATCGACGAGGCCTCCCCAATGGTTGACGCCCGCTTGCCCGATGGCAGCCGGATCAACGCGACGATCCCGCCGCTGTCACTGTCCGGCGCGCTGCTGACGATCCGCAAGTTCAGCAAGGAGCGGCTCGACATGGATGCGCTGGTCAAGCGGGGCTCGCTGACACCGGAAACCGTCGATCTCCTCCAGCGCTGTGTTCAGGCGCGGCTCAACATCCTGATCTCGGGTGGCACCGGCTCCGGTAAAACGACATTGCTGAACGCGCTGTCGGCGAGCATCCCCGACGACGAGCGGATCCTGACGATCGAGGATGCCGCCGAGCTCCAGCTCGTGCAGCGGCACGTAATTCGTCTGGAGGCGCGGCCGAAGAACATCGAGGGCGAGGGAGAGATCACGATCCGCGACCTCGTGCGTAACGCGCTACGGATGCGCCCCGACCGAATCGTCGTCGGCGAGGTTCGCGGCCCTGAGGCGCTCGACATGCTCCAGGCGATGAACACCGGTCACGACGGATCCATAACCACCGTGCATGCGAATACCCCGCGGGACGCGCTGGCGCGAGTGGAAACGATGGTGCTGATGGCCGGCTACGAGCTCCCCCTGCGGGCAATCCGGGAGCAGATCGCCTCGGCGCTCGACCTGGTGCTCCAGATCGAGCGAATGAACGACGGCACGCGCCGTCTCGTGGCGATCACCGAGGTGCAGAGGATGGAGTCAGATGTGATCACCCTCCAGGACCTGTTCAAGTTTCAGCTCGATGCGGCGACGGACAACAAGCACATGAAGCGGATCGAGGGCACGCTGCATGGAACTGGCCTGAGGCCGACGTTCCTCGACAAATTCGAACGGCGTGGCATCGCGCCGCCGTCCGGACTCCTGACCGAACGCCCGCTCACCCCTGTACGTGCGGTCCGAGCTCGTGCCTAGGAATCCCGCGCGGGCGCTTGGCCGCTTTCTCTACGGCGGCGCGATCACCTCGGCGCTCCTGGCGCTCCTGGCGCTGTTGGCCGTTAACGCGACAGCCGCCTCGCTGAGTGGATCGGTCGGAGGCGGAGCCAAGTTTCCCGCCCGCGCGCTAGTGCTCAGCGTCCCGCCCGGAGTCAGGGTCAGCGTACCCCGCATATATGTCAGCGAGAACGGCAAGCCCGTCGACTACCTGTCGGTGACGCCGATGAAAGCCGCCAACGCCGGCGACTTCGGCGTCGTGATGGTGATCGACCAGAGCCAGAGCATGCGCGGGACCCCGCTCGCACAGGAGATGGCCGCCGCCCGCGCGATCGCGGCGACGCGGACGGGCAAGCAGGAGCTGGGAGTGATCTCTTTCGCGCAGAATTCAACCGTCCTACTGCCGCCGACCAGCGATCAGCATGTCATCGACCGAGTGCTCGCGCAGACGCCCGCGACCGAATCGGGGACACGGATTCTGCCGGCGCTGATGGCCGGCCTGAAGCAGCTCGCCGATGCGAATGTGGCCGACGGTACGGTGATCCTCGTGTCCGACGGCAGCGCCACGGAATCGGGCGGCCTGACGCCCCAGTCCGTCGGCGCCGCCGCGCATGCTCAGCACGTCCGGATCTTTACCGTCGGGTTGCGAGACAGCACCTTCACCCCCGGTCTGATGCGCCGGCTGGCCCGGCTCGGGGGCGGGAAATTCGCCGCCGCCACCGACGCGCAGCTCCCTCACGTCCTGACCGGGATCACGTCCACACTGAGCGCCGGCTACCTCCTTCGCTACCAATCGATCCTGTCCGCAGGCCAGCAGGTCGCGCTGACGGTCCATGTGGACGGACTGCCGAGCCTCCTGAGCCTGAGCTACTACGCTCCGGCATCACCAGGCATCTCGACGTCCTCGAGCGCGTCTTCTTCCGGGGCCAATTTCTCCCCCTCCCCCTCCCCCTCCGCGCCTGCGGCGGCGAGCGCCCACCCGGCTCCCAGCCCTGCTCCGGCGGCCAAGGTGTCGGGTATCGCCGGGGTCAACGTCTCGCGCCTGCCGGTGGCCCCAGTCTCGGCTCCGTCACCCGTCAGCCGCGGGGTGACAGCGAGTCACCGAGCGCCGCGCACTGCCATCGGGCGGCCGCCGAGCTCCGTCCCTTCGGCGCCGAGACATGCGGCCGCGAAGCCGCGCCCCTCGTTCTGGACCTCCTCGCTTGCGGTCCTCGCACTGGCCGCCGGATGTACGCTCCTGATCGCCCTCTCCATCGTTGTCCTTCTCTTCCGCAGCCCGACACGGCGAGCCTTGCAGCGGCGCGTCCACGCCTTCACGCATGCCCCGTCGGCGACAGATCCGACGACCCCCGCGCCGGGCACGGACGGAGAAACCAGCGTGGCGGCGCGACTGGCGAGCGGACGCCGGTGGCTCGCGTTCGCCCAGCGAGTCGAGAGCGCCAGGTTCCGGCGCTCGCCGCTGTCCCTGGTCAAGCGGTGGGCCGCGGGGAGCATCGTGGCAGCGCTCCTGCTCGCGTTTCTTACCGGAATCCCCGTGCTCGGGATCCTCCTGCTGATCGTCAGTCCCTTCTTGCTGAAGGTCGCGGTCTCGCGCGGCGTACGCCGCCAGCAGAGGCTTTTCGGCGAGCAGCTACCAAGTCATCTCCAGGACCTCGCCGGAGCGATGCGGGGGGGGCGGAGCTTCGTGGGCGCAATCACCGCGATGGCCGAATCTGCCACCGAGCCGCTTCGGGGCGAGTTCCAGCGCGCAGTGTCGGATGAGCGGCTCGGTCTACCACTGGAAGACACACTCGACGCGATCGGCCGGCGGATGGAGGCGAAGGACATGGAGCAGATAGCTCTGATCGCAGCGCTACATCGCGGATCGGGGTCCAACGTCGCCGAGGCCCTCGACCGCGTCGCGGACAGCTCCCGCGAGCGGGCAGACCTGCGCAGAGAAATGCGCTCGCTAACCGCCCAGGCCCGCATGTCGGCCGGCGTCCTGACGGGCATGCCCCCGCTGATGCTGGTGGCGCTCATGTTCATCGCTCCGCAGTATCAGCACCCGCTGTTCCACACGACGGGTGGGATCGTGGGGCTCTTCGTCGCCGCCGGGCTGCTGGGCTTGGGGTGGACGGTAATGGGCAAGATCATCAACGCGGAGGTATAGAGCCATGACCATCCTCCTGTTCGTCATCGGAGTTCTGCTGATCTCGATCAGCGGACGCTTGGCGGCGCACGCCATCTCCGTGCCGAGGGTCCAGCTCAAGCGCCATCTGGACGACATCGACGACTACGGCTTCGCCGCCGAGCCCGACTCCAAACCAGGCCAGGTCACCTCCCGGGGGCAATTGAACGACGCGGTTGCCGCATACGCCGATCGTGTCGGCCGGTTTGCCATCACCTACCTGCCCGCTCTGCGCCCGCTCAGGCGCGGAGAGCTGGCGGCGGCGTCCTTCTACGAGAGCACGCCAGAGGCGGTCCACGGCTACCGCGCGTTCGCGGCGATCTTCTTCGCCGGCTTGGTCGCCCTGCTCGCGGCCATGACAGGCGGCGTGTCGCTGCTGACCGTGGTGCTCATGGTCGCGTTGGCGGCAGCCGGCTGGCAGCTCCCCGCGGTGGTCATCAGGTCACGGGGGACGGCCCGCCTCAAGCAGGTCGACAAGGAGCTTCCGGAGCTGATCGACCTGCTGATCGCCACCGTCGAGGCCGGAATGGCATTCAGCGCCTCGATGGTGCTGGTGTCGAGCCGCATCCAGGGACCGCTCGGGGATGAGGTGCGACTCGCGATCCGCCACCAGGACCTCGGGATCTCGACCTCCGAGGCGCTCGAGGACATGCTCGAGCGCTGCGACACCCCGTCGATGCACGCGTTCGTGCGGACCATCACCCGGGGCGAGTCGATGGGCCTCTCGATCTCGCCGATCCTGCGAGAGCTCGCGACCGACATGCGCCGCCGCCGCCGGCAGGCCGCTCAGGAGAAGATGCACAAGGCGCCGGTGAAGATGCTCTTCCCGACGATGTTCCTGATCATGCCGGCGCTGATGATCGTGCTCTTCTACCCGGCCGCCTACCAGGTGATGACCGGACTGTCGAAGGTCGGCTGAGCTGACGCCCAGGATTGCCTCGGCGGATCTGTCATGACGCTCGAGTCGGGGAACGCCGTGGCGGCTCCGAGACCGTGGGAAGTGGATTGGCACCGGGTGGGGCGCGTGCTTTCGAGTACGCCATGACGGTTGAGGCTTGGCCGAAAGCCGGCCTCTGGCCCGGTCCCCGCGGTGTTGCGCGCCGGAGCACTGCCGGCCTGATCGACCTCGCGAGAGCGCCCTCGACGACGCTTCGTGCTGTCATCGCCTCACGGCTGATTGTCCTCGTGGCGGGGGCCTATGGCGTACTCGTCCCGAGGCGGTGGGGATTCAGCCCCCTGTCAACGCACCTTGGAGCCGTGGGAAACGCGCTCGTAGGACCAGCCACGCGCTTCGACGCCGCGCACTACCTGTCGATTGCCAGCCACGGATACGCGAGAAACACCGTCCTGCCGGTGTTCTTTCCGCTGTATCCGTTGCTCATCCACGTATTCAGTTATGTGACGGGATCGGACGCGATCGCCGGCGTGGCGATCTCATGGGCGTCGTTTGGGATCGCGCTCGTGCTGCTCCATCGCCTGACCGATCTTGAACTCGGCAAACGAGCGGCCGACGCTACCGTGCTGCTCCTCGCGTTCACGCCGCTGTCGTTCTTCTTCACCGCCGTCTACACAGAGTCGCTGTTTCTGCTCTTTTCGGTGGGAACGATCTACGCGGCCCGCCGGGAGCGCTGGGCGCTGGCCGGCATCCTCGGCGCTCTGGCGACGCTAACGCGGGTGACAGGGATCCTGTTGGTGGTGCCGATCCTGATCATGCACCTGCCATCCCGGCGGCGAGCGGGTCGGCATCTCGGATGGGTCCTGCTCATGCCGGCGGCACTCGTCGGCTACCTTGCCTTTCTCGCCACGAGCGGGTTCTCGTGGCTCGCGCCTTTTCAGGACGAGGCGCATTGGGACCGGCACACCACCGGTCCGGTCGGTGGGATCGAGTTGGCCGTGAGATTGGCGATCAGATCCGTAGGTGCGATCGTCCGGGGCGCTCAGCCCGTCTACGACCCGTCGCGGTTCGGACCGCTCTCCCCGGACGCAAACTCCATCTTCCTGCTGCTCGTCCTGGTGGTCGCCGGCGTGTTCTCGGTCTCCTGCCTTCGGCGACTACCGCTCGAGTACGGCGCGTATGCCGCGATGGCGCTGCTCATGTGTGTCTCCAGTCCAGTACCCGGGCAACCGCTGATCTCGCTGGACCGCTACGTCCTCACGATATTCCCGCTGTGGATGGCGGCCGGTGCCTGGATCGCGAAACGCCATCTCGAGCGCCCGGCGGTCGTGGTCGGCGCGATCCTGCTCGCCTTCTACACCATTCAGTTCGCGAGCGGGTCGTTCGTTGGCTGAGATCGAAGTTATCCGGGCCACTCCCGGGCGGGTCACCCGCCGATGTCCGTCGCGTCGTACGCTAACGGCGCGAGCGCTCCTTCGAGCGGAGCCAGGAGGACGGTACCCTGTAGACCGTGACGCCGCCGGCTGTGGCCGTGACGTGTAAGCCCGCTCCGCGCAACACAGCGCCCCAGCGATCAGCTTCGCTCCGCTGGACGATGACGTCGGACACGCGGCGTTCGATGATCATAGATCTCAATCCGGGCGCGTCTGCTGGTCTGGGAGTGTCATTCCAGAGGTCGACTTCGATCGGCTTGTTCCAACCGGCGGGCGGTGCGATGAAGAAATCGACACCTGCGATGTCGTAATACATGTCGTCTTCCGCTTGCCAGATCGTACTCTCGCTCGAGACGCCCCATGTGATCGGCAAAATGATTTGTCCCGGCCGGATGTACCGTCTGTACATGTCGGTCTTGAAAAAGACCGGGTTCGTCCATTCGCCCCTATTTACCGGCGCCGCATGCACAATGTCGGGCAGCACGAACGCCACTGCGAGAAGTCCCCAGGACCATCGCAGCACCCGTCTTTGTTGAGATCGCGCGAGCCACGAAGCAAGGATGACGGCGCAAAGGAGCGCCAGGTAGAGCCCCACACGGCCTGGCATCGCATCGTCAAAGCCGGGGATCTGAGCAACGAGCGAGAACGGAAGCCAGATTGTCGGCTTGCCCAGCACAAAGAGGCGGTTTCCGAGTATCCAGAGGACGGTCAGGATGAGCATCGCGAAGAGAAACCTGGTGCGTCGCTCGTGCCAGCGGGTGCACACAAACATCGCGATGATGGCGATCAGCGGTACGCCGAGGTAGATAGTCGTCTCGACGGAGTCACCAGTCGCGAGCCGGGCTGTCAGCGTATGGAACACTTGCCCTCCGATCCACGAAAGTGGAGACGGGATGAGGAACGCAAGAACATCGGTTGGGTAGTGGAGAAGGCCAATGTTCGTCTCGTAGGCGGGTGCCTTGAGGAGCTGAAGTACATACCAAGACGAAAGCAACGCAGTGACGACGTAGGCGACACCCACCAGCGGAACCGCAGCGACGATCCGGTGCCGCACGTCGCTGGTACCCAGCATCCAGCCGAGAAGCATGGCCCCCGCTCCAAGGACGGTCATTGTGAACAGAACCTCTGGGGAGATGAACATCTGCGCGAGGAGGATGACGCTGAGCACGGTAACCATGGCTCGTTTGGAGGATCGACCATCGAGGAACCTCAGAACGCACAGCACGGCGAGCGGAGGGCAGAAGATCAGAAACAACTGGAGGTCGCCAAAGAGCTGTGTCGTCTCGTAGATCCCGAACCCGTACGTGGCGCCGCCAAGGATCGACGCCCAAGGTGCGTTGGTGATATGTCGACAAAGCCAGTAGGCGGACCAGGCCGCCGTCACTGGCGCCAGGATCGCCACCAAGTTGTAAGCGACGAGCGGTCCCCAGAGGTACGTAATGGGCGCCACCGCAAAGGCGAGCAGGAGCGGAGGTTGCGGCCGCCGGGGCTCCAAATCACGGGTGTGTGCAATAGGTTCAGGCCATGGAAGAGCGCGTGCGGGAACCACACGAAAACCCACGGAAACTGCGCGGCATCGCCGGACGGCGTACACGCGCAGGCCGAACCGAGGTGCGCCAGTGCTGCACGGTCCCAGATCAGCGCCAGGACGAGGTACACGCCGAACGCGGTCAGTCCACCTCCACGCCCGAGGTGACGCGACAGCGCCGACAGGCGACTCCGATCCAGCAGAGCGCGAGGGGTCAAACGAGGTCTCACGGTCGCAGATTCCATCAGTGGCCTTCGTCGCCGCCGGAGCGGGCATGCGCGCCGGCCAAGCCCAGGTGAAACCACCCCGACGGACCGACGGCCGACGACCGCGTGGGAGACGTCGTACTCATTTTGACCTCTCTCTACGGCGTCGTTCCGGCGTACCCGCCGGGCTCTCGGGAGCCGGCGGGGATGCGCTCCGGCCGGGTTCTGGCGAGCCGGCCACCCGCGCGGAGCAGCCGGACGCCGGTCGCCCAACGCAGGGACCGCTCCTGCGGCTCGCGCTCGGCTGCCGTCGAATGGAACCTGCACAACCGCCAGATGACGACTACCTCGAGCACTAGCCACAGGGCTGCGCTGACCGTGTCAGGGCTGACGCCATGGATAGGCCCTCGCTTGGAGATAAGTGCATCTGCGATCCCGGTTATCAGCGGCGTGCACGCTGGTGCTAACCAGAGGGGCGAGAATCGGGGAGAGACGAGTGCGATGGGAACGAACAAGAGCACCATGTAGTGCTCCCAGACGATCGGCGAGCACGTCAGGGCAGCCATGATCGCCAGGCCGAAGGCCTGCGCGTCACCGTCCGGTCGTTTTGCCATCCGCCACCCAATGCCGAGTAGCCCCGCGGTCGCCGCGAGCGCGGCCGCCGTGGCGATCCCAGCGGGAACACCGATCGCGAGCAGCAGCGCGACGAGCGAGACAGCGCGTCCCTCCTCGATCAGCGAGAGCTCGGACAGCATCCGCGGGTACTGCATCATTCCTTCGAATCCGATCGCTGCCCACGCCGCGAAGAGAGCCACGAGCCCGATCACGATCGCCAGTGCGAGCACGCGGAAGCGCCTGGTAACGAGCAGCCACACGCCGAGCGGCCAGGGAAACACTTTTGCAACGACGAGCGAGGCCACCGCGATCGCGGGCGGCCAGAGCCTTTCTCGCCACCGCCAGGCGACCCCAGCCCCGAGCACGAGCAGCGGACCCAAGGCGCCCAGATCGAGCGAGAAGAGGAACGGCCACGAGAGAAGAGCGACAGCGAAGCAGCGCCGGTCACGAACCCCGAGCAACCGCAATCCGAGGACCATCGCTCCGATCGAGAGGAGCGTGAACAGCGCCCCTGCCAGCCAGAACGGCAACAGGCTCAATGGCACCACCGCCAGATTGGCGGTAGCGGGATACACCGGGATCGAGAATAGGTTCCGCGTCGTCTCGCCCACCGCGATCCCGCCTGCCCGCATGATCGCTGCCTGAGTCGCGAGGAACCCAGGGCGATAAGGGTCGTGGCCGTGGAGGATGTCCCGTCCCGCGTCGTACAGGCCCCCCTTGAAATCGAACAACACCCGATGGCCCTGAGTCCGCCACAAATGCGCGAAGAAAAGCGCGCCCGCCCCGAACAGCGCGACCATCAGCAATGCCCGCAAGCCTGTACCCAGCATGCCACCGGCGCCAAGCCGACGACGACGGGGCTCTACACGCTCGCGCGCTTGGCTCATCCGGCTTCGTGGGCGCTGCGCAGGATCACCATGCGCTCGCCGTCGTCGTAGAGGACGCGGCTGCCGGGCTCGGAGCGGAACGCCTTCACCGCCGCCGGCTCGTACTTCTCGTCCAGCACCAGGAGCCTGTATCCACGCGCGCCCCGCTTCCAGTTCCTTCCGCTCGCCGTGAAGACCGCCTGCAGCCCGTTCATCTGGGCCGGCGTGAGCAGCTCCCAGCGGGCGTCGTTGGCGATCCGGCCACTCAGCGCCTGGTCACGCCACAGGAGCCAGTCCGCGAATCTGACGTCGGTGAGCACCTTGAGCGAGGAGTCAGCCCGGGTCACGTTCTCGACGATCGTGAGGATGCGCGTGCGCTGGTAAGCCAGCTCGATCGTGGATGCCGGTCGCGCCATCGTCACCACCGAGGCGATCAAGAGCGCGGCGAGGGCCGTGCCGGCGAGCAGCGCGTTGATCGCTCCCCGCCCGCGAACCGCCGGCTGCCCGTCGCTGTCGGCACGCGCCCCCGCGCCGAGCGCAACGGGTAGGACCATCAGCGTGAAGAGCCCGAAGAAGAGGAGGTTCCTGATCACGTCGACACTTCCCGCGGCGAGCGCCAGGAGGGCGAGCTGCTCCCAGAGCGTCGTTCGCGACCTGTGGCGAGCGATTGCCCACATCGCGAACGCCGCGGTGACGAAGAACGCCACGGCCAGGACGGCGACCGACGTGATCGGCTGCCACTCGGTCACATTCTTCATGACCGAGCCGTCGAACAGCATCGTGCGGTAGTAGTTGAGGATGCTTACTCCATACGGCGTCGCCAGCAAGCAGAGCGGTGCGCCCAGCGCCAGAGCGAGCGGGCGCCGCCACTGGCGGGCTGAGGAGAGCAGCAGCTTCCTGCGCTCCCACGCCATCGTCGCCCCTCTCAGGGCCACCAGGAGCGCGCCCAGCGTCACCGAACCGTGGAGGTTGCCCCACAGGACCAGGATCGGCAGGCACCAGTACACGCGACGCGAAGGGGCGCGGCTGTCGCCGGCCAGCAGATAGGCGGTGGCCGCGAACAGCGGCATCGCGAACTCCTGCGTACGGACCTCGTGCGAGTAGACGATCAGCCCGACACAGAAGGGCAGGACCAGTAGCACCGCGCGAGGGGAAGCGCCGAGCTTACGTGCGCCCAAGATCGCACCTGCAACCCCGAGCACCAACAGCGCCGTGTTCGCCAGACCCACGAGACCGAGGCCGCCGATCAGGTAGATCCCGTAGATCGTGAGCTGAGACAGCCACTGTTGGTCGATCCACACGGTGCCGCGAGACATCGCCGTCAGCACCTCGTGGTGCGGCAGGCCGTTCTGCCACACCTCCCGTCCGGTGACGAGCGCCAGCCAGCTGTCCACATTGAAGGCCGTCGGGAGAAAGGCGAGCAGGGCCGCGGCCAGCGCCATCAGCACGACAGCGAGCAAGGCGTCCACACCGGCCCGCGAGAACGCATCTGACAGCGCCAGAAAGCCACCCCGCCTCGTAACGGCAGCGCGCGGAAACGCCAGTGACTGCATGAGACATGGATCGTCTCTCGATCGACGGCGCGCGACGGGACCATGCGCCAGGTCAACCTCGACCAAGGTCTAACAAGCGCAGTGCGCGAGTAGGCGATACGTGTATGAGATGACGAGCGCAGGCCGGCCGACGATGTGCCTCGCCGCGACGATCGCAGCCATCGTCGCGATCGCGGCGCTGCTCGCCCGGGTGGGAGCCGATGCGCAATGGCTGGCCGCGCTCGGCCACGTGATCGCACGGCATTTCACGATCCCCACAGGGATCCCGTTCGCGGCGGCACCCACGAGCCACTGGCCCAACGCACTTGTCCTGGCCGAGCTCGTGTTCGACGCGCTCGAAGGGACGCTGGGGGATCGCGGGCTGATGCTCGCTCAGCTGCTCGCCGTGGGTGCCGCGCTGATAGTCCTGGCGCGCGACGCTCGCGCAGGCGGCGCGGATGCGGCGGGAACGAGCGCCGCATTGCTCCTCGTCGCCCTGGGCGCCCTGCCCAGCCTCACGATCGCACGCGTGCAGCTGTTCTCGCTTGTCCTCTTCCCGGTCGTCCTCGCGCTGCTCAGGGCCCAGGCCCGGCGGCCGTCGCCGCGGATCTGGCTCGTGGTGCCGCTGCTCGCAGTGTGGTCGAACCTGCATGGAACGGCGCTACTCGGTGCAGCCGTCGTGCTCGCGTACCTGCTCGGCTCGCGGATGCGTCGTGAGCCGATCGTAGCCGCGGGCGTCGGCTTGGCTTCGCTGCTGGCGTTGTGCCTGACGCCGGCGCTGGTGAGCACCGTCGGCTACTACCACGGCCTGCTGACGAACGTGGCCGTGCAGCGCGGCCAGGGCATGTGGGGACCGCTCTCGCTGAGCGCCCCGTTTGATCTGCTGCTGATCGGAGCCGCCGCCGCGCTCGTGATCCGAGTGCCACGGGCGCGTCCGGAGCTATGGGAGTGGATAGTGCTTGCCGCGCTCGGTGCGATCAGCATTCAGGCCAGCCGTAACGGGGTCTGGCTGCTGTTCTTCCTGGTCGGCCCCGCCGCCCGGGCAATCAGGCCGACCCGCTCATGGCAGGTTCTGGCGGGCCCGGCGCTGGTCGCCTCGCTCGCCGCGATCACCTTCGCGGTCGTCCGTGGGCCCGTGCCGCAGGGTGCCACGCCGGCGCTGCTCTCCCGCGCGCTCAGGCTCGCCCATGGCTCGCCGGTGCTCGCGGAGGACCAGCTCGCCGAGCAGGTCGCGCTCGCCGGCGGACGGATCTGGGTGGGTAACCCGATCGACGCCTTCTCGAAGCGTGATCAGGGCATATATCTCGACTGGCTACAGGGCAATGCCGGCGGACGCCGCGCATTGAACCCACAGGTGCGGGTGGTGCTCGTCTCACGCGGCAGCCCGGCGCAGGCGCTGATGGTGGCGGCGCCAGGCTTTACGGCCGTCGGCGGCGACGCGAGGACCAGGCTCTACGTGCGCGACAGCAGCTGATGGGCGCCTCAACCCCCGGCTGGATTCGGTCCGCGCAACGGCCGGAACGGACGGACGTCGCCTTTGACGGTGAACTCGCCGTTCGCCGGGTTCTCGGCGAGCGCACGCTCGAGATCAGCGATCCGGTTCGCGAGCCCCTTGATCGCGTCGGCGATCGGGTCGGGAAGGTGCACCCAGTCCGTGTCGGGTCCTTCCGGGCGACGACCCTCGACGCGGACCGGATGGCCAGGATTGCCGACGACGGTCGAGTTCGCCGGGACGTCATGGATGACAACGCTGTTGGCCCCGATCTTCGAGCCGTGGCCGACCGTGATCGGGCCGAGCAGCTTCGCGCCGGAGCCGATCGTGACGTTGTCCTCGACCGTGGGATGACGCTTACCGGTCGCGAATCCCGTGCCACCAAGTGTGACCCCCTGGTAGAGGGTGACGTCGTTACCGATCCGCGCCGTCTCGCCGATCACGACCCCCATCCCATGGTCGATGAACAGGCCGTCGCCGATCTGCGCGGCGGGATGAATCTCGATCCCTGTGGCCGCTCGTGAGATCGTCGCGATCGCACGTGGCGCGACCGGGACACCGGCGCCGTGTAAAGCGTGCGCCACGCGGTACGCCAGCAGGGCGTGCACGCCTGGCCAGGTCGCGAGAATCTCAGCCGAACGCACGCCACGGGCTGAGGGATCACGGCTATTGGCCGCGGCGACGTCGCGCCGGATCTCCGCCGCGGTGCGCGCCAGCAGACCGAGCCCCAGCATCCGCATAGCGTAGCGGGGTGTCCACCCCGGCTATGGCGCGAAGAAGGGCGTGGAGACGTAGCGCTCGCCGGAGTCGGGGAGGATCATTGCGATCCGGGCTCCGCGGGACTCGGGTCGGCGGGCGATTGCGAACGCCGCCCAGGCGGCGGCGCCGCCGGAGATGCCGGCGAGCACGCCCTCGCGCCGGGCCAGTGTGCGGGCGGTCTCGATCGCATCCTCGTCGTTCACCGGGATCACCTCGTCTATGACCTCCCGGTTGAGCACCGAAGGCACAAAACCGGCTCCGATCCCCTGGATCTTGTGCGCGCCGGGCCGGCGTCCGGAGAGGACGGCCGACGAGCTCGGCTCGACCGCGACAACGCGGCAGTTCGGATTGCGCTGCTTGAGCACCTCACCGACGCCGGTGATCGTGCCGCCGGTGCCGACACCCGCGACGAAGACGTCGACGCGGCCATCGAGCGCCTCCCATATCTCGGGGCCGGTGGTACGGCGATGAATGTCGGGGTTGGCCGGATTGGAGAACTGATCGGGCAGGAACACGTCCTCACGCTCAGCCAGTGCCCTCGCCGCGTCGACCGCCTCCGCCATACCGCCCAGCGACTCGGTCACCTCTACCCGCGCGCCGTACAACCGGAGCAGTCCCTCGCGCTCGCGGCTCATCCCCTGTGGCAGCGTGAGCACGAGGTCGTAGCCCTTGGCCGCGCACACGAACGCAAGCGCGATCCCGGTGTTGCCGCTCGTCGCCTCGACGACGGTCGTGCGTCCTGGCTCGATCAGGCCTTCGCGCTCGGCCGCCTCGATCATCGCCACGCCGATCCTGTCCTTCACGCTGCCGCCGGGGTTCAGCGACTCGAGCTTGGCGAACAGCTCGACGTCGCATTCTGGCAGCATCCGCGTGAGCTGAACCATCGGGGTTCGGCCGACGTGCTCGGCGATGTTGGTGGGTATGCCTGGCATCGCAGCTGACCGTGTCGCTCGGCTCTAGATGTGGTACATCGCTGCGCCGGCGTCGCGCGCTTCGCGTTCGGCCACGTCGGCGATCGTCGACGCCGCGAGGACCGACCGGGCGGCATCCGCGGCGTCGGCGAACACGCCGGTCGCACCAGGGCCGACCGGCCCATCGAGCAGCTCGACGATCTCGAGCACGGAGATCTCGGAGGGACTGCGAGCGAAGCTGTAGCCGCCCTTGACGCCCCGCTGGGACCTCAAGACACCCGCCCGACGCAGCGTCGCGAAGAGCTGTTCGAGGAACTGCACCGGGATGTCGCGCCGGCGCGCAAGCTCGGCGATCGGAACCGGGGTCGCATCACCACGCCGCCGCAGCTCGACAAGAGCGGCCAGGGCGTACGGGGACTTTGTGGTGATCGAGATCATCTGCCGGACCTCCATTGTCTCTAGATCACGAGATCGGTGCGGATTCCCCCGTCGCGGGCGTCGGGCCAAAGCCAAGCTGGGGTGCCTGGCCTAGATCCAGCCGCGCTCGGTGGCCATCAGCACAGCCTGCGCTCGGTCCATCGCCCCGAGCTTGCCGTAGACGTTGTGCAGGTGGGTACGAACGGTGCTGGTCGACAGATTGAGCTCGGCGGCGATCTGCTTGTAGACCATCCCGCGCGCGAGCCGGCGCAGTACCTCCACCTCGCGGGTCGACAGCGGACATGGGTCGATCTGTCGCGGCCGTCCGACTGAGCCCTGCAGTGGCAGGTCGTACATGACCGCACGCAGCTGCTGGGGGCGGATACCGACCAGCCGAGCGACTCCGAGCAGCTCCGCGGGCGACACGGCGCCGCTGAGCGCGTAGTGGGCGAGCATGTCCGCGAGCCGAATCAGAGCCGACTCGCCCGAGGCATCTTCTGAGTGGT
>Ga0302325_10004181_pt1 | contig 33449 bp, 30 predicted proteins | sample Palsa_T0_2_FD_201948 | JGI IMG/M metagenome (GOLD analysis project Ga0302325, IMG submission 201948) | Peat permafrost microbial communities from Stordalen Mire near Abisko, Sweden - Palsa_T0_2 | ecosystem: Environmental > Terrestrial > Soil > Palsa > Peat permafrost | place: Sweden: Abisko... | reverse complement strand
CAGCGTGGGAATCGCGTCGCGGAGCGCCTGTGGGAAATTCATGGTATTGAGCGGACGCATCCGCCGGCTTAGAGTTTGAGCCGGAAGCGCGGGGTCGCGCCGCGTCCGTTGCACGCTGCGAGATTTCGTGGAGACCTCTTCCGGAGGATATCAGATTCGGCCCAGCCACCCCAACGCCCGTAAATCCGCGATGGGTTCCGCGAACGAACACGAGCCAAAGCTGTGCGCGAAATCGCGGCGCGCGGATTGGATCTCGGCCACCGCGACGCTCCGTCCGCGCCAGCGCAGTTCTCCGGTCGGAAACTGGAAAGCGCCGGAATCCGCATCGTTCAGGACGTCGAGTATCACGTCGCGCTGCGCGCCTTGCCACGCAAATGTAGCCGCTACGAAGACGTTTACAAATCCGTGCATCGTGGCACACGGGCTGCCGGCGGCATAGGTCAGCGGGCGAAGCGAACGGATAGGATGGTGCAGCCCGGCCGTAGCTTTGAAGGCGATGCGGCGCGATGCGGCCGCGGCCAGAAAATCGGCAATCGCCTCCGATGACGGTATGGACTCCGGCGTCAAGCCCCCGGTGCGCACTTTGGCGAAGGCTCCCGGTATCTCTCCCATGCCGCTCCCGGCGGGCGCCTCACAATAGGTCGGCAGCGAAAGCCTGCGCGAAAGCTTGGTCTCCAGCGTCTCCACCTGCGGCGGAAGCGGACCGGGTTCGCCTTCCACCAGCAACGTCACCCGCCAATTGTCGCGCAACCGCGCTTCCGGCAGCTTCGCCGCCGGCAGCACCAGGCGGTTGAGCATCCAGTTCTCGGGCGAAGCCAAGTACACTTCGTAATTCTCCAACACCGCCGGCAATGCCAGCCCCGCCGGCGGATAAAGGCCCGCATAATCGATCAGGTTCGCAAGCAGGGCGTGCAACGAGTCCGGAATCCGTGGCATGATGTCAAGAGCCCATTGTAAGGGAGGTCCCCACGATGAACCGCCGCCGTCTGCTGCTCGGCCTGGCCGCCGCAGGACTCGATTTGAACGCGCAAGAGCCGCCGCCCAGCTCGCTCTATATCCCCAAGCCGCACCTCGTCGAGGACCGCAGGTTTCTCCAGGACTTCATGGACGAATTCGCTTTCGCCGATCTGGTCACAGCCAGCCCCGGTATCCGCATCACACACATCCCGACCGTCCTGGATCGGACCGCCGCGATCTACGGCACGATCTTCGGCCACATCTCGCGCCAGAATATCCAGAGCAAATGTTTTGACGGCCAACAGTCCGCCGTAATCGTGTTTCGCGGTCCGCACAGTTACATTTCGCCCACTTGGTACAGCAAACCGGAATCCGTGCCCACGTGGAATTTCGCCGTGGTTCACGCCACCGGACGGCTTAAGCCCATCGCGGATCCGAAAGCCCTGCACGGCTTGCTGGCCCAGCTCATCGCCAAGTTTGAAGGCCCCGGCTCCGGCTACAACTTCGCCAAACTGCCCGAGAGTTACACCAACGGCCTGATCGGCGGCATCATCGGCTTTGAGATGCAGATCGAGCTGCTGGAGGGCAAATTCAAATTGGGGCAGGAACGCAGCGATGCCGATAAGCAAGCCATCCTGAAGAACCTGCAATCCGCCAAAGCCGCGCGATCGATATACGAACTCACGGCGGAATTCTACAAGCGGGGCTAATCGCGCGACGTCATGGCCGCCACGAACCACAGGCCGGCATGCAGCACGCGCGCGCCGCCGAGCTCCGCGGCTAATTGCGCAGGCGTGAAGTAGCGCTTATAGACCTTGTGGCGGGAGCCATCCAGCAGCACGCGTTCCTGCACTTCTTCGGGCTGCACTTCATCGCGCCAAGCCGCATCAATGATGAGGACCCGCTGCGCCACGCGCCGCGCTTCCGCCGGAAATTGCGCGCGCATAGCCCCATCCAAGTGCCCGTAGAAATGGCATGCCATCAGACACTCGAAGGCGCGCGGGCCAAAGGGCAGGCGCAACGCATCGCCTTGCAGCACGCGCCCGCCCGGCACCCGCCCACGCGCGATGCGCAGCATTCCGAGGCTCTGGTCCAACCCGGTGACCTGACCCGCCACGTGCTGCGTGAGGAAGCCGGTGCCGCACGCCACATCCAGCACGGAACGCATGGAAAGCGCCCGGAGGCAAACTCGCAGCGCCTCCAGTTCCGCGTGCCAGCCCGGCCGGACGCGCGCGGCGAACAGACCCGTGCCCAGATACCAATCGTCGTATTCCGGCGCGCGCCGGTCGTAGTAGATCCGCTCCGTCTCCGTCATTACCGGTTACTTGCGCGATGCCGGCGGCACGATCCCGTTCGCCCGGTAATAGGCCACCAGCAGTCCGTAATGCTCGCCGGCGTGCTCGACGACCGACATCCACGGCTCCACGGACTTGTGAAAGCTCTCCGCCGGCCGCGACTTCAACGTGGCCGTGGCGTCCGCTATGGATTTCTCCAGCAGCGCGACCGCCTGCTCCTTGGTTTTGTAATTCGCCGGATCGAGTTCGTCCCACTTGACCTTTTCGCCGCGCCCGGCTTTGGCGGCAAAAACGTTGCCGGAAGCGATGTGCACGATCACCGCGCCGAACGGGCGCATCTCCGGGCGCAGCTTGTAACCGTATTTGTCCGCCGGGAAGTCCTTGGCCATATCCAGCACCTTGCCATTGACGTCCGCGAAAACAGCGGCGATCTCCGCAGCCGGCGTTTTTTGCTGTTGGGCCCAGACGGCCGCCGCCAGAACCGCCACTGCGGCAATCGTTGTGTAACCTGTTAATCTAAACATAGTGGTTACAGAATATCACGGTGCCGGTAACCTGTCAAAAGTCATAGAGCAGTTACCTGTAAGATTTATCGGCGGGCGCCTCTGCGTGGATTTCGTGAACACGGTGGGCGGACGAGATCCTGCCGGCGCCGTCATGCGGGACAAAATCGCCGCCTACGAAGACTTGCTGGCATGGAGCGTGCTGGCCGGATGCGTTGACCGCAGGCGCGCGGGCGCTATGGCCCGTCTGTCTGCGCGCGAGCCCCACGACGCGGCCAAAATCCTGGCGCGAGCCAGCCGGCTGCGCGAAGCGCTTTACCGAATCTTCAAGTGCGTAGTGGAAGGCTGGCGGCCGCCGGAAGGCGACGCCGATGTATTGCGCCACGAACTCTCCATCGCCAGAGCGCACCAGCGGCTGAGCGCCCGCGGCGTCCGCTTTTTGTGGACTCTTCCGGAACGGCTGACTGCGCTGGACGGCATCCTATGGCCCGTGCCGCTGTCGGCGGCCGAGCTGCTCACCTCCGGCGATTGGGCCAGGCTGCGGCAATGCGGCGGCCCGGACTGCGGATGGATGTTCCTGGATACCAGCCGCAACCATCGCCGCCAATGGTGCGATATGCAGGATTGCGGCAATCGGGCGAAAGTGAAGAGGTTCCGCGAGAAGCAACGCCAAGCCTGATCAATCCGCCCGGAGGATGCCGAGTTCGTTCAGGTGCGTCAGCAGGTCCGGAGGGAATGGAACCCCTAGCCGCTCGGCAGCGGCTAGGAACAGGTCCGGATCGGGCTTTCGCATGCCGCACCACGTCGCGCGTGACGACGCGCAAATTGTGGGGCGGCCAATCTTGGCCGCAGCCGCCTTTTTTAGGCGGCCAGGGCCGGCTGAAAGCCGGCTGCGGGCAGAAATTGCCCGCCCCACAATTTGTGCAGAATCGAGTCCGGGGGGAAGATTAAGTTGACGTTGGGCGCTCCGCTTCCTCGCCGGTGAATCCGCCAGACGCCCACGGGGAGACCTCCTGTTCCAGCGCCGCACGCATTTGTAGATGGCACTCCAGGTGTTGTACACTAATATCTTAGTCCACAAGCTCCGACGCATTCAGTGTGTCCTGGCGCGAAATTCAGAGGTTATCCATGCACGCAATTATTGAGACCGGCGGAAAACAATACCGGGTTGCCCCTGGCGATGTAGTCCGGGTGGAGACGTTGGAGGGCGAAGTCGGCTCCGAAATCGAGTTGCCCTTGCGGGCGGTATTCAAGGACGAGGGCCAACTGGTCTCCGGCCCGGACCTGGGGCAGGCTACCGTGAAGGGTACCATTGTCGGCAATGGCCGGGCAAAGAAAATCCTGGTCTTCAAGTTCAAGCGCAAGAAACAGTACAAGCGCACGATAGGACACCGCCAGAACTTCACGGAAGTGAAGGTCGGCGACATTTTGGTTTAGGTGAAGTATGGCGCACAAAAAAGGATTAGGCAGTTCCAAGAACGGGCGCGATTCCAACGCGCAGCGGCTGGGCGTGAAGCGCTTCGGCGGGGAATTGGTGCCGGGCGGGTCGATTATCGTCCGTCAGCGCGGCACCCCGATCAAGCCCGGCGAGAACGTCGGCTGGGGCAAAGACGACACGCTGTTCGCAAAGGTGACGGGAGTAGTAGAGTTCCGCGACCGCGGCCGCCAGGGCAAATTCGTCAGCATCAAGGCAGTCGCCTAAATTAGCCGGACCCGGAGGTGCTCGTCCAGGCAGCGGTTCCCGTGTTCCCCGAATGTTCATAGATGAAGCTCGCATCCTGGTGAAGGCCGGGGATGGTGGCAACGGCTGCCTGGCCTTTCGCCGCGAGAAGTATGTTCCGCGCGGCGGCCCCAGCGGCGGCGATGGCGGCCGCGGCGGCGACATCTTCCTGGTTTCCAGCCAGCACCGGAACACGCTCATCCAATTCCGTTTTAATCCCGAGCACAAGGCGCAGCGCGGCCGGCATGGAGAGGGCAGCGATTGCACCGGCGCTGAGGGCTACTCGATCGACCTGCAGGTGCCCGTCGGTACGGTGGTCTACGACGAATCGACCGGCGAGCGGCTGCACGATTTCACGGAGCCAGACGATCGTTTCCTGGTGGCGCGCGGCGGACGCGGCGGGAAAGGCAACGCGCGGTTTACAACCTCCACGCACCAGGCGCCCACGGAGCACGAGCCTGGCAAGCCCGGCCAGGAGCGCCGCCTGCGTCTGGAGCTTAAGCTACTGGCCGACGTGGGCCTGGTCGGATTCCCGAACGCCGGCAAGTCCACGCTCATTTCCCGCATTTCCGCGGCCCACCCAAAGATCGCGGCCTATCCTTTCACCACGCTGGAGCCGCAATTGGGCGTGGTCTCCCTGGACGATTACCGCAGTTTTGTGGTGGCGGATATTCCCGGCCTGATCGAAGGGGCGCACCTGGGGCACGGCCTGGGCACGCAGTTCCTGCGGCATATCGAGCGCACCCGTCTGCTCGCGCACCTGGTGGATGTGTCGGAAGCGAGCGGCCGCGAACCTGCCCACGACTTCGAGACCGTCATCGCGGAATTGGCCAGCTTCAGCGAAGACCTGGCCGTCAAGCCCATGATCGTGGTGGCCACCAAGATGGACGCCGCGCAGGACCCGGCACGCGTGGAATCGCTGCGGCAGATCGCGGCCGAGCGGGGGTTGGCTTTCTTTGAAATCTCCAGCGTCACGGGGCAGGGGCTGGATGAGTTGCGGTATGCGATGGCGGAGAGGGTTTTGGTGCCGCGTTAGAGATCGAAGTAATCCTGATCTAGTCGCTTTAGCGTGTAACGCCTTTTCGGGACTGGCGCAACTCCAACATCATGTTCGATCATGAGATCCGCGAGCCGGCTGCCATCGATCAGGACAATCTTTTGGGGGACCTTCCTCACAAATTCCTGGCTTCCCTGGAGAATTGTGCAGTGGTAATCATGACGCCTTTGTTAGCGTGATGGGCCGTGATGCTGCCGCAGAATCCCATTACCTCGGGACTTCCCACATTGTTGTGCCAATGCTTCGCCTGCACGTAGACCATCTCCAAACCCAGCTTGTCCTGATAGATAGTACCGTCTATACCACCGTCGCCTGATCTGCCCGGTCAGGTCCCACCCCCGCGCTTCCCCCGGCGACGGTAGCGCCCGGCTGCTAGATTTTACAAAGCCTTAACAGGGAGAGAGCAACCCGTTTGTGCCGGGCCGCGTTCCCGATCAGGGGGGGCGGCAAATAGTTGCCCTCAACAAGCAACGACTGCGGACTTCTAGAGCGTACGGATGAAGTCGATGGTTGCCCGGCATAGGTGCGTTGGGTGCCCCTCGGGCGCACTCGGCCGCCGCGCACGCAACGGGCGGGGCTGGTGAAGGCTTATGATAGAGTACTGGAGAATATTCGGCTGGTGCGCTTTCCATGCGCGCAGGGTAGCGCTCCGGGCTACGAAACAAAGGGGTTTATAAAGGTGATTCGACAATCGATTCATTCGGATAGAGTGCACGGAAGCTATTTATTCGCTCTCGCATTTTTGCTCACAGCGCCGGTCTGGTGCCAGGCCCAGACTTCGCCGCAATACACTATAACGACTATTGCCGGATCGCTCGGCGAGCTAGGCAGTTATTCCGGTGATGGAGGGGCGGCTACCAGCGCACTGCTCTGGGGTCCGGCTGATGTTATATTCGATTCCTCCGGCAATCTCTACATTTCGGATTCCATCAACGATCTGATTCGCCTGATTAATCCCAGCGGCACGATTAGCACGTTTGCCGGGAGTTGTCCCTCAACGCCGTGCGCTGGCGCCTTCGCGGGCGACGGGGGAGCGGCCACGAAAGCCAGCCTGAACAGCCCGGCGGGAATGACGTTTGACAGCAGCGCCAATTTCTACATAGCGGACAGCGGCAACTTCGTAATCCGCAAGGTGGCGGGCGGCACTATCTCGACGGTGGCCGGGAAAAACGTGGGCGTCGCTTTTGCGGGCGACTTGGGCGCAGCCACCAGTGCAGGGATCACTCCTACCGGAGTGGCCGTGGATCCCACCCTCAATATCTACATCGCCGACGCGTTCAACAATGTAGTGCGTGTGGTGTGCGAAACTCAGACGCCGATCGCCTGCACCAACAACGCTTTCATCGGCGGCGCTATCTGGGCCGCCGGGGATATCAACACGTTCGCCGGAAACAACGCGGCCGGCCCCGGTTATCAAGGCGATGGAGGCGTCGCGACCGGCTCGCTGCTCAACGATCCCACGGCCGTGCTGCTGGATTCGGCCGGCGATCTCTATATTTCCGACTCGGGAAACTGCGCTATCCGCAAAGTGGCGGCGGCCACCAGCATCATCACTACCGTTGCCGGCGACGGTACCGGCATTGCGGGTTACTCCGGAGACGGAGGGCTGGCGACCCAGGCAAAACTCAATAACCCGAAGGGCATCGCCCTGGATTCGTCCGGCAACCTCTATATCGCGGACACCGATAACTGTGCGATCCGCATGGTGAACGCGGCGACTGGCGTCATTACCACGATTGCCGGCATTCCACCCGCGGTCGCCGGTGCCCTAGCCGTGTGCGGCTCCACCGGAGACGGGGGGCTGGCCACCAGCGCGCAACTGAACTTTCCGTCCGGCGTGGCGGTGAATGGCGGAAAGGTCTACATCGCGGACTTCGGGAACAACGCGGTCCGCTTGTTGACTCCCGCGGCGGAGGTCCCGAAGATCAATGCGGGGGGCGTGGTGAACGACGCCAGTTACTCGGCGCCGGTGGCTCCCGGCAGCATCGCCGCCGTTTTCGGTGATTTTTTCCTTACCGCCGGATCGTCGGACACGGACCTGCCACTGGTTTCCACCCTGCAGAGCCTCTCGTTTCAGTTTGGCGGTACAGCGGCCCCTTTATACTTCGTCTCGGGCGGACAAGTGAATTTTCAAGTGCCGTGGGAGTTGGCCGGACAATCGACAGCTACCCTCACCGCCACGTTGAACGGTACGTCCGGTGCCGCTCAGACGGCGACTGTCGCCGCGTTCGCTCCCGCAATATTCACCCTGAATTCCCAGGGAACCGGTCCGGGTGCGATCCTGGACTCTTCCTATGATTTGGTGGACTCCAACAACCCTGCAACCGCCGGCACGACAACCATCCTGATCTACTGCACCGGTCTTGGGGCGGTCGCCAATCAGCCCGCGACCGGGTCACCCGGCCCTAGCAGCCCGTTAGCGGAGACGACCACGGCGCCAACGGTGACGATCGGCGGAGTGACGGCCAACGTGTCGTTCTCCGGCCTGGCGCCGGGCTATGTGGGCCTGTACCAGGTCAACGCCCTGGTGCCGGCGGGCGTGGCCGCGGGTAGCGCCGTGCCCGTGGCGATCTCGATTGGCGGCGTGACCTCGAACACTGCCACCATCGCGGTGCAGTGAGTAGATAGGCTACTCGCTCTTCACCGCAATGGCAATGATGGAGGTAGGCGGCCACGGCAGCCGGCGGTCGATGCGCCGCCACAGCCAGACGAACCGGTCGAAGACATTCAACTGGAAGCGGCTGACGGTCTTTCTTTTCAGCACGCGGCCAGTCACATACCAGGCCGGGCGGGAGATGCGGTTGAAGTCCAGAATTCGCTCCACGCGGAAACCCACCTGCTCCATCTTGCGCTGCAGCTCCGCGCGGGAATAGCGGCGGAAATGCCCTAGCGCCGTATCCAGCGAGCCAAAGATTTCCTGACTGTGCGGCACCAGAACGATCGCGCGGCCGCCGGGCTGCAAGGCCGTGTAGATATTGCGCAGGCTCGCCATTTCGTCCTCGACATGCTCCAGCACGTTCAGACACACCACGGAATCCACCGCGCCGGCTAACGTCTCGAAATCGGCCGGATTCGACAAGTCGCAGTGCCGCACTTCCATCTTCGGGCGGTGCTGAAAGCGCGCGCGCAGACGGGCCAGGTACTCGGGATCGATGTCTCCCGCAATATAGCGTTCGCGCCGCGAAGATAGAATCACAGTCAGGTTTCCGATGCCCGCTCCGGTCTCCAGCACCCGCTTCCCGATGTAAGGCTGGATGGTGTCCGCCATCCAGCGGTTGAAACGCCGGGCCCCGGCGAGCGCATCCAGGATGTCCGGTCCGGAGTCCTTGTAGAGGTCTCTGGTGAAGGCGTAGCGCAAGATCACATGGACGGCATCGAAGGCGTCCTTCAGCCCGATCTTCTTACCTTCCTCGTAAGTCCGGCCGTGATAATCGATGGGCGTCTCGTAGATGCGCACGCGGCGCTTGGCCAGTTTGATGGTCAGCTCCGGCTCGAGTCCGAAGCGGTCGCTGCGGATGGGGATGCTTTGCAGCAGCGAGGTGCGGAAGGCTTTGTAGCAGGTCTCCATGTCCGTCAGATTCAAGTCCGAAACGATGTTGCACATTAAGGTCAGAATCCGGTTGGCTACGGAGTGCCAGAAGTAAAGCACGCGGCGTTCGCCCGAGATCACGAAACGCGAGCCATAAACCGCGTCGGCTTTGCCCTCCAGCAGCGGCGCCAAGAGGCGCCCGTATTCGCGCGGGTCGTATTCCAAGTCGGCGTCCTGAATGATGGAGAACTCGCCGGTGGCGTGCTCGATGGCTGTGCGGATGGCGGCGCCCTTGCCGCGATTGCGGGGTTGCCGGATGAGCCGCAGCACGCCGGCTTGGGCCGCGGCGATCTGTTCCACGATGGCGGCCGAGCCGTCCGTGGATCCGTCGTCCACTACCACGATCTCCCGCCCGACGCCCTCCGGCAAGGGAGCCGAAAGCACTCGCTCCAATAGTGTTCCGACGAACTCTTCCTCGTTGTAAAGGGGGATCAGAATAGAGAGCGTGTGGGCTGCCATGGCCGCGGGAACCTCCATTGTACAGGAGAGGTGCGCTGGCAGGCGCGCTACTGAATGGTTGCGCTAGCTCTGCCGGCGCTGCGCAACACCAATTCTTGCAAGTCCAGCAGATGCTGCGGCTCAAACTGCTGGCGCGACCACTTGCTGGAAGGCTCGAGCTCGATGCCCACGAAATAGCCGATCTCCCGGTAGACGCAGTAGCGCACAATGCCGGCCAGCTTATCGCCGGGACAGTGTACATCGACATGCGTGCCTATGGACAGCGGTATCTCGAATTGCAAGCACATCCCGGATGGCGAGATGTCCTCCAGCAAAGCCGTGGATTTACGCTTGCGGCCCGCTGGTTCTTTCCAACAGACCTCTACCATATCGGCGCATAGCATTCGAATTTCAGCGCGTGGTCGCTGCATGACTGTTATATCGGCGGGACCGGCGGATCGCAGTAGGCGGCGGGATCGGAAGGTGAGGGCGTTTGACTCACATAGCCCCACCGGCCGTGGCCGAAGCTCCCATGAGTTCGGCCGTGTGAGATCTCCGAAGGCTTGCTCAATCTCCGGATCTAGCCGGCAGCCGAAGCCAATTTTGATCTGCGCGAATTGGCGACGCAAACCGTCCAACCTTAATAAAATACTTGCCAATGGACCCCACCACCCAACCGCAAGGAGAGCCGGCGATTTCGACCCCAGCCCCGGAGCAAGGTCCGGCGGCAGCGCCCTGGAGCCTGGGGCGCTGCATCGTTTTTCGGTTTATCTGCTGCTATTTTCTGCTCTATGTAGCCCCCGATCCGCCAGGCCGGCTCGACCTAGTGGATGCCGTTCCAGGCGGCCACCTTGCCGCAAATGCGTATGCCGGGCTTTGGCACAATCTGGTCCCTTGGGTGGCCGTCCATATCTTTCATCTCAGCGGAAGGGCCACGACGTATTTTCCAACCGGCAGCGACGATACCACCAAGGACTATATTCAGAACCTGCTGTTTGTGGTCTTCGCGGCGGTGGCGGCATTGGTCTGGTCGTTGGTAGACCGTAAGCGAAGAGAATACCCCCGCCTCGATTCGTGGCTGCGTCTGGCAGTGCGCTATACGCTGGCCTTCACCCTGTTCACCTACGGGTTCGTCAAAGTGTTTCCGCTGCAGTTCCAGCCACCAGGCTTCGACCAGCTCATCCAACCCTACGGCGATTACTCTCCCATGGGCGCGCTGTGGAATTTCATGGGCGCTTCCATGCCGTACACTATCTTCGCCGGGATGTGCGAGGCGCTTGGGGGCGCGCTGTTGCTGTTCCGGCGGACCACCGCGCTGGGCGCCATGGTCAGCTTCGGAGTCCTGCTCAATATCGCGTTGCTCAACTTTTGCTATGACGTGCCGGTGAAACTGTATTCCACCAACCTGGTGCTGATGGCGATTTTCCTGGCGGCGCCCGATCTGCGGCGGCTGATGAATTTCCTGGTGCTGAACCGGGCTACGGAACCATCCGATCTATCCGCGCCCCGCTTTGAGCGCCGCTGGATGCGGATCGGCGCGGTAGTGTTCCAGCTCCTTTTCGTGGGCCGCTACATCTATTCGCAAATCGAAGGCGGCTGGACGGCCTATCGCGCCGCATATGTGAATCCGAAGCGGCCGCCGCTCTAAGGGCTTTACGACGTGGATGGTTTCTCGCGGAACGGCCGGGAATTGCTGCCATTGACCACCGACGTTGCCCGGTGGAAGAAGGTCGTCGTCCAATACCCCGAATTCTTCATTGTGCGCATGATGAACGACTCCCCCAAGGGGTATCGGGCGGAATACGACGCCCAGAAGAACACGGTAGCTCTTTCGACGTGGGCGAACCAGAATAGCAAGAGCGTGCTGGTGTATTCGCTGCCGGACGCAGACCATGTGGTGCTGCAAGGCGCGCTGGGCGCCGATACGGTATCGATCCGCTTGCGCAAAGTCGATGCGTCCAAGTTCCTGTTGGTTAATCGCGGGTTTCACTGGGTTAACGAGCAGGCGTTCAACCGGTGAGACAGGCGTCGAGAAGCTGCTAAGCTACTATAAAGTGTCGAGCCAGACGGCGACCCGGGTTTCTTCCATTAACAGATCGAGTGCCACGGCGTTCGGGGTTTTGGCGGCCATCAGTTTTTGCCACTTCCTGAACGACATGCTGCAGTCGGTGATACCGGCGGTGTATCCGATCCTGAAGCAGGCCTATCGCCTGGATTTCAAGCAGATCGGCTTGATCACCCTGAGCGTGCAGCTCACCGCTTCGCTGCTGCAACCCTTCGTGGGCATGTACACAGACCATCGGCCGGTGCCTTACTCGCTGCCGGTGGGGATGGGTTTCACGCTTTCGGGCCTGCTGCTGCTGGCGTTTGCGCCGCGCTTTGGCATGATTCTGCTGGCAGTGGCGCTGGTCGGAGTAGGATCGTCCGTATTCCACCCGGAATCGTCGCGCGTGGCGCGGATGGCCTCCGGGGGGCAACATGGCCTCGCCCAATCGCTCTTTCAGGTGGGCGGCAACGCTGGATCGGCGCTGGGTCCGCTGCTGGCCGCGTTGGTGGTACTTCCGGGCGGACAGCGCAGCATCGCCTGGTTCTCGGCGGCGGCGCTGCTTGCCATTATCGTATTGACGCGCATCGGGGCCTGGTATAAGGGCCACGGCGCGGTCAGGGCGAAGGCGGCGGCAGCCCTGCACAATCACCACCCGCAACTATCCCGACGGAAAACCGGCGTGGCGCTCGCGGTGCTGATGGCGCTGGTTTTCTCGAAATATTTCTATCTGGCGAGCCTGACCAGCTACTACACTTTCTTCCTGATGAGCCGGTTCCACGTGCCGGTACGGTCCGCGCAAATCCACCTGTTCGTGTTTCTGGGCGCGGTGGCTGCGGGGACTTTCATTGGCGGTCCGGTGGGCGACCGGATCGGCCGGAAGTATGTGATCTGGTGCTCGATTCTGGGCATCCTGCCTTTCACCCTGGCGCTGCCTTACGCGAATCTGTTCTGGACCACGGTGCTCAGCATCGTGATCGGATTGGTTTTGGCGTCAGCATTCTCCGCCATCATCGTTTATGCGCACGACCTGGTGCCCGGCAAGATCGGAATGATCTCCGGGCTGTTCTTCGGCCTGGCGTTCGGTATGGCCGGCGTGGGGGCTGCGATCATGGGCTGGCTGGCGGATGCCACGAGCATCGCTTTCGTTTACAGAGTGTGCTCATTTCTGCCAGTCATCGGCCTGCTGACCGCGTTTCTGCCAAATCTGGAGACCGGCTACAAACGGGGCAGCGCTTAAGATGGAACCGATTCGAATCTTTGTCACCGGCGGCACGTTCGACAAGAACTACAACGAGCTGACGGGCGAGCTTTTCTTCAAGGATTCGCACCTGCCGGAGATGCTGAAACTGGGCAGGTGCAATTTGGACGTGCAGGTGCGTACGTTAATGATGATCGACAGCCTGCAGATGACGGACGACGACCGGCAGATCATCGTGCAGCAATGCCGGAACGCGCCTGAGGGCCGTATCGTGATCACGCACGGTACGGACACGATGGTGGAAACCGCCGGCTTGTTGGCGCGCGGCATCGCCGACAAGACCGTCGTTCTGACTGGGGCCATGATTCCCTATAAGTTTGGCAGCTCGGACGGTCTGTTCAACCTGGGCAGCGCGCTGGCGTTCGCGCAGACGCTGCCGCCGGGGGTGTATGTGGCCATGAATGGCCGCTACTTCGCTTGGAACCGGGTGCGGAAGAATCGCAAGACGGGGATGTTCGAAGAGGCGGAGGCGGGTTAAGTTATCTCGTAGCCGCGGTCGGCGATTTGGGTCAGCAGGACTTCGGCCGCGTGTCCGTGAAGCTGGAAGATCTGCCGGACCAGGTCGCAGACCGCCTCGTAGCCGCGCTCGTAGAAAACCAGGATGGAGGGTCCCGCGCCGCTCAGGGCGCAACCCAATAGGCCGGGCGCGCGCAGCTTCAGAATATCCGCCAGGCCGGGCACTAGCGCCGCGCGATAGGGTTGGTGGAAGCGATCTTCAAGCGCGGCCGGAAAGGCCGACGTGGCTCCGGTGGCCAGCGCCGCGATGAGGAGGGCAGCGCGCTGGACGTTGAATACGGCGTCCTCTTTGCTGTAGCAGGAAGGCAGAACGGCGCGCGCCGCGGAGGTCGGGAGGACGAAATCCGGCACCACCAGCGCCATGCCGAAGCTCGCCGGCAGCTTCAGGCGCACGGCGCGCACGGCGCCGCCGGAATCGATGGCGCTGGCCACGATGGATCCAAGGACGCATGCGGCCACGTTATCGGGATGGCCTTCCAGACGCGCGGCTTCATCCAGGATGCGCGGCGGGCGCCAGCCCAGACCCAACAGGCGGTCGGCGATGACTACGCCGGCAGTGAGCGCGGCGGCGCTCGATCCAAGGCCTTTGCCGAGGGGGATCTGATTGTGAATTTCCAGCTCGATGGGCGGCAACTGCATGCGGACGTCGGCCGCGACCGAGAGGGCGGTCTGCCAGATAAGGTTGTCCTCGCCGCTGGAGATGGCGGCGGCATCGCGCCCGGCGGCGGTGATGGATAGGCTGTCGCTGGCACGGAAGCGGCAGTCCAGATACACCGAGAGCGCCAAGCCGAGCGCATCGAAGCCCGGCCCGAGGTTGGCGCTGGACGCGGGCACCCGGACGGTTGACCAGGACATAAGAGTTTATTGTAACGGGGCTGGGGAGGGTTGTGGTTACCTTATAGGTCATGGGTGATGGGTTCCTGGTTTTGGAGGGGCCAGTGTTTTGGACAATCAAAGCCCATCGCTTTGATTTGATTGATGAATAGAGATACTACCTTGGGGGAGGGTCTTTCTTGAAATGAATGCGGCCATTGCGCCTCCCTTGCTTTTCTGTTTTTTTCTGCATCAGTAGCTTGACGGAAATAAGACTGTGCTGTGCGAAGGACTCATTATATGTAGTACAGTGGCATCTGCGACTCGGAGGCGACCCATGGCCAAAGCGCGGCAGTCGTGTGGCATGAGAATACTGCCGCCCAACGCACCGCAGTTCCCTGGTACGTGTGGGCGTGCGCGCTGGCGGTAACCTCGGCCTCCTTCGGCGGTGTCTGGGACATTTCCTGGCATCAGAGTTCGACCGCGATACCTTCTGGACGGCGCCCCACCTAGTTCATCCACTTTGGCGGCATCCTGGCCGGCGCGGCCTCGGCTTGGCTGATCTTCTACTACCGGAACTGCGTGCCCTACACCCAAAAACTACATGTTTTCCATTCAGCGCCAGATCGGCACGAGGGCGCTGCTGACCGTTAGTTACGCGGGCAATGAGGGCCATCGCCTTCTGGTCCTGGTTCAGCCAACCTGGTTAATCCGGCGCTTTGTCTCAGTCTCAGCTAGCCGAGCGAGGTGGCCGCTGGCAGTTCCACCTGCGGGGCCCTCGAGGTCGACCTAACGGTTCGCCACCGGCAACCGAGCCACGGTACTAGTCGGCTACACCTATTCGAAATCGATCAATCAAGCGTCGAACCTTGGCGAGCAAACCAATCCCTTCAATGCGAGCCTCACGCGCGTGATTTCCGCGCTGGACCTGACGCAGAACTTCGTGGCGACCTATTCGTATGCGCTGCCGTTCTATCTGCTGTTCCGGCGCAACCGGCCAACGGAGGGATGAAGTCTTTCCGGAACAACGCGCTTCAATACCGGCTTCCCGGTGACGCTGGCCGACAATTCGGACCGGTCTCTGCTGGGGACACTCGGCAGCGGAGTCAACAACGAACTGCTGGACACGCCGCAGATGACGCCGGGCCCGCTCGATATCGCACGAATCCGCGCAACGGCCGGCCGGAGTTCAATACCAGTCTCTTTGCGCCCGAGACGTTGGGACAGTCAGGCAACGTGGCGCGCCGCTTCTTCTACGGCCCAGGCATCGCAAACTTCGACATGCAGATCGGCAAGACGGTGCCGATTGCGGAATCGCCGGGAAGCTCAATTTGCACATCGTAGAAGCGCCTATCGCCGGCTTCGAGACGGCCGTGAGGGACCGCAGGACGGGCAATGAGCTTGCCTTCCGGGTACGCCCGGAATTTCTTAAGCGTTCCCGAACGTGCCGCATGACAAACAGGCTGCGGCCGCGGAACAGGTGGCGAGGATGCCGGATGATCGGATCTTTTCGGTGCGGACCGTGCCGGCCGCAACTGAGTTTCCTTTTCGAGAAAAATCCAATTAAACTGCGTAGCACGTACTTGAAAACAGTAGCACGACATGCTAGTGTTACGAATACGGAGATGTTGCTACCGATTCCACTCCCAAGAGGAGTTGTCGAAAATGTCCACTAAACTCGTTGCCCTTGTAATCGCTTCCGTGGCGTCCCTATGGGCATTCGCCGCGGGCAGCGTCTCCGGATTGGTAAAGGACGCGAGCGGCGGCGCGATCCCTGGCGCCAAGCTCACGCTAGTCAACACTGCCCTAAAAACCAAATTCACGGTGGCCTCCGACGCACAGGGATTCTACTCCTTCCCGGCGCTCCCCGTGGGTCACTACGATTTGACGATCGCCGCAGCCGGATTTCAGACCCAGCAAAAGACGAATCTCACAGTCGATACGGATGCCGCGCTGCGAATCGACGCCGTAATGGAGGTAGGTCAACTAAATGAGGCGGTCACGGTTACCGACTCCGCGGACGCGGTTCAGACGCAGGTCGACACGGTGGCGACGCATCTCGGCGAGGTCGTCACAGAAAAGCAGATCGAGGCGCTGCCTCTGAACGGCCGGAGCTACACGGATCTCCTGGCGATTCAACCCGGCGTAACCCCAGTGGCCACGCTGACGCCCACTTCGGTGATCATGGCGGGCGTGACGGGAACCATCAACCCGTCCGGCGATCTGAATCCGGGCGATGTCTCGATCGATGGCCAGCGCGAATCGTCGAACGGATTCATGATGAATTCGATCGACGTGCAAGAGCACATGAACGGGGGAACGTCGGTCATCCCGAACCTGGATTCGATCCAGCAGTTCCGCGTGCTCACGAACAACTTCGACCCCGAATACGGAAATTATAACGGCGGGATGATCAATGTGGTGACGAAGTCCGGCAGCAGCGGCTTTCATGGCGACCTATTCGAGTTTCTGCGAAACACGGATATGGACGCCAGGAACTTCTTCGACAACACCCGCGGCGTCTTCCAGCAGAATCAGTTTGGCGGCGTGATCGGCGGTCCAATCAAGAAGGACAAGGCATTCTTTTTTCTCGACTACCAGGGCACGCGAACGGTGGAGGGCATCGATTCGGCCGAAACGTCCGTGCCATCCCTGCAGGACCGCGCCGGAAACTTCAGCGATATAGCGAGTACGCTGACGGGGGCGGTGAGCGGACCATATACGGCCAACCTGCTGACGCAGAAGCTGGGCTACAGCGTTTCCGAGGGCGAGCCATATTACACGCCCCGCTGCTCCAACGCGGCGAGCTGTGTGTTTCCAAACGCCACGATCCCGACTGCAGCGTGGTCGTCGCCGGCGGTGAACCTTCTGAAATACATTCCAGCGCCCAACATCGGGACGGACCTGTTCGCCACCTCCGCGTATCCGGAGACCGTACGGGATGACAAAGCCGGCGCCCGTTTCGATGCCAACACCCGCCTCGGCCAGCTTTCGGCCTATTATTTTGTCGACAATTACCGGCTGGATAATCCGTATCCGGGGGGGCAGGGTGGAGCCAGCATACCCGGCTTCGATGCTTTGACCGTCGGCCAAGCGCAGATGTTCACCATCGGCGACACCAAGGTGCTGGGCGCCGCTACCGTCAATGAGCTTCACATTGGCCTGATAAGGAACGCCAATAACATCGGCCAGCCGCGCGGCGGTCTGGGAGTTTCGCTTCAGTCGCAAGGCTTCGTGACAGGCGTCGGAACGACTGGCATCGTCGTGCAGGCGCCGCAGTTTGAAGGCGTCGAGAATATAGTCTTCCCGTCGTTCGCGATGGGCGTTCCGATTACGAACGTCAATCAATGGAACAACACGCTCTATGTAAGCGACACGGTGTCGCGGGTCATTCGCATGCATACGCTCAAATTCGGCGGCCAGTTTCACGGCGACCAAGTCAATGAAGTGCCGAACGCGACATTCAACGGAACGTTTAATATCGACGGAACCGAAACCGGATCGGCCTTCGCGGACTTTCTATTAGGATTCCCGAGTAACTTCACGCAGACGTCGGGGCAGCACTTCTATCTGCGCAACGATTACGGTGCAGCCTTTGCGGAAGATAGCTGGCGGGCGAGAAGCAATCTGACGCTGAACATTGGCGTGCGCTGGGATCTGATCACGCCATGGTGGGAGAAATACGATCAGATTCAGACGATTGTTCCGGGCGAACAATCCGTGCTTTATCCGAACGCCATGAAGGGACTGGTAGTGCCCGGCGATCCCGGCATTCCTTCCACGCTGTCGCCGTCGCAGTATCACAACTTCGCGCCCAGAATTGGCATCGCGTATTCTCCCAACTTCGACAATGGAATTCTGAAGGCTATTTTCGGCGGGCCGGGAAGGAGCAGTATTCGCTCCAGCTATGGCATTTTCTACACGGCATTTCCCGGATTGTCGGCAGGCGTCATGTACGGAGTGCCGCCTTATGGGTACAACTATCTGAGTCCGGAGCCGCCGCTGTTCGCCACGCCCTTCATCAACTCGGCCGATGGCGCCCGGAATGCCGACCCATTTCCATTGAACTTTCCGCCGCATAACGTATCCGCGCAGAATCCATTCACCGGCTTCGATTTCGCGGCGGTCACTCCGATCGGCGGGGATCCTTATTTCTACTACCGGAACAGCGTGCCTTATACCGAAAACTACATGTTTTCGATTCAGCGTCAGATCGGCACGCGCACCTTGCTGACTGTTAGCTACGCGGGCAATGAAGGCCATCGCCTCTTGGTACTAGTTCCAGCGAACTTGGGCAATCCGGCTCTGTGTCTCAGCCTCAGCCAGCCGAGCGAGGTAGCTCCGGGAACCTCCACCTGCGGGCCTTTCGGCGAAGATGCCGCCTACGTATCCGCCTCGGGCAAAATGTACCAGGGAACCCGGGTCGGCCTGGGTCCGAATTTCGGATCGACAACCGCGCAAAAAACCGTGGGCAATTCGAATTACAACGCCCTTGAGGTCAATCTGCGGTTTGCCGCCGGCAAGCGAAGCACGGTGCTGGTCGGCTACACCTATTCGAAATCGATCGATCAAGCGTCGAACCTTGGCGAGCAAACCAATCCCTTCAATGCGAGCCTCACGCGCGTGATTTCCTCGTGGGACCTGACGCAGAATTTCGTGGCGAGCTACACACATGCGCTGCCGTTCGATCAGTTATTCCGGCGTAGCCGGCTGACCGAAGGATGGAGTCTTTCCGGAACCACGCGCTTCAGTACCGGCTTCCCGGTCACGCTGGCCGACGATTCCGATAGGTCCCTCCTCGGGACACTCGGCAACGGCGTCAACAACGAACTGCTGGACACGCCCCAGATGACGCCGGGGCCGCTCGATATCGACACGAATCCGCGCAACGGCCGGCTGGAGTTCAACACCAGCCTGTTCGCGCCGGAGACGCTGGGACAGTTAGGCAACGCGGCGCGCCGCTTCTTCTACGGCCCAGGCATTGCAAACTTCGACATGCAACTCAGCAAGACCGTGCCGATCGCGGAATCGAAATCGTTCGATATTCGCGTCGAGGCGTTCAATGCATTCAACCACGCGCAATTTTATGGGCCGTCGGCGGTTGATGGCGAGATCAACGACCCGAGTTTCGGCAGAGTTGTGAGCGCGGCTTCGCCACGGTTGGTCCAAGCCGCGATCAAGTTTCATTTCTGAGCCAGGTGGCGTAGGCAATCGTGCCTGCCGCGGGCAGAATTGCCCGCCCCACAATTTACGCAGAGTAGCATTGCGGCACTCCTGCCTGCCGCGGCTCACCTCGCGGGCTAATCGTGCGCCACAGTAACCCGGCAATTCGCCACTCACCGGTTGTGCGCGGGTTTTTGCCGAATAACACGGGACTTAGCGGCGCTCCCAGGCTAACCTGCAATCAGGGAGAGCAGATATGCAAGACGGCAACCGCAGAACCTGGCAGCAAGCATGTGATCCGGACAGCGGCAGCATCAGTGCAGGACTGATCTTCGGGTTTGCCATCGTCGCCATCGGCGTGCTCTTTCTGCTGGACAACTTTGGCGTACCGGTGGGCTTCCTCTGGGGGTACTGGCCGGTAATCCTGATCGCCGTCGGTTTGGCCAAAGTAGTCGATTCCAGAGAAACTTCCGCTCGTACGGGCGGCGCCATCCTGATGCTGGTGGGGCTGGTCCTCATCGCCGATAAAATTCATCTGCCGTTTCTGAACCATGTCAGCCTCTGGAGCCTGTGGCCGCTGGCGCTCATCGCATTCGGCTTCATGATGTTGTGGGGAGCGCTGGAAGGCAAGGGAGTTGGCGGCGTCGCTGCCAGTGCCCGGTGGAACTGGGGCGGGCCGTCTTCCCCAGGCAACTGCAACATGTTCTCCGTATTCGGCGGCAGCAATCGAAAGGTGAGTGGCGACTTCAAAGGCGCCGACTTGGTGGCGATCTTTGGCGGTGGCGGACTGGATCTGCGCAACGCTACGATGTCCGGGGATCAGGCCGTGGTCAGCGTCAACGCCATCTTCGGCGGTTTCGAGGTCCGGGTTCCCGAGACCTGGCTGGTCGACGTGCACGTGGCGGGCATTTTCGGAGGGCACGAAGACAAGACCCACCAGCCCGATCCTCGGCTGGTGCCGAATCCCAAGCGGCTCACCGTGCGGGGCTCCACGATCTTTGGGGGATTGGGCATCAAGAACTAAGGCGCCCGGATGCACCCCCTTCTAGTCTCCGGCGCCGCGCTGGCCATCTACCTGGTAGGTTGGGTGCCGCTGGCTGCGCTGCTGGTTTACGTTTTGGAGGCTTCCGGCGATCTGGGATGGCAGGCTAGCGCGGCGATCGTCATACCTGCGTGCACGGTCTACGCTTTCGTATGCCTGTCGCCGTGGTATGTGGTGCGCATGACGCCGCTGCGGTCGGGCGGAGTGACGCGCATTCTGACGGCCAACTTCGGCGCGGCGGTCTGCGGCAGCATTCTGTTGCTGGCCATCGCGCGCGCCACGGCGATTGCGCTTTCGCACTTCGATAGCTTTCACGCGGTCGATCAGCGATTCCGCCCGCATGCGCCGTTGGTTTTCGGCATGGGTGTGCTGCTCTACCTGCTCTCGGCCGGGATGCATTATGCGATGGCATCGGTCGAGGAATCCAAGGAAGCGCTGAATCGCGAAATGCAGGCGCTGGTGGCGGCACGCGACGCGGAGCTGAAGGCGTTGAAGGCGCAGATCAACCCGCACTTCCTGTTCAACAGCTTGAATTCGATCAGCGCTCTGGCGGGCATCGACGCGGCGCGGGCGCGCGAGATGTGCGTGCGCCTCTCCGACTTCTTGCGCAGCAGCCTGCGCGTGGGCGAGCGCGAGAGCGTTCCGCTGAGCGAAGAGCTGTCGCTGGCGCACAACTATCTCGGGGTAGAGCAGGTGCGCTTCGGCGGCCGTTTGCACGTGGAGCAGCAAATCGCTCTGGAATGCGAAGTGGGCCTGGTGCCGCCGCTGCTGCTGCAGCCGCTAGTGGAAAACGCCGTGAAGCACGGCATCGCCAGCATGGTGGAAGGCGGGACCATCCGCCTGGATGCGTGGCGTGTCGAAAACGCCCTGCACATCAGCGTGGAGAATCCATTCGATCCGGAAGGAGCCGCCGCGCGCCGGAATGGGCTGGGATTGCAGATCGTGAAGCGGCGATTACTGGCGCGGTATGGCGATCGGGCGGATATGGTCGTAGAGAATGGGGACAAGCGGTACCGGGTGGAGATTGTTCTGCCGTATGAGACCGGGTGATAGTGATTATTCGTAACGGAGCGCGCGCCTACGAGCCCACACCGATTTCGGCGATAATAGGGGTTCCGCGATGCCACCGCAACAATTGCCAATCTTTGAGCCACCGTCGGAGCTGGATCGATTGCGCGAGACGCTGGGCATCGACTTGCCAAATATCGACGGCGCGCGGGCTGAAGCGAACGCGTTCCGGCAGCGGCTAGAATCGGCTCTAGATGGACTCACTTCAGAGGATACCAGCATTGCTCTGTTTGGATCGTTAGCCCGGGATGAATTCACTTCCGGCAGCGATGTGGACTGGACCGTGCTGATTGACGGCATCGCCAACCCTAAACATCTCGATGTAGCGCGAGAAATGGAGTGCATTGTGGAAAGCCTAGGCGCAAGGGCGCCAGGCCGGGAGAAGATTTTTGGCAAGCTTGCCTTCAGCCACGAGATCATCCATCAAATCGGTGGCGAGGACGATACGAATAGCAACACGACGAAAAGAGTCCTTTTGCTGCTCGAATCTGCTCCCATCGGCCGCCGCGATGCGTTTAACCGTGTACTCGATAGTATTCTCAGCCGCTACATCATCGAGGACGCCCGGTTCTTACAGGAGTCGGCGCAGTTCCATGTTCCGCGATTTCTCCTGAACGACTTCGCGCGTTACTGGCGAACCATGGCAGTTGACTTCGCATATAAGCGGAGAACAAGAGCCAGAGAGGGATTCGCAATCCGGAATATCAAGCTCCGAATGTCACGCAAGTTGATTTTCGTCTCTGGTCTGCTAGCGTGCTTCTCGGGTCACATATTATTAGCCGCGCCAGAGCTATCCGCTCTGATTAGCAGTGCGAACCCGCCATATGAGTTCGTCCGCCATTTGCGGCGTGTATTCGCGCAGACACCGCTGGAGATCGTTGCCTCAATAATCAACTGCCATGCACACCTACGGCCCGTTGGCGCCCAACTCTTTACCGCCTACGACGCGTTTCTCGGCGTGTTGAGAGACGACCAAAAACGCGCTCACTTGGAGAACCTCCAACCGGAGGCGCAGAACGGGGACAGTATGTATCAAGAGATCCGCAACGTTAGCCACGAATTTCGCGATGCCGTGCTGACCTTATTCTTTGACGAAGGTACGGGGCTCAGCCAATTGACGAGGATGTATGGAATCTTCTAGGAAATCGACGATCGGCTTTTCGACCGGAGCGATAGCTTACTCGAACTTTCGAAGAGGATTGCAGGTGCTCAGGGATCGGAATGTGACGATCGTGGAGCTTTCGGCCCTGCGGATGGCAGAATGGGTGCCGCTGATTCAAGCTCTGGCTCATCTAGACTTGTCCGACTTCGACTACGTATCGATCCATCTTCCCAGCGCCATGAACGCCACCGAGGAGAGAGTCGTGGTTCAGAGCCTCCAGCCGATACAAGACCGTAAGTTTCCGCTGATTCTTCACCCCGACGCGATTCACGATTTCGCCAGGTGGAGGGCGTTCGGCGGGCTGGTGTGCGTCGAGAACATGGATATGAGAAAACTCATTGGCCGCACCGAGCCGGAGTTGGCCGCCATCTTTCGCGAATTGCCGGATGCGAGCCTTTGCTTTGACATAGGCCATGCCGCACAGGTCGATCCGACAATGACGGAAGCATACTTCATTCTAAAATGCTACCGCGAGAAAATTGCGCAGATCCACGTGAGTGAAGTCAACTCGCGCAGTAAGCATGACAGCCTGTCGTACGCCACCATTGTGTCATTTCGAGATGTCGCTCACATGATCCCTGCGGGCGTTCCGATCATTCTGGAAACTCCGGTCCCTCCGGAAAAAATGCAGGAACAAATCGACAAGGCCACGTTTGCTCTGGCGCTAGGCGCCGATTCCGAACTGGTGGCCTACTCATAACGAAGGGCGATCTCAGCCCTCCCCCAACAGCGCCTTCAACCGCGCATAGCCCGCCCGGCTGACCGGCAGTTGCGTACCGTCGCGCAGCACCGCGATTTTGCTGTCCTTAGTGTATGCCTCGATCTTGGCCACCCGCTCTAGATTCACGATGTGCGAACGATGGATTCGGATAAAAACCGCGGGATCCAGCATGCACTCCAGGCTGGAAATCGTCTGCTGTTTCAGATAGGTCTTTTTGTCGCTCTTCAGCGCCACGTAATCGTCCTGCGCTTCCACGTAATCCAGCTTCTCGACCGGGATCACGTGCACCGCCGTTCCGTCCTTCACCACGATGCGCTGCAGGTACTGCTCGGGCGGACGCGCCGCCGCGGCCAATTCGGCGGGGTCGGGCGTCTTCTCACCCAGCCGCCGCTTGGCGCGATCCAGCGCCTTTTCGAACCGCTCCGCGCTGAATGGCTTCAGCAGATAATCCACCGCATGCGCATCGAACGCGCGCATGGCGTAGGTGTCGTACGCGGTAGTGAAGATCACTGCGATGTCGCGTCCCACCAACTCCAGCACCTCGAAACCGTCCAGCTTCGGCATCTGAATATCCAGGAACAGGAGGTCCGGCTTGAGATCCGCAACGGCCTTGACGGCTTCGAATCCGTTGGCGCATTCGGCGAGCACGCGCACGTCCGCATGCGCGCTAAGCATCTCGCGCACCAAGCCGCGCGCCAGTTCTTCATCGTCCACTATCACCGCGCCGACCTGCGCGGTGCGCGCCCGCGTGGTTGCCGATGCGCCAGCCGTCCCTGCGGCGCCGGCAGGCTCGTAGGTTCGCTGCAGGTTCTGCAGGTCCACCAGCAGATCGCGCGCGGATTGATAGCGCCGGTCGCGATCCTTCTCCAGGCACTTACGCACGATGCGTTCCAGCTCCGGCGGCGTCTCGTAGTTGAAGCGCGCCATGGCCTCGGGCTGGGCATGCAGGATCTGCATCAGCAGTTCGGTGGCGTTGGCGCCGGTGTAGGGCAAGCGGCCGGTAGCCATTTCGTAGAGCACCACGCCCAGGCTGAACAAGTCGGAGCGCGCGTCGGCCTCGCGCCCCAGCGCCTGCTCGGGGCTCATGTAGTGCACGGTACCCATGACCATGCCCGGATCGGTGAGGAACTGCGTTGCGGCGCGGCTGGCGCCCGAACCCGATCCGGGCGGCTTCATCTTGGCCAATCCGAAATCCAACACCGACACATGCCCGCGCGGCGCAATCATGATGTTGGCCGGCTTGATGTCGCGATGCACAATGCCCTTGGCGTGCGCGGCGTCCAGCGCATCCGCCACCTGCATGGCGATCCCGATGGCCTCGCCGAGCGGCAGCGGTGCGCCGCCGATGTGCACGTCAAGGGTCTGGCCCTCGATGTATTCCATCGCTAGGAAGCTGACGCCATTCGCTTCGCCGATTTCGAATACGCGCGCCACGTTGGGATGGCTCAGCGCGGAAGCGGTCTTGGCCTCCTGCACGAAGCGGCGCATGCGGTCGGCATCGTGAGCCACTTCCGGCGGAAGGATCTTCAGCGCGACGGGGCGTTCCAGGTTTAAATCCTCGGCCAGGTAGACCTCGCCCATACCGCCAGTGCCGAGCCGGGAGACGATGCGGTAGTGCGCCAGGACGGCGCCGGGAGCGAGGGATTCGGACATTCCTGTCTATGGTAGCTTGATGGAATGCTGCGGCAGCTATTGCGACGGCTGCTTCCCGTTCGCGCCCTTGCGCATGGAATCGATGAAGGCGTCCACTGTGCCGGACAAATGTTGCAGCTTTTCTTCTGTGATTAGTTGCGCCGCGGCGAGCTGGGTGATCTTATCGTCCAACTCCTGCCGGCGCCTGCGCTCGTTGCGCGCTTCACGGACTCCCAAGGCAACCGCCCGGCGCAGGTCGCCCCGAAACGCGCGTCCCTCCCGGCGGATATCTTCCATTTCGCGGTGGTGCCGCTCCTCGGCTGCGCTTTGCCGCTCCTCTTGCCGCTTTTCGGCGTCCACATGGATGTGCGCGAGCAGCTCCAGACTCTCCGTCAGGGCTTGCAGCCGTGCATCGATGTCCATACTTCTTCCATCATGCGCATTCGTAGTTGAAGTGTCAAGCCGCGCAAGCTACGTTACAGTGAAACGATATGGCCAGAACCCCTTTGATGAGCGCAATTGAGAAAGCTCTGCCGACCCGCCGCGCTTTCCTGGCTGGCGCCGGAGCGCTGCCGTTCGCGACCCGTACCGCCCGGGCCAAAGCCGCTCCCCGCATTGGAATTGTGGGAGCCGGCATCGGCGGACTGACCGCGGCCCTTACCTTGCAGGACGCGGGCTTGGCCTCCACCGTATATGAGTCCTCCGGACGCGTGGGTGGGCGCATGTTCTCGAACACTACGTTCTGGGGCGGCCAGGTGAGCGAGTGGTGCGGAGAATTCGTCAACACAAGTCACACCGTAATGCGCTCGCTGGCCGCGCGATTCAATTTGCAACTGGAGGACGTGGTTGCCGCGCAACCGCCGGCATCGACCACCAGCAACTGGTTCGACGGGCAGTATTACTCGGAGGCGCAACTCGCGCAAGACCTGAAGCAGGTGTCCCCCATCCTCCAGCAGCAGGCAAATGCAGCGGGTTACCCCACGCTGTACAACCACTACAACGCAGATGGCTTCGCGCTGGATCACATCAGCGTCTACGATTGGATCGCGAAGTATGTTCCAGGCGGCCACGCCTCCGATCTCGGCCAACTGATGGACGTGGCGGTCAACACCGAATACGGCCTGGACACGTCCCAGCAGAGCGCGCTGAACCTGGTCTACTGGGGACCCGGCGACGAGAAATACCACATCGCTGTGGGCAACCAGGCATTGCCGATGGCGATCGCGAACTGGTTGCCCGCAGGCAGCGTGGTGCTGGGATGGAGGCTGGCTGCCATCGTCACGCGCGGAGATGGCAGTGTCGTGCTGACGTTTCATACCCCCGGCGGAACCCAGGAGGCCGCTTTCGACCAGGTGATTCTGGCGCTGCCCTTCAGCGTACTGCGCAAGCTGGATTATAGCCAGGCCGGCTTCGATGCGCTCAAGGTCACAGCCATCACGCAGCTCGGTTACGGCACGAATTCGAAGCTGCACCTGCAATTCGACGATCGGTACTGGAATGGCCAGGGACCGTGGGACGTGAGCAACGGATTCATCAACACCGATCTGCCCTTCCAAAGCAGTTGGGACGCCAGCCGCGCGCAAGCCAGCGCCGACGGTTTGCTGGTCGATTACACCGGCGGCAGCCAGGGCGCAGGTTATAGTCCGCCCGCGCCATATTCCACCAGCAAGAGTTCACCGCTGGTGGAACAGTTCGCGCAACAGTGTCTGGCGCAACTTGAAAACCCGTGGCCAGGCATTACGCCGCACTACACAGGCCGCGCGACGCTGAGTTATCCCACTGGCGATTCCAATAAGCTGGGCAGTTACTCCTGCTGGAAAGTGGGACAATACACGCAGTTCAGCGGCTATGAAAAGGTAGCGCAGGGCAATATCCATTTCGCGGGTGAGCACTGTTCGGCCAATTTCCAGGGATTCATGGAAGGCGGGGCGCGCGAAGGTATTCGCGCGGCAAATGAGATTCTATCCGCTTAGTGGGGGACGCCCTCGTCCGCGCGCGACCCCCTGGTCGCGCTCCGCTACAGCTTCATCTCTTGCCCGATGCGCTGGATGCCGATCCGCTCCGGCTCTTTCCCGGCCGCGCCGTAGAACCGTTCGATCGGCTCCAGCCGCGGTTCACGGCTGAGCGGGAAGGTCTGATGGTGCACGGGCAAAAAGATCTCCGCGCCCGCGTCGTTGCCCATCTGCCAGGCTTGTTCCGGCGTGCAGTGGTAACGAATCCACGGATCGTATGCGCCTACCGGCATGATGGCCAGATCGATGCGCCGCGAGCTGCGCAGCGCGCGAAAAGCGGTAGTGACCGCCGTATCGCCGCCGAACAACACGCGGTAGCGGTCCGCTTCAATCATGTAGCCGTTGTACCCCCGATAGGTATCGCTGTGCATGCGCGCGCCCCAATGATTCACCTCGAACGCGCGCAGCCCGATGGCACCAACGCGCGTGCGCTCGCCCCACCCGAGTTCCTTTACGGCGGCGTAACGGCGCGTGCGCAGCAGATCGCCGGTCCTGGCGGCGGTAATCACGGTGGTCGAGCGGCTTTCGAGCGCGCGCAACGTCGCCAGATCGAAGTGATCCATGTGCGCGTGCGAGAGCAGCACTACATCGATCTTCGGCAGTTGATCGACGCGCAACGCCGGTGCCACCAGGCGCTTCAATCCCACCGTCATGGGGCCAAAGCTCAAGCCCACGCGATCGCCCAGCACCGGGTCGGTCAAAATCGTCATACCATCCACTTTCAGCAGGACGGTAGTGTGGCCCAGCCAGGCCGCGTACAAACCACGGTCCGGCCAAAGCTTCGGATTCGGATGTTCCGGCGAGGAAGTAATGGGGCAACCTCTGTTACATTGGATGCGAAGTGCCGCGCGCGCGTTGCGAAGTATGCTCGGTACTATAAACGAGAGGAGGATGCAAATGTATCGATTAATGACGACTCTGTTGGTGGGGGCGGCTCTGGTGCTGCCAGTCCTGGCCCAAGACGAAGGTGTTCCGACCGTGCTGGTGGATCATTGGAAGACTTCCAAGAAGTATGTGCTGGCCCTGGCGGACCAGATGCCCGCCGCCGACTATGGTTTCAAGCCAAACCCGGCGGAGATGAGTTTTGGCGAACAGATGGCGCACATCGCCGGGGCTAATTCGTTCTTCTTCGCCACGCTATCGGGCCTGAAGGATCCCATAGCCAAGCCCACCAAGTTCGACAAGGCCAGCGTGCTGAAGACGCTCAACGATTCCTACGATTTCTGTATCGCCGCGCTGTCCGGCCTCAAGCACGAGCGCATGATGGAGACCTTCGATTCGCCCGCCGGCAAGATGACCGGCATGGAATTGCTGCTGCTGGCCACCGATCACACCGCGCATCACCGCGGCCAGTGCATCGTGTACTTGCGGGCCAAGGGCATCAAGCCGACCGACTATCAATTCTGAGGCAGAGCGTTCGGCTCAGCAGGCGGCGTGTCGAGCGACGGTTTCTCGCGGAGCAGATCTTCCATGTCCCCGAGCTTCTCGCCCAGCAGATTCAGTTTCCGCGCCACGCCTTGAATCTCCGACTCGGCGCGGCGATTCACGTCGAAGTCCAGCTCGCTGCGCGGCCTGTCTTTCTTGTCCTGCCGGTTTTGGCTCATCATGATGACCGGCGCCTGGATTGCCGCAATCATGGAAAGAAACAGGTTGAGCAGGATGAATGGATAGGGGTCCCAGGCCGCTCCACCCAGCCGCACATTGATGAAAGTGTAGATAGTCAGGATCACCGCGAACGCGATAATAAAAGACCAGGACCCGCCAAAGCGGGCGACCGCATCGGCAGTTCGTTCGCCGCGCGCATGCGAACGAGCTGTTGCGACGCGTGGAATTGAGGGCCGCACCGTCCATTCCAGCATGCGGCATGCGTTGGATCGGAACTTCGATGTCGCGCCGCTCCACTTCGAGACAATCGCCTCCTGATGATCGTCGTCTACGGTTTTCAGCACTTCTGGGTTGCAGGCCATCGGTCAGCTCATGCATTTTCTACACGTGGCCGGGCGTCCCCAGGAGTGGGGACGCGGCACGCACGAGTGCGTGCGCCACGCCACTATTCGAGCACGCCCAGTATCTCGTCCTCTTTGAGAATCAGGTACTCTTCTCCATCCAGCTTTACTTCGGCGCCGGAGTACTTGCCGAACAGGATCCGATCGCCGGCTTTGACTTCGGGCGCCATGCGCTCGCCAGTCTCCAGCAATTTGCCGCTGCCAACGGCCTTCACTTCTCCCTGCTGCGGCTTCTCTTTGGCGGTGTCGGGGATGATGATACCGCCGCGCTTGGTCTCACTCTCTTCCAGGCGCTTGATCACGACCCGGTCGTGCAAAGGACGTAGTCCCATGTTGCGTTCTCCTATCGTGAAAATTATAACCGGTGAGCGGCCGCCGCGCGCAAGTCAGTTCAGAATCTCCGCCAGACACCGCCCCACGCTCCCGCTGGGTGTTTCGATATCCAAATACGTCGCCAGCGTGGGCGCTACGTCGTTTACCGAAATCTCTTTGTCGAAGCGTCCCGCCTTGATCCCGGGCCCCATGAAGATCACCGGCACATGCGCATCGTAACTGAACGTCGTACTGTGAGTGGTGCCCTTGGCCCCGTACAACCAATACGGCTCCAACAACACGTACATGTCCGGACCTCGCGGCGCGTAGAATCCATTCATCACCCGCCGGCCCACCTGTATGTCCACAGTGCCGTTCAACAGCATCTCCCGCGTGTACACGCGAAACACATGCGCGATCGGCCGCGCCGCCTCCGCCGCCGTGCGCTCCACTTCCGCCGCATCCAGCTTCTTTTGCGCGATAAGCTCCCGGTTGAAATAGAACGCTGTATCCGAAGGGTTGAGCATCCACTGCCCCGCCCCGTACTTGGCGATGAGCGCCACCTCCACCGCCTTCCGCACCACTCCCGGCGGCATGCGTCCACCCGGCATCCTGCGCGCCGCATTCACCTCGGGCACGGGCGCCACACCGTGATCGGCGGTCATGATCACCAACACGTTTCCCATTCCCACTGCGGCATCCAGAAAGCTGAACAGCTTGCCAAAGACGCGGTCGGTTTGGATGGACATCTCCTTGACCTCGGGCGAGTCCGGTCCCGAGGCGTGCCCCACGTAGTCGTTCGCGGAAAAACTCACTGCCAGCAGGTCGGTCACATTCCGTTGCCCCAGTTTCTCAGCTTGTATGGCGCGCTCCGCGAAAGTTTCGACCAATTCGTTGCCGAACGGGCTGCCTTCCAGCGCGGCATAGACGGATGTATCGGCGGGCAGAGTGTGGTCCAGCCAGTGCTCGCCATGGTATTGGTCGGCGGGCCGGGAAGCGTTGTAGGCCGCCACCCACGTGGGCAGCTCCGCAAAGTAGAACGTGCTGCTGACGAAGCTTCCGGCGCGCGGATCGAACCAAAACGCGCCGTCGGCCATGTGACCCGCGGGCAGTATCGCGCTACGATCCTTGAGCGAGATGCCGATCACCTTGCCGCCGCTGCGGGCCATCTTCAACTCGTCGCCCACGGTGCTCACCAGCAGCCGCCGGGGCGAAGCGCCGTCTCCGCTTGCGCCCAACAGCTTCACCGACTCGTCGCTCACGCTGGTGACCACTTTACCCGTCTCGCGGTCGTACCAATCGTTGCCTATGATGCCGCTCATGGATGGCGTTGCGCCCGACAGGAAGGTGCTGTGGCCCACCGCCGTCACCGTCGGATAGTGTACGTACCGGGCATTCGTAAAGACCGCGCCTTTGGTGAGCAGCCGTTCAAAACCCGCATGGTACTCGGCTCGAAAGCGGGTCAGATAATCGTAGCGGAACTGGTCCACCACGATGGCCACCACCAGTTTGGGCGGCGCGGCGAGGGCGTGTACAGCGGATAACAGGGCGAGTAGGCCCGCCAGGCAGACCGCGCGAATTTTCAGCATTCTTCTATCATACGTGGCGCACGCACTCGTGCGTGCCGCGTCGAGACTCGTCTCGACGCCCGGTCTGTTAGACTGATACCTCGATGGGACAGGAAGCCAAGTGTGAACTCCGCTTCGGCGGAAAGATATCGGCCGGCAAAGCGCTGCTCGAATCCGACGACCTGATCTTTCGCGGCGATTTCCGCCTGTCGATTCCACTGAAGAGCATCCAGTCGCTCGATGCTGCCGATGGCCTGCTGCGCGTCACATGCCCCGCCGGCACGGCCATCTTCGACCTCGGCGCCCAGGCCGGCAAATGGGCACACAAGATCCGCAATCCCCGTACCCTCGCCGACAAGCTGGATGTCAAGCCGGGCATGCGCATCTCGCTGATTGGGGTCACTGTAGATCTGGAGAATCGCACCAGCGACATTACGGAAGGCAAGGCCGCCAAAGAATCGGACCTGATCTTCTTCGGAGCCGGGACGCATAAGGACTTGGCCAAGCTGCGGCCGCTCGAAAAGTCGATTAAGCGCAACGGAGCCATCTGGGTGGTCTATCCAAAGGGCAGGACGGAGATCACCGAGACAGGCGTCTTGGAAGCCGGCCGGCAAGCTGGCCTCGTGGACACCAAAATCGCGCGCTTTTCGGATACGCACACGGCACACAAGTTTGTGATCCCCTTAGCGAAGCGGTGAATCTTTCCCGATAGAGTCCAACTCGCGCCGGCACTGTTCCGCCTCGGGAGCCACCTTACACGCGGCTTGTAAGTGCTCCAGCGCCTCCTTCATAAGCCCCAGATGCTTATCCGCGATTCCCAACTCAAACTGAGCCATGTAATCGTCGGGCGCGGATGCGACTACCCGCTCGAAACACTCGCGCGCTTTGGCGTATAGGTGCTGCTCCACGTAAGTTCCCCCCAAGTCGCGTCGCGCCAGCGTGTTTTTCGGATCGCGCGCCAGAATCTGGCGGAAAGTGGCGGCGGCCTCTTCCAGGCGGCGGTTGTATAGCGACGACTGACCGCTTTCGTAGAGCCGGTACTCCGCCAAACGGTCTTTCGGATCGGGCATTGCGCCGGACGCCGCGTTGCGCCGGACGCCGGATAGGTAGCCCAATGAAGCCAGCAGCGCCCGCGTGCGCGGAGAGACGCCGGCAGGCGAGGTCGGCTGTTTGGGAGCATGACTGGTCAGCAGCTTTCGCATCTCGCTCTTAAGCTCCCCAGCCCGTACCGGGTCTTTGGCATACAGATTGATCCGCTCGTGCGGGTCGGCGGCCAGGTTATAGAGTTCGGCCCCCGGTGCATCGATATACTTATACGCGCCTTCTCGCAGACTGCGCAGGGGCGCCCACCCGAAGCCGTCGTATGCGTAGAGGCTCTCGCTATAGACACCGCGCGGGCTGCTCGCATCGCTGCTCGCATGAAGCAAGCTGCGCCCTTCGAACGAGGGCGGCGCGGCGATGTGCAGAAAGTCCAGTACGGTTGGCGCGATATCCATCAATCCGGCGGGCCGTTCGTCTCGCGCGGGGCGCCCCGGCGCGCCGTCGGGCCAGTGCACGATCAGCGGCACGCGCAACGTGCTTTCGTAGATGAAGTAGCCGTGGCTATCTTCGCCGTGGTCGCCCAGACTTTCGCCGTGGTCCGATAGCAGCACCACCAGCGAGCGCTGCCACCAGCCGCTTTGGATGAGGGACTGCTTGAACGCGCCCAGGATCCGATCGGTGTATGCCAGTTCCGCATCGTATCCGCCGCGTATGTAAGGCTTGTGCAGATCGAACAAGTGCGCAAAAACGAACACAGGCTGGCCGCGATTGGCGGCCAGCCAGCGGCGCGCCGCGCCCAACACCAGGGCGCCGTCGCGCCTGTCTCTCACCGCGTACTGGTTACGTCCCGCCCCCCCGAAGAACATGGAGCCGGATATGGGCGAGAACGCTTCGAAATGAAACGGGCTGTCGTAGACGTCGAAGCCTTGGTCGAGACCCATCTCGCTTTCCAGGAAAACGCTGCCAATAAAAGCCGCCGTCTTATATCCGTGCGACTGCAACACGGATGCCAGAGTGACTCGTCCCGGCGGCACACGCTCGGCATTTTCTTCAATCTGGTTCTCAAATGGATAGGTGGACGTGAACAACGACGTATGTGAGGGAAGCGTGAGCGGAACCTGCGATTCGATGTTACTGAACAGTGTCCCCTGTTGGGCGAATGAATCGATGTTGGGTGTATGGATGCGGCGGTATCCGTATGCGCTTAAGCGATCGGCGCGCAGCGTATCGATCGAAATCAGAATTATGGAGGTAGGTTCACCCGCCGGACACAGGCTGGCGCTAATGGCAAGCGGTAGAAACCATCGAACGCAACTCATCACGTGAAGCAACTTACGACTTCGGGATCGTCTTCCCCGGGTCCACAAAGGGCATCGGCACAACCACCGCGCGCGCCACGCCACCAGGCGTCTCGACTTCCAACTCCGTGCCCAGCGCCGCATGCTTCACCGGCACCATCGCATAACCGATGTTCTCTTTGAGCCGTGGCGAATAGATGGCTGAAGTCACCTGCCCCACGGTCTCGCCGT
>Ga0302325_10004180_pt1 | contig 33449 bp, 30 predicted proteins | sample Palsa_T0_2_FD_201948 | JGI IMG/M metagenome (GOLD analysis project Ga0302325, IMG submission 201948) | Peat permafrost microbial communities from Stordalen Mire near Abisko, Sweden - Palsa_T0_2 | ecosystem: Environmental > Terrestrial > Soil > Palsa > Peat permafrost | place: Sweden: Abisko... | reverse complement strand
ATCTTCCGCCTCTCGCAGTTCTCGGGCGGAACCAGTCTCGTCAACGAGTAGTTCAACCATCGCAAGGAGGTAAGTGACGTATGGCAAATTTCACAGAGTTCACATCCGCGGGCGTCTACACGTTCTCTCTCGAGCTTGACGGGGTTGTGAGAAACTCGATCACCAAGCTTTCGGGCCTCCAAAACAAGACCACCAAGATCGAGCACAAGTCCAACAGCGACAAGGGCTTTGCTATCCATGTGGCGCAGCCCGGCTACCGCGAGTGGCTGGGGGAGCTCAAGGCCGAAGCGTTCGCCAACGACAGCACGGCTTGGGCCGATGCCTGGCTGGCGGACAGCAAGAACGTGAAGTTCAAGAACGGCAAGGTCACCATGTACAACCAGGCCGGCATACCGGCGCATTCGTGGACCTTCAAGGACGCGTGGGTCAGCGAGTACGGGATCGACGACTTTGATGCCAGTTCCGCGAGCCCATTGAAGGAAAAGATAACCATCGTCTTCGGCGAGCTCACCCACGACAGTTGATGCGTCGGGGCGTGGCCACTGCTTCGTCGGCTCCCGGCGAAGCGGCAGAGAACAGCGGGCCGGCAGAGCCTCCGGCCCCGGACCGGGCCGTGGCAGCTCCGGCTCGGCCCGAGCCGCTGCGAACCGAGTTCGAGTTCGAGCTACCTCGCGGCTACTGCGACCCGGACGGGGTACTCCACAAGACGGGGACGATGCGCCTCGCCACGGCAAGGGACGAACTCCTGCCCCTCGGGGATGATCGGGTACGAGGCAATCCCGCCTATCTGACGGTCGTCCTCCTGGCTCGGGTCATCACCCGCCTCGGTACCATCCCGGACAGCGAAGTCCGGGCGCCGGTGGTGGAGAACCTGTTCGCGTCGGATCTGGCCTTCCTCCAAGATCTGTATCGCCGCATCAACACCGAGGGCCATACCAAGGCTGCGGTGACCTGTCCAGCGTGCAATGAGCGGTTCACGGTCGACCTGGCCGGTGGTCGCCAGGGGGAATCATGACGTACACCACCGACCGGTTGTACGAGGAGGTGGCGTACGTGGCTTATCACTTCCATTGGTCGCTCGACGAGATCCTCGACCTCGAGCATCCCGTTCGCGAGCGCTTCGTCGCGGAGATCGCCAAGATCAACCGGCGGCTGTCCAAAGAGCAGGAGTGAGGTCGCCGTGGGCGTGCTGAGTCGTTGGCGGCCCGCACGCGGCGCCGATCGTCTCGTGAACGCTCCGGACGCACCCGCCGCGGCCGGACCCGAGATCATCCGGGCCAGTACCCTCGCGGCCACGCCAGAGTGGGCCAAGCTCCCCCCGCCAGCGCCGCTGCTACCGCCGGTGCCGTGGGTCGTTTCACAACACTTCGACGACTCCCTCGTTTCGTGGCAGCCACCAGAACTGTTCATCGCCCCCCTCGGCCATTCCATCTCGGCCTCGGCGCCCGCCGGGGTAGTGGAGGGCCTGGCCATCCTGTCGCCGGCGCCGCTGGTCCAGCCGGTGGTGGCGAGTTCGCCGGCCGCGGCGAGCAATACACCGCTCCCGTTGGTCGTCCCGACCCCCGTAGAGCCCGTAATGGCGGAGGGAGAGGGCGACGACGGATGGTCCTGGGTTGCTTCGCGGCCGGTCAGCCCGGCGCTCCAATCCGGCGACTTGACCGAGGTACCCCCTTCTTCCATCCCTCCTGCCGGGATGCGACCGTCTCCACCGCCCGGGCAGCCATTGCCTGTGGCCGTTGCGCCGGCGTCCCGGCCGGCTCCCAGCCAGCCGGCCGTCCGGGCCGCCGACGGGGATCAGCCGGTCGCGGCGCAGATACCGCCGCCGCCTGCCGGAGGCACCATTGCGCCAGGGCTGAGCACCGGCCTGGTCGGTGCCGCCCCCCTCGCCGCCATCGCCGAGCCGCTCGTCACCGCCCAGCTGTCCGCGGCGCCCCGGAACCCTTTGCTGCACGCGTCGACGCCGCCCGGGATGCCGCTCGTCCAACTGCCAACCGCCCTTCTGCCCGGAGGGTCGCCTCCGAGGCCACCTGTCGTCGCCAGTCTGCTCACACCCCCCGCATCTCCTGGGTCCAGCGAGCCCCCGGCTCGGCCGCTCACCCCAGCGGCCGGTGCCATCCAAGGGACCTCGACGCCACCGAACGACGCCGCGGGGTTGATCGGCGAGCGGGCGCTGACCGGCGAGTCGCCGGCCCTGGCCGGGTTGCTTCCAGACTCCGGACCTGGTGCAGCTGGACCGCAGTCTCGGGCCGGCCTGCCGGTCGCCCCGCTGGTCGACGAGCCGCCCGCCCCGGGTGGCCTGCCGCTCGCGCCGCTGGTCGGCGAGCAGCCGGCTCCGATCCCGTCCGGTGCGGACGCCGGGCCTGGCCCAACGGGACCGTTGTCACCAGCCCCCCGACCCGCCGATCCGTCCGTAGCTCCGCTCATCGGCGACACGATCCCGTTGACGGCCCGGCCGCCCACGACCGAACCCGGCCGCGCCGGTCCTGTCGGGCCCGGTCCCGTCGACCAGCCGTTGGCCCCGGCCGGCGTCCCAAGTGCGCCGCGAGCGCCCCGGTCGGGTGGCCTCGGGGCGCCGATGACCAGCCTGCCTTCCAGCGCGACCCCCTTCGATCTCACCAAGATGAGCCCGGCCGCCCGCCGGCGGACGACTCAGTCCCTAATGCGCGGTCACCTCGGCGCCCCGGCCCGCCCAGGCGGTGACCCCGGCGCACCCGCCGGACCGTCGTTGTTCGATAGTGCGACCGAAGAGGCGACCCGATCCTCGGTGGCGCCGGCGACGAACCCAGAGACGCGGCTTCCGCTCGTGGCGCTAGAAAGCCTGGGATCTCCGTCCTCGGGCGTCGAACCCGTCGACCTTCCTCCCGCCGCCCCCTGGGTGGCTCCCCTGGTGTCGATGACGCCTTGGCTGCCCGGCGAGGTAACGAGGACCGGCGGGCCCGACACGCGGCCGGTGCGGACCGGCCGGGTGGAGGGGATGGCGGTGCGATCCGAGATCGGCCGGCGCCACGGCGTCGATCTGTCCGGCGTTCCGGTCGACCGCACGACGGCAGGCGCGGCGCAGGCGCAGCGGATGGGCGCCCGGGGCTACACGTCGGGGTCAGCCGTGGTGATCCCAGCCGAAGTTGGGTCCCTCGACGTAGGACCGGGCCGCGCCCTGCTCGCCCACGAGTTGACGCACGTCGCCCAAGGAGCCCGCTACCAGGGCATCATGCCGGCGGAGCACACGCCCGCCGGCCAGCGCTTGGAAGCCGAGGCGCTACTGGCGGAGATGGCGTTCGCGCCGGCGCCCGCCGTAGGAACCGTCCCGTCCCTGGCGCCCGGCTCCACCGGATTGCCTGGCCGAGGGCCCGCACCCGGAGGTACCCCGGCCCTGGCAGGGCGCACCCGTTCGGGCGGGGCCGGTATGGCTCCGGTCCTGCCGCTGGCCCCCGCTACCGCCACCAAGGGATTCGACCAGACCGACCTGGTCGCGGCGTTGCAACAGCTGTCGCAGCCGGCCACCACGTCCTCCAGCTCTCCAGCCCCGACGGTCACGACGCTTGCACCTGGTGGCGCCCCCGGCCCGACCCTGGGTATGGCCGCGGCCGGCGGGGTGCAGCTGGCCAAGGAGCCCGCGCCGGCGCCGGCGCCAACGCCCGAGCCTCCCAGCCAGGGCGGTGATGACGGTGGCAGCCTCTTCGCCGAGCGACCGAGCGACGCCGACCTGTCCAAATTGGTCCGCTGGCTCTACCCGCTCATCAGCTTTCGCATGCGGGGCGAGTTGCGGGAGAACCGCGAGCAGGCCGGCCTCCTGACCGACTCGTACGGAAGGTAGTCCACCGTGAGCGACATACCCACCACCAGCGTCTTTTGGAAAGTCGAATTGGACGTGCCCAACCTCAGCCACGATTGGACGTCCTGCAAGGGTTTGGGAATGTCGATCGGGGCCACAACCGTTCCCGATACCGCCATGTCCGTCCTGCAGCACCACTGGGCGGGACCTGTCAGCTACCCCAACATCGTGCTGGGGGGCTACGTCACCTCCGCCACCGACAAGCTCTTGGCCTGGCTTTCGAGCTTCACCATGCTTCCGGTCCCCACCACGGCGCAGATCACCGCCCTGGACCAGTCCGGGGACGTCGTCTTCAGCTGGAGCCTCTTCGGCGTGATCCCCGTCAAGTACACCGGGCCGAGCTTCGCCTCCGACTCGCCGCAGGCGGCAACCCATGAGCTCGAGGTCGCCCACAAGGGCTTCCTCACCTAGACCGCCTACCTGTAAGGAGATAAATCGATGTCTTCCCAAGCTGTAACCGGCGGCGCAGCCGCGGCCAGCATGGTCAGCGCCTATATCACTCTGCTCGATCCCCCCGGTCCCACGGTGACGTTCCCCTACAGCCTGGACCCGTACACCAAGGTCAAGAAGTCGGAATGGCACAGCACCCCTCAGCCGGCGAACCCCGGTGGCGGTACCCCGCAGTTCCAGGGAGTGCACGCGGACACCATGGACGTCAAGGTCGTGCTTGACGCCTTCGGCGTCCCGCCCATCCCGGTGCAGGCATCGATCGAGATCCTCGAGATGGCGATGGCGCCATCGACTACGTCGACGGCCACGGGCGACGCCAAGCCGCCAACGGTCATTCACGGATGGGGCACGAACATCATCATGGAGGAGGCATACATCACCTCCCTCTCCATCACCCACAAGCGCTTCCTGATGGGGGTGTCCGTTCTCGCCGAGGTGATCGTCAGCCTCGAGGCGGTGCCGAGCGTCGTGCCCGGCACCAACCCCACCTCGGGAGGGCTCGCCACCCGCCGCACGCACACGGTGGTGGCGGGCGACACATTGGCGTCCGTGGCCTACGAGGAGTACCGGAACCCGACCAAGTGGCGGGCCTTGGCCGAAGCCAACGGGATCGACGATCCCATGCGCCTCCGGCCCGGAGCCGTGCTCATAGTGCCCAATCGGGGCGAGGCGGACTCGCTGATCTGACATGTCAGCCGCGACCGTAACCACCAGCTCCCAGGTCGAGATCCTGGTCCAGGGCGCGCCCCTCGACCCGAGCGTCTACGCCCTGCTGGTCTCGGCCGAGGTGGAAACCTGCCTGTTCGTGCCCTCCCGGTTTCGCCTCGTCTTCCGTGGGAAGCCGACCGACATCCTCGATGCCGGCGCCTTGCAGTTGGCCACACCGGTGACCATCCGCGCCAGCAGCGACGGGATGCCGGTCCCCCTCATCGCCGCTGAAGTGACCGGTCAGGAGATCGAGCACAACTATGACGCCACCTTCGTCATCGTGCGCGGGATGGACAGGTCCCACCGCCTCATGCACGGGACGGTCATCAAGGGCTACCTGGATATGACGGCGTCGGCCGTGGTCACTCAACTGGTCAGCGAGGCGGAGATCCCCCCGGGTGAGATAACCGAAACCACGAACATCTACAACTACCTGACTCAGCCGAACGTCAGCCCCTGGGTCTTCATCCAGCAACTGGCCGCGCTGGAAAACTGTGTCGCCTACGTCGACAGCTTGGGCCTCTTCCAGTTCGGGCCCATGACCGAGCCCTCCGAGGGCATGCCTCCTGTCCTCAGCTACGACGTTCCGCCGAGCGGTACCCAGCTGGTGCTGGGAAAGAACCTGGTCCGCTTGCGTGCTTCGGTGACCGGAGCCATGCAGGTCCCGAGTGTCACCGTGACGGGGTACAACTACACCACCACCGAGCCGGTCATAGGCGAATCCCCCTCCATCCCTTCCACCGCGATGCCCGCCGATCCGGGAGCCCTCCCCGATGTGGTCGCCGGCGAGTTCGGCGGCAGCATCTTCTACGACGCCGAGCGCCCCTTCGACACCGAAGGGGCGGCCGAGAGCCGCGCCCGTGCCATCGCGGCTGTTCTCGCTGGTGCGCTGTCCGACATGGAAGGCGAATGCCTGGGTGATCCGAAGGTGCAAGCAAACAGCAGCATCAGCCTGGGCATGGTCGGATCCCCCTTCGACGGGCAGTACCTGTGCACCTCGGCTCGCCACGTCTTCGAGGCGGGCGCGGGCGGTTACACCACCTGGTTCACGGTCGGGGGCCGGCAGAGCCGGTCCTTGTACGCGTCGACCTCGGGCACCGCCCCGGCCAGCCCCGGTCAGGGAAACATTCCGGGTCTCGTCATCGGGAAGGTGACGAACAACGTGGATGACCAGGACCTGGGCCGGGTCCAGGTGACGTTCCCGTGGCTGTCGCCCGACTATGTGAGCGCCTGGGCCCGCACCGTGCAGATCGGGGCCAGCGACGCCGGCTCCGGCTTTCTGTGGGTCCCCGAAGTCGGCGACGAGGTGCTGGTGGGCTTCGATCGCGGCAATATCGATTACCCGTTCGTGATCGGCAACCTCTACAACGGGGTCTACGGACCCTCTCCGCCACCGCAGATCAACGCGGGCGTGGCCAGCCGGCGGATTGCGTCCCGGGAGCGGCACACCATCCTGTTCGACGACGGTCCGGACGCGCTGGGTATCACCATTCAGACCGGCGATCAGAGCTGCAGCATCAAGATGGACGCCCAAGAGCAGACCATCTCGGTGATTTCGCAGGGCACAGTGCAGGTCAAAGCCGGGGAGCAAGGGCTGGCGATCATGTCGGATGGCGATATCACCATCGGAGCCACCGGCAACATCAGCCTTTCGTCCGATACCGGAACGGTGTCAGTGGAAGCCTCGGCCGGGTCGCTGTCGATGTCGGGAGCGGATGTCTCGGTCAGCGGCGACTCCAGCGTGAGCGTCAGCAGTGCGTCGATCAGCCTGGGACCGTAAGGGGGGAGCGAGATGGCCGAGGACTTCATCGGGCGGGGTTGGAACTTCCCCCTCGGCACCGACGCCACGGGCAGCATCGCCCTGGCCGACGCCGACCGCGATCTCGAGCAGGCCATCCGTCTCATCCTGGTCACCGCGCCGGGGGAGCGACCGATGCGCCCGGAGTTCGGCTGTGGCATCCACAACTACGTGTTCGCTCCCGCCAACGCCACCACCGCCGGCCGGCTGGCCACCGAGGTCAAGCGCTCGCTCATCCGCTGGGAGCCCCGTATCGATCTCAAGAGCGTCGATGTGAGCGTCGACGAGTTCGACCACAACACCCTTTACATCAACATCGAGTACACCAAGAAGGGTTCCTACGACCCCCGCAACCTGGTCTTCCCCTTCTACGTGATCCCAGAGGAAGAGTGAGCCGGATGGCACTGCCCGCCCCCAACCTCGACGACAGGCGCTTCCAGAACCTGGTCGACGACGCCAAACGACTGGTCCAGCGGCGCTGCCCGGAATGGACAGATCACAACGTCTCGGACCCCGGTATCACCCTGATCGAGACGTTCGCCTTCATGACGGATCAGCTCATCTACCGTCTCAACCGGGTGCCCGATCGCAACTACGTGAAATTCCTGGAGCTCGTCGGGGTGCGCCTCTTCCCTCCAACGGCGGCGACGACGGACGTGACCTTCTGGCTGTCGGCGCCCCAACCGGCGCCGGTCCTCATACCCGCCGGCGTCGAGGTGGCCACGCCGCGATCCGAGCTCGCCGGATCGGCGATCGCCTTCACCACCGCCGACGAGTTGAGCATCGTTCCCTGCGAGCTGGCCTACGTCTGCTCCATCCCGACCGGCGGGACATGGCGCAATCACACCGACAGCATCAACCTGGCTCCCTTTTCCTGTTTCTCGCCCCAACCGGTGCCCGACGAGGTGCTGCTCATCGGGTTGTCGGCAGCGGTGCCGCGGTGCGCGGTAACCCTCCGCCTCGACTGCAAGCTGGAGGGTATCGGCGTCGATCCGGAGTGGCCGCCGCTGATCTGGGAGGCCTTCGACGGGGAGTCCTGGGTGGAGTGTGAAGTGGACCGGGACACGACAGGTGGCCTCAACCGGCCGGGTGAGGTCGTCCTGCACGTCCCACCGACTCACGTGATGGCTCTCGAACATCAGTTGCGAGCCGGCTGGTTGCGGGCGCGGGTGACGACCCCCGAGGAGGACCAGCCCTTCTACAGCAACTCACCTTCGATCAAGAAGGTGGAGGCCTTCACGATCGGTGGGACCATCGATGCGGTCCAGGCCGAGATCATCAGAGATGAGGTTCTGGGGCTGTCCGAGGGCGTGGCCGGCCAGCGTTTCGAGGTGGCCCGCCCGCCTGTCGTCCCCTCCGGAGAGCCGGTGGTCTTGGACGTGTCGGACGAGGAAGGAGGCTGGCAGGAGTGGTCGGCGGTGCCCGACTTCTCCCAGAGCCAGGCGGAGGACCGTCACTTCGTGCTCGACGCGGTCGGCGCGGAGGTGCTGCTGGGCCCGGCCATCCGCACCGCCGAGGGCGACCTGCTGCAGTACGGCGCGGTGCCGCCGAAGGGGTCGATCCTGCGGCTGCGCCAGTATCACACCGGTGGCGGCCGCCAAGGCAACGTCGCCCAGCGGGCCATCCGGGTGTGTCGCACGACCATCCCATATCTGGCGCGGGTCGAGAACCGCCGGGCCGCATCCGGGGGTGTCGACGGCGAGGATATCGAGGAGGCCAAGGTCCGGGGGCCCATCGTGCTGCGGACACTGGGGCGAGCCGTCACGGCCGAGGACTACGAGCAACTGGCCCGGGAGGCGGCGCCTGAAGCGGCCCGTGTCAAGGCGGTCCCGGCCACCACCCCCGAGGAGGCCGGAGGCGTCAGGGTGCTGCTGGTGCCGGCGGTCGGCGACGATGAGCTAGGTAGGTTGTCATTCGAACAGCTCGTCCCGTCCCCCGAGATGCTCAGCACGGTGGCGACGCACCTCGACACGCGGCGGACGATCGGGGCCCGGGTCATGGTGGAGCCGCCGGCGTACCAAGGCGTGACCGTGGTGGCCATGTTGCGCGCCCGCCCGTGGGCCGACCCGGCGAAGCTCCAAAAGACCGCGACCGACGCCCTCTACGCCTATCTCCATCCCATCAGCGGGGGGCTGGACGGGACCGGATGGTCGTTTGGCCGACCGGTACACATGGGAGAGGTCTACGCCTTGCTGCAGCGACTTTCGGGGACCGAGCTGGTCGAGGATGTACGTCTGTTCGCCGCCAACCCCATCACCGGCGAGCGGGGCCAAGCGGCTCAGCGGGTTGAGGTGGCACCCAACGCCCTGGTCTTCTCTTACGAGCACCAGGTCCGGGTGGAGGCGATGTAACGGTGGCTTCCGTGGTGTCGGTGAGCAGAGCGGAGGAGCTGGCCCGGATGGTGATCACCCCACCGATGCGCGGCCACATCGAGGGCCTGCCGAGCCCTCGGCCGCTCAGCAACGAGGTGCCCGCCGCCCTCCAGGAGGACGAGTTCTGCCAGCGCCTGCTCGGCGCCCTGGACGAGGTGCTGGCGCCCCTGTTCTTGACGCTCGACTGCTGGGACAGCTACCTCGACGCCCAGCTGGCGCCGGACGACTTCGTAGATTGGGTGGCCAGCTGGATAGGGGTCGACATCGACGAGACCTGGTCCCTCGAGCGCCGGCGCCGCCTGATCCAGGACGCCGTCGGCCTCTACCGCATCCGCGGTACCGGCTTGGGACTCCAGGCGCACATCAAGTTGTACGCCGGCATCACGCCGACGATCGAGGAGAGCGGCGCGTGTGCCTGGTCGCCGACCGCCAACACCCCCCTACCCGGTTCGGTCGACCCCCATCTGACCGTGCGGCTCACGATCGACGACCCGGCCGGCATCAACCGGACGACGGTCAATCGCATCGTCGGGGCGTCCCGCCCCGCCCACCTGCCCTATGAGCTGGATATCGCGGTCGAGGGGGCAACTCCGCGTCCCGGTGCCCGGACCCCCCAAACCGGTGGCGCGGCGACCGGTCACGACGGGAGTGGTGTCGCGGAGGACGCACCCGGCGCCGTGGATCTGCCAGGATCTGAACGCATAGAACTGGCGCCGCACCGGCCGGAGAGCCAAGAGGAGCTTGACGAGCCCGCCGAGCCGACGCCGCCTGATGGGAAGGAATCCACAGATTGATCATCTGCACCAAGTGCGGGGCTCAGAACGAAGACGCCGACACATTCTGTGGGTCGTGCGCCGGGTTCTTGGAGTGGTCCGGGGAGCGGGTGGTCGAAGAGGTTCCCGAGCCGGAGCCCGAACCGGAACCCGAACCGGACACGGAGCACGCCGGACTCATCGAGCGAGTCAAGGACCGTATCGGGATCGGCGACACCAAGGAGGACGCGGCGGCTCCGGCTGTCGCCTCCGAGCCAGCCCCGGCTGATAGCGGGCCTGCCGCGGGCCCGGCTGCGCCGCCAGCAGTGCCCGCCGCCGCGATGGGATCTACGCCAGCCGCGGGCCCGGTTGCGCCGCCCGCTGCGCCCGTCGCCGCGGTGACAGCTACGCCGGCGCCGTCCCCGGCGCCGGCCGGGGGCGCCACCCCGGCGCCGTCTTGGGCCGCCCCCCCGGCCGCACCATCGTCTCCTCGCCCCACGCCGGCACCGGCGGTGCCCACGGCCGCGAAGGCGGCCGCCACCTCGACCACCTCGACCACCTCGGCGACCAGCGCGGTGGCGCCGGCGGCGGCAGCAACGGCTCCTGTGCAACCCGCGGCGGTCAAGCCGGCGGCTGTCAAGGCTCGGCCCGTCCATCGAGCCAAGGCGGCCCCCAGCCGGGTGATCAACCCGGGTGATCTGGTCTGCGGGCAGTGCGGCGAGGGCAACGACGCCAACCGGAAATTCTGCCGGCGCTGCGGCGCCTCGCTGCAGGAGGCGGCGGTCTTCAACCTACCTTGGTACCGGCGGGTGTGGCGCTCGCTGACCACCCGTAAGCCGAAAGCGGCGGGCGAGCGGCCGCACGCGCGGCGCCGCATGGTCGGCGGGTCCGGCCCCGGATGGCTGACGACCGGGGTCAAGTGGCTGATCGTCGGGGTGGTCGCCATCGTGATCATCCTGGCCTTCGTCGGGCCTTGGAAGAACAGCATCCGCCACCACTCCAGCCGCTACTACCACGACGCTCTCAACGACGTGCACCCGACCTACACCCCGATCCACCCGCCGCTCTCACTGGCCTCGGCCTCCAGTTCGGCCCCCGGCCATCCGGCGCAGAACGCCATCGACGAGGCCACCAACACCTGCTGGCAGACCGGACGGTCCGGCGACGGCGTGGGCCAGTCACTGACCATCAGGCTGGCGGCCGTCACCGACATCGACAAGATCGGCTTCATCAACGGTGACCAGGACAGCGACCCGACGTCTTACCTGTCCGAACCGCGGCCGGAGCTGGTCCATATCACTTTTGAGGGTCCGCCAGTGGCTGGTCCGGGGCCCCGCCATCCGTACGTCTACGTGACGAACATCACGCTCAAGGACGTTCAGTCATTCCAGACGTTCACTGTCAGCGCCAAGAAGGTCAACGCGTTGACGATCAGCATCGACTCCGTGTACCCGTCCGGCCAGGGTAACCACGCCGCTATCGCCGAGGTGGAGCTATTCAGGAAGAGCTGAGGCCGTTCGGCCGGCCGCGGTCTACGTGGCGGCCGTGGTCCCGGCGGTCTAGGACCGACGCGGGCTGAGCGCGGTCGTGCCGCCCGCCCCTGCTCCCAAGCTGCCGCCACGCCCAGGGACGCCCGACCTGGCCCATCTGCGCAAGGCGGCGATCAAACGGAAGCCCGGAGGGAGGGCCCCGACCCACAGTGTCCTGGTCCGCCAGAAGGGACTCGGTGGCAAGCCGCGGCTGCTGGCCGGCAAGAAGTCCGGCGGAATGAACGGTCTTGACAAAGGGTCGGGCCCCAAGCAGTTGGCGCCCGTCAAGAAACCCGCCGTGCCGGCCCACAAACCCGCCATCAAGAAGGCGGCCGGTCTCGAGGAAGGGTTGGCGGCGCAGAAGAAGGCGGCCCTGAAGGCCATGGCGCCGGCGAAGAGCTCGCTGATCCGTCAGAAGGGCCATGTGGACAAAGGGGTTCTGTCCGAGGCCAAGAAGCTCGGCATGGCGAAGAACGCCGCCAAAGCCGGTGTGGGCAAGGAGTTGGCACACGTCAAGAAGGCTGCCGCCCCGGCCCGCAAGGGCGCCCTCAAGGAGGTGGCCGGGCTGAAGCAAGGCTTGGCGGCGAAACGGAAGGCGGTCCTCAAGGCCATAGCGCCGGCGAAGAGCTCGCTGATCCGCCAGAAGAAGTTGGCCGGCCACCAGCTCGAGGCAGGCAAGGCGGGACTCGGCAAGGAATTGGGCAAGGCGAAGAGCGGGTTCGGCACGGAGCTGGGTCAGGCCAAGAAGGCCGCCCACCCCGGCAAGCCCGCGTTGACGCCGAAGAAGCTGGGAGCCAAGATCCGCCAGCCCAAGGTGGGTGCCAAGGCCGCCCCCAAGCTGGGACGCCTCCGCCGGGTGTCGAAGTAGCCGTGCCGATGCCCGAACCCGTCGAATCCGCCGCCAAGCGGGTCCAGGCCAGGGGGGGCGGTCAGGCCGTGACCTCCACTATCTCCTGACCGGGGAACGAGACCGTGATGGTGCCGGCCCACATGCACATGCACATGCAGGAACTGGTGAGGGCCGGCATGTCGTCGATCATCACGGAACTCGATCCAGGCGTCCACGGCGCCATGGTCGCCGGCACGCACGGCATCGGGGTAAGTACTCCCAACGCGGCCGTGGTGGCGCTCGCCACCTCCGGGTTCGTCGGGCTCTTGCACATGCCGAAGGTCGGGATGTTCTCCATTGGGGCGAAATCCATGATATTGCCGGCCGGCAATCCTCCCGCGGAGACCATGTGCGGGTCGGGACTGAAAGGGGCAGGTGTCAGCCCCATGTCGCACATCAATAGGGCACCCTCGACGACCATACTCATCGCTCGACCTCCTCTGTGTCCGCCAGAAGATTACCCAAATACAGATGGCGCGTCGCAGTGAACACCTACGACGTGCTCGGCCGGGTGGGACTGCCCGCGCCGGTGGCGGAACTGGCAGCCCGCACCTGGGACGTAGTGGTGGTGGGGGGTGGCCACAACGGCCTCACCGCCGCGGCCTACCTGGCCCGGGCCGGGAAGTCGGTGCTGGTCCTCGAACGCCGCGACCGGCTCGGCGGGGCGTGCACCATCGAGGAGCCCTTCCCTGAGACGGGTTGGCGCGTCAGCCCGTGTGCCTATTTGGTGGGCTTGCTGCACCCCCTGGTGGTGGAGGAGCTCGACCTGGGCCGGCGGGGATACGTCGTGGAAGTCGTCGACCCGCACCTGTGGTGTCCATTTGACGACGGCAGCTCCATCGCCTTGTGGGAGGACGCGCAACGGAGCGCAGCGGCGGTGGCCGAACTATCCCCGTCTGACGTGGACGGCTACCGCGCCTATAACGCCCTGTTCGGTCGCATCCGCCGGGCGCTGCGGGCCGGCGATCGAGACGTGTGGGTCGGAGACGCTCCCGACCGGCCGGCGCTCGAGGAGCTGCTCGCCGGCGACACCGAGGCCATCGAGGTGCTCTTCGACAGCTCCATCGCAGACGTGGTCGAGCGTCACGTGCGCGACGAACGGCTGCGGACCGCCCTACACGGCCAAGGGGTCATCGGCACCTACGCCGGCCCGAGAGACCGAGGCACGGCCGCTGTCCACCTGATGCACGCGTCGGGGACATTGGAAGGACTCCCGGGGGCCTGGGGCTACGTGGCAGGCGGTATGGGCCGGATCTCCTTCGCCCTCGCCGACGCCGCCATTGAGGCCGGCGCGGTCGTCGCCGCCGGCGTGCCGGTGGCGGCGGTGATGCCCGGCGAGGGTGTGCGCTTGGAGGGCGGTGAGACCATCCGCGCCGCGGCAGTGGTCTCCAACGCGGACCCGAAGCGCACCGTCGCCCTCTGCGAGGGCGGGGTGCCCGACTCGTTCCGGGATCGGGTGAGGGCCTGGCGATCCGAGAGCCCAGTGTTGAAGATCAACTGTGGGCTGTCCCGGCTGCCTCGTTTTCCGCAGGCGGCCGCGGGAGTCGAGCCGCACCGGGCCATGGTGACGATCTCGACCGGTATCGACGCCACTCAGGCCGCCTACGAAGCCAGCCGGCAGGGTCGGCCTTCCCCCGCCTGGTGCGAGTTGTACTTCCAGACCGCCTACGACCCCTCGGTCGCCCCTGAGGGCGCCCACGCCATGAGCGTGTTCGCCCAGTACGTGCCCTACCAGCTGGATTCGGGCGACTGGCAGGGGCGCAGGGAAGCGATCGGCGACTCCGCCATCGCGGCCGTCGCCCGCTTCTGTCCAGACGTACGCGACTGCATCGTGCACCGGGAGGTGCTCGGCCCGCCCGATGTCGAGGATCGCATCGGGCTCACGGGTGGCCACATATTCCAGGGCGAGTGCCTGCCCGACCAGATGTGGGACCGGCGGTTTTCACCGCGCACGCCGGTCCTCGGCCTGTACCTCTGCGGGGCCGCCACCCACCCCGGCGGTAGCGTGATCGCCATCAACGGGCGAAACGCGGCCATGGCAGTCCTGGAAGACGCCTACCTGTCCGGCGGGGGCGCGGGGGGTTAGGCTGGGGCTTCGTTTCGGCCAACGCCAGCGGAGGAACTATGGGAGCGATAGCTCAGCTGTCGGAGTCGACGATCAGTGTCGAACCCGGCCGGAGTACCACGATCACCTTGACGATTCGCAACAACGGGACCGTCGTGGACCGCTTCACATTCGAGGCCTTGGGCGACGCGGCGTCCACTGTCACATTTGCTCCGCTTTCCCTGTCGCTGTTCCCGGAGGCCTCGGGCACGGTCAACATCATCGTGTCGCCGCCCCGCCTCCCCACGGTGCCCGCCGGCCCCATCCCGTTCGCAGTGCGGGTGGTCTCCTCCGAGGATTCGGACGGGAGCGTGGTCGAAGAGGGGACGATCCACGTCGGGGCGTTCAGCGACATCACGGCGGAGTTGATCCCTCGCATCGCCCGGGGGCGAAGGTCGGCCCGGGCCCAGCTGGCCGTGGACAACCGATCCAACTGCGGTTACCGCGCCGAGTTGTCAGGCAGCGATCCCAAGTCCCTGTTGGCGTTCTCGTTTAGCCCCGCCATCATCGACGTGGCCCCTGGTGAGGCCGTATTCACAAAGCTGTCGATCCGCCCGTCGAGCCACTTCTGGCGGGGAACCGCGAAGACCCATCCCTTCCGGGTGACCTTGCGCGACCTGGCGGCCGGGCCGGCGAGCGGTGACACACCCACTGCTGGGGGGGCTGGGGCGACTGGAGCCAGCCCGGCAGGTAGCTCGCCGCCGCCCGCCGGAGGTGCCGCGAGTGGCACCACCGCGGTGCTGACGAAGGCCCCGAGCCCGCACAAGGAAGAGATCGGCGCCGAAGGGTCCATGCTGCAGGAACCGATCCTGCCTCGCTGGTTGCTCGCGGCCGTGGCCGCGCTGATCGCGCTCGTCGTGCTGCTCGTGATCCTGTGGTTTACCTTGCTCAAACCGCAGATCCGCTCGACCGCCCAGTCCGAGGTCAACAAGCAGCTGGCGGCCAGCGGCATCACGTCCACGCCCACGCCCAGCGGGACATCGCCGTCAGGCTCCAAGTCGGGCGGAAGCGGCGGCACTTCGAGCGGGAGCGCCGGCGGGGCCACGAGCGCCGTCTCTACACCGGGCTCGGGTGGTAGTGGTTCGTCGACGGCGTCGAGCGGCCTGACGGTCAACGGGAGCCTCTTGGCGGTCGGCAACGGCACGTTCTCCTATACCGTCCCGACCGGTCGGACCCTCGAGATCACCGATATCCTCGTGGAAAACTCTGCCGGAGACACCGGGAACGTGGCCGTGTCTCGCAGCGGCACCCTGTTGATGGAATGGGCGATGGCCAACTTCCGCGACATCGATTACCACTGGATCACCCCGACCGTGTTCGGACCCGGGACCCAGCTCCAACTGGTCGTGACCGGCTGCACAGCTGCCTGCACCCCGGGCATCTATTACGCCGGACATTTGGTCACGGGATGACCCGAGCGGCCCGCCGCCGCCGCCTGCGCATTGGTGCCGGAGGGTCGGCCTTGGCTCTCGCTGTCGGGCTGGTGGTGGCCATCGGGCTCACGGCCGGCGCGCCCCGAGCTGCCGCCAATCCTTCGGGCGCCTCGCCGGCGGTGTACGTGGCAGGGGTAGGCCCCAACAGCGGGGAAGTGGGCACGCTGACGCTGGCCGGGATCAAGGGCGGTGGGGCGACTTCGACCATTCTCAGCGGCTTGGGTGTGACTGTGGGGCCGGTGGCCGTCAATGCGACGGCGACCACGGCCGTGGTGGGGTACACCCCGACAGCCCAAACCTTCCAACCGGCCCCCCGGGTGGCGGTGATCAACGTGGCCACCGGGGGCGTCACCGGCAGCGTGCCTGTGCTGGCCACTCCGATCGGCTTTGCCATGGACCCGGCCAATCCAGACCTCGCCTGGGTGCTGGCCGAGACTGCTGCGGATCCGGCGATCGAGGAGATCAACATCGGGGTAACCCCACCGACGGTGACGACGTTGACAACGACGTTCGATGGACCCGTCACGCCTACTTCTATCGCCATCTCCCCCAACGGTGCGACGCTGTTCGTGGGCGGGGAGAAAGATGATACGTACGTCATAGACTCGATCCCGATCGCTCATTCCACCGACATCACCCCGGTGGACGGGCCCGGGAAGGCGTTACTGGAGATCGTCGATCTGGCGGTGGCGCCCGATGGCCAGCACCTGTTTGCGGTGGCGAACAGCCTCGAAGGAGGAGACGGCCATGCGTACTCGTATTCCATCTCGGCGACAGGTGCACTCGATCCCGTGCCCGCGTGGACCCAGCCGCTCACGTCGGCGTCGCCAATCCAAGTGCCAAACGCCTTAACGGTCAACCCAGGTGGCCAGACCGTCTACATCGCGGGCAACAACGACGGGTCGTCTGGGCTCCAGGCTTTCGACGCCAACACCGGTAGTCCCACCGGCAACGCCACCATCCCCATCGCCGGGGGAGGAACCCCGACTGGCATCTCGGTATCCCCAGACGAGTCCAGGCTGATCGTGCTCGGCAACACGATCACTGCCACCGGTGCGACCGGACCAAGTGTCCTGTATCCCGTCAGCCTGCCGAGCCTGGCTGTCGGGCCGCCGACCACGTTGCCGTTCACGGACACCACTGGGCCCGAGGATATTGCGATGACCCCGGATCAGGCTCCGGTCGCCTCTTTCACCGCATCAATCGCACAAGCCGGCGCGGCTACAACATTCAACGCCGGTACATCCACGGTGGCCTACGGGTCGGTCACCTCCTTCGCATGGAACTTTGGCGATGGGAACACCAGCACGACGGGTAGCCCGACGGTGAGCCACACCTATGCCGCCGCTGGCACCTATACCGTCAGCGTGACCGAGACCGACTCGGCCGGAACGACCAACCCCCCGGCTGTGGGTGGGACGAGCTTCGCCATCGATAGCGCGGGCCAGACCGCGTTCCGCCGCGCCGACTCCTCCGCCCAAGCCGTCCATGCCGTCTCCATCCCGCTGACACCTCCCCCGGCGACGACCACGACCACCGCGGCCACCACGACCACCACCACTACCTCTGGCCATCATGTTTCCTCCACTCCCCCCGGCAAGCATGTAGGCGGCACCCCGACGCTGGTCCTCAATCCGGCGGTGGGCCCGCCGGGCACGGTCGTGACGGTCACAGGAACCGGGTTCCAGCCCAACGCTCCGGTGACGATCTCGTGGTCGGTGTCCACCGGGTCCGTCGTCGTCACCGCCAACGCCCACGGGGACCTGCCGCCGTCGGAGCTGTTCATCCTGATCCCGGACGTGCTCGGACCCCGGTTCGCGGACGCGTCGAGCAATCCACAAGCCACTGCCCCGTTCCTGGTCGTGTCGGGAAGCACCGAGCCCGGTGGCGACGACGCGGCCATCGTGTATCGCAGCGAAGGGCCCTGAGCGCCCGCCACGAGCGCCCGCCGGGGGCCTAGCCTGTGAGGGTCACCAACGCGTCGGCGAGTTGGCGCCGTCTGGTGATCCCCAGCTTGTGGTAGGTGCGGGCCAGGTGGCTGTCGACGGTGCGCACCGAGAGGTACAAGCGCTCCGCGATGGCCAGGCTGCTGAGACCGGTCTGCGCCAGCAGGGCCACCTCCAGTTCGCGCCGGGTCAGCTTCGGGGCGGCCAAGGTTACGGCGAGTCCGATCGGGTGGGGTCCGTCGCAATGGGCGAGGATCGCCTGCATTCGACCGGCCGAGGCAGCCGCGAGGCGAGCAGACCCAGCGTAGGTGTGGGCCCGGCTCGCCAAACCGGCGCACTCGGCGGCGTGGAGCCACATGGTCAGCGTCTCCCAGGTGTCAGCAGCTCGGTCGAGGCCATCGCCGCTGCCCGCAGCCATGGCCGTTACCTGGGCCGCAGTCGCCTGCACCAGCGGGCCCTGAGTCCAAGACGCCAAGTCCACCAAGCGGTCCGCCACTTGGGTCTCGCCGAGGCGGGCGGCCGAGTGCAGGGCCAGGATCTCGAAGGCGACCTGCCCGCTGGACCGAGCCGCCGCCGCCACCGCGAGGAACTGTTGGACGGCCCGACTCAACTCGCCCCGGGCCGCCGAGACCCAGGCGCTGGAGATGGCTACGCGCGGCCAAACCCAGCGGGTTGGCAGCTCATCGTCGTAGCCGGCTTCGGCCACGGCCGCGGCGGCGCCGTCGGGGTCACCCGACAACGCCAGGGCTTCCGTCAGACCGGTCAAGCTCTGACAGCGAACCGCGGTCCAGTCGGCTCCGGCCAGCACCGCCGCCGACTCCCGGAAGTGTTCGATCGCGGACCCGAGCCGACCGCGCGCCAACGCAACCCATCCGAGCGCCCCGACCGTCACGCCCTGCAATTGGCGGTTGTGGATCATGATGGCCTGCTCGTACTCTGACGTCGCCAGCGCCTCCAGCTCGGTCAGTCGGCCGGCCATGCGGTAGGCGGATAGTCGGGCGAGCACGGTCCAGCGCACGGAGATAGGCGCGTCGTCGGCGGCGACCAGCTCCGGCTCGAGACAGGATTCCGCCACCTCGATCGCTTCCTCCGGACGGCCCGACCAGGACAGCCCCAGGGAGAGGGCGGTCCGCGCCGAAACAATGGCCCGCGGCGAGAGGTCCTCCTGCTCGAGGAGAGGGCGAATGTGCTCGGCCGCGGCGGCGGGTCGGCCCCGGAACGTGAGGAGTCCGGCTCGAATGGAGGCCACCCACGTCCGATTCGATGGATCGGTGATCTTCGCCTCGGCTCGTTCCAGCGTCGCATCGGCATCGTCCATGCGGCCCAGCCCCCAGTAGAGGATGTAGGCGCGCAAGACGGCTACCCGGGCCACCTCGTCGTCGCCGTCGCCCTCCCAATCCGCCAACGCCGCCAAGGCCGCTTCGTGGCGACCTTGGTGGTTGAGGGCGTCGGCGAGGGCCAGGGCCGCGCCCGGTTCTTTACCCCCGGCCAAGGCCGCGGCGGCGAGGCGGCCGCAGAGCTTCCAGTCCTGAGCGTCCGCCGCCCGATGGCTGGCGGCGAGTAGCAATTCGGGGTCCTCGTCGCAGCCGGCGTCGAGGCGCCATGTCACCACCCGCAACAGGTCCGATCCCAACCGGCCGGCCGCCTCGAACGCGGTCGCCAAGTCGGTACGCAAGTCGAAGACGCGTGGCGCCGTCAAACCGGCGCGAATAGCTTCCCCGAACACCGGATGGGCGGGGCGGACGTGCTCGTCGCCGTGCATGGACTCGACGTTCAAGAGTCCCTGCCGCTGCAGAGACGAGATGTAGGAGCTGGGAGCCAAACGGGTCAGGACCGAGAGCGGCAAGGGGTCCGCGAATGCCACCACCTCCAGGGTGGCGAGCTCGCTGCGGCTCAGCCGGGCCAGGCGTTCCTGGACCAGCTCGTTGAGACGGGGGCCCATCGTCAGCTCGCTGCACAGACGCCACAACCCGTGTTCGGTGACCACCCGGCCGGCCGCCTGGCCGGCCCACACCAACTCCCTCAGGTAGAGCGGATTGCCCCGGCTGGTCTGCCAGAGGGCTTCAGCCAGATCGCCGTCTAGTTGCCCTTCGAGCAGTCGCCCGGCGAGCTGGATGGTGTGATCCCGGCCGAGCGGTTGCAGATCGATCCGCTCGACCAGACCCTCTTTCCACAACGCCCGCATCCCGGACGGCATGGCCGCTCCCGAGCGCGCCGTCACCACGGCCGTGGCGATGCCTGCGGAGACCAGCTGGAACACGAGCGTCGCTGACGCCTCGTCGAGGCGGTGGGCGTCGTCGACCGCCAGCACCAGCTCTTTGCCATCCGCCCGGGCGATGACCGCCTGGCGCAACGTTTGGAGTAGATCGAAGGCATCGGGAGGCCCGCCTGCGTGGCCGCCCACTTCGGGAGCGAGCGGAGCGAACGCCCCAAATGGGATTGCCGGGCCGGCGGCGTTGGCCAACAGCCACTGGATGTCGTGGCTGCCGCGGCCGGGGTTGCCGGCGTCATCGTCGGCGGAGAGCTCGTCCAGCACGGCGCGGGCAAGCGACGTCTTGCCGACCCCAACCGGTCCGACCAACAGGACCCCTCCATGTGACTGGAGGCCGGATTTGGCGACAGCGCGTTCCTTGTCGCGGCCGACCAGATTCCAGACGTGGCGCACCCCTCGCCCCATCGGCCCATTATCGCAGATCGGACGCCGACTCCGTAAGGTGGACGGGTTTCGAGTGACCGGTGGCCCGGGGACAGCCCGGTCTCGTGGCCCCGGTAGTCTGAATGCCATGGCTGACAAGATCACCCTGGCGGAGGACGGAACCCTCGCCGTACCCGACGAGCCCATCATCCCTTTCATCGAGGGCGACGGCACTGGCGTCGACATCTGGCCGGCTGCCAAGCTCGTCCTCGACGCGGCCGCCACTAAGCACGGCAAGTCCATCGCTTGGAAGGAAGTCCTGGCCGGCGAGAAGGCGTTCAGGGAGACCGGCAACTGGCTTCCAGACGAGACCATCGACGAGTTTAGGGAGTACCTGATCGGCATCAAGGGCCCGTTGACGACTCCGATCGGCGGGGGCATCCGGTCGCTCAACGTCGCTCTCCGCCAGATACTCGATCTCTATGTTTGCCTCCGCCCTATCCGCTGGTTCGAGGGGGTTCCCTCGCCGGTCAAGCGGCCCGACCTGGTCGACATGGTCATCTTCCGAGAGAACACGGAGGATATCTACGCCGGTCTAGAGGTGCAGGAGGGGACGCCCGAAGCCAAGCGCATGATCGAACTCCTCCACGACGAGTTCGGCTGGGATATCCGCCCCGACAGCGGGATTGGCATCAAGCCGGTGTCGGTGTCCGGGTCCAAACGCCTCGTGCGGGCTGCGATCAGGTATGCCCTCGAGCGGGGCCGACAGTCCGTGACCCTGGTGCACAAAGGCAACATCCAGAAGTTCACCGAGGGCGGATTCCGCACCTGGGGTTACGAGCTGGTGCGGGAGGAGTTCGCCGACGTCGCGGTGGGTTGGGATGATTGCGACGGCAAGCCGGGCGACAAGCTTCTGGTCAAAGACGCCATCGCTGACATCACCCTGCAGCAGGTGCTCACCCGGCCCACCGACTTCGACGTCATCGCCACCACCAATCTCAACGGGGACTACCTGTCTGACGCGTTGGCCGCTCAGGTCGGCGGGATCGGGATCGCCCCGGGCGCCAACATCAACTACGTGACCGGCCACGGGATCTTCGAGGCGACACACGGCACGGCCCCCAAGTACGCGGGTCAGGACAAGGTCAACCCGGGGTCTGTGCTGCTCTCCGGTGTGTTGATGTTCGAGCACCTCGGTTGGCAGGCGGCGGCGGACGAGATCGTCGACGCCATGCAGGCCACCATCGCGGACAAAATCGTGACGTACGACTTCGCCCGCCAGATGGAAGGGGCTACCGAGGTCAAGACCTCGGAGTTTGCCAGCGCCATCGTCGACCGCCTGTAGGGACCGGGGCCGGCGTGGGCCGGCGTGGGACCAAGAATGCGATGTCCCAAAAGACGCCGGCCGCACGGCACCATGGGACCATGAAGATCCGATTCGCAGTCTCCGCCGGCCTCGGCGCGCCCGATATCGACCGTTTTGCCGCGGATGTGGGTGATCTCGAGGCGCTCGGTTTCGACACCGTCTGGTTGTCGGACGTCCCCTTGGGCGCCACGTTGGATCCGATCGTGGGCCTTTCGTACGCGGCGGCCGTCACCACCACCCTCAAGCTCGGGGCCAACATCGTGCCCATCGGACGCAACCCGCTCACCTTGGCCAAGTCGCTGGCCCAGATCGACCAGCTGTCCAGAGGCCGGTTGCTGCTCAGCTTCGTCGTTGGCCTGGACCAGCCGGGCGAGCGCCAGGCGCTGGGCGCCAGCGGCGCCAACCGGGGCCGGCTCTTGGAGGAGGTGACGCCGCTGCTGCGGACGTGGTGGGCCGGAGACTCGGTCGACCACGGCAGCGAGGGGGCCCGGTACCACTTCGACGCCGTGCCGTCGCCCGGCGAGGCCTACCAGAAACCGCTCGAAGTGTGGTTTGGCGGCAGCGGGACGGCCGCGCTGACGCGCACCGGGCGACTCGCCGACGGGTGGCTCGGCTCCGCGATGTCACCACCGGAGGCGCAGGTTGCCCGCGAACGGATCGAGCGGGCGGCCGCCGAGTCCGGCCGAACGGTCGACCCGGAGCACTTCGGGCTGAGCATTCCCTACGCGGCCACGGAACCTGATGAGCGTGCCCTCGCATTCATTCGGAGCCGGCGTCCCGACGCCGACCTGGATGATCTGTTCCCGGTCGGGCCGGACCACCTGCGACGGCTGGTGACCCGCCATGTGGATGCCGGGCTGTCCAAGTTCGTCATCCGACCGACGGATCTGGACGGCGATCGTCACGCCGCGCTGGGGGAGTTGGCGGACCTACTCCTGCCGCTGCAGACCTGATTGCCGCAGCGCGACGGCACGACAGAGGCGGATTGTGTTCAGTAGTGCGTCACATACGGTCTACTACTGAACACAATCGGGGGAAAAGCGGCCCGGCGGGTAGGCCGGCGGCCGCAACAGGTCGGGGCCCGGGCCGGCGCCTGCGGGCAGGCGGGTCGGCGCCGGCGGCCGCAACAGGTCGGGGCCCGGGCCGGCGGCTGCGGGCAGGCAGGTCGGCGCCGGCCGGCGCCGGCGGGTCCTAGGCCGTGGAGGACAGGCTGGCCGGCGGCCCACTCGGCGTACCGGTGTAGACCCTGACGGGGCCGGTGTTGGTGGCCGTGTACACCGGGCTGAGCGTCAAGAACCTTCCGTTCTCGATCTGGACCACCTGCGCACCCGAATAGCCGTAGTGGTCGGAGGGGGAGTAGGTCAGTGGCACCAGGCCGGGCGTGACGAAGGACGACCCGTCCGTGGTGATGGCGTTGAGAAGTGAGGCCCGGGTGAGGTTCGGGCCGGCGGCCTGGAGGGCTTGGAGGAACGTATAGCCGAGCGCCACTCCGTATTCGGTGTTGCCGTTGAGCTGCGCGTCCTCGTCGTAGTCGTGCAGCAGTTTCTCGGTCACCGGAATCCAGGGGTTGGCCGTGTCGGATTCGGGCGGTAGGTAGGCGTCGCTGATCATGCCGTTGAGAAGGCCGTCACCCGCCTTGCCCTTGGAGTAGGACGACAGCAACGCCCCGACCGTCGACGGGTCGACGCCGTCGCTCGAGCACACCCATTGGGGCGCATAGCCGATGGCCGCCGCGGCCAGCAGGGTCAGGGCGGTGGCGGCCGGGATGGTGGCCAGGACCACGACCTTGGCCCTGGCCGCCTTGAGGGCGGCGACCTGATCGTGCAGAGGGCCGGACAGGGCGCCGGACAGGGCGGCGGCGTCGTACGGCTGGCGGCTCATCACTTGCGAGCCCGGCAGTTCCTGGTCGAGGCCGGAGACCAGACCCAGCCCGAAGGCGTCGTCTTGGTACAGGTAGCCGACCTTCTCGGTGCCGAAGTTGTCCTTGAGGTAATTCCCGAGGATCTTGCCCTCGACCTCATAGTTGGGCTGCCACCCGAAGCTCTCGGGGTCCGTGGGGTCGTTCCAGCAGACGCAGCCGGACGCCACGAACACCTGCGGGACTTTCTGCTGCTCGAGGAAGGACTGGACCGCGCCCTGAGTGGAGGTCCCGACGCTGCCGACTTCGGCGAAGATCTTGTCCAGCGACACCAGTTGCCGGGTCTGGGTCACCGTGACCGACGGGTCGTAGCCATCGTCGAGGTAGTCGTAGTCGATCATCCGTCCGTCGACGCCGCCGTGCGCGTTCGCCCACTTGAAGACGGCGTTGGTCGCCGGCGCGATCTGGCTGTAGCCCGGGGCCGCGGGGCCGGTCAGGGGGACGGTGGCGCCGATGAGAATGGACGTCTTGGTGATTCCCGGGCTGGGGCTCGAGGAACTCCCGCAAGCCGTGGCGACCAATGCGACCACCGCGAACAGGACCACTCCCGCCGGCCCGCGTCGCGACCCTGGGTGGCGTCGTTGCATAAGTGGCTGGGGACCCTACCGCCGCCCAAGGGGGCGGCAGTGGTCACGCGGTCGGTGTGCGCCCCTTGCGCTGAAGTTGTTTTGCGTTGCGCACTAACGTCGTTAGCGCCCCTCACCGGCTGTCCCTCTCGGAGGCTCTAACCACGATGACCGCTTCGCCCGTACGTGTCGCTGTGACCGGTGCCGCCGGCCAGATCGGCTACAGCCTGCTGTTCCGGATCGCTAGCGGGGCCCTGCTCGGTCCGGACCAGCCGGTGATCCTGCAGTTGCTCGAGATCACCCCGGCCCTGGGGGCGTTGCAGGGCGTGGTGATGGAGTTGGACGACTGCGCCTTCCCGCTGCTCGCCGGGGTGGTGACGAGCGACGACGCCCAGGTGGCCTTCGGCGACGCCAACGTGGCGTTGTTGGTCGGGGCCCGGCCGCGTAGCAAGGGCATGGAGCGCAAGGACCTCCTCGAGGCCAACGGCGCCATCTTTACCGTGCAGGGCCAGGCGCTCTCCGACAGCGCCGCGCCCGACATCAGGGTGCTGGTGGTCGGCAACCCCGCCAACACCAACGCCCTCATCGCCATGCACAACGCCCCGAACATCGCCCCGGAACGCTTTACCGCCATGACCCGCCTCGATCAGAACCGGGCCAAAGCCCAGCTGGCCGCCAAGTCGGGCCGGCCGGTCCCGGACGTGACCAACATGACCATCTGGGGCAACCACTCGGCCACCCAGTACCCCGACGTGTACCGGGCCCGCATCGGCAGCCAGCCGGCGGCGGAGGTCATCGGCGACGACGCCTGGGTGGAGAAGGAGTTCATCCCGGCCGTGCAGCAGCGCGGGGCGGCGATCATCGAGGCCCGGGGGGCGTCGAGTGCGGCGTCGGCGGCCAGCGCCGCCATCGACCACGTCCACGACTGGGTCCTCGGCACCAGCGCCGGCGACTGGGTCTCGATGGGCATCCCCTCGGACGGCTCCTACGGGGTTCCCGAAGGGCTGATCTCGTCGTTCCCGGTCTCCACCTCGGGTGGGCGCTACCAGATCGTGCCGGGACTGGACCTGGAGGAGTTCTCGCGGAGCCGTATCGACGCGTCGGTGGCCGAGCTCGGCGAGGAGCGCGACGCGGTAAAGGAGTTGGGTCTGATCGGCTGAGCCGGGTGCCCTATGTCGGCCGGCCCGCCCGGGACGGCAGCCGATCGAAGTAACGGCTCAGCACGTAACTCGGACCGGCTGCCACCAAAATCATGACCAGGGCAAAGGGGGCAGCCTGACCGTAGGAAAGGTTCTGCTCGTAGGACCAGAACTGCGTGGCGAGCGTCTGGACACCGGTTGGCACCAGGATGAGAGTGGCCGTCAGCTCGGTGACGCCGGCGAGGAAGACGAGACAGAACGCCGCGGCCAGCCCCGGGCCGACGAGCGGCAACGTCACCCGAGCGAAGACGGCCAGGCGACCCTGTCCCAATGAGCGGGCCACCTCCTCCAAGCGGATCGGGGCGTAGGCCACCGAGGCCCGCACCCCCACGAGGGCCAGCGGGAAGAACAAGATGGCGTACGCCGCGATCAGCACCGGCGCAGTCTGGTAGGCAAACGAGTTGGCGTAACGCTCGAGGAAGTAGCTGAGCGCGAACGCGATCATCACGCCCGGCATCGCCAGGACCAGATAGGTGCTGCGTTCGAGGATCCGCCCGACCCGACTGCCGTGACGCACCGCGAGCAGGGCGACAGGGAGGGCCAGCCCGGTGGCGAGGGCGGCCGCGACCGCGCTGTAGAGGGCGGTGTGCCAGCCGGCGTCGACGACGGAGACGCCGGACAGGGCGTGGGCACCTCCCTCGAACATCCAGTACACGCTGGAACCGATCGGCACGCCCAGGGCCAGGCCGACCAGGGCGGCGAAGCCAAGCAGGACGGGGATCGTGGCCCGGCCCAGACGATGCCGTTGGTTGGCCCGCTGGGCCATCGGACCGGTCCGCACCACCCGGCTGCGGCCCCGGGCGGCGGCGTCGCCGCCGAGCACGACCAAGCCGAACACGACCAGCACGAGTGACAGGGCGCAGGCGGCGGCCACATTGAACGAGTCCTGGAACTCCGTGAAGATCTCCGTGGTAAACGTGCGGTAGCCGAGGATCTCGAAGGCGCCGTACTCGGCGAGGATCACCAGGGCCACCAGGACGCAGCCGCCCAGGATGGCGCCCCGAGCCTGGCGGAGGGTCACCCGCCCGAAGGTCCGGATCCGGCCCAGTCCGAGGCTGCGCGCGACCTCCTCCTGGCCGGGGTCCGCGCCGCGGAGGCTGGCCGCCACCGGTAGGTACACCAACGGGTAGACGGCGAGGGTCGTGACGAGGACCGCCCCCCGAAATCCCTGGACCCAAGTGCTCAGGGACGCCCACCCGAAGCTCACCACGAAGTCCGGGATGGCGAAAGGAACCACCACCAGGACAGCCCAGATGTGACGGCCCGGCAGGTCGGTGCGCTCCACACACCACGCCGCCAACGTGCCGATCACGGCGCACAGGGCGGTCACCACCACCGTCAACTGGACCGTGTTCCACAACAACGTGGCGGTCAGGGGCCGCCAGATGAGGTGCCTGACGGTCTCGATACCCGCCCCGTGGGCTTCGATCAGCAAGAAGACGAGCGGCGCCAGCAGCACGACCGCCACCACCGCGCTGGCGGCGAGCAGGACCCACGGCGGTCGGCTGCGCCGGCCCGGGAGCCGCTCGGGCCCGACCGCCGGCGACTGCTGCGAGGCCGTGGTGGTGATGGTCATGTGATCACAAGAGTCCGGCCTGTTGCAGCAGGGCGATGGCGGTCGACCCGTCCCCGAGCTGGGCGATGGTGATCGAGTTCGGCTGCAGCTGGTCGAATGGGGTCTCCGGCTGGGCGGTGGTCACCCCCGAGGCAATCGGATACTCGTAGCTGAGCGTCGAGTTGGCAATGATCTCCTGGCCCGCCCGGGACACCAGGAAGGCCAGGAATCGTTGGGCGGCGGCTTGGTGCTTGCTGGACTTCAGGATCGCGGCGCCCGACACGTCGATGACGTAGCCGGGGTCGCGAGGGGCGAAGTAGGTGATGTCCGAGTGCATGTTGGACGCGGTGATCTCGGATCGCATCCGGTACCAGTAGTACTGGTTGACGACGCCGAAGGCGACCAGACCGCGGTTGACGTTGTCGGCGATGGTCTCGTTGTCGGGGTAGACATGGCTGCCGGCGTTGGCTTTTATCCCCTCCAGCCATTTGACCGCCTCGGTCTGGCCGTAGGTGCGCACCACAGACGTGACGATGGGCTGGAAGTCGGTCTCGCCTGCCGCGAACGCCAGCTTGCCGTGGTACTGCGGATCAGCCAACTGCAGGACCGAGGTCGGCAGCTGGCTCTCGGAGATCAGGCTGGGGTTGTAGATGAGCACGCTCACCCGGGCCGAGACCCCGACCCAGTCGCCCTGCGGCGAGTCATACTGGCTCGGAGTGTCGGCCAGCGTCGACGGGTCCACGGCCGCCAGCAGGCCCTTGCCCTGGAGGTACTCGAGGGCGGGGGAGTTCTCGGTGTAGATGACATCGGCCGGTGAGTGCGAACGCTCGGTGACGATCTCGTCGGCCAGGGTGTCCTCGTCGTCGTTGCGCACATTGACGGTGATCCCCGTCGCCTTCTCGAACCCGGCGACCAGGGAGTCGGTGGTCTGCTCGTGCTGGCCGTTGTACAGCGTGATCGACAGGCCCGACCCCGAGCCGTCGCCGCAACCGGCGAGCAGGCTGGCGGCCAGCGCGGACGCAGCCAGGACCGCGCTCCACCGTCTCATGACGCCGCACCCGGGCAGATGGCGTTGACCTGGTTGCTGGCCTGGTTGACGACCAGCTGGGCGGCGTGGGCTCCGTTGGTACGGTAGAAGTGCTGATAAGCGGAGGCCAGATCGTCGATGGCGGTCTGGAGGTGGGCGTCGGCGGTGTGGACCTGCTGCAGGGGAACGATCTGGGCTTCGGCGTAGCCGACCGGGTCGGCTCCCGGGTCCGGGCCGTCGCTTAACACCGCGCTCACCTCCTGGCAGACCTGCTGGACAGCCGAACTGGACGGATGGGATCCCGACGAGCCGCAGCCGGCGAGCAGGGCCGCGCCCAGCGCCAACGCGGCGAGTCCGGGGGCTTGGTGGAGCAGGGGTCGCCTCACGTTTCCTGTCGTTTCATCGACCACCCCAGTCCTCGTTTCTTAGGCAACCCTAATTCTAATCATTTAAGGTGGACCTAACAAGATCTGTCAAGCTACCCTGAGCACATGGTGAACGCACTGGAGCTCTCCGGCGTCCATCAGCGCTACGCCCGCGAGCCGGTCCTGGACGGGGTGGACCTCCAGGTGGAGGGCGGGTCCTTTACCGCGGTGCTCGGGGCGTCAGGAAGTGGAAAGACCACGCTTCTGCGGGTCATCGCCGGCTTCGAGCGGATCGAGTCTGGTGTTGTCCGCCTGGGTGCCACTGTGTTCGACGACGGCCGTACCACGCTCCGGCCGGAGCGGAGAAGGATCGGGTACGTGCCACAGGACGGCGCCCTTTTTCCTCATCTGAGAGTCTCGGCGAACGTGGCGTTCGGGCTGCGCAGGAAGGCCGGGCGCCACCACGTCGCGGCCCTGCTCGACGCCGTCGGACTGGCCGGGCTCGAGCGGCGCTACCCCCACCAGCTCTCGGGCGGGCAGCAGCAGCGGGTGGCGCTGGCCCGGGCCCTGGCGATCGAACCGGAGGTCGTCCTGCTCGACGAACCGTTCGCCTCGCTGGATGCTGCCATGCGGGCCAGCGTGCGGCGGGAGGTGGCCCAGATCCTGCGGGACCGGGGCACCACGACCGTGCTCGTCACCCACGACCAGGACGAGGCTCTCTCGATGGCCGACCGGGTGGCCGTGCTCCGAGACGGGCGCATCGTCGCCGACTCGGGGCCGGAGGAGCTCTACCGTTCACCGGTCGATGCCAACCTGGCCGGCTTCCTCGGCGAGGCCAACCTACTCGCGGGCACCATCGAGGGCGGGGTGGCGGCCACGCCGCTCGGGCGACTGGTCCTCCAAGATGGCATCGTCGCCTCTTGGCCCGGGCCGGGGGCAGCTGCCGTGGTGCTGGTCCGGCCCGAACAGTTCGAGGTCTGGACCACCCTCACCGCCGTCCCCTCCGGCGGTGGTATCCCCGCCCGGGTGATCGACCGGGCCTTCTTCGGTCACGACGCGGTATTGCGGGTGGTGGCCACCGGGCTCGCCGATCGTGAGCCGTTGCTGGTGCGGGTGACCGGCCCTGGCGCCCCCGCGCCCGGGACAGACGTGCTGCTCACCGTGCGGGCTCCGGTCATGGCTTGGCCGGCGCCTGACCCGGCCGGGGCCGTCGTAATCGACATCGACGGCGACGCGGCCGACGCCGAGGGGACCCATCTGACTCGGCAGGCCCGCCGGCCGGCGGATCAGGAGATCAGCAGCTGATAGTGGGGGGCAACACCACGCCCAAACGGTGCAGGTAGTTGAGCTTCTTCTCGACGGCCTTGCGCCAGGCGGCGAGATCCAGGTCGAAATGGGCCCGGTCCCCGTCCTCGAACGCGTGTTCCAGTTCGTCGAACGCGGCGTCCTCGGCGTCGAGAAGGGCTCGGTAACGAGCCAGGAACTGGTCGTCGATCACGTCCTGCAGCGTCACGTGTCGTACCTCCCCGATGGCGTGTCGGACGAGGCTAGCGGCCCGACGAGCAGATTGCACCAGCGGACCGCCGACTTTGCTAGTTAGCGCTCAGCTGGCAACGCCCCACTCCCGTATGGCGTCGACGAGCGCGTCCACTACTCGGGCCGGGGCGCCACCAGGCCCCCAAGTCGGATCCGGACGGCGCCGGCTGGTACCTCGTGCCGATGGCGGCAGTTCCAACTGGACCCCGCCGGCGGCCGTACGGTTGACCGGGTTGTCGGGGTGGAGGCCGCGCAACTCCGCCGGGATGGCGGCCAGGTCGCTGATGACGTCGAACCCGGTGAGGCGAGCCGTCAGCGTGCCCGCGAGGAGGGCGCCCAGCTCACGGTTTGTCCCACCGACGAGCACCTGGCGCGGTCGGGTGATGCGGCCGTAGCCGTGCAGAGCGATGGCGACGACGACGTGGGATAGCCAGGCGGCCAGGGCCGGCGAGCCCGCCGGGTCGACGGTTTTGGAGGGGACGTGCCAGCGCAGATCCGGCGGTTGGGCGACGGTGTAAAGCGAGGCCCCGGACGCCTCGGCGGCCGCTTCGGCTATCTCCAAGGTCCCGCCTTCGAGGCCGCCGTGAAACGCCATCAGGCCGACCGGGCCCCCTCGCATCGACCGCTCGACGACGTCAGGATGGGCCAGCAGCTCTCGCCACGTGGCCTCGCGAGCTCGCGGCGGGATCATGAGTGTCCGGTCTCTCAATAGGTGGTCTGGCGCCGGACCGCATCCGGCACCGGGTCGAGTCCGGCCAGGTCGGCGGCCCGACCGGAGAGGCGGGCCAAGTCGCCTTTGACCCGCAGGCGGCCCTCCAGGAGTGCCGCCTGGGCGGACAGTAGCCCCTGCGCCATGGCGCCAGCCGTAGCCCAGTCGCACGTGATCCGGAGGTCCGGTGGGAGGGTGCCAGACTCGGTGCCGGCCCCCCCGGAAGAAGGCCGCTCGATGTAGGCGCGCCCCGAGGTCACCACCACCCGGTAACGAACCTCGCCGTCCGGGGTGTCGCGCACCACCTGTTCGAGCACCAGGTCGCAGTCGTCGGTCCCGGGCGCGTCGCAGACTGGTTGGGTCCCACGCACGATTTCGTCGAACCAGTCGGGAGACAGGAAGCGAGCCATCAGATACCTGGTTCTACCAGCGGCAGCGGGGTAGAACCACGCCGACGCCGCCCCCGTGAGAGGGTCGACGCCCCATCCACTCAGGACACCAATCTGTAAATTGACCTTTTTGGCAATTTATATGACAATTGACCGGAATTACGGTAATGATCCCGTTATTGAGTACCTCCAGCCGATCTGCTCGGGTTTCGCCGGCGCAGACAACTAAGTAAAGGGGCCCGGATGTTTGTTGCTGGTCATGTCCGAAAGATAGCGGGGCTTGCCGTCGGCGCCGCGTTCATGCTGTCGATCGTGCCGGTTGCTTCGCAACTGGCCGGCGCGGCGTCCAACGTTCCGGCCGTGGCGCCAACGCCGGCCGTGACGCCAGCCCTCGCCTACGCCGCCAACGCCTTCGGCACCACTGTCAACGTCGGCAAGGTGCTCACGTCCGGGCCCACCGCCGACATCGCACTCGGCTGCACCATGGCGTCCGGGGTCACCCGCTCCGACACCGCCGTGGGCCTCACCCTGCCCGGGGTGACATCCGGCACCATTTCGAACGTAGTGTCGTCGGACTCAGTCGACGGGAATCCCACCGCGTCCGCGAGTTCCACCATCTCAGGAGCAAGCCTCGCCGGAGGCATCATCTCGGCGACAGCCATCAGCGCGACCGCGCAAACCACATTCGCGGGAGGGGTCTTCTCTAACGCCGGCGGAGCGACCCTGGTCGGGTTGACCATTGGCAGTCAGACGCTGGCGGCGGATCCGCCCCCGAACACCAAGATCGCCGTGCCGGGTGTCGGCAGCCTCATCTTGAACCAACAGACCGCGACGCCGACGTCACTCACCGTCAACGCCATCGATCTCACTGTGACGGTGGCCTCAACTGGGCTGGGGCTCGGTACCAAGATCGTCATCGGGCATGCCCACAGCGCGCTCCTCGGTCCCACGACCGGAGAGATGGGCGGTATCGCGTTCGGTGCCTCGTTGACGGGAACCGGGGTCGTGGCGCTGGGCCGGGTTGCACCTGCCTACCTACCTTGTCTAGGTACCGACGGCGTCACGGACACCAACACGACCCTCGGTATCACCACGCCTCTGGTCAGCACGGCCACCATCTCATCCTCCGATGAGGGGGACGCCCTCCCGGCCGGCCCACAAGCCACCACCTCTGACACCATCCAGGGCGTCAACCTCCTACCCGGAGTACTCGGCAGCCTGGTGTCGGCCACCACCGTCACTGCGACCGCTTCGGCGACGTTGGCCAACGGGATCACCACAGTCAGCGAGACGGGTTCGCAGTTCGTCGGTCTGTCCGTGGCGGGCTTTCCCCTTATCAATGACGACGTGGCACCCAACACTGAGCTGTCGATCCCCGGCGTTGGGACGCTTTGGCTGAATCGGGTCATCGTTTCGCCGCACGGCATCGAGGTCCGCATGATCGAGCTGGTGCTGTCCGTGTCGGTCAGTGGGAATCCTGCCGGCACCGACCTGATCATCTCGGACGCCAGCGCCAGGGTTTTCTGAGCCCATCCGCCGCGATGAACCGGCCTAACCCGGTTCATCGCGGCGAGGGGATCGGTCCCAGCGCGGTTGGATATTTCGGTGCCCGAGTGCGACCGGTTGTCGATCCCGACAAACCAATCGTCGGTGCGAAGTCGTCGAACGGACCCCTAAGGTAGGACCCCTCAGGTAGAACGGACCTCAGGAGGGCTTGGAGTCGGAGTCCCGCCGTCCTGGTCGCCCCCGGGCCTCGAAGATCCGGGGGACGATCGCCCGCTCGAGGCGAGCACCTCGCTCGACCTCCCGCTCGGCTAGGCGGTCCAGAGCGGCGCTCGCCCGTTGCCGCCACTGCTTGGCCGCCGCGGCTGGACGTTGTACCGGCCGGCGAGCGAGCTGCATCGACGACCGGCGCTCCTCGTCCAGCCTAGCCATACCGTCGTGCTGTCCGAGCGCAACCTCGGCACTTACCCATCGGTTCCACGCTTGCTCGTCGGCGACCACCTGGACCGGGTCTACCGGGGCGTTGAGCACGCGAGCCTGGTTGGCGGAGCGGAGCCGGCGCAGCCGGGCGGGCGTCAGCGCCCGTGTCTCCTGAGAGGCGGCCGGCAGCTGTAGGCGTGGTTCGGCCGGGGGGGCCGGCGCCGGCGCCTTGGGTTTGGCGATCGCGGTGCGTCGGGCGGTCTTCGGTTTGGCGGGCCGGGCCGCAGGTCTGGCTGCGGTGGGCTCGGCGGCGGTGGGGTTGCCGGGCCGGGCCGCAGGTCTGGCTGCGGTGGGCTCGGCGGCGGTGGAGTTGGCGGGCCGGGCCGCAGGTCTGGCTGCGGTGGGCTCGACGGTAGTGGGCTTGGCGGGCCGGGCCGCAGGTCTGACG
>Ga0302325_10004177_pt1 | contig 33476 bp, 24 predicted proteins | sample Palsa_T0_2_FD_201948 | JGI IMG/M metagenome (GOLD analysis project Ga0302325, IMG submission 201948) | Peat permafrost microbial communities from Stordalen Mire near Abisko, Sweden - Palsa_T0_2 | ecosystem: Environmental > Terrestrial > Soil > Palsa > Peat permafrost | place: Sweden: Abisko... | reverse complement strand
GATGATGGTGAGCAGGTTGTTGAAATCGTGCGCGACGCCGGCGGCCAGTTGTCCGATGGCTTCCATCTTTTGGGCCTGACGCAGTTGCGCCTCGAGATTCAGGCGTTCGGAAATATCCAGCACCATGAGCAGGATGTGGGTTTCACCGCCGATAGCGATGCGCTCGGCGGAGATGAGGGCATTGCGCAGGTCGCCGGTCTTGGTGCTGACCTGGGCCTCGGCGTGGTGCACCGGTTTCTCGTCCTCGGCCGGATGCGCGGGGTAGTCCAGGCAGAGATGCAATTCCAGCGGGGTGCGGCCGATCAATTCCTCGCGTTGGTACCCGGTCATCTCGAGGAAGGCGTCGTTCACGTCGATGAAGCGGTTTTCGTGCGGCGTCTGGATGACGAAGGGAATGGGACTGGCCCGAAAAGCCTTGGCGAAGCGCTCCTCGGACCGGCGCAATTCCGCGTTGCTGGCTTCGAGCGCCCGGGTGCGCTCATCCACCATCCGGTCGAGCGTCTCTACGCGCAGATGCGCCTGCTCGGTGACATGCCATTTTTTCGTCAAGGCATGGGCGAGTTGCAGGACTTCGATGTTGTCGAACGGCTTCTTGAGAATGACGAGGTTGTCGTTCACCCCGAGACGCACGGTCATCTTTTCCCAGGAATAGTCGGAGTAGGCGGTGCAGACGACGACCTGGAGAGCGGGATCGGCCTTCCAGAGGTGCTCGATCGTCTCGACACCATCCCAGCCCGGGGGCATGCGAACGTCGACGAAGGCCAGCGCGTAGGGGTTCCCCTTCTTGATCGCCAGTTTGACTTTCTCGAGCGCCTCCTTGCCTTGATAGGCCGATTCGAGTTCGAACGTGGTGATGTTGACGGGAACGTGCGGCGTGTCAAAGAGCACGGACTCCATGGCGTCGAGTTCGTTGCGGCCCTTCGTGGAACCGAGCAGAATCTTGCGAAAATCCTCATGGATGGCGGGATTATCGTCCACGAGAAGGATGCGATTGTTGAGGGGGAGGTTCATGACGTGGAAGGCGGAGCGGCCAGGGGCAGCTCGAAAATAAACGTGGCGCCATGGCCCGGCCCTTCGCTTTGGGCGAGCAGTCGGCCGCCCATTTGTTGGGCGGCCAGGGCCGCGCTGTGCAGGCCGAAACCGTGGCCGTCCTTGCGCGTGGTAAAGCCGTGGGAGAAAATGCGGGTGAGGTTTTCCGGCGCAATGCCCACACCGGTATCGCTGATGGCGATGGCGACGGAACTCTTGTCCTGCTGGCGAATGCGCAAGGTCAGCCGCTTTTCGGCCGGCTCCGAGTCGTCCATCGCGTGTTTGGCGTTGCGCAGGATGTTGACGAGGATTTGCAGGGCCTTGTGCTTGTCGACGGAGACGGACGGGACGGTGGCGAAGTCGCGCACGACGGTAATGCGATGCCGGGCAAAGCTGTCCATGTTCAGTTGCAAGGCGTCTTCGATGAGCGATTCGACCGGCAGCACCTCCGAGAGCCCGGAGACCCGCGCGTAGGTTTGTTGCATGGCGACGATGTCCTTGATGTGCTCGATATTCCGGGTGAGCAGTTCGATCTCCGCGCGCGCCTCGAGACGTTCGTTTTCGAGGTGCTGCGAGAGATCGGCCAGATAGTTGGGCAAAAGCTGGCCTTTGGGATCGTTCGTCAGGAAATCGGTGAGCTGGCCATTTTTTTCGCGGAGCATGGCCGCGGCGCGGGCGAGATTGGCGGTGCGGGATTGCCCGAGGCGTTCGGCGATGAGCGTGGCCGAGACGTTGACGCTGTTCAGAACGTTGCCGACGTTGTGGAGCACGCCCGTGGCCACCTCGGCCATTCCGGCCTGGCGCGAGGCATCGATGAGCTGCTGCTGCGTGCGCTGAAGCTCCTCCTCGGCACGTTTGCGCTCGGCAATTTCATGCACGAGGGCGGTGTCGCGGGTCTGGATCTGGTCAAGCATGCCATTGAATGAATCAGTAAACGTGCCTACTTCGTCATCAACCACTTTGATGGCGCGCACGGAGTAGTCGTGCTTGGACATGATGTGGCGGGCGGTTTCGGCCAGATTATGAATGGGATCGAGGATCACCCGTTCCAATTTCCAGGAGACAAAGACCGCCACCAGGAAGGAGATGGAGAGCACCGCGACGAGGATGCTGGCGTAGAGCCGGTGGAGTTTGTTGGCCTGCCGGCGGTAATCGGCGTGGAGGATGAGGCTGCCCAGCCGATCACCATCGAGGAGAATGGGCTGGGTATAGACGATGTCGTCGCCGCTCGCGTGAAAGCCGATGGGGGGATTGGCTTCGCCGGGACCGGGCACGATGACGCGCCCGACGCTGGCCAGGACCGTGCCATCCCGGAGGACGAGCGCCGAGCCGGTGATCTGCGGCTTGGCCTTGAGCGAGGCGATGTTCTCCTGCGCCGCCTGCTCGTCGCGAAAGCTCAGCGCGGCGGTGCTGTTGCTGGCGATGATCTCGCCCACGGCCACCAGGTCGCGCCGGAAGTCGCGCTGGAAAAAGTAGAACTGCAAGGCAAACAACGCCGAAGAAGCCACGCACAATGCGGCCGTGCAGGTCGCGAGCACGACCAGCCGCAGCTTGCGCTGGATGGGGAAACTGCGCAGTTGCGTGTTCATGACCGAGTCAGCGCGAACCTTCGCTGAGTTTGATGGCGCTGCCGGGCAGCAGGCTGATGCCCTGGCCCGGAGGCGCGGCAAGTTGGAGGAGCTTCGAGCTGACGACCAGCTTCTCGCGAGCGGCGGCATCGGAGCTGATCTGAAAACGGACCTGGCCGCCAACCGTGACAAAATTGATGACGCCGCCCTTGCCGAGGAAATTGTCGCACTCGCCGACGGTGAGCACGTTCTCGCGCCGCACCTCGCCGAGGATCGGACCGAGCCGGTCGCGTTCGGAACGGCTGATGAAGAGGACATGACAGGCCCGCAGTTCCTCTTTGTTGAGGAGATGTTTGATGAGAGCGGGACGGCCTTTGATCTGCCGGTCCTGGATCGATTCCTGGAGCAGCGCGGAGATGTTGTCGGTGCCGAAGACGCCGATGACGAATGGGGAATCCGGCAGGGCAAATTTGCGTGCCGGCCAATCCACGAACCGGGTAAAACTGTTGATGAATTCGGCCTTTTTCTGAAATTCCTGCAGGTCGGCCGGGTTCTGGGCGCGCCCGAGCGTTGCCGCGAGGAACAGCCCTGCGCCGATGAGCACGCAGGGCAACGCCACGCAGAAGCGCGATCTGGAAGCGCGGCAGGAGAACATTAGCCACAGTCTATGCGGCGCAGGCCGGTCAGCGCGAGGCAATTGGTCGCGTGAATATGCGGGGTTGCAGGCATAAAAGCGATAGTTCGGATAGCTCTGGTGAGCATCACACATGCCCCACAGTGTTTTCTCTTATTTTTGACATTCCCGCACTGGTGGCTGGCCGCAAGGGAAGTTTTCAGGCCGCTCCGAACCCGTTGGATGGCGATTTTAAGGCACTTTTGCCCGCCATTTTGCCGGGTAACGCCACCGTACGGCAGCTTTTGGCCAGGCTTGGTGGCGGCCGGCGGTTGAAAACCGCCGCTCCTTACCGAAATTAGCCCACGAACTGCGCAAAGATGCGACTGGCTTCCTCGAGAGTTTCCTTGCTCCCGACGTCAAACCACGTTCCCGGCACCGTCCACGTTTGCACAGGAGTCCGCTGGTAGAGCCATTGCACAAACCGGCCAGGTTGGTCCGGGTTGTTGCCCTCCGCCAGGTAGGTGGCAAATTCGGCCACGGTTTCCGCGGGATAGTAGTACAACGCGATACCGATGCGCGTGCTCTTCGGTTCGGCCGGCTTTTCCTCAAAGCTGCAAATCTCGCCGGCCGCATTGACCGCGACGACGCCATATTTTTTCGCTTCGATGAGGGTGCCGGCGTCGTGCAAGCCGAGCACCGGCTGCTGCTGCGCGTGGCAGAAAGTCCCAAATTCCTCCAGGCTCTGGCTGAAGAGATTGTCCCCTGCGACCACGATGAGATCGCTGCTGGCCAGGCCGGCGCGGCGAATCACCAAATCGATGTCGCCAATGGCCCCGAGTTTGTCCGCATCGCTCGTCGAGCCGTCGTTGATGATCTCAAAGGCCAGTTTGGCGTGCGTCTGGTTGTAGTGATCGGCCCAGGCCTGAAAGTCGGCGGCGAATTTGCTATTGGTAACCACGTAAACTTTCTCAACACCGCGAATCGGCGCGAGGTTGTCGATCACCCATTCCATCATCGGCTTGCCGGCGACTTCGAGCAGTGGTTTGGCCTTGTTGAGCGTCAGGGGATAAAGACGCGTCGCGTATCCGGCGGCTAGAATCAGGATATTCATGGCGGGGCGGTGATGCCGAAAGTGGTCGTGGGTGTCCAGAGCCGAATCCGGAAAAAAAAAGCAAATTCGCCGCTTGCGCAAGACACCAAAAAGAAATAGTGTTCGCACGAACATGAATCTGACCCAACGCCAACAGGAAGTTCTCGATTACATTACACGGACGCAGGCTACCTCGGGCGTAGTTCCTTCGACGCGCGAGATTCAGGATTTTTTTGGCTTTGCCAGCCAGACGGCGGCGGTCAATCACCTCCGGGCGCTGGAGAAAAAGGGGATCATCCAGCGGCAGCCCGGCAAAGCGCGAGCCGTCGCGGTGGTTTCGCAACTGCGGCGCGAGCCGATCGTCGACGTGCCCATCTATGGGAGCATCGCCGCCGGTTTTGCGGAGACGGCGGAGCAGGAGGAAGAGGGGACGATCTCGGTCGACGCCGAGACGCTCGGCCTCGCCAAAAACCGGCGCGCCTTTGCCTTGAAAGTGCGTGGGGACTCGATGGTCGGCGCGGGAATCAACGATGGTGATCTCGCGATCCTGGAAAATCGCGAACCGCAGCCGGGCGCGATCGTCGCTGCCCTGATCGACGGCGAGACCACTCTCAAGCGGCTCGTCCTGCAGCGCGGCCGTTATTACTTGAAGGCGGAGAATCCGGCCTACCCGGATTTTATTCCGGTCGCCGAATTGCAGGCGCAGGGGGTGATGGTGGCGCTCATCCGCAAATTCCGCAATTGAGGCGGGGGAAGTTGGTATGCTGGCGCTGGCGCTGGAATTCACCGTCGTCGTCGCGTGGTTTGTCTGGGCCTATCGCCGGCAGACGCGCGCCCGCCGGGAAATGAACCGTCCGCCGCCGGACCAGCTTCGACTGCCATTTGGGAAGGATGAGGGATAAAGAAGATGGCCCTTTGGGGCTTGAAAGTGATCCCGCCATCGACATCCGACCCGCGAAGCGCCATCCTCTTCATTTGCCTCCATTGCGCCCCAGGCGTCCCGCTACGCCCGGCTTTCCGCCTTAGAGGGCGTCTAAAAAGTAGGGATGGGTCGCGCGAGGGTGCTTTGGGCCGGATGGCAAGGCGTGAGCGACGAGCATCCCCGGCGGCTCGCCCATTACCGACCTTCCGCTATTCCCCTCCGCCACCTCGGCCCGCCGGGTTGCGCGCAATTCTGGCTTGGGCTGCGTTGCTCCTCAGTTACAGACCGCAGAGGGTATGCGCCTTCGTCGCGCCTTGCCCAAGCCAGAATTGCGCACAACGCGACCCATCCCTACTTTTTAGACGCCCTCTTAATCCTTCCTCCTTCATCCTTCCGTGAAGCTCCTTCTCATTGACGGCCATTACTACGTCTATCGTTCCTTCTTCGCCATCCGCGAGCTGAGCAATTCCCGCGGCGAACCGACCAACGCGATCTATGGTTTTGTCAAGACCGTCCGCCGCATGGTCAAGGACCTCGCGCCGGACCTTGGGGCGGTCGTCTGGGACATGGGCATGCCGCAGCGGCGCGTGGCCTTGCAACCCGCGTACAAGGAGCAGCGCGCGGAGATGCCCGAGCTCATGCGCCCGCAACTCACTTTTATTCAAGATCTTTGCCCGCTGCTTGGCTTCGCCAGCACCTGGTTGCCGGACACAGAGGCTGACGACCTCATGGCGACCTATACCGTGGCGGCGCGCGCCCGCGGGGACGAGGTGGTCCTGGCGACCAACGACAAGGACCTCTTTCAACTGGTCGACGAGAAAGTGAGGGTCTATTCCACCAACAAGACCGACCTTGCCGCGCCTTCCGATGCCTTTGCCTTGCTCGGCGTCGACGCGGTGCGAAAAAAATGGGCCGTGGAACCGCCGCAAATTGCCGCCATCCTCGCTCTCATCGGCGACACGGCGGACAATATTCCCGGGGTTGAGGGTATTGGTCCGAAAGGCGCCGCCGCGCTGCTGGCCGCGCATGGCTCGCTCGACGCGCTGCTCGCCGATCTCGATGCCGTCAAAAACGAGCGAATCCGCGAGAAACTCAAGGCCGCGCGCGCGCAAATTGAACAGAACCGGGAAATGGTCCGGCTCGATCTTGATTTGCCTCTGCCCCAGCCTTTGGACGCGCTTGGCATCCGCCCCCAGTGGCCGGAACTCATCGCCCAGTTGGAAAAGTGTGAATTCAAGTCGTTGCTCGCCGAAGTGCGCGCCGAAGCGGCGGCGGCAAACGCTTCCGCCGTCTCCCAAGCTCAGGGCGAGCTATTCTGAGGGAAGGAGTCCATGGAAGCAATGGACAGCCGCTGAAGCCCTCAATGCTCGAGTTCCGTGTGGATCTCGATGAAGTGCAAAATGTCGTGCCGCGTGACGATGCCCACGAGCCGGTTATTTTCGATGACCGCCAGCCGGCTCAACTCCGGCGCGAGGAGCAGGCGCATGGCGCGCGCTGCGGATTCGTTGACCCCGATGCGCAGCGAATCGGCGCTTTTTTCCGCGACCACGTCGCCGGCGGAAACGTACGGCCATTTTTCCCGTGGAACTTCCTTGAGGAAATCCAGGCGCAGCAATCCTCGAAATTCCCCATCAGGCGTGCAAACCGGATAAGCGACGTAGTGCCCGCTCAGGAAGAAATCCTCGACCGCGAGGTTCAGCGGCATGGTGTCGGGAATGGACGCCGGATGGGCGGTCATCAAATCGCGCACGCGCACCCCGGCGAGGACTTCCCGCTGCACGGCGCTGGCGTAGCCGCTTTCGGCGGCGCTCTTGAGAAAGAAGCCGATGAGCACATAGACGACGCCCGGCCAGATATGGGGAGGCTTCACGACAATGTAGACACCCCAAAAAATGAGCAGCCAACTGAAGGCCACGCCGATTCGCGAGGAGATGTAGGTGGCCTGGCGCAGGCGCCCCGTTTTGGCCCAGAGCAAGGCCCGCAGGACCCGCCCGCCATCCAGCGGGTATCCCGGGAACATGTTAAAGAGCACCAGGCCAAGGTTTGCCACCGCAAGCAATTCGCAGATGAAGGCCGGCGTCTTCCAGGCAAAGGCGTTGAAGGCCATTTCCAGGAGGGCGAAGAGGACGCTCAGGATGACGCTCACCGCGGGACCACCGAGCGCGATCTTGAGTTCGGAGCGCGCGTCATCCGGTTCACGGGAAATCTCGGCCACGCCTCCGATGAGCATCAGCGTGATTCGCGGCACAGGAATGCCACAGCGCTGGCTCACGAGGCTGTGGCCGAGTTCATGCAAAAGAATGCAGAGGAAGAAAAGCAAAGCCGTCGCGCCGCCCAGCAGGAGATGGATGGCGGTCGAATGGTGGGGCAGCAGCTTTGAAAAATAACTTTCGGCGAGCGAGTAGGTCAGGATCGCCGCGATCAGGAACCACGACGGATCGAGATAAAAGGCGATCCCAAAGTAACGGCCAATGAAAAGCCCGGCCCCCCGGCCTGGCCCGAATCCAAATCTCATGGATTCGGCTTCGACGCCGGAGAAGCTGGGGGTTCGGGCGACGGGGTTGCGATGGACGCCCAATCCACCACCTCCACGCCGTCATAGAGTTCCGCGGGCACGCGCAGGGCGAGGCGCGCTTCCTCAGTTCCAAGACTGGACGATCCCGGGCCGGTCAAGGCCGACCGAATGATCTTTTCGGTGAGGGGAGGATCGAACACAAAATTGCGAATGGGATGCTGGAGAGTGCCGGTCGCCTGGACGGAGAAGTGTTCGCCAAATACTTCGCCACCCGCCTGGGCATTCATCGACGGATCGTGGGCAAAACCTTCGCGAAAGGTGAACGTCGCCTGGTTCAGTTCCAGAGCGACTCCGCCATCGGAATCCAGGGACATGTTTCGCAGCGTGGTGTCACCCGTGATCGCGGGGCCGTTGCAGGAACCCGCGAGGTGCAAATTCATTTCGATGGTTCCACCGGCCCGAAAGACTTTGCTCATGCGACCGTTAGCAAGGCCCGTTCCCGCGCCAGCGCTGCTGACGGCAATCGGCTGGAGAGTGCGCACCGAAACTTCCAATTTCCAGGCGTTCCAGGGACATTCCACGGGAGCGAACACCGGCGGGAGACCCTCGACCTGGCGGTCAACGAACAAAGCCGGCACCATGCCCGCCACGTTGTCGCCCAGCAGTAGTGACAGAACTTGAGCTTCACCGGTGACGGTGGCGCTGCTGATGGGACCTGAGATTTGCAATTTGGCCGTGGTGGTGACGGCAGAGGGCAAATCCGAACGCCCCGGGACAACCGGCACACCGCGACCGAAGAGTTTCAATTCCGACTGGGCGCTATTTGCGTCGAGCTTCAGTTTCGGATCGCGCAAGTTGGTAAAGTCCACGTCGCCCGTAGCTGAGAAATCCCCCACCGGCTGGCGTCCGGTCAACCTGGCGACGTGCAAAATCTGTCCGTCGAATGCCACCTCGCCCTCGACTCCGGCCAGCGATTCTCCACTCCAGCCAAGCGGAATCCGGGCCTTGCTCACGGTGAACTTTCCGCTGGTCTTAAGGCTGCCCAGCGGCCCTTCCGCCAGGAGGTTGCCGCGCACGATGCCCTGGACGGGGAAGATCCAGCCGGTGAGCAGCGAGGCGTCGCGCAATTCCAGATCGTAAGCCGTGAGATTCACTTTGCTCACGGTCTGATCGTCGAGCAGCGTGGCGAGCGAGGTATTCGGCCAGGCGTTCCAGACGTCGAGCGGCAGCAGGGCATCGCCTTCCAGCCATAGCGCCTGTTTGTTGTAGAGCCGGATGCCTTGCAGGCTCAGCGCCTTGTTGCCGATGCCGACGTTGGCGGTGAACGAGGAATCGTCGTCGGACAGCATGAACCGGCTGAACTGCATCGTCCCCGGGGCGTAGCCGCCCTCGAAGTCGGCGTTGATCGGGTGGAGCAGCGCCGCCGTCGCGCCCAGCGAACGCAGCTTGCGCAGCCGCGCGGCGAATTGGCCGCTGTGGCCCTTGGCCGAGCCTTCACCGCTCCAGTCGATCACCGCGCCACCCGCCAGCGGTTCCGGGACGAACGGCTTTTGCAGGATGGCCGCGTACTTCGCCAGATCTTCGATCGAGGCGTGAAACTCCCCCCAGTACTGCTTGTCGCCGATGATATTGACAACGCCGTGTCCGCGCAGGTAGTCGCCGCTGTTGAAGATCGAGACGCTCGTGATTTGAAATTCGTTGCCGTTTAGTTTCACCGCGGCGTGCAGTTCCTCGATCGGTGCATTGTGCCATTTGAGATCAGAGCCGGAGACGATCAATTGGCCGTGGAACTGCTGGTCCTTGCCACGGACAGAGCCATCGATATTGGCTTTGCCGGCGGCAAATTGAAACTCCGGCAGCATCAGTGCGGAAAGCTCCGTCAGGTTGTCAATCTTCGCCGCGATATTGAGATCGAACTCGGATTGCCACCATTCCACGCCGGGCGCGGGAAGGGGCATCTCACCGCTGAGGTTCAAGCGGTTGTGGCCCTGCGTGAGGGCCAGTTCCGGGACCTGGACGCGCCCGTTCATGAGTGTGGCTCCCAGGACCAGCGAATCCCACTGGCGCGAATCCCATTGGAAATTGGTCGCCTCGAGCCGCAAAGAAGCGGTGGCGTTCGCGATCTGCTGCGGCGGGCCCCGGAAGCTGAATTTACCTTCCTTGATGGTGCCGCCGGCGGCATCGCTGAAACCGAGAAAAGCGGCCAGCCTGGCGAGGCCGATCTGAGAAAACTCGCCGGTGGCCTCGAAGTTCAGCGGGCGCTCTTCGCTCAAGGTCTGCGCCTCCACGCGGATGTCCCCACCGAAGGCCGCCACCTGCATCTCGAGGTTCAAGCGGCCGCGCGCCAGGTCGTCGAGTTCCGCGGAAAAGCTGCGCACCTGCACATCCGGGTCGAGGGTCAGATTGGCGATCTCGACGGTGGCATCCTGGATGGCGGTTGTCCCGCGAGCATTACGGAAGGTGCGATTGATCCACGGCTGCTTGAGCACAATCTGTCCCGCGCGGATGATCCCGGGTTCGACGCTGCTGAGGGTGAAATTGGCGTCGGCCAGTTGCACGAAGTCGCTGTTGCTTTGGAAAATGAAGTCCACATCCTGTGCTTCGATCCGTTCCGGAGCCGGAAGCCAGTTACCCGTGGGGCGCGGCCAGTGCAGGTGGGAGGGCTCCGCCGGCGAGGGCGCGGCATTCGGCGCCGTCAGCGGAAATTGAATTTTGCCGCTGACCCCGCGCAAGGTCAGTTGTTCAAAGACATGGCCGGTGGAGTGGGGGAGCAGATTGTGCCAGGCAAAATCCGCGGTCGCCGATTGAATTTCCACCCGCGTCACCGGACCGCGTTCACTCTCGTAAATCCAGACCGTGTCCCGCAGCGTCACAGGATCGAGCAGACTTCCTTCCACCGCCCCGATGTGCGCGGAAACGCCCCTGCGCCAGGCTTCGCAGGAGATGAGAACCCGGGTGAGAAAGCGAAAGCAATCGGGTTCGAAGAGCGCGCCAATGCAAAGAGCGAGCAGGAGGATCAACAGTCGCAGCGGACGAAATCGACGCCGGACCCGGGCTCGTTGCTGGGAGTTCGATTCGGAAATCCGCGGAGATGTGAGGGAGGTGGATTCGCTCAAGACAAGCCATAAATTCTAGCGCGGGACTGAAAAAAGGAAAGCCGGGTTCGCGCTTTGGAGGCAGTTTTAATCGACCACCGAGCACTTAAAAGTCCGGGAACAGCGAAAGCTGATGGGACGGCACCCGAAACGAAGAGGCATCCAAAGCCGGCATATCGTTCGGGAAGCCGGCCTTGCGATAGCCGAGTTCGAAGAGGGCCTTGATCTGCCCGGCGAAGAACCTTTCACCCTTTAATCGTGCGCCCCATTTGGCGTCATAGAGCTTCCCGCCGCGCATCGAGCGAATGCGGCTGAGCACTTTGTCTTTGTGCCCGGGGGCGTGGCGTTCCAGCCATTCGGTAAAGAGCGGAGCGACCGCATAGGGCAGGCGCAGCATCGTAAAGCTGGCGGTGCGCGCACCGGCCCGGGCAGCCGCGGCGAGCAATTCCGGCAACTCATGGTCGGTCAAGCCAGGGATGACCGGCGCGGTCATGACGATCACGGGTATGCCCGCGGCGCTGAGTTCCTCGATGGCCGCCAATCGCCGGCCCGGCGGCGAAGCCCGTGGTTCCAGAGTTTTGGCCAGCTCGGGATCGAGCGAGGTGAGCGAGACCGCCACCGACGCCGCGCGATATTTTGCCAGTTCGGAGAGATGGTCGATGTCCCGCGTCACGAGGTGATTCTTGGTAATAATGCCGACGGGATTGCGAAACTCCGCGAGCACGGCCAGGCAGCGCCGCGTGAGCTCCAGCCGCCGCTCCACGGGTTGATAGGCATCGCTGATGGCACTCATCGACAACGCCTGTGGCGTCCATTTCTTGCGCGAAAGCTCCTCCCGCAGGAGAGCCGGCGCATTTTCTTTGACCACGATTTTCGACTCGAAATCCAGGCCCGCCGAAAAGCCGAGATATTCGTGGTACGGCCGGGCAAAGCAATAGGCACAGCCGTGCTCGCAGCCGCGGTAGGGATTCAGGCTGGCGCGAAACGGAATATCCGGGGAGTCATTGAAAGTGATGACCGATTGCGTGTCATCGCGCAGGAATTGCGTGCGCGGCAGAATGCGCTCGCCGTCCTCGTCCACGGACGCCTCGGGCTCGAGTTCGACGGCGAGCTTCGCAAAACGATTCTGCGGGTTCGAGGTCGAACCGCGGCCACCCGGCGCGGAAACTTTGGGTTGAAACATATGTTCAAAAGAACATATCCCAGCCGCCCGCGCAACTCAGGACCTAAAAATACGCCGGTTCATTTCCCGGCTTCCATTTGACGTTGCAGCCGATGCTGGGCTTTTGCTCGGGGCTCACCGGGCGACCCGCGAGCACGGCGTCGAGCGCCGCACGGATGTCCTCCCCATTCAACGCGCCGCCCCCCGGCCGATCCGGGCCGCGACCCGGCCGCGAACTGTCGAGTTGTCCACGATAGACGAGCTTTCTAGCCGCATCGAAGAGGAAGAAATCCGGCGTACACGCGGCGGTGTAGGCCTTCGCCACTCCCTGGGATTCGTCGTAGAGAAGCGGAAAAGTCCAGCCCGCCTCGCGGGCCATTGCCGCGCTCGGCTTGGGCCCGTCCTGCGGATATTGCGCCACGTCGTTCGCGGTAATGGCGACCAATCCCACGCTTTGGCCGGCGTAGTCGCGGGCCAGTCGGGCGAGTTCCGGCCGGACGTGCACCACGTACGGACAATGCGCGCAGACGAACATCACCAGCAGGGCCTTCTTCTCCGCAAAATCGGCCAGCCTGACGATTTTTCCCGACGCCACGTCGGGCAAAGCGAAGTCCGGCGCCCGGGTCCCAAGTTCGAGCATGGTGGAGGAAACGGCCATGGCATTTAGGATTTAGCATTTAGGATTTAGCATCTAGGCTCTGGGGCGCGAGTTTTTCCTCATGGGCTCGTTTTTTTCCATTGCACCTGCCGGCCCCCCATTTACCGGCGCCGTGTGGCGACGGGCCAAATGCCAAATGCTAAATCTTAAATCCTAAATGCCCTCCACTTTCCTGCGCCTCTCCTGTCCCGACCGTGTGGGATTGCTCGCACTCATTTCCAGTTTCGTCGCCCAGCACGGCGGCAATCTCACGGAAGTCCACCAGTACACCGATCCCGCGGCTGGCTGGTTTTTCACCCGCATGGAGATCGATACCCGCACGCTGGCCATCGAGCTGCCGGCCTTGCGGCAGGAATTCGCGCCGATCGCCGCCGAACTTCAGGCGGAATGGACCATCCGCACCGCCGAGACCCGGCGCAAAGTCATCGTCATGGTCAGCAAACTCGGCCACTGCCTCGCCGACCTCCTTTGGCGCTGGCATTCCGGGGAACTGGACTTCGAGATCGCCGCGGTCATTTCCAACCATGAAAACCTCCGGCCCATGGTGGAGCGCGAAGGCCTGGAGTTCTGCCATGTGCCGGTCGAGCCGCACGACAAGCCGGCGGCGTTTGCGAAGATGGCCCGTCTGCTGCGTTTCGTGCAGCCCGAGCTCATTATCCTCGCCCGCTATATGCAGATCGTCCCGGCGGAACTCTGCGCCGAGTTCAGCGGGCGGATCATCAATATCCACCACTCATTCCTCCCGAGTTTCGTCGGAGCGAATCCGTACCAGCGCGCCTGGCAGCGGGGGGTGAAATTGATCGGCGCCACCTGCCATTACGTGACCCCGGAACTCGATGCGGGGCCGATCATCGACCAGGAGGTGATCCGCGTGGAGCACTTCCACACGCCCGATGATCTCATGCGGCTCGGGCGCGATTGCGAGCGTCTGGCACTGGCCCGCAGCGTGCGCTGGCACCTGGCCGATCGCGTGCTCCTCCACGGCCAGCGCGCCATCGTCTTCCGCGATTGATTTCCGGACTGGACGCCGCCAGCCACCCGCGTTACAGACGCCACCATGATTTTTCGGTGTAAAAAGTATCCGTTGCTTCCGGTCCTCGCCCTGGCTTTTTGTCCGGTGGCCCTTCTGGCTGGAGAGAAACTCGACCCCACCTCCCATGCGGCCAGGGTGACGCATGCCATGCAGCTTTTCCAGCAGGGCAAGTATCACGAAGCCGAGGATGAGTTTCGCACGCTTCTGGACGAGGATGAAAAGAAACAGGGACTCGACCACACCGATACCTTGCAGGTTCGCAAGAACCTCGCCATCGTCTTCGGCGTCGACGGCAAGTTTCTGGAGGCGGAAACGGTGCTCCGCGACGGCATCGATCTGGAGAGCGGTGTCCTCGGCCCCGAAAACAAGGATGTCCTCGAATTCCGGGAACTCCTCGCCACCACGATCGCGCGCGAAGGGCGGATCACGGAAGCGGTGCGCGACTTCCGCGAACTTCTCGCCATCCGCGAGCGCACCTGCCAGCCAGGGGACGTGGCCATTGCTCGCGCCAGGAACAACCTGGGCAACGTGCTCTTCGACCAGAAGAAATACGCCGAGGCGGCAGAACTTCTGCGCGCCGCCCAGCCGGGCCTCGAGAAAGGCCTCGCCGCCACCGATTCCACCATCCTGCTCAATCACATGAATCTCGCCAAATGCCTCCGCGGTCTGGGGCGTTTTGAGGAGGCGGAAAAGGAGCAGCGTGTGATTATCAAGAGCCTTCAGCAATTTTTCGCCGGGGACCCCGAGGTGGATCTCGCCAAGCTCAACCTGGCGGAAACTCTGCTCACGGAGAGAAAGTTCGCGGAAGCCCTCGAAGTGGCACGGAACGCCGAATCGCATCTGACGGAGATGTTGGGCGCGGATAGCCTCAAAGCGAGGGAAGCCCACCAGGTGGTCAGGAAGATCGCGAACGCGCAGTCAGAACCAGCCGTAAAGTAGAAGACCATCTCCGTGGCTCGGGCGCGGTTCAGGGCAGTGGTAGGGCGCACTGGCCCCAGTGCGCCGGGAGGAGTGGCTCCGCGCCGGAAGCGGCGGCTCCATGGTCCGCGACCGAGAACCCGAAACCCGGCTCCGCTACGCTACGCCGTGGCGAGCCCGACTCGTGCGGGCGAAGCGCAGCGGAGCCTCACTTGTCCCGTCCCGCAGGCGCGGGAGAAGCGACGCCGGAAACCCGAAACCGGCGGCAAGCCACTTGATTCACTCCGCGGGCGGGATTAGTGTTCTTATGAACACATGCCTTCCGTTGCACTCCCAGCCCAGCGCCAGAACATCATCCCGCTCGGGACAGCCCGCGAGACGCGGCTGGTCGAACTGCGGAAGCTGCTGGCCGGGAAGTATCCCGAAGAGGCGCCGCACTGGTCCGGCATCCTCGAAACGGGCCTGGCCGCGGTCGATCAGCTCGAGGGCGGCCTGCGCCTGGGGGCGTTGACGGAAATCTCCGGTTCACCGGCTGGAAATTCGCTACTTCTCCAGTCCCTGCTGGCGCTGCTGCGCCGCCAAAAGCGCCTCGGCGCGCTGATCGATTGCGGATCCTTCTTCGATCCGGATTCCTTTCCTTCCGCGAGTTTGCAGCGCCTTTTGTGGGTGCAATGCGCCAACCCCGCGATGGCGGTGAAAGCGGCCGATTTGCTCCTCCGCGACAGTAATCTCTGCCTGCTCCTGCTGGATTTACAGGGTGCGAAACCGCGTGAGTTGCGCCGTGTCCCGGCGAGCACCTGGCATCGCTTTCAACGCCTCGTCGAGCCATCGAACACCGCGCTGCTGGTCTTTACCCGGCAACCCATCGTGGAAAGCGCCGCCGTGCGCATGGCCGCGGGCTGGCCCTGGAATTTCGCGGCGCTAACGGCCCGCCGCACGCAACTGCTGGCCGCGCTCAACGCCCGCGTCTGCCCGCGCCGCCGTTTGGCACTGCCCCCCTTCGCCGAACAACAACGCATTGCCTGACTAAAATGTACGCCGTCATTCTCCTCCCGCAGTTCGCCCTCCAGGCGGCGCTACGCTTCCGCGAGGAACTTCGAAACAAGCCGGTCGCCGTGGTGGACAAGGAAAACGCCCAAGGTCTGATCATCGAAGCCACCGAAGCCGCGCAAAACACCGGCGTTTCCCAAGGCATGACGGCGGTGCAGGCCCTGGCCCGCTGCCCAGCGCTGATGATTCTCCCGCGCGCCCTGGAACAGGAAAAAAATCTCCAGGCCGCGCTGCTGGAAATCGGCGGCTCGCTGTCCCCGGAGATCGAGGCGACTGCCGCCGGATGCTGCACCATCGACCTGCGCCGCAGCGGGCTCACGGAATGGTCTGCGTGGGCTGGGAAGATCGTCGTGCATCTGGCTGCCCTGGCCGTCTCGGGCCGGGTCGGCGTCGCTCCCAATCCCGACCTCGCCTTTCTCGCCGCGCGGCGGGCCGATTCGGTGCTCGTGGTCCAGAGTCCCACGGTCTTTCTTTCCCAGCTCGCGGTCGCGGAGATCGATCCGCCGCCGCATCTGCTCGCGGTGCTCAAGGAGTGGGGCATTCACACGCTCGGGCAACTCACCAGCCTGCCCCGCGGCGACCTCGCCGACCGTCTCGGGCCGGATGCCGACTGGCTTTGGCTGAGGGCCGCGGGTGGCACGCAACGGCTCCTGCGGCTCGTGCGTCCCGTGGAGGAATTTGCGGAGAGCTTCGACTTCGAGCACGAGATCGAAACCCTCGAACCGCTGCTCTTCATCCTGCGCCGCTTCCTCGAGCAGCTCCTTTTGCGGCTCGGCGGCGTGCACCGCGTCGCGGCGAAAATGACGCTTCTGCTGCCGCTGGAAAACGGCGGCTTTTACCGGCGCCTCTTTACCATTCCATCGCCGTCTGCGGATGGCGCGGTGCTTTTCCGCATCCTCGACACCCACCTGGAAAACCTGAAACTGGAAAGCCGCCCGGTGGGGATTCGCCTCGAGGTCGAGGCGATCAATCCCCAGGGCCAGCAGATGCGTTTTTTTGAAAATCCGCTGCGCGATGCCAATCGCTTCGGCGAAACCCTGGCGCGGCTCACGGCCCTCGTGGGCGAAGGCCGCGTCGGTGTCGCGGAAAAGGAAAACACCCATCGCCCGGATGCTTTTCGCATCGTCCCGGCGCGTTTCCATGAATTGGGCGCGGGTCCGGACGAGGGGGAAGACCTGGCCATCGGCCTGCCCTTGCGCCGCTATCGCCCGGCCATGCCGGCGCAGGTCCGCGTGGTGCGGCACGCGCCGGTGTATGTGGTCTCGGAGACGGCGCACGGCGCGGTCACGGCCGCGCATGGCCCGTACCGCGGCTCCGGTGGCTGGTGGGACCAGCAGCGCTGGAGTGTCGAGGAATGGGACATCGAAATTGCCGGGCAGGGGATTTACCGCTTCGGCTGGCAGCGCGGCCAATGGTCCGTCGAAGGATGTTATGAAACCGTCCTATATTGAGTTGCACGCCCGTAGCGCTTTCAGTTTCCTGCGCGGCGCTTCGCCCCCGGAACGGCTGGCCGGGCAAACCGCCACGCTGGAAATGCCCGCCCTGGCCGTCTGCGACCGCGATGGCGTCTACGGTTCGGCGCGCGTTCACCTGGCCGCGCAGCAGCAGAAAATCCGCTCCATTGTCGGCGCGGAAGTGACCCTTGACGATGGCACGGTGCTGCCCTTGCTCGTGGCCTCACGCACGGGTTACCGCCATCTTTGCCGCTTGATCACGCAGGCCAAACTGCGCGGCACCAAACAGGAGGCGCCCGTGCGCTGGGAGGACCTGGCGCCTTTCGCCGACGGCCTCGTCGCGCTCACCGGCGACGAGGAAGGCCCCGTCCGGCGCGCCTTGCAGCGCGGCGACAAGGAGAGCGCGCAACAAGCCGTGCGGCGGCTGAAACAGATTTTCGGGCCGCAAAATGTCTTTGTCGAAATCCAGCGCCAGCTCCGGCGCGGCGAAGAGACGATCAACGAAAGCCTCGTCCACCTCGCCGAGGCGGAAGCCCTGCCCCTGCTGGCCACCAACGGCGTGCTCTACGCCACCGCCGAGGAGCGGGCCGTGCTCGATGTCTTTACCTGCACACGGGAGCACACCCAGCTCGATGCCGCCGGCCAGCTCCTGGCCGCCAATGCCGAGCGCTATTTGAAAACGCCCGCGCAGATGGCCCGGCTCTTTGCCGACCGGCCCGAGGCCGTGGCCAATACCGTGCGCCTCGCCGGGCGGCTGGAATTTTCGCTCGAGAAACTCGGCTACGAATTTCCCCAGTACCGCGTCCCGGAAGGGGAGACCATGGACTCATTTCTGCGCAAGATGGTCACGGCTGGCGCGCGGGCGCGCTATTCGCACCTCAGCCAGAAGGTGGCCCGGCAGATCGAGAGCGAACTCCAGTTGATCGCAAAGCTCGGCTTCAGCGGCTATTTCCTGATCGTCTGGGACCTCGTGAATTTCTGCACCGAAAATCGCATCATGGTGCAGGGCCGCGGCAGCGCCGCCAACAGCGTGGTCTGCTACGCGCTCGGCATCACCGCCTGCGACCCCATCGCCTGCAACCTCCTCTTCGAGCGTTTTCTCACCGACCGCCGGACCTCCTGGCCGGACATCGACCTCGACCTGCCCAGCGGCGACCGGCGCGAAAAAGTCATCCAGGAAGTGTATCGCCGCTACGGTCCCGGCGGCGCGGCCATGACCGCCAATGTCATCACCTACCGTGGCAAAAGCGCCATGCGCGAAATCGGCAAGGCCCTCGGTTTCGAACCGGAAACACTCAATCGCTTCTCGCACCTCTTCGCCAACGGCGATTTCCCGCACACCATGGACCTCGCCGAGCAATTGCAACGCTCGGGCGTCGAAGCCGTGCACCCGCGCGCCCCGGCGGCCATCGCGCTGTACCGCCGCATCTACGGCCTGCCGCGGCATCTCGGGCAGCATTCCGGCGGCATGATCATTTGCCAGGGGCAGTTGGATTCCATCGTGCCCCTGGAACACGCTTCCATGGCTGGGCGCGTGGTGGCGCAATGGGACAAGGACGACTGCGAGGACCTGGACATCATCAAGGTCGACCTGCTCGGGCTGGGCATGATGGCCGTCATGCAGGACAGCTTCGAGATGTGCGCGGCGCGCGGGCGGCCCGTCGATCTCGCCGCCATTCCCAAGGACGATCCGGCGACCTACGATTTGATGTGCGCCGCCGATACCATCGGCGTCTTTCAAATCGAGAGCCGGGCGCAAATGGCCACGCTCCCGCGCCTGCAACCCCGCCGTTTTTACGACGTGGTGGTCGAGGTCGCCATCATCCGCCCCGGCCCCATTCAAGGTAACATGCTCCATCCCTATCTCGCCCGGCGGGCCGGCAAGGAAGAGGTGACTTATTACGAGGAGCGCCTCAAGCCGGTGCTCGAGCGGACCCTCGGGGTGCCGCTCTTCCAGGAGCAGCTTTTGAAGATGGCCATGGTCATGGCCGACTTCGACGGCAGCGAGGCCGAGGAATTGCGCCGCGCCCTCAGCTTCCATCGTTCCGAGGAAAAGATGAACAAGGTCTGCGTGAAGCTGCGTGCCGGCATGGAACGCAACGGCACGGAGCCCGAAGTTGTCGACGCCGTGACCAAGGCCGTCCAATCCTTCGCCGTCTACGGCTTTCCCGAGAGCCATGCGATTTCCTTCGCCATCCTCGCCTACGCGAGTTGCTGGCTCAAGGTGCATCGCGCCGCGGAATTCTTCGCCGGCCTGCTCAACAACCAGCCCATGGGTTTTTATTCCCCGGCCACCCTGGTCGCCGATGCCAAACGGCACAACCTGCGCATCCTGCCTGTGTCCGTGCTGGAATCCGATTGGTTTTGCACCGTGCTGGAAGATCAAGTCATGCGCCTCGGGTTGTGCTACGTGCGCGGCCTCAAGCAGGAGGAAGGCGAACGCCTTGTCGCCGAGCGGAGCAAGCGTCCCTTCGCCTCGCTCGTGGATTTCCAACTGCGCACCGGCTTGTCGAAACCCGCCCTGCGCACCTTGTCGAAAATCGGCGCCCTCAACGGCCTCGCCGCACACCGGCGCGACGCCCAATGGAAAACGGAAGTCCTGCGCGACCCCGACGATCTCTTCGCCCGCGCGGAATCCACGCCCGCGCTGCCGCTCGCCCCCATGAACCACGCCGAGCGCCTGGGCGCCGATTACACCGGCACCGGCCTGACCGTCGGGAAACACCCCATGGCCGCCATCCGCCCCAGCCTGCCCGATGTCTGGCGCGCCTCCGACCTGCCGCTGGCCACGCACGGCATGCAGCTCAAGATCGCCGGCCAGGTCATCTGCCGCCAGCGCCCCGGCACCGCCAAGGGCTTCGTCTTCGTCAGCCTCGAGGATGAAACCGGTGTGGCCAACGCCATCGTTACCCCACAACTCTTCGAGCGCTACCGGCTGCGCATTACCGAGGAGCCTTTCCTCATCATCGAAGGCCTGCTGCAAAACGTGGATAAAGTCATCCATATCAAGGCCCGCCACATCGAATCGTTGCCCCTCCCGGACTTTACAGGCCCAGCGTCGCACGATTTCCGGTAAGCGCATGGTCCGGAACGCCAACGGCGTTCTATCAACCAGCCCAGGGTTGCCGCGACGAAGGAGCAGCTGCCCTGGGTAACAGTCCCCTCATGGGAGCAACTCTGAAAGAGTTGCATTGCTCATCTCCCGCAGGCTTCCGCCTCATCCTCGGCGAGCATCGAGGCAACTTCTTCGTCCGAATAAACGCGCGGCGCGGGATCCGAGCGCTCTTTCCTCAACCGCATGGCCAGGAAACGCAACAATTCTTCCTTTTCCTGAACAGAAAGGGATTCTGCGGCGGTTTCGATCTGAGCGAGCTTGCTCATGCTACGCATAATAACACAGGCTTGATCGTTTACACGGCCTTTGCACATCTGCGAGATCCAGGCATTCACCATCCACCTATCGCCAAATTCCCCATGGGCCTCTTCTCCTCACTTTTCGGCGGTGGATCGAAATCCGGCGGGACGTCTTCGCCAAAGACGATCAAATCGGACACCGGTGCGTTTACGACCGGCGTCGAGGAAATCGTCGTACCGATGATCCGTGTTGCTTTCACACCGCCGGCCGGTTTTTCACCGTTTACCGCCATCATCAAGGAGCAGAAGGCCACCGACGTGCGCATCGCCAATCCCAGCTTGATGGGATCCCCCGGCATGATCACCGCCTTGCTTTATCCATCCGATGGGATTTCGATCGAGGAGCGGGTCGAGCAATTCCTCTCCAAGGCCAGCGACGAAGTCGTTCAGCGGACGTCACGAAGATCGCCCCCTGGCGTCGCGATTACCTATCTCCATTTGGCCGGCAAACCTCCCGGAAAGGATAAAACCCAGCACACCGTTTACTGTTTCTTCGTCAATGACGCCGGGCAAAACGCCAGCCTGCATTGCGTTGGTTCCACCGAAGAGCATGCCCTTGCCGCGGGCGAGGCGTTTGCGCTCACGCTCCGATTGGCCCCGCCAGGTCAGTGATTTCCGTGTGGCGTTTTCCTTGAGTGCGTTTGACTCACTGCCCCTCCGCGCCGTCCGCGATTTTCGCTTTCTCCACTCTGCGGATTCGCAGAAGATGATGCACCCATGCGCCGTCGCCGCCCTCCTCTTGCGTCTGTCATTTCGATCCTGGTCCTTGGCGCGTTGATCGCCGGCTGTGGGCGTGAATTCGGATCGGCGTCGGGCGACGCACAGGTCCAGGCTTTGCAGGCCAAGGAGGAACTGGAACGCACGAAGAAGAGGCTGGGCATGGCTGAGCGGAAAATCGCCGAGAAGGAAGACGCCGCCGCGCTGGCCAAGGAGGAAGCCGAGAGTGCCGCCAAGAAGGTGACGGAGAAAGAGCGCGTCCTCGGGGAGAAAGACGCGCAGATCGCGGCCTTGGAAAAGCAGATCGCTGACCTGAAAAAGGGGGAAGCGCAGGTCTATGCCGAGTCGAGCAAACTCCACCAAGAGGGGATGAACGCGACCGCCCTCCTGCATTACCGGCAATTTGTCGCCGCGTTTCCGTCGAGTCCGCTGATTGCGGACGCCAACCGGGCAATTGCCGAACTGAGCGCGAACTCGCCCCGTGAAGCCGCGGCCCGTGCGGCCGCCGTAGATCCTCACGCCGCCGAGCGCGCCTTCCAACGGCAGTTTGCCGACGGCTTCGCCTCGATGGAGGACATCGCCACGATGATCAAACGCAAATCCCTGGCCGAGGTCGTGAAGCTGCTGGGAGCCCCAAACAGGACGTATCGCGACGGCACCGAACTGGGTTACGAGGACAAGGTCATCGATCCGGCGACGGGCAACCGTGGAACGCTGGTCATCGGCTTCGACGCGGATCAGGTCTCGACCTTGCGGATCGGCTACCAGGGCCGGCCGTTCCGGCCGTAATTCGAATCTCAGAGGGTGTCAAAGAATAGGGATGGGTCCCTATTTTTTAGACTCCCTCTAACGTTTTTCCGCGACGTGGTCTTCACTCAGCGATGAAAACCCGCCCCTCCCTGAATGCGTTTCCGTTCCGTCCTTTGCTCCCATCCAATCGCGGCATGGGCCGCAGCCTGGCCATCCTGGCGGCGGTGGTGCTGGCGAGCCCTTGCCTCCGCGCGGCCGACCAGCCGAAACCGCCCACCCCCGCGGCGGCCGACGTTTCCTACGGTCCGCATCCGCACCAACTCCTCGATATTTATGTGCCACCGGAAAGCAAGGAACCTTGCCCGGTCTTGATTTGGTACGGCGGCATCTGGCAACCGAGCAAACACCCCGTGGACCTGGGAAAGTTCTTCCCCTCGCACATTGCCGTCGTGGCTGTGGAGACGCGGACACTGACGGACGCCATGCAGGACAAGGTGGCCGCGCCGGTTTCCTACGTCATGAACGACGCGTGCCGTGCCGTGCAATTCATCCGCTTGAACGCCGCGAAGTGGAATCTCGATCCGAAGCGGATCGCCGTGGGTGGGGGATCGCAAGGGACATTGCCGGCTTTGTATGTCGGCTGTGCCGGCGATCGGGCAAATCCGGCGTCGAGTGACCCCGTCGAGCAGGTCTCGACGAAGGTCACCTGCGTGGCCGCTTTTCGGAGCCAGCCGAGCATCGACCCAAAACGCATGCAGGAATGGGTGCCCGGCGTGGTGTGGGGCGCGCCGGCACTGGGTTGTAGCTTCGAGGAATCGCTCAAGCGGCGGGACGAATTGCTTCCGGTCATCCAGAAATGGTCGCCGGACGCCTTGTTGAGCAAGGACGCGGCGCCGATCTATTTCGAAAACGAGTGGGGGCTGACCAAGCCCGACGACATCGCGGAAACGAACTACAAGGTCCATTCACCCGCGTGGGGGATGGGCTTCCAAAAAATTGCGCAAAACGTCGGCGCGACGGTTTACAATAAATTCCCGGACCACCCGACGGAGAAGTACAAGGATATTTGGGATTTCATTGTGCAGAGCCTGACCGCACCGGGGCGGTAACTTACGCCTGCGCCTTGGCTGGGGCCTTCTTCGCTGGAACCTTTTTCTTCCGGGGCTCGAACTCAAACGTGACTTTCGTCCCATCCAGCTTGAGATAAGCGGCAAAGGGTTTGCCTTTCTTGGAGATGAAGCGCGGCAATAGGTCGCTCTTTCCGTCGCGGAAAATCTTCAGCGCCTGCTCGGGCGGAATCGCCCGCTGGCACATGGTCTTGCCCATGCTAATCGCTTTTTTGCCGTTGCCCGCGGGCTGGCAAAGGAAGGCTTTTTCCGTTTCGTAGACCGACCCGTGCGGAGTCTCCCCGAGCAACTTCGCTTGCGAAAGGTCGACCTCTTTGCCGCCATCGTCTTCGAAGTCGAATTTCTGCTTCCACTCCGTTTTCTCGCTCAGGATCACTTCGGCATTGAACGCCCGGCCGAGTTTGCTGCGGAATCCCTCGAGGGGGCCGACCCGGCCCGTGGTCAGCAATTTCGCGACTTCCTCGCGCTCCAATTCGCGGCCGGACATGGTCTTCCAGACGATCAGCTTGCACTCGGCGTTGGTGCACTCGAAGGCCTTGAAGCTTTCTTTGAACGGGCTGGTTGCGCATCTCGGGCATTTGACCTCGATGGCCTTGAAGTTTCCCCGGACTTCCTGCCCCATGCCGCCGCGCACTTTGCCGACGAGTTCGGTCGTCAGGCCGCGGATTTCTTCCATAAACGCGCCGCGGGAAAGCTGGCCCCGTTCCATGCGACGGAGCTTGTGCTCCCATTCACCCGTAAGCTCGGGCTTGGTGAGCGCTTCGGCGTGCAGATTGCGCAGCAGGGTGATGAGGGAAATGCCTTTGGCGGTGACGATGAGATCGCGGCCGTCGCGAATCAGATAGCCCTCGAAGAGAAGCCCTTCGATGACCTGCGCGCGCGTCGCCGGTGTGCCCAGGCCGCGTTCGCTCATCGCTTCGCGTAATTCCTCGTCGTCGACCAGTTTGCCGGCCCCTTCCATGGCGGACAGCAGGGTGGCTTCTGTGTAGCGCGGGGGCGGCTTGGTGACGTTCTCTTTCACCTCGATAGCTTCCGTCCGGGCCCTCTCGCCGGCGGTAATCGGCACGATGGCCCGGTCGCTTTCACCCTCACCCTCCGCCTGGCGTCCATAAACCGCGAGCCAGCCTGGATCGATGATGATTTTGCCTTCGGTTTTGAACTTCTCACTTTGCACGGTGGTGATCCGGGTGGTCACCTCGAATTGAGCCGCCGGGAAAAATACGGCGACGAAGCGGCGCGACACCATCTCGAAGATCTTCTGCTCCGTTTCGCTGAGTGCTCTCGGCGCGGTGCCGGTGGGGACGATGGCGAAGTGGTCGCTGACCTTGGCGTTATTGAAAATCCGCTTGTTCGGCCGCACCCAGCCCTCGCGCAAGGCCCTTCCGGCGTGCCCCGCCAGGGTCTGATCTTCAAAGCTGCCCATCACCTGTTTGGCCGTGCTGACATGGTCCTCGGGCAGGTATCGTGAGTCGGTGCGCGGGTAGGTGAGGACCTTGTGCTTTTCGTACAGTGCCTGGGCGATCTGCAGGGTCATGCGCGCAGGAAAACCGTGGCGCTGGTTGGCTTCGCGCTGCAGCGTGGTGAGATCGTAGAGCAGCGGCGGCGCCTGTGTGGTCGGCTTCTTCTCCTCCTCGACGGTGCCCGGCTGGCTCTCGCATTTCGCTTTGATGGCATCCGCTTTCGACTTGTCCCACAAGCGCTCGGCACGGGCGTCTTCGTCGCCATTTTTCTTGAATGCCGGGTCGAACCAGCGGCCGCGATAAACGCCGGCGGTCACGCCGAAGTCCCCAAATACCTCCCAGTAGGTATGCGGCTCGAAGGCGCGAATCTTTTCCTCGCGCTCGACGAGGATGGCCAGCGTCGGTGTCTGCACCCGCCCGGCCGTCGTTTTCGAGAAACCGCCGCCCTGCGAATTGAACGCGGTCAGGGCGCGGGTGGAATTGATGCCGACGAGCCAGTCCGATTCGGACCGCGACACCGCGGCGTCGGCCAGGGGCTGCATCTCGGCGTCACTGCGCAAGTGATTGAACGCGGTGCGGATGGCATCCGGGGTCATGGACTGGAGCCACAGGCGCTTGATCGGCTGCCTGGCGCCCGTGGCCTTGACGATGTTGCGGAAGATGAGTTCACCTTCGCGCCCGGCGTCGCACGCGTTGATGAGTTCGCCGACTTCCTTTCGCTTGATCAGGCGGCGTAGCAGGGCGAGCCGACTGGCGTTTTTGTCGATGGGCGCGAGCCCAAATTCCGGCGGAATGTGCGGCAACTTCTCCATGGTCCACTTGCCGCGCTTGATTTCATGCTCCTCGGGGACGGCCAATTCGAGGAGATGACCCACGGCCGAAGAGATGACGTAGCGATCGTTCTCAAACCAGTCGCCGTCCTTCTTCACCCCCAGCGCCTTGGCAAGGTCGCTGGCCACGCTGGGTTTTTCGGCGATGACGAGGGTTTTCATGAAGGATCGTGCTGATGTTTGGATGGATCACGCGGAAACGCCGCAAGGAGCGGGCCACTTCCGTTTATCCATCCACATCTTTTATAAACTGATATCGTTGAGGGGGTCCGACGGTTGGTATTCTCTCGACTGATTCGTCCCGGGCGCCCCAAAGGGCGGAGCCGAAAGTGAAAAATCGAACATCAAATCGCGGACTTAAAGTTTCACGAACTGCTGGCCGGGGAGTTGTTTCACCAGCCGTTTCATTTCGAGGGCGAGCAACGTGGACGCCACTTTGGGCATCGGCAAGCCCGATTTTGTGACGATCAGATCCAGCGGTGTCTCGGCCTGGTCCACGGTGTCGAGGATGGTTCGCTCTTCGGGCGACAGGGTCGCCAGGCTGTTTGTCACGGGCGCCTTGCGGGATTCCGGGAAGAGCATTTGGAGGTCATCGAGGATGTCGGCCGCGCCCGTCACGAGCTTGGCGCCCTGCTGGATCAAGCGATTGGTGCCGACGGCGGTGGGCCGGTCGATCTGCCCGGGGACGGCGTAAACGAGGCGGCCCTGCTCGAGCGCCTGGTTCGCGGTGATGAGCGCACCGCTTTTCGCCCCGGCCTCCACCACGAGGAGCCCGCTCCCCCAGCCGGCGACGATCCGATTGCGATAGGGAAATGTCTGGGGGCTGGGCGGCAAGGTCATCGGAAATTCCGAAACGACGGCGCCCGAGGCGGCGATCTTTTCGGCGAGACCTTTGTTTTCCGGTGGGTACACATCCATGAGCCCCGATCCAATCACGGCCACGGTTCTGCCCTGCGCCGCCAGCGCTCCCTGGTGGGCGGCGGTGTCGATTCCGCGGGCCAATCCGCTGACCACCGTCAGACCGGCGTAGGCGAGCTGATAGGAGAGCTTTTTCGCGCACTCGAGACCGTAGTGGCTGGTCTGCCGCGAGCCGACCACGCCCATCGCCTGGTGATCGCGCTCCACGAGCTGTCCCCAGACATAAAGGACGATGGGCGGGTTGGAGATTTCCCGGAGCATGCGCGGGTACTCGGGCGAGTCGGTCGTCAAGACGTGCGCACCGAAGTCCCGGACGCGCGTCAGTTCGGCATCGAGATCCACATGGTCCTGCCAGTGGGAGATAGCCTCCGCGACTTCCTCGCCGACGCCGTCGACGGCCCGCATTTGCGAGGCGCGGGCGGAGAGCACCTGTTCCGGAGCGCCAAAAACGCCCAGCAGCCGGCGCAGCCGGATCGGTCCAACGCCGGGCACCATATTGAGCGCGATGCTGGCTTCCTGAGAATTCATGCGCCGCAAGCTGGAAATTCCACGCCTCTTTGTCAAATGCGCGAGGAGATCTGCCGCCGGACAAGGAGGAGCGCTTTAAGCATGCTGGATACGGCTGACGGGCATCTCACCGAAACTTTGCTTGCGGAAGTGACGCCGGGGGCAATGCCCAGGAGTAGCCCGAACTCGCTGGCGCTGAGCCCCGGATGGCGGGCTGCGTTTCGTGGTGGACGCGAGTATCAATTATATTTATGTATTATACATAAATTAATATGTAATATACTTATGCATAATATATAATACGTCTGTAATATATCTAGAAATCGACCGCGTCACCTCCGATGGACACGCCCACCTTGTCGTCAACGGGAAGACTAGGCCGCTCCCCCGGCTTTCGCGCTTCGCCGCCGCGGGGACCGCCCCATCCAGCGCTTGAAAGCGGAGGTGAAGGCCGAGGTGCTTTTGTAGCCGACATCCCAACTGGCGGCTTCGACCGTCTGCGCGTGCGATTCGAGCAGATAGGCGGCCCTCCGGACACGCAACCAGGCGATATGTTGGAGCGGGCTGCGGCCAAACTCGGCCAGAGTCAGCCGCCGCAGGTGTACTTCGCTCATATGCGCCATTCCCGCCAGTTCCTCGGAGGTCCATGGATGCGCCACGTTCGCATCGACCGCTTCCCAGAGCTGGGCCAGCCGGCTAGTACGCGGCCGGGGGACAACGAGTCTTTGGACCTGGAGATGAATCAACTCGACATAATGCTCGATCGCCTGGGGATCATTCGCGCGGCTGAATTCGTGATAGAGGCCGAGGAGCGCCCATTCCATGGGCCGCGGATCGACGGGGGTGAATTTGGCAGCGGGTCCTGGAATCAACGGTTGTTTCTGGGCCGGTTCGTCGTAGATGACCCAGCACATCCTCCAGCGTTGCCCGGCCCACATGCCGCCGTGCGGCCGGTCGCGGGGATAGATCCCGGCCGTGCCCGCCATAAATCTCGTCCAGTGGTCGTTCAGCCAGGCGCGTCCCGCCCCTTCCAGGCAGATATTGACATGACTGAAGGCAGGCCGATGACGGATGATCCGGTAACCGCGTCCGACGTTGGACATTCCCACGCCGCGAATAAAATGCGCGGCCATGGCCGGACAGGCCTCGACAGAAATCCCCCATTCCCGGGTAAGCCGACCCTTGATGTTCGTTTCGGGCATGTCCAGGATCGTCTCGGGCATGGCGGAAATAGAAGCCGCGTGTATCAAGAAGGGCAAGCGGAAGATCGTTTCCGGATTCTATGTTCCCCTCTAATTTTGATCGCATGCGCACGCCTTGCCATTCCACCGATGGCGGAATTTGCCGGATCAGACGGACCCGCGGCCCGGAGCCGTTGCATGTTCGGATGGAGTGGATGGGACGGCTCGCGACCTGGAGAGGGCGTCTAAAAAGTAGGGGAGGGTCGCGCGCGAGCGCTTTGGGCCGGATGGCAAGGCGCGAACGACGAGCATCCCCGCAGCGGGCTGTAAGGAGGGAGCAACGCGCCAGACGGCCCAAAGCGCTCGCGCCCTTCGGGTGGTGCAGCTTTTTGGCTTGGGCTGCGTTGCTCCTCAGTTACAGACCGCAGAGGGTATGCTCCTTCGTCGCGCCTTGCCCAAGCCAAAAATCCGCGCCACGCGACCCTCCCCTACTTTTTAGACGCCCTCTGAGAATGAAGACGCCGGGCCGGCTGTTCCTGGCGGTGCTGGCTGGCGTGCTCGCGGCTGGGCAGGCTTTCGCGCAGGTGCGCTTCAATCGCGATGTGCGCCCCATTTTGTCGGAGAACTGCCTGAGCTGCCATGGGCCGGATGCCGGGAAGCGCAAAGCGAAGCTGCGCCTGGACGAACGCGATTCGGCCGTGCAACCCGCGGAGTCGGGCGACACCGCCATCGTCCCGGGCCGCCCCGAGGCCAGTGCGCTCGTCGAGCGGATCGAATCGACCGACGCGGACGAGGTCATGCCGCCGCGGAAGTCCCGCAAACATCTCACGGCGGCGCAGAAGGAAGTGCTGAAGCGCTGGATTGCCGAAGGCGCGAAGTACGAGGCGCACTGGGCGTTTACCCCGATCCAGCGGCCCGAAGTGCCCGCGGTGAAGGATCAATCGTGGCCGCGTAATCCGGTGGACCATTTCATCCTCGCCCGGTTGGAGGCGGAGAACCTGGCACCCGCGCCGCCCGCCGCGCCCGAGACGCTTTTGCGGCGGTTGACCTTCGGAGTGAAGGGCCTTCCGCCCACGCCGGCGGAATTGATGGCCTTCGCCGCCGCGCACGACGAGGCCAGCTATCAGGCGGTGCTCGGGCGGTTGCTCGCCTCCACGCAGTACGGCGAGCACTGGGCGCGCCATTGGATGGATCTTACCCGCTATGCGGACAGCGCGGGCTATGAATTGGACTATCTCTTCACCGAGGCCTCGCGGTATCGGGACTGGCTGGTAAAATCCTTCGCCGCCAACAAACCTATGGATCGCTTCATCCAGGAACAAATTGCCGGCGATGAATTATGGCCCGGCGATGAGCAGGCCGCGGACGGCGTGTTATTTCTGACCATTGGGCCGAGGCGTTTTGAGGGGGGCATTCAGCGCACCAAGGAGCGCGAGAACGAGTGGCTCACCGACGTCGCGGACACCACCGGCGCCGCCTTCCTCGGCGTGACCTTGGGCTGCACGCGCTGCCACGACCACAAATTCGACCCCTGGACGCAGAATGACTATTACGGGCTCCAGGCCATTTTCGCGGACAGCGAATTGCAGGAAACGCGTGTGGGCAGCAAGGGCGGCCCTGGGGATACCAGCCCGGCGCGTTTGCGGGTGGCGCCGCGCGACCAACCGGACGTGGTGCAGGTCTTGCGGCGGGGCGAGGTGGAGATGCCGCTGCGCGAGGCGGTGGCCTCGTTGCCCGCGGTGTTGCCGGGTGGCGGGCCGCTTCCCGCGGAAAAGCAACGGCGCGCGGTGCTGGCGCGCTGGCTCACCTCGCAGCGCAATCCGCTGGTCGCCCGCGTCCTCGTGAATCGTGTCTGGCAGTGGACTTTCGGCCAGGGACTGGTGCGTACGGCCAGCGACTTTGGCCGGCAGGGCGAGGCGCCGTCGCATCCCGAATTGCTCGACTGGCTGGCCAGCGAACTCATCGAGAGCGGCTGGGATTTGCGCCATATCCAGCGGCTCATTCTGGAATCTGCGACCTACCGGCAGTCGAGCTTCTCCAGTGAGCAAGCGCGGATCGCTGATCCCGGCCACCGCTGGCTCGCGGGCTTTCCCCGCCGGCGCTTGGAGGCGGAGGAGTTGCGCGATGCATTGCTCGCGGTGTCCGGCATGTTGAACCCGAAATCATTCGGCCCGCCGGTCATCCCGCCGGTTGAGCCTTGGGCGCTGGCCGCATTGCGCAATACCCATTGGGGCCCGACGAAGGATGAAAACGAATGGCGGCGGCGCAGCCTGTATCTCGTCGTCCGGCGTTCCATGAAATTGCCGTTTCTCGAGGCGTTTAACTCTCCCGATACCGTGAACAGTTGCGCGGGACGCGACAGCACGGTCGTGCCTTCCCAGGCGCTGGCGCTCTTGAACGGCCCGGACACCCTGACCTACGCCCGCGCGCTGGCTGGCCGTCTCTGGACGCAGAGCGGTGGTGATGCGGGCGCCGCCGTTTCGCAAGCCTGGCCATTGATTTTCGGCCGTTCCGTTCGTGCGGATGAATGCGCCCACGCGCTGGCTTTCCTCGCGGACCGCGAGGCAGAATGGCAGAAGACCCTGCCGGAGCCGGAGGCGTTGCCGACCACCATTTCTCCCGAATGGCCAAATCTTCCCGCGGCACGCGGGGCCGCATGGGTCGAGTGGTGCCTCGCACTGCTCAACACCGATGAATTCATATATGTGGACTGAATCCTCCTCCTCCTTGCTCCGTCGTCGCGATTGGCTGCGCCATGTGGGCGGCGGTCTCGGTGGCATCGCCCTCGCCTCGCTGCTCACGCGCGACGGCTGGCTGCGCGCCGACGAACCTGCCGCGCCGCTCCTCAACCCGCTCGCGCCGAGGCCGCCCCACTTCGCGCCGAAAGCGCGGGCGGTGATTTACCTCTTCATGCACGGTGGACCGAGCCATGTGGACACGTTCGACCCGAAGCCCGCGTTGACCGCCTTCGACGGCCAGTCGCCGCCGGAGCAGTTCCATGATCTGAAGCTCCAGTTCACCGACGTGAAAAAGCAGAAGCTCATGGCCAGCCACCAGACTTTCACGCGTTGCGGCCAGTCCGGCATCGAGATTTGCCATTCATTGCCCCGGCTCCAGCAATGCGCCGACGAACTCTGCGTCATCCGCAGCATGCACCATGACGTCTTCAATCATACCCCGGCCATCTGGCTGTTGAATTCCGGTTCGCCGCTGCCCGGCCGGGCCTCGCTGGGGGCGTGGCTTTCCTACGGGTTGGGCAGTACCGCGGACAATTTGCCGGCCTTCGTCGTGATGCACGCGCGTCCGCTGAAACCGGGTCCGGGAGTCTGGGGCAGCGGCTTCCTGCCGGCGGTCTATCAGGGCACACCCATTGGGAGCGGCCCCACACCCATCCCGCATCTCACTCCACCCGCGGCGCTGCGCGAGGATCACCAGCGCGCCATCCTCGATTACGTGCAGGACTTGAACCGCGACCACGCCGCGGAGCGTCACGACAGCGAACTCGATGCCCGCATCGCCTCCTACGAACTGGCCTTTCGCATGCAGAGCGCCGCGCCGGAAGCCGTGGACCTCGGGCGCGAAACCGCGGCGACGCGCGATCTCTACGGGGACGGCTTTGGAGAACAATGTTTGATCGCCCGGCGGCTTGTGGAACGCGGGGTGCGGTGCGTGCAGATCTATCACGGCGGCGACAGCGAGGACTGGGACACGCACGGCAACAACGAGTCCGGCCAGGCCAAGCGACTGGGCGAAGTCGACCAGGGCTGCGCGGCGCTCCTCCAGGATCTTCGCCAGCGGGGCCTGCTCGACGACACGCTCGTGGTCTGGACCGGCGAATTCGGCCGCACCCCGACGACGGAAGGCAAAAACGGCCGCGACCACAATCCTTACGGCTACTCCATGTGGCTGGCCGGCGGGGGTGTTCGGGGTGGCTATGTCCACGGCGCGACGGATGAACTTGGCTTCCGCGCCGCGGAAAACCCGGTGGACGTCCACGACCTGAATGCCACGTTACTCCATCAATTCGGCCTCGATCACGAGAAACTCACCTGGCGCCACGAGGGCCGCGATTTCCGCCTCACCGATGTCTTCGGGAACGTGGTGAAGGACGTCCTCGCATGAGCCAATTCGAAGCCGTCCCTGATTCCGGCCCCTCCCGATTCGCCCAAGTTTCAAGTTCTGCGCCTTGGATTGCGTATCCGCAGTGTAGCCCATTGGATGTTGGGTGTTGAGTGTTGGATGTTGGATGTTGCGGCGAAGCCGCCTACCCCGTCTGCGCTTCCTTCGCCCAGGTATCCTTGAGCGTGATGATGCGGTTGAAGACCGGCTTTCCGGGCGCGCTGTCTTTGGAATCGAGGCAGAAATAGGCCAGTCGCTCGAATTGGTAGCGCTCGGCGAGAGTCGCGTCGCGCAGGCTGGGCTCCAGCTTCGCGGTCACGACTTCCAGCGAATGCGGGTTGAGCGTGGTGCGCCAGTCGCGGCCATCGGCTTCCGGCTCGGCGTCGTGGAAAAGCCGGTCGTAGAGGCGCACCTCCGCGTCGAACGCGTGCGCCGCGCTGACCCAGTGGATGGTTCCCTTGACCTTCCGGCTGCTGGTCGGGCCACCGCTTTTTGAATCGAGGTCCGCGGTGCAGCGCAGTTCGACCACCTTCCCGCCGGCGTCCTTCACCCCTTCGTCGCACTTGATGATGTAAGCGTACTTCAGCCGGACCTCACCGCCCGGCTTGAGCCGGAAAAACTTCGGCGGCGGCGCCTCGGCAAAATCATCCTGCTCGATCCACAACTCCCGTGAGAATGGCACCGGGCGTGTGCCGATCTCCGGCTTTTCCGGATTGTTCGTCGCCGGCAGCTCCTCGGTCTGGCCTTCGGGATAGTTCGTGATCACGACCTTGATTGGCCGCAGGACCCCAAGGCGGCGCAGGGCGCGGCTGTTGAGGTCGGCCCGGATGGCGTGCTCGAAAACGGCGAAGTCGGTGCTGCTGATGAACTTCGTCACGCCGACGCTCGTGACAAACGCCCGGACGGCTTCCGGCGTGATGCCACGCCGGCGCAGGCCACTCAGCGTGGGCATGCGCGGATCGTCCCAGCCGCTGACCACGCCCTCGTGGACGAACGCGAGCAGCTTCCGCTTGGAGATGACCACGTGCGTCGGCATGAGCTTGGCAAATTCGTACTGGTGCGGGCGCGGCTGCGGCACCGGCAGATTGTCCACGATCCAGTCATAAAGCGGCCGGTGCACCTCGAACTCCACCGTGCAGATGGAATGCGTCACCCCTTCCAGCGAATCGCTCAAGCAATGCGCGTAGTCGTACATCGGATAGATGCACCACGCATCTCCGGTGTGATGATGCGAAGCGTGCCGAATGCGATAGAGCACCGGATCTCGCAGCCACACATTTGGGTCCGCCATGTCGATTTTGGCGCGCAGGGTGCGGGCGCCGTCGGGAAATTCGCCGGCCTTC
>Ga0302325_10004176_pt1 | contig 33482 bp, 32 predicted proteins | sample Palsa_T0_2_FD_201948 | JGI IMG/M metagenome (GOLD analysis project Ga0302325, IMG submission 201948) | Peat permafrost microbial communities from Stordalen Mire near Abisko, Sweden - Palsa_T0_2 | ecosystem: Environmental > Terrestrial > Soil > Palsa > Peat permafrost | place: Sweden: Abisko... | reverse complement strand
CCGGCTGCAGGACGGCTCGTCCGGCAAGATCCCGAGCTGCGGGAACCGCGCCCGCAAGGCTCGCCGCAGTTTGCGCCGGGCCATCCTTCCCATGCGGAAAAGCGGCCTCATCGGCCGAGACCGGTGCGGAACTCCAAGGCATCGCGGCCGCTGCAGAAACCTTAGCGTTGACCCCATCGCCGCGCCCGCTCGGCGAAACCGTAGAAGTCGCTTCCGGCGATGAGAAGGAACCGAAGCTGCGTTCCATCGGCGAATCGACTGTGGTCCCGATGCTCGCAGAGGGGAGCGGCACGGATCGCACGGAAGACGGCAGGGCAACCCGCCCGGGTTCCGGAGCGGTTGATGAAGCAGATTCCTGCGCGACTGGCGCAGACAGTTCTGCCGCAACGTGCTGAACGGTTCTTTCTTCGCCTTGGGAAGGCGGCATAGTAACTTTTGAAGTCTCAGAATTGGAGTGCCGCCGGTGGGCTGGCGGCAGCGCCGAGTGCCCTGTCGACGAAGCAGCGTTCGTGGGTAGGCCCGGAATCTCGACAAGATCGACAGGACCGGACATTGCACTTCGCTCCGATGGCTGGGCCTGCTGCCGCACGGTCGCCCCGGCGCGGTTGCCCATTGGCGCACGCTGCGGCGCACTCCATGCCGCAACGGATCGATTCGCCGACTCCCACGCACCTTTCGGGCTAACAATTGCCGCACCTTGCGGGAAGGATGGACCGGGATGAACGATTCCCTCTTGCGCATCGATCTCGGAATCTTTCCTCTCGGGATCAACTTCGCTCCCGGAAGCGGCATCCCTGACAGAGGCTCGATCAAACACAGGACTCAATGTTGCGACAGGACTCAATGTTGCGCCCAGCGCCGGCTTCGAAACCACATCTGAGAACGTGGTCGAACCCATGCTGAAAGCGGGGACACCTTCCGTCGCCCGATCCGGACCGGTTGGCGTACCCGACGCCCCATCGTAGGCCGACGGCGAAGCAGCTAAGAGACTGCCGCTCCGCTCTGCCAACTCCTGTTGCCAGCTCTCGCGCAATTGGGCGGCAAATGCGGCATTCTTGCCGGAAGGCGCGACACCCAGAGCGGCAACCGAGGACGCAATCCCCGGCCTCTCGCCAGCCGCCCGGCCCCCGCTCGCTGTCTCGCCTACCGCCGCTGGAATCATGCCGGGGAAGAATGCAGCGGAAGGGCCAAAGTCCGGGGAGTTTTGTTAGACGGAATTCATGGAAGACCCGACAACATCGTCCGGTAGCAATTGCACCGTTCTCGCGCCTTCGACCTGCCGGGGCGACTTCCGAACCGAACCACGCCGGCCATACCAGTCGTCCAGCATCTGCTGGGCGCGGCGCGCCGTTTCGGACCGCGCCGCTTCCCGCACCCGGTCGAGCAGTGTTTCCACCTGGCGACGCCCGGTGCGCCGCGCCAGAAACTCCTCCCGCTGCAGCTCCACCTCGGCTTCCGCCTGGTCGAGCCTCGGACGGATCGCCGTCTGCCCGCGGCGAGCATGCTCCAGTTCGACTAGTGCGCCGGTGCGCGCCGCAGTGTCCGGGTCGCCCAGCCGGGCTAGAAAGTCGCCCCGGCTTTTGGCCGCGTTTGCGGAAATCTCGGCCAGATTCTGCGCGACCCGGCTGCGCTCGGCCACCCGCGCCTCCAACTCCAGCCGGCTCTGCTCTTCTTCAAGCTCGCGGAGCCGCCATAATCGCTCCAGCACGTTGCGTTTCGCCATCCAAACGCCTCCTTTTGTCTCTACCAGCGATGCTTAGCTGGAATGCTTCAAATCTCGTCGGCCAGCTCGCCAAGCTGCTCCACGCAGCCCGGAAAATCCATCCGCTCCGCAGCGCCCTGGGCGAGAAACTCGCGCAGCGCGGGACGTGCCCTGAGCGCCCGGTCCAGATCCTCGTCTGCTCCGGCTTTGTAGGCGCCAATTCGCACCAGGTCTTCGGAACGCGCATAGGCAGCCAGCAATCGCCGCACCAGCGCGGCCGCTTCACGATGCTCCCCCGATGCAACCGCGGGCATCAGGCGGCTGACCGAATCGAGAATTTCAATGGGAGGATACCAGCCCTCCGAGGCCAGCGAGCGCGACAGAACGACGTGCCCGTCCAGCAGCGAGCGGACCGCGTCCACCAGCGGATCCTGCTGGTCGTCGCCCTCCATCAGCACCGTATAAAATGCAGTAATCGAGCCGGTGCGGAAGTTTCCCGCCCGCTCGACCAGCTTGGCCAGCCGGGTGAAGACGCTGGGGGTATAGCCTTTGGCGGTCGCCGGCTCGCCCGCGGCCAGGCCTATCTCCCGCGCCGCCATGGCGAAGCGGGTGAGCGAGTCGAGCACCAGCAGCACATGCTTGCCTTCCCCGGCAAAGTATTCGGCCACTGTCGTCGCCGCAAGCGCCGCCCGCATCCGCAACACAGGCGACTGGTCGGAGGTCGAGACCAGCACCACCGATCGCTTTCTTCCCTCTTCCCCCAGAGCATCCTCCAGAAATTCGCCCACCTCACGGCCGCGCTCGCCCACCAGGCCAACCACCGTCACGTCCGCCGAGGTATTGCGGGTCATCATGCCAATCAGCGTGCTCTTACCCACCCCGGAACCGCCGAAAATCCCCACACGTTGGCCGCGCCCAACGGTCAGGAGCGCATCGATGGCGCGAATGCCGGTGCCCAGCGGAGTCCGGATCGCCACCCGCTCCAGCGGCCGGCGTACCGTGCCGTCCAGCGACAGGGACGTCCCAGCCTGCCTATGTCGCACCGGACCAGCCTCCAGATTCAATTCGCCATCGATCGGAGTCCCCAGACCGTCCAACACCCGGCCCATCGATCCCGGACCAACCTCGATCTCGGGCGTCGTTCCAAGCGCCTCGACCGCATCGCCATAACGGATGCCTTCGGGAGAGTCGACAGGCATCGAAAGCACCGTCGAGCCGCGAAAACCGATCACTTCGGCCAGATGCCGGCCGCCCAAGCGATCGACAATCTCGCAGGATTCTCCGACCGAGGAGTTGGGGCCGGCGGACTCGATGGTCTGGCCAACCGCTTCAATCACCTGGCCGCGCCACCGCCAGGGCTGCCCGCGCCGCAGCCGACCGAAATAGGTTTCAAGCGAGGGAATTCCACCCCAACCGGGCGAGACTGCCCCAGTCGGAACGTTTTCGGACACAACGCGCTCCGTTTCAGCGGCCATGCACTGCGCCTTCCCGGTTTTCGGGACTGTCGAGCGAGGCGCCCGGCCGGGTACCCTCCGATTCGAAGAATCCACGCTCCAGCACCTCGAGCTGCGCATCGAGCGCAAGGTCGGCAAATCCGAGCTCGGTTTCCAGGCGGCATTCTCCAAGCTTCAGGCGCGGATCGCCAATCACCTCCGGACGAATGGCAAGATTGGGGACGTGCGCCAATGCCTCGGTCCAGAGCGCGAGATCGGCCGCCGGAACGAGCAGCCGCACCGCGGTGGTTGCGCTGAGTTGCCCCAACGCCACGCGCACCGCGCCCGTCAGCAGCAGCGGGTCGGCCTCAGCTTGGCGGCGCAGGATGCGTGCGGCGATGGCCAGCGCGAGCCGGGCCGACTCCCGCTCCAGGCAGTGCATGTAGCCGTCGCGAGCCTCGGCGAAGCTCTTGAGCAGGGACGCCGCCTGTTCCACCAGGCGATTGCGCTCGCCTTCGACCCCGCCGTGCAACTGGCGAATTGCCTCTTCGCGTCCGTCCTGCCGGCCCTGCGTCCGGCCCAGTTCCAGTCCCTCGGCGCGTCCCCTCTCGGCGGCTTTGGCGCACTCAGTGGCCAGCAGTTCTCGGAAATAACGGTCGGTATCCGTCTCCGAAGCCGCCGCTCCCACGCCGTTTTCCTGAGTACCCGCGCTCTGCTCGTCCGCTTCCGAGGGACTCTCTTCCCAATCCAGATCGAAGCCGGGTTCGAGGCGATACTCATAGCGTACCGGGAGAACCGGATCGGCCAGGTCCGAGCGTTCCGGATCGGCATTTGCGGGCCGGGATGCTTCGTCGGGGTCAAGCTCACGAAAGAGACCTGTGGAGGAGCCGGCATCGGGCTCCCAGGGCGCATCCGGGTAGCGGAAGGCGTAGATATTGGCCCGTTTTCCCTCGACTGCCGTAGATTCTCCGCCCATTGCTCCCCTCATTTCCTGGCAGATGTCTCCCTTGCTTAAGCGACCCTCGCCAACCTACGCCATCATCTCGTCGCCGGTTTCGAGTTTGAGCATCACCTTGCCTTCGGATTCCAGCCGCCGCGCCAGGTTCAAAATCTCCTGCTGCGCCGCAGCCACTTCGCGCGAACGCACCGGTCCCATCACTTCCATGTCCTCCTTGAGCATTTCGACGGCCCGCGAACTCATCGCCTTGAATATCTGCGCCTTCAGCTCTTCTTTTGCACCGCGCAGAGCCAAAGCCAATTGCCGCTTGTCCACGCCCGAGACGATCTCCCGGATGCTGGTGGCCGGCACGGTCACCAGATCCTCGAAGGTGAACATCAGATTGCGGATATTCAGGGCCAGCTCCGGCTGCCCCTCTTCGATCGACTCCAGGATGCGCTTGGCCTCTTCGGCGTTGACCCGGTTGAGCAGGTCGGCGACCGCCTTGAAGCCGGAGTAGCTCTTGCGCTTGGTGTCGCCGACATTTTCCAGGCGCCGGTGCAGGATCAGCGCCACTTTTTGCGCCATCTCCGGGGAAAATTGGCGCATCTCCGCCAGCCGCTGGATCGAAATTACCTTGTGCTCCTCGCTCAGATTGTCCAGCACCTGCGAGGCGCGGCGCGGATCGAGATGGGCCAGCACCAGCGCAATTGTCTGCGGGTGTTCCGAGTCGAGCAGCTTTCCCAATTGCTGCGGATCGGTCTTCTGCAGCTTACCCAGATTCCCGTGACTGGCCTCCTGCGAGCGCCGCACCAGCATCAACAGATCGTCGGCGCGCTGCTTGCCGAAGGTGTCCTGAAGCAGCCGGGTGGCGAAGTCGAGTCCGCCGTGCACCATCACGTTCTGGGTTTCGAGCAGCTCCCAGAACTCTTCCAGAACCTCCCGTGAGACCTCCGGCGAAACAGTGCGCAGATCGGCCAGTTCTTCGGTGATCTGCTGCACATCCGGTTCAGGAAGCGAACGCAGAATCTCCCTGGAGATATCCTCGCCCACCGCGACCATCAGAATCGCGGCCTTCTTGGCGCCGCTCAACTGCGCCGTCAATCGCCGCTGCCCCACTCCGTCCTGTGCCGTATCCGCCAACTTGATCTTCCTCTCGCAGCCGTCTCAGTTTTCCGTTCTCAAGCACCCTCATTCCGAGTGGATCCAGCTTTGCAGCAGACGCGAACTCTGCGCCGGATCGCGCTTGAGCGTCTCGCTCACCTGATCGAAGACCCGCTGCACCCGCTGCCGCTCCAGTTCGTGGACTACATTTTCGCTGCCCGGCAATGCTGCTACCGCCGCACCCGCCGGAAGCTCCGCGGGGCCGGGTTTGGCCACGGCCGCGGCTGGCAGGCGAGACCGAATCAGAGCCGGCCGGATGGCGAGCAGAATCAACAGCGTCAGGCTGGCCAGCAGCGTGCCGTATTTCACCAGCACAGGGGAGCGCTCAACCCAATCGAGCGCCCTGGTCATCCAGGAGGCGGAGGCAATCGTCCGGTTCTGGTCGAATGCCAGGTCCTGCACCGTCACCAGGTCTCCCCGGCTCTGATCGAAGCCGACCGCCGCCTGGGCCAGAGCGGTCAGCGTCCGCAACTCTTCCGCGGTGCGCGGCTTCCAGGCCACGCTCTTTCCCGTCTGCGCGGGATCGACCCGGTCGTTGACGACGATGGCCGCGGTCAGCCGGCGCAGATGTCCCGGCGCCTGCGTGACGTGGCGTGTGACGCGTGAGGCTCCGTAGCTGGCGCTCTCCGATTTCGCGCTCTGGGGCGGCGTCACCTGCTGCGGATAGACCGGCAGAGCCTGCGAGTTGGGCGCATTCGAGGCCGTGCCCGGCACCCCGGCCGGAACCGGCTGCGCTCCGGTGGTCTGGTCCGTCCGCTGCATGGAGAGCGTGACGACCTTATTGGGATCGTAGGTCTCTTCGGTCAGATCGGTCGCCGAAGGGTCGTAGTCTACCGTCACCGAGGCGCGCACATTGCCGGGACCGGTGACCGGCTCCAGCGTTTCGATCAGCTTGGCCTCCAGCGCATCTTCCATCCCCTGCCGCATGGCCTCGCCGGTCTTCTGACCGAGGGGCAGATGGCCGCTCGCGTCAATCAGCGAGACCTGCGCCGGAGAAAGACCATCGACGGCAGACGCCACCAGATTGCGAATCGCCTCCTCCTCGCCGTCGGCCAGCGATCGATGACGGAGCGTAAGCACAACGGCGGCTTTCGCCGGCCGCTCCTGGTCGCGGAAGAGCGAGTCGTGGGGCATCACCAGATGCACCCGCGCCGACTGCACATCGGCCAGCGTGGCCACGGTATGCTCCAGCTCGCCTTCGAGCGCGCGCTGGTAATTCACCTGCTCGTCGAACTCGGAACCTACCCAGTTGGGCTTGTCGAAGAGCTCGAAGCCCATCCTTCCGCTGCGCGGACCGCCCTTGGCCGCAGTGGCCAAACGCGCCTTGTCGAGCGAACCCAGAGGCACCCGGATCGCAGTCCCGTTGGCGGAAAGATCGAAGGGAATCTGGGCCTGGGTCAGCACCTGGGCCATCTGCCTCGAATCCTCTGGGTCGAGCCCCGCGTAGAGGGTGCGCCAGTCGGTGCGTCCTCCGTACCAGAGCAGACCGATGAGCATTGCCGCAGCCAGCCCCGCGCCGATGGCGATACGGTTGCGATGCGCCTTCGGCCACTGGTTCCACTGTTCCTGCCCCCTCTGCCAATATTTGCCCAGCGGACCCGGGACGTTCGCTCCCACGCCTCCGTTTCCCGCGGCAGGCTGGAGGGGGCTGGATGGAACGCCAGGGTTCGGCGGCGATTTGTCCAACTGTGCTCCGGCTGCCATAGCTCCCCAGCAATCCCCATCTCCCGGTTACGGCCTCATCGAAAACCCACTCGGCGCAAGCCACCATCCTTGTCCGACTTCCCACTCGCGGCGAACTTCTACGGAGCAGCCGGCCCACGCCAGCCTCAATCTGCCTAGAACTGCATTCCAAGCACCTGCTGATACGCCGCCAAGGCCTTGTTGCGCACCGAAAGCATCAGCTCGAAGCCCACGCCCGCCTTCTGCTCGGCAATCATCGCCTGATGCACGTCGACGCCTTTGCCCGAGATCAGACCCTCGATCGCGCTTTTGGCCTGCACCTCCAGGTGCTGCACTTCACCGACCGCCTCGGTGAGCAGATCGGCGAATGGCGCCGGAGCAGAGACCGCACCCGCCGCTACAGACGGAATCAGCGCGCCACCTGCAAGCGCCACGCCTCCACTCTGAGATGGAGCCGGAGAAGCCGTTGCGGCAGCCGGACCCAGCGAAGCGCCAAACAGCGATACCGCAGCTTGATTTACAGGCAACATATGCGAAGCTCCTTCAAGTTCCAGGCCGTATCCATATCATTTTGAACTCCATCCCGGCGTCGGCGCTTCACTTGGCCAGCTCCAGCGAGGAGCCGATCATCGATTTTTCCGCCTGCACTGCGGAAGCATTCAGCCCGTAGGCGCGCGTAGCTCCCATCAGGTCCACCATTTCGGTAAGCGGATTGATGTCCGGATAAGAAACATAGCCCTCCGAATCGGCGTCGGGATGGTTGGGGTCGTAGCGTTTCAATGGCGGTGAGGTATCCTGCACCACTCCCGCGATATGCACTCCGGGGGCTATATTGCCGGCCCCCAGCAGCGAGCCCTGCCCAAGCAATGGGGCGGACGCGCCGGCCAGATTGGCATTGGCCGAAAGCGGGAGCGAATCTCCCAGTTGCGAGGCAAAGCTCGGGTCTCCGCTTCCGGCGGCAAAGACCACATGCTGGCGAACGTAAGGAACGCCGGCTGCGGTGCGCGTCGTTTCGGCGTTGGCCATGTTGGCGGCCACCACCTCGGCGCGCATGCGCTCAGCCTGCATGGCGCCTCCGGATTGGTCGATCATTCCAAAAAGGTTCAACGCACCCTCTCCTAATCCCTAATCCCTATTCCCTATTCCCTATTCCCTGTTCCCTACTTCGCGTCGGCATGTATGACGTTCAAAATGCCGGCAAACTGGTTTTTCACCAGAGCCACACCCACCTTGAAGCGCAACTGCGCCTCGGCCAGATTGAGGCTCTCGCGATCCATCGAGACATCGTTGCCGTCGGGACGCACGATCAGGCCATCCACCTGCTTCACCTGCGGGTTATGAAGCGTCGTACCGGCGTCGATCGACTTCATGGCCTGCTTCATCTCCGCCTCGAAGTCCATCCCCACCGCCCGGTACCCCGGTGTATCGATATTGGCCATATTCGATGCCGTCAACTGAATCTCGCGGGTGTTCAGATCCAGATAATGCACCAATTCGCTGTTCAACGTTCCCGTAAGCTCCATCCTGCAATCCCCCGGTGCAATCCTGTCCCATGGCGGAACATCTCTACCCTGCATTCGCATTGCCACTCGCGGCGCTCAAACCTTGAGAAGTTTAAATCTGAGTTGCTCCAGAACTCGGAAGACGACCCGCGACCGGCTCCCGGTCAATTCATCAGTGCCTGTCCGAAGTCGATTTCCGCGGCGGTAATCGACGGCTCGTCGCCGGAGAGGATCGACGCCCGTTCCAGCACATGTTCGAGCTCCCGCACATTGCCCGGCCAGCTATGCCCGGCTAACCGGTGCATGGCGCTCTGGTCGATGCGCTTGACAGGGGACTTGCGCCCCAACCGCTCCATGAAATGCGCAACCAGCAGGGGCAGATCCTCCATGTGCTCCAGCAGTGCCGGGGTCCGCACCAGGAAAACCGCCAGCCGGTAGTAGAGGTCGGCGCGAAAGATGCCCTTCTGCGCATCCTCGGCCAACGGCTGATGGGTGGCCGCGACAATCCGGACATCGACTTTGACCGTTTCGTTGTCGCCGATCCGCTGCAGCTCGCCGCTCTCGAAAAAGCGCAGCAGCTTCGATTGCAGCGCCAGCGGCATCTCGCCAATCTCGTCCAGGAACAGCGTTCCCCCGTCCGCCGACTCGATGCGCCCGGTGCGGCCCTGCACCGCTCCGGTAAAGGCTCCGCGCGTGTGGCCGAACAACTCGGCTTCAAGCAGTGCTTCCGGTATTGCCGCGCAATTGATGGCCACAAAAGGCTTACGGCTGCGACTGGAGAGCCGGTGCAGCGCCTCGGCGACCAACTCCTTGCCCGATCCGGTGGGGCCCTCGATCAGCACCGGCGTCGTGCGTCCGGCCACCAAGCGGATACGGCGGCTCACTTCCAGCATCGCTGGGCTGTTTCCTATCAGTTCTGGAATCCGATCCGTATTTCGATCTGGACCCCGTTCACTGAGCCGCGCATCGGCGCGGGAGATCTGCGGCGCGTCGGCAATCGACCGCTCCGAACCCATCCGCCGGTCCGCGGCAATGCGATCCCGCGATTGGGCGGCAGGCGGCAACGGGGGAAGCCCGGCCGCATCCTTGTTCTCATCCATCTGCGGAGCCGTTCGCCACGCAACCGTATCGCTCTCCTGGCTGCGGCGCATCGCGTAAAGCAATTCCTGATGGTAGGGGCTGCGCAGACTCCCCGTGACCGGGGTGCCGTCGATCATCATCAGGTCCACCAGCGGCCGTTCGCGATGGAAGTCGGCAAGAAACTCGTGCACGTCGAGGTCCGGAAGCCAGGAGTCGATCACCAGCGCCTCCAGTTCCGACTCTGCCTGAGAGACCATCCAGGCCTCAGCGCCGACCTGCGCCTCCACCACCTGCCAACGCAGGCCCGTCAGCGACTGGCGCAGGCGTTCACGCAGGCTGAGGTCCGAGCTGGCCAGCAGAACTACTCGGCTGCGGGCGCGTGGCGATGCCAGAGGAAGCGCTGGCGCTGCGCTTGAAGATGCGATAGGCAACATAGCAAGGTCTCCTTCGTTCATGGTGACAACGAAATTTTCCGAATTCGGTCTCGGCCGTCTCTTGGCTCGATTTGAGATCTCTAACGCGTTTCAGCGGCGGAACGCGGCGCCATTCCAGCATCGGCCGCGACCGTTCCCGGCTGCACCAGCTGCGCGGGAAGCACCATCGCGATGCCGGCGCGCATCTCAGCCTCCGACGGCACCTGGTACCCCTGGCCGCGCACCGTGCGCAGCAGAAACCCTGGGGGAGGATCCTTCAGCTTGCGGCGCAGATAGTTCACGTAGACGTCGACGATGTTCGTGGTCTGCGCCGGCTCCATATTCCAAACAGCGTCCAGCAACTCCACTCGCGAGATGCACTGGCCGCGATGCAGCAGCAGGTGCTCGAGCAGGGCAAACTCCTTGTTGGTAAGGGCAATCGCCTCGCCGGCCCGGCGTACCGTATGATCCAGCCGGTCGACTTCGAGATCTCCAATGCGCAGCATCAGCCGCGCCTCGCGCTTGCGCCGCAGCAGAGCCCGGCAGCGGGCGCGCAACTCATGCAGGCTGAACGGCTTGACCATCAGGTCGTCGGCGCCGAGATCCAGGCAGCGGATGCGGGTTTCAATCTCCTGGCGGCCGGTCAGGATCAGAATGGGCAATTGCGGATCCAGCGCCCGCATTGCGCTCAACACCTGTTCCCCGTCCATTACCGGCAGGCTCAGGTCGAGCACCGTCAGATCCGGCATTTCAGCGCGAAAAGCCTCAAGCGCCCTGGCGCCGTCCATAGCGCTGCTTACCCGGTGGCCGTCCTGCTCCAGGCCGCGGGTCAAAAACATCACCAGCGCCTGATCGTCTTCCGCTATCAACAGTCTCAAAGGTCGCTCCCGGCGGACCGATTTCCCGCTCCCCGGAAACCGATTGCCGGCCAGGGGGCGAATGCCGCACCTCCACCATCCCCTGAAAGGACTGGGAGTCTCAATGAAAATCCATGAGAAGATTTTGTGCTTTTCCGGGATTGGGAGAAACTGAACCGGATTCCCAAAACGCGGTTTGCGAGGGTTCCTGAGCGGATGCCAATGGAAATCGCCCCATACTTGGGAAACATCCCTCACAGCTCTTCGGGGAAGAGAGAGCGAAAATAATGCTGGCTTTTTCGCTTTCCATTCGCTAGAATGCGCGCATGGCAGTTACGCGCAGGCAAAAAGAGGTTCTCGATTTCCTGGAGTCGTTCGTTACCCGCAACGGCTACTCACCGTCCTTTGAAGAGATCGCCCGCGGACTGGATCTGAAGTCCCTGGCCACGGTCCACAAACACATCACCAACCTCGAAAAGAAGGGGCTGCTGGACCGCGTCCACAACCGCAGCCGCTCCATCGACGTGGTTCCGGCCGGCGCGCGTACGCGCACCAGCGAACGGCTCCCCCTCATGGGACGGATCGCGGCCGGTCTGCCGCTCGAAGCCAGCGAAAATGCCGAAAGCATTTCGCTGCACGATGTGGTGGGAAATAAGGATGTTTTTGCGCTCGAAGTCCGGGGCGACTCCATGCGCGATGAACACATCGTCAGCGGGGATTACGTTTTGGTCGAGCGCACCCGCACCGCGCGCCAGGGAGAAATCGTCGTCGCGCTGGTGCGCGGATCGGAGACCACCTTGAAGCGATGGTATCTGGAAGGCAGCCAGGTACGCCTGCAGCCGGCCAACCTGGAGATGGAGCCAATCATGGTTCCAGCCGCGCAGGTCGCGATTCAGGGCCGCGTGCTTGGAGTTCTGCGCCGCTACCGCTGAGCAGCGCGGATTACCGGCCTCAGTCCTCGATTGCGTAGCTCGTGGGCAGATTTTTGGGCCGGAAATCCGGGCGTCCATTGAGGCGCTGAATCACCGAGCGGTGCAGCGTCGATCCCTCCGGGACTACCCGCAGCGCGCCCAGCGGAATACGCCACTTTTTCTTCTTCGTCGCTGCGTCGTAGTAGGAGTGCGGCAAAAACTCAAGAAGCCACCATGCGCCTTTCAACGACTCGTGCTTGTCTGCCAGCGGATTGGGCGGCGTGAACTTAGCTTGAGGCGGAGCCTCTTGACCAAGAACGATCGCTTCCCTCGCGGGTACGACGATCAGGCCGGCAGCTATGGCCTCGCGCAACATCCACTCCAGTGTGTCTTTGGCAAGCCCGCTCTCGGCTTCCGGGTAGCCGCCCCCTATGTCGGAGTGAACGCCCGCAAACCACACCTGCTTGACGTCCTGGCCCGGAAAGGGCGCGCCCCACAGGTTGTTCACGAAATAGCAGCGCCGCTCCTCTATCGAAATCGCGTGACGCCCGATTTCGAGGTCAGGATTGCGGGCCGTATAAGGCAGCTTCAACGGATCTGTAATCCATCCGACCGAACTCACCGTGTCCCATACGCCGACAAAATGGAGCGGGCAGGGCCGGCTGAAGGTCGCTTTGAACCCCTCCGCAACATGGAATGTGTCCTTCATCCCATCGGCGGCCTTCGATCGCATGGCAAACAACTGCAATATGTAGGGGATCTGTGCATCGTTGCCCGGGCAAAGCAGCCCGAACATGTGCAGCATCGCGGCCAGCGCGCGGGCCGTGTACGCGCCCCGGCTGAAGCCGAAGATATACACCTGATCGCCCTCCGCATAGCGCTCCATCAGGTAGTGGTAGGCGTCCCCGACGTTGTCGAGCAAACCGGCTCCAAACGCCATGCCCATGACGATCGACCATGTCTTTTCGAGGCGACCCCGCGCGGCTGGAGCGCCCATGGTGCCCACGCCAGGATGATAGTAGCCAACTTGCTGAACTCCGTCGATCAGCAGAGTGCTGTACAGCTTGACGACATTCGAGTTTCTGTCGCCAAACTCGTTCCCGGTTCCATCGCAACAGATCACAATGTTTTTGCCCATCGTTGCTCCTTGCGCGAAAGCATTTTAGGGAATGGTGCAGACCGGAGCCGCAACTATCGAGTCGATTTTTCTCAAGAAAATCGACACTCGCTAACTTCGGGAAATTCACCGTATTCCCTAAAATCCCTTAACGCTCTGATTCTCAAAGAAATAGAGCCATTTCCAACAGCCGTAGTTCCGCACCGGAGTGATTCCGCCAATCATAAGCATCGTGGGAGAATTTGGGAAGATTTAAAATCAAAAGATGGAATTTCGCCGCGCAAGCACAAAAAGGCGACCAGCCCGAACGGACCGTCGCCTTTTTGGCTGCTTCTTGTAGCTATCGGTTAGTTGACGCTGGCCGGGGTCAACGCCAGCACGCGATTGAGTTTCTCTTCAATCACTTCGCGCGGCGCGTAGCCTACGATCTGGTCGGCAACCTTGCCGCCCTTGAAAATGAGCAGCGCGGGAATGCCGCGGATTCCATAACGGGACGGCGTTGCGCCGTTCTTGTCCACGTCCACTTTTGCGACTTTCAGTTTGCCGGCATACGCAGTTGCCAGATCGTCGACGATGGGCGCGATCGCCTTACAGGGGCCGCACCAGACCGCCCAGAAATCGACCAGAACGGGTTGCTCGGATTGGAGCACTTCCTGATCGAAGGTTGCATCACTTACTTCAAACACTGCGTTTCCAGCCATGGTTCTCCTCGCGGTCCGACAGAATTTCTTGTTACCACTGTCAGTTTAACCGCACTCGCCGTTCTATGAGATGCAATCGGAAGCCAGAAGTCGCAAGAGGGGCATTTCGGGAGCTGCCGGACTGGCCGGAACCGGATCGGGATCGGACGTGAAGTGAGCCAAAAAACACTAAAAGCGCCCGGATCCCATTCAGGAATCGCGGGCGCTAGAGCAGCCCTCCCCCAGAACTGCCCACACCGTGAATCTAGGTTTTATCGGGGATTATTGCAAGCAATCTTAGGTAATCCAGAAAGTAATCACCAACGGGCCATGCAAGGGTTCCGTCCGGAGCATGAAACTGCACCGTTTCCGGTCCGTCCGAAGGCCAAATCCCCACCCAACCAATCTCGGCATCCGATTGACGCGATTAAAGCATTTTAGGGAATGATGTAGACCGAAACCGCAGCTGCCGAGTCGATTTTTCTCAAGAAAATCGACACTCGCTATCGTTGGAAAGTTCACAGTATTCCCTAAAATGCCTTAGGGAACCTCTGATTAAGTCGACGCTTTGAAAGGGCGTGGCTTCAGCCACGCCGTAAAGCCAAACAAATCAACGCGGCTTTAGCGGCTGAGGGAAGGTTCGCGACTTGTTCAGAGCTTCCTTAGAGTTCACCCATTGCCCGCGAGGCTCCGGAAGACTCAAACTCCACGGCCAAAATGCGCACCTCGGCCGCCCCGGTGACTGCCGTCCGAATCGCCTCTCTTGCGGCCTCAAAAGCCTCGGTTCCTTCCAGGATCAGCAGCACGGAAGGCCCGGCCCCGCTGAGCGCCACACCCAGAATTCCGCCACGCCCAGCCAGGGGCAACAGCAGCGGCAGAAGAGGGCACATTTCCGCGCGATAGGGCTGGTGCAGCCTGTCCTGCATCGCCGGCCGAAGCAGTTCGCCGCGACCCTGCGCAAACGCCAGCCCCAGCAGCGCCGCAGCCTGAATATTCGCCACGGCATCCACGCGCGAATAGCTCTCCGGCAGCGCCGCGCGCGCCTTGCTTGTCGCCAGTGCCTCGCCCGGCAGCACGACCATCGCACGCCATTGCGCAGGTGGCTCGACGCGCGCCACATGAACCCGGTCGCCTTCCATCGCCGCCACAACCAAACCGCCCAGCCAGCAAGCCGCCGCATTATCCGGATGCCCCTCCAGCGCGCATGCCTCGGCCAGAATCCGTTCGCTCTCCCAGCCAAGTTGGCCAAAATGCGCCGCCAACGCAATCGCCGCCAGCCGCCCCGCAGCCGAAGAGCCGCAGCCCATCCCCAGCGGAATTTGGTTTTCCATGCGAATCGCAAGAGGCGCCGCCGGCTTCCCTTCCCGCGCCAGCAGGCTCTTGTACGTTTCGAGGATTAGATTGTCTTCGATTCGCGAGCAAAGCTCGGCGTCCTCGCCCGCGGCCGCAATCGAGAAGGCCTCAGCCTCCTCCGCCTCGACGGTCAGGTGAAGCGCCAGCGCCACGGCGGCGCAGTCGAACGCCGCTCCCAGATTCGCGGAAGTCGCAGGCAGTCGCAGTCGAATCGGACCCAAGGCTATACCCACCTGCTTTGGATTTCCTTAAGCGTCGCCAAAACCGCCTGCGGCGTCGCCTCCACCTCGACGGCATTCCGCCGCAGCGCGGCAATCTCGGGCGCCAGCGGCGCAGCTTCCTCGGCCTCCAGCAGCGTTCCTCTATGAAAATCGATCGTGTAGTCGGAGTCTTTGAGCGTATGACCGGTCAAGAGCAGCACCACGGTATCCGAAGGCGCAACGCGTCCATCCGCCACCAGCTTCTTCAGTCCTGCCAGCGTCACCGCCGAGGCCGGCTCGCTGCCAATCCCCTCGCGCCCCAGCTCCGCCTTGGCCACGGCAATTTCCGCTTCCGTTACATCCAGGCACCATCCGCCGGTCTCGTGAATCACCCGCGCCGCCTTCCGCCAGGATGCCGGATTCCCAATCCGGATCGCCGTAGCCCGCGTATTGGCCGCCACCGGCTCGATCGTCTTCCCATCATCTTTCAAGAAGCTCCGCACCAGCGGATTGGCGCCCTCCGCCTGAATCACCGAAATCTTGGGCAGCCGCGAAATCAACCCTAGCGCCTTCATCTCGCGCAATCCCTTGCCCAGCGCCGCGGAGTTTGCCAGATTCCCGCCCGGCACCAGAATATGCTCTGGCACGCTCCAGTCGAAGTACTCGGCAATCTCCAGCGCGGGCGTCTTCTGCCCCTCAAGCCGGTACGGATTCACCGAATTCAGCAGATAAATCGGCGCTTCCTGCACAATCGTGGACAGCACCTTCACGCAGCCATCGAAATCCGTCTGCAACTGGCAAGTCACCGCGCCATAATCCATCGACTGCGCCAGCTTGCCCCACGCAATCTTCCCCTGCGGAATCAGCACCAGCGACCGCAGCCCGGCCCGCGCCGCATACGCCGCCATCGCCGCCGAAGTGTTCCCCGTCGAAGCGCACGCCACCCACTCATAGCCGCGCTCCTTGGCCACGCTCAGCGCCGAAGTCATTCCCGTATCCTTGAACGACCCCGTAGGATTCATCCCCTGATGCTTGGCATACAACTGGTCCAGTCCCAGCGCCTTGGCCGTCCGCCGCAGGTGATACAGCGGCGTATTCCCCTCGCGCAGCGTCACCGCATTGCCAAAGCTGTCCAGAATCGGCAGCATCTCGCGAAAACGCCACACGCCGGAGTGATCCAGCAACTCGCCCGAAGCCCGCCGCTCACGCCAAAGCCACTTCAGCGCGCCGGCATTCGGCCGATCCGTATTGGGACGAGCTTTGCCCGCCGCGCCGCCGGCCAGATCCCGCCCCAAATCCCAACCGGGATATTCGACCTCAAACAGGTCTCCGCAATCTTTGCAGCGAAAGATCGATCCGGCCTGATCGCCACGAATGCGCACACCGCAACCGAAGCAGCGCAACTGATGCAGATTGTCGTTCATCTCAAGTGTTAGCCTACCAGCAAGCACCCGCGCCCGGGGAAACACCCGCGCCTGGGGAAACAGCAGCAAATCCGAGCGCCGAAGGCGCGCCGTTATCCCAGCCCAGGGCATCGCCCTGGGTAAAGGGCGCGGAGAAGAATCCAAAGGGCTGAAAGCCCGCGTTATCTCCAACCCAACCCGTCAATTTTGCTTTCGCCCATCGCCACGAGGAGACCCGCAATGCGCCCAATTTCGAACCGCCTAAATTCACAATTCCGATTCGCCAAAATCCGTCACGCGGCCATCCTCCTCGCCGCGCTGCTATTCGCGACGCTCCCGCTCCTCGCCCAATCCCCCGCCCCGCTGCGCATCGCCGCCGCCGCCGACCTCGAACCGGTCCTCCCGCCCATCCTCGCGCAATTCGAAAAATCCACCGGCATCCACGCCGAGGTCGCCTACCAGGCCTCCGCCGCGCTCACCACCCAGATCCAGAACGGCGCGCCCTTCGACCTCTTTCTCTCCGCCGACCTCGGCTACCCCAAGCGCCTCATCGATCTCGGCGTCGCCGACACCGCCGGCGTCCTCGCCGCCAACGGCCAGAGCGACTCCTCCTCGCCCGTCACCTACGCCCGCGGCACGCTCGTCCTCTGGACCCGCAAAGACAGCCACTGGCCCACCCCATCCCTCGCCACCCTCACCGACCCCGCCCTCCAGCGCCTCGCCATCGCCAACCCCGACCGCGCCCCCTACGGCAAAGCCGCCATCGCCGCCCTCACCAGCCTCAAACTCCTCGACCAGCTCAAACCCAAATTCGTCACCGCCCAAAACATCGCCCAAACCGCTCAATTCGCAGAAACCGGCAACGCCGACGCCGGCCTCATCTCCCTAACCTCCGCCAAGACCGAGCACCTATCCGCCATCGGCAACTACTACGTCCTGGACAGCAAACTCTACCCCGCCATCGAACAAGGTGCAGTTATCGTCACCAAATCCACCCAGCGCGACAAAGCCCATAAGTTCCTCGACTTCCTCCTCAGCGCCCCCTTCCAGCAACAACTAGCCAAAGCCGGCCTCACCCCCGTTCGCTAAAGCCCGAACTCTGCCGCCGGTCGCGCCCATGCCGTTGCCGTTGCCTTTGCTGTTGCTTTTCTTGCTGTCATTCCTGAAGGGAATCTGCTGTTGCCGTTGCCGTTCTTGCTATCATTCCTGAAGGGAATCTGCTGTTCTCTTGCCGCCACAGCAGCGATTCAACACCCGCGCAGAGCCGCAGCCCCACGGCAGGCCGGGGATTCATCCCCGGCGCAAAAGCAACGAATGCATCGCGGGCTTCAGCCCCTGAGGTACGCTCCCGTCCCATCCCATCGAAATGCAAGACAATTCAGGGCCAAAGGCCCGCGTTATACCAGCCAGGGGCAACGCCCCTGGTGCCGCATCCAAACAATGCCAAAGGGCTGAAGGCCCGAAATACTTCCGGTCAGCGCTCCGCTCGAAGCGTTAGCTTCTCGATTCCACTGCCTCCGAAACGCCAAACACCAAAGCGCCCCGGTAACGCGCGACGATAAACTAAACTCCAATGCGCCTCAGTTGGAACGAAATTCGCGCCCGCGCCCATCGCTTCGCCGAGAGCTGGCGAGACGCGCACTACGAAAAGGGCGAAACCCAATCCTTCTATGACGAATTCTTCCAGGTATTCGGCGTCACCCGCAGGCAATTCGCCAGCTACGAAGCCCCCGTCCGCATGCTGGGCAACCGCCGTGGATTTATCGACCTCTTCTGGAAAGGCGTGCTTCTCGTAGAGCAGAAGAGCGCCGGTCGCGACCTCAACCTCGCCCGTCAGCAGGCTCTCGAATACTTCCCGGGCCTCAAGGAGCATGAACTGCCCCGCTACCTGCTCGTAAGCGACTTCCAGAACTTCGAACTCTACGACCTGGACGAAAACGACCCGCCCGTCAAATTTCGGCTAGCCGAGTTTCCCAAGCGGATTGAAGCCTTCACCTTCATCCTCGGCGTGCAAAAGCGGAGCTTTCGCGACCAGGACCAAGCCAACATTCGCGCCTCCGAACTGATGGGCAGGCTGCACAACGCCCTCCGAGACTCCGGCTACACCGGCCACGACCTCGAACGATTCCTCGTCCGCCTGCTCTTCTGCCTCTTCGCCGACGACACCGGAATCTTTGAGCCCCGCGACATCTTCCACGACCTGCTCAAAGAGCGCACCCGCACCGACGGCACCGACGTAGGCCCCCGCCTGATCCAGCTCTTCGAAGTCCTGAACACGCCAGCGCCGAACCGCCAGCAAACCCTGGACATCGACCTCGCCCAGTTCCCCTACATCAACGGCGACCTATTCTCCGAGCGCCTTCGCATCCCGGCCTTCAACCCGCTCATGCGCGAATTGCTCCTCGAAGTCTGCGACTTCTCCTGGGACGCCATCTCCCCCGCCATCTTCGGATCACTATTCCAATCGGTCATGAAGCCAACCGAGCGGCGCGACGCCGGAGCGCACTACACCACCGAGAAAAACATCCTCAAAGTCATCCAGCCGCTCTTCCTCGACGAACTCACGGCGGAATTCACTCGCCTCCGCGAACGCCGAGACAGCGGCCGACGCGCCGCACTTGAAAACTTCCAAGAAAAACTCTCCCGCCTCAAATTCCTCGACCCCGCCTGCGGATGCGGCAACTTCCTCATCATCGCCTACCGCGAACTGCGCCAACTGGAGCTGGAACTGCTCCGCGAACTTTTCAAAGGCACCCGCCAGCAGGATCAGCTCACTCTCGACATCGCCACCCTCTCCAAAATCAACGTCGATCAGTTCTTCGGCATTGAAATCGACGAGTTCCCATCCCGCATCGCCGAAACCGCCATGTGGATGATGGACCACATCATGAACAACCGGCTTTCGCTCGAATTCGGCGACAGCTACGCCCGCATCCCGCTCCAAACCTAGCCCCACATCCACAACCGGGACGCGCTTACAATCCCCTGGGAAACCGTCCTGGCCGCCGCCGAATGCTCCTACGTCCTCGGCAATCCGCCCTTCCACGGAGCCAAATACCAAAGCGAGCTGCAACGCTCGCAAGTCCGGCGCATCGCCAACCTCGGCGGCAGCGGCGGCACACTGGACTTCGTTACCGCGTGGTTCATCTGCGCCGGCGAATACATCCGCGCCGGCTCGGCAAAGATCGGCTTCGTCGCCACCAACTCCATCACCCAGGGCGAACAGGTAGCCCAGCTCTGGCCCATCTTATTCGAGCGCTGCGGCCTGGAGATTTCCTTCGCTCACCGCACCTTCGCCTGGGGCAGCGATGCGCGCGGGATGGCGCATGTCCACGTCGTCATTCTCGGCCTCACCAGCCGCGCTCAGGAGCCCGCGCTGAAGCGCCTCTTCAGCTACGACTCCCTCACCGGCGACCCCGTCGAAAGCCAGCACCCGACACTGACCGCGTACCTCTTCGACGGAAGCAACCTGACCGACAGGCATCTTGTCATCCGAGAGCGCAACCGGCCGCTGTGCGAAATCCCTCAGCTCGTGATCGGCTCGAAACCCATCGACGACGGCAACTACATCTTGAATGCGGACGAGCGAGTTGCCCTTCTCCGAACGGAGCCGGACGCCCGCCGTTTCCTGAGACCATTCATTGGAGCAACCGAATTCCTTTATGGCGATAAGCGCTGGATACTGGCGCTGGAACAAGCAAAGCCCGACGAAATAAGAAGCATGCCAGAGGTTAAGCGACGGATTGCCGCAGTAAGAGCTTTCAGGGCAGCGAGCAGGAGCGAAGGAACGAGGTCGCTGGCCCAGACGCCTGCGAAATTCCACGTAACGGTCATCCCGGAAACAACGTTCCTGGTCGTACCCAAGGTCAGCTCGGAAAGGCGCGACTACATCCCGATCGCATGGCTCAAGCCTCCATCCGTTCCTAGCGACCTCGTTTTCGTTTTGCTCGGCGCGACCCTCTGGCACTTCGCCATCCTCACCTCGCGCATGCACATGTCCTGGCTGCGCCATATCGGCGGTCGACTTGAAAGCCGGTATCGCTATTCCGTCGGCGTCGTCTACAACAATTTCCCATGGCCCGAAGCCAGCGAAACCCAGCGCGCCCGCGTCGAGTCACTCGCCGATCATATCCTTACCGTCCGCGCCGCCTACCCCGGCTCATCGCTGGCGGACCTCTACGACATCGACGCCATGCCCGTAGACCTGCTCCGCGCCCATCAAGCCCTCGACCTGGCGGTAGACCGCCTCTATCGCGGCGCAGCCTTTCAAAGCGACCGCGAACGCGTCGAGCACCTCTTCAACCTGTACGAAGGGCTGATCATGCCCAAACTCGCCCCCGTAATTCCCGAATCGTCAACTCCTCGCCCAAGACGCCGCCGCAGCGTTGGCCGACAGTAGCGCGGCGGATGGTCGATCTTCGGCTCCGACCATTTTCCCAAATCAGCAATGGGGCACCCTACCGTAGAAATCTTTACTTCTGCTAAAATGTAAAGACAGGAGCAAGTCGTCTCATGGAAGCTACGCTCAGCAGCAAAGGCCAGGCAACGATCCCCAAAGCGGTTCGGGAACGCCTGCAAATCAAGCCGGGAGACCGGTTCAAGTTCTTCTTCCACCCGGACGGCGTGATGCTACTGCCCAAGGTGCCAACTTCCCGGCTCAAGGGCATGATTCCGAAACCGGCCCAACCTGTAACTCTCAAAGAAATGCATCGGGCGATTCAAGAAGGCGCAACCGAAAGATTTCGGCCAGGCAAATGATCGGTCTCGATACGAACCTCCTGCTGCGCTACCTCGCGCAAGACGATCCAACGCAATCCCCCCGCGCAACGGAGATTATCGAACACCGCTTGACCGAACAGGAACCGGGCTTCGTCAGCCTCGTGAGCATCCTGGAAGTTGTGTGGGTTCTCAAAAGCCTTTTCAAGCGTTCCCGGCAGCAAATCGCGAACGATATCGAGATGCTCTTAGCGGCGGATACGCTCGAGGTTCAGAATGAACAAGAGGTCTATTCCGCCGTTGTCGCGCTCCGCCATGGAACCGGAACATTCGAGGACGCCTTGATTGGCTCCCTCGGCATCTGGCGAGGCTGCTCGGCCACCCTGACGTTCGATGAAGATGCCGCAAAACGGCTACACGGGTTCCAATTGGCCTGATTGTTGAGACGGGCGGGTGGCGCACCCTTTTTTCCACTGCAAGTTACCACGAACCAGGGTGCCCCATCCTTGCCGCCGTTTTTGCGGCAAGGGTGGGATACCGCAGAAGCTCGCATGTCGTTGCCGTTGCCTTTGTCTTCCCCGCCGCCAAAGCCGTAGCCACTCCTCCTCCGAAACAGCCGCACCGCGCCCCAAAAACATTCCACCAAAAATTCAATCCAGCCACCCGCTGTAATCAATTCGTCCGGGAGTATAACCAATCCGCCGCCCACTATAACGGATCGCCCAATCAATATTAAAAATCGTCCACATAACGTTACGCGTACAAAACCGATCCCACGAAGACCTGCCGCCTTCGCCCATCCAAAACCAGCGGCAACCCTGGTTGCATGAAATTAATCGTCAAAAGCGTACAATAGAAGTAATCATCCACCAAAGCCTTCCAGCCAACGCTGCGCAGCATAATCCATTCGCAACAAAATGTGTCACTAAAGTGCACAAATACACAACAAAACGCGCCATAAGTGCACTCAAATTCAGCGCAACCAACGCAGAATCAACAGGATACATCCGAAAGTCGCACCCCCACCCCGGTTTTGAGCGCAATTCGAGCGTTTCGTGAGCCAAACGGGCCGTCAAAAGCCGCTCAAGTACACTCAAATCTGCATGGACTGGCAGGCATTTGCGCTCACCCTCAAGCTCGCGTCCCTCACCACGGCGATTCTGCTGTGTCTGGCCGTGCCGCTGGCTGCCTGGCTGGTGCTGGGGCGCTCGCGCTGGCGGGCTGTGGCTGAGGCGGTTACTGGACTGCCGCTGGTGCTGCCTCCCACGGTGCTGGGCTTTTACCTGCTGGTGCTGCTGGGTCCGCTTACCGGCTTTGGACGCGCACTGACTTCCCTGCTCGGCCATCCGCTGGCTTTCTCGTTTGGCGGACTGGTGGTTGGCTCGGTGATTTACAGCTTTCCCTTCGCCGTGCAGCCCATCGTCGCCGGTTTTACCTCGGTGGATGGCTCGCTGATCGACGCGGCGCGCCTGCTGGGCGCAGGCAAACTCCGGCTGCTGCGCACGATCCTCATCCCGCTTGCCGGGCGCTCGCTGCTGACGGCGGCCATCCTCAGCTTTCTGCACACCATGGGCGAGTTCGGCGTCGTCCTCATGCTCGGCGGAGACATTCCCGGCGCCACGCGCACCCTCTCGCTGGTCCTCTTCAACCAGGTCGAAGGCTTCGACTACGCCAACGCCAACCGCACCGCGCTGATGCTCTTGATCTTCTGCGTAGCGCTCTTGACCGTCGTCTACGCCCGGCCAAAGTCGCTCGCCGCCGGAGCACGCCATGGTTGAGGTCGACCTCAAAGCCCGGCGCGGCGGCTTCCAGTTTGAAGTGGCCTGCAAGTTCGCCGCTCCCTGGACGGTGGTCTTCGGCCCCTCCGGCGCAGGCAAAAGCACGCTGCTGCGCTTGATCGCCGGCCTGGAACTACCGGAGGCCGGCCGCATCTGCATCCACGGCCAATACATGACGGACACAGAAATCCGCCTGCGCATCCCACCCGGCCGCAGAATGACCGGCCTGGTCGCCCAGCAACCCGCGCTTTTTCCGCACTTGTCCGTAATCGAAAATGTCGCCTACGGATTGGCTGGCCGCGTGGATCTTGGCCGCCAGACCAAACAGCAGCGCATCGACGCCGTGCTCGAACTCGTAGGCGCATCGCATCTCGCCGATCGCTCGCCCAAGAGACTTTCCGGCGGCGAGGCGCAACGGGTGGCTCTGGCCCGCGCGCTGGCTCCCAGGCCGCGGCTGCTGATGCTAGATGAGCCGCTCTCCGCGCTCGACGCCGGCTCGCGCGACCAGATCCTCACCAGTCTGCAAGGCTGGCTGGCCGGGGAAAACATCCAGACAATTCTGGTCACGCATGACGCTGCCGACGCGCTGGCCACGGAAGCGGAAGTGGCGCTGATCGCGGAAGGCAAACTCACCGCCCTCGGCCCTGCCAGCGAAGTGCTCGCCATCGAGCGCGAACGGCTGCTGGCCCGGCTGAATTGCGGCCAAACCCGTCCGGCGAGACCCGTGCGCAAATCAAAAGCCAAGTAGCACCGGCTCCATTTCGAGAGTGACCCCAAAACTCAGTAGCCGATTGGCGATCAGATCGCGGAGGGCGAGAATGTCAGCAGCCTGCGCCCCGCCAAGATTGACCAGCGCCAGCGTGTGGCGAGACGAGATTCCGGCGCGCCCGAGCCTAAAGCCTTTGGGAAAGCCTGCCTGCTCGATAAGCCATGCTGCAGGCAGCTTGACCTTGCCTTCACCAGCCGGATAGGTCGGCGGTAATGTGCCAAATTTCGCTGTAAGTTTTGGCAGCATCTCGTTAAAAACAATGGGGTTCTTGAAGAAGCTCCCGGCGCTGCGGCAGTCCGGATCGCCGTCCACCAGCAGCATCCCCTTGGCCTGGCGAATTTTGCGGACGGTTGCGGCCACCTCAGCGAGACTGGGTTCAAGACCGGCCGGGAAGGCCTTTTTCAGGTCGGCGTAGCGGAGATTGGCGGGCGCGCCAGGACGGAGGCAGTAGTCCACACGGGTAACCAGATAGCGGCCTCTGGCGGAGGAGTTGAAGAGGCTGGTGCGGTAGCTGAATCCGCATTCCGAGGCGGACATTTCCCGGAAAGCGAGCGATTCCAGGTCCAGAACCCGCACAGCTTCCATGGTTTCCGCCACTTCCTGCCCGTATGCGCCTACGTTCTGGACGGGAGTTCCGCCGACAGTGCCGGGGATTCCGGCAAGGCATTCGATCCCGGCGCAGTTTGCAGCGACTGCGTGGGAGACGAAGTGGTCCCAGTTCTCACCTGCGGCGGCGCGAAAGACGCGTGCGCCTGCGTCCTCGGCAGATTCGATGCCTTTGAGGGCAACGCGCAGGACCACGCCGGCGAAGCCGGCGTCCGCGACGAGCAGGTTGCTGCCGCCTCCAAGAACGAAGAGCGGCCGCGCGCGTTCACGGGCAAAAGTAACGGCGTCAACGATTTCCGCCTCGGTTGCGGCTTCGATAAACCACCGTGCTGGGCCGCCGATTCCGAAAGTCGTGAAGGGCGCGAGCGGCACGTTTTCCTGAATCTTCATTTCCGTCAGGCTACAACATTTGGGCTGCGTCGCCGGTGTCACCCGCGCATGAGGGAGGTTAAAACGGCGGTCCAGCGCTCCAGCTCCGCGATCGGAACGCACTCACGGTCGCTGTGCGCTGAACGCATATCGCCGGGGCCGATGACGATCACTTCGTCGGCAATCCGAGCGAGGCGGCTGGCTTCCGATCCAAAGCTGATTCCGATAGGGTTACCGCCGAGCGCCTCGGCCAGCCGAAGCTGCAAAGGCCCTTGCGCCGCTGGCGAAAATCCGGGTTCGGCCCGCAGACCTTCGACCTTAATCGAGAGCCTGTCGTCGGTCTCGGACGCCGCTAGATCGCGCAGACTCTCCAGCACCGCCGAGGGAACTTCCCCCGGAATTGCCCTCCATTCGACTAAGAACGAGCACCGGCCGGGCACGATATTTTTCGCGGTTCCGCCCTCAATCACGCCGATGTTCAGCGTGGTTCGCGGCGGATCGAATAAAGCATCCGACTTAACATCATCGGCTTGCGAGGAAAACTTCGCCTCAATTCGAGAGATCAGTCGGACGGCTGCCGAGATTGCGGAAACACCCTGCTGCGGAAATGCCGAATGCGCCTCGCGCCCTTCAACCGTAATCCGAGCCAGGCCGTAGCCTTTGCCTGCGATTCCAGCCTGCAACGAGGTCGGTTCGCTGACAATCGCCGAGCCGATGCGCAGCTTGGTCGAGCTGAGCAGGCGCTCCATGCCCCTGCAGCCAACCTCCTCATCTGCGGTAAGAATCAGCGCAATATTGCCGCGAATTGCACCGGAATCGAGCGAGGTAATAGCGGCCAGAAAGCAGGCCAGCGCGCCTTTCACGTCGCATGAGCCGCAGCCGTGGAGCGCGTCGCCACGCTGCTCCAGCGCCAGCGCGCCGGCCCAATTTGCGGCATAAGGCACTGTGTCGGTGTGACATACAAACGCCAGATCGGCGAATTCCGGGCGTTCCGCAGCGCCTCGCCACGCGATCAGATTGGCTTTAGCTACTCCCGCATCGTCTTCGTAGGGATGGAATTCGGCGCGCCAACCGAGCGGGTCCAGAAATCCGGCGACCCAATTGAGAAGCGGCATATTCGAAACCGAAGACGGCGTGGGAATCGCGACCAGTTTGCGCAGAATTTCAGAGGCGGTCATAGCCCAACCTCGATCCCGGCGAGGAACACGCGCGGGCGCGCCGGGGCAGCGACGTAATACGCCAGTTCGCGGTAATCCTCGGCTTCATGGATGACAAAATCGGCCGCTTTACCCGACTCCAGCGAGCCAATTTCCTGGCCCAGCCCGAGGCTCCGGGCGGCGTTGACTGTGGCCGCTACCAGCGCCTCGGCCGGCAACATGCGCATCGCTATGCAGGCCAGCGACAGCGTAAACGGCATGGAGGGCGCGGGAGAGGAGCCGGGATTGAAGTCCGTAGCGAGCACCACCGGCAGTCCCAGCTCAATCATCGCCCGCGCTGGCGGATACTGCTCGCGGCCCAGGCAAAAGACGGACGCTGGCAGCAGGACAGGCATGGTTCCGGAGGCTTTGAGCAACTTCAGCGTCTCTTCCGTCACCGTTTCCAGATGATCGACGGTGGCTGCGCCGAGTTCCGCGCCGAGGGCCGCTCCGGTGCCGGAGCGGAACTGTTCGGCGTGGATACGCAGGCCGAGGCCGTGGCGTTTGGCCGATTCGAGCACTGGACGCGTCTCGGCGACGGTAAAGGCGTGGTCGTCGCAGAAAGCGTCGCAATACTTTGCCAGGCCCAGCGCGGCAACCTCGGGAATCAGTTCTTCGGCGATCCAGCGCAGATATTCGCCGCGCTGGCCGGCCATTTCTTGCGGAACGGTGTGCGCCGCGAGCAGCGTTGGGACGAGCCGCGCGGGTCCCTCGTCGTTGAGCCGCGCGATCACGCGCAACTGTGCCAGCTCGGTCTCGCGATTGAGGCCATAGCCGGATTTTGCTTCCATGGTCGTGGTCCCGCCGCGCAGCATCCACTCGCGGTGCTTGCGGGCCTGGGCGAGCAGCTCGTCCTCGGTAGCGGCACGGGTGAGCGCGACGGTGGATTGAATGCCGCCGCCGGAGGCTGCGATTTCCTGATAGGTCGCTCCGCCGATACGGCGCTCGAACTCAGCTGCGCGATTCCCTGCGAAGACCAGGTGCGTGTGCGCATCGACGAAGCCGGGAGTGACCAGCCTGCCTTCCGCATCGATCACCGTAGCGTCGGGCTCTATTTGGCTGCGCAATTCCGTATACGATCCCGTAGCGCGGATTTGGCCGTCTTCGACGAGCATGGCGGCGTTTGAGATCAGCCCAAGATCGCGCATTTCCGCGCCGACGCGTGGGCGCGCCGGGCCGGCGAGCGTGGCCAGTTGGCCGATGTTTACGATGGCGAGTTTCGGCATCGTCCTAGTCCTTGAGCATCGGCATTTGGATGCCTTTTTTCCGCGCCGTTTTCTGCGCCAGCGCGTAGCCTGCGTCGGCGTGGCGGACGACGCCCAGGCCGGGATCGTTGTTGAGCACGCGGCTCAGGCGCTTGCGGGCATTTTCTGTACCATCGGCAACCGTCACCTGCCCCGCGTGGAGCGAGTAGCCCATACCGACTCCGCCGCCGTGATGGAAGCTGACCCAGCTTGCGCCGCTGGCCGTATTGAGCAGCGCGTTGAGGATAGGCCAGTCGGCAACGGCGTCTGAGCCGTCGAGCATGCGTTCGGTTTCGCGGTAGGGGCTGGCGACCGAGCCGGTATCGAGATGGTCGCGGCCAATGGCGACTGGCGCGGAGAGCTCGCCTTTGCGGACCAGCTCATTGAGCGCGAGGCCCATTTCAGCGCGCTCGCCGTAGTTGAGCCAGCAGATGCGCGCCGGCAGGCCCTGAAACGCGAAACGGCCGCGGGCAAGGCGCATCCATCGGGTGAGAATTTCGTTGTGCGGGAAAAGCTCCAGCGCGAGGCGGTCGGTGCGGTCGATGTCGGCTGGGTCGCCGGAAAGCGCAACCCAGCGGAATGGGCCGTTGCCCTCGCAGAAGAGCGGACGGATGTATTCCGGGACGAAGCCAGGAATGTTGAAAGCGTCAGTGCAACCGGCATCAGCGGCGAAGCGGCGGATATTGTTGCCGTAATCGAAGGCGATGGCGCCGGATTTCTGCAAATCCAGCATGGCGTTGACGTGAACGGCCATGGATTCAGTCGAAAGACGGGTGTATTCGGCGGCGCCGCGGGCGCGGAGTTCGGCGGCCTGAGCGAGGGTGAATCCGGCGGGAATGTAGCCGTTGAGCGGATCGTGGGCACTGGTCTGGTCGGTGACGACGTCGACCGGAACGCCGCGGCGCACCAGCTCCGGCAACACTTCGGCGCAGTTGCCAACCAGACCGACCGAGAGCGCGCGGCCTTCGCGTCGGGCCGCTTCGCAAAGCGCGAGAGCCTCGTCGAGGTTTTCGGCGATCATGTCGCAATAGCGGGTTTCGACGCGGCGCTCGATGCGGGTGCGATCCACGTCGATGGCCAGCACCACGCCGTCATTGAGCGTGACGGCGAGAGGCTGCGCGCCGCCCATGCCGCCAACGCCGCCGGTGACCACAAGGCGGCCCTTGAGCGTGCCACCGAAGTGGATGTCTGCCAGCGAAGCGAAGGTCTGGAAGGTGCCTTGCAGGATGCCCTGGGTGCCGATGTAGATCCAGCTTCCGGCGGTCATCTGGCCGTACATCATTAAGCCCTTCTTATCGAGTTCGTGGAAGTGGTCCCAGTTAGCCCATTTGCCGACCAGATTGGAGTTGGCCAGGATGACGCGCGGGGCCATTTCGTGGGTGGGAAAAACGGCGACTGGCTTGCCTGATTGGACGAGGAGCGTCTCTTCATCGCCCAGATTCTTGAGTTCGCGGACGATGGCGTGGAAGCTTTCCCAGTTGCGCGCGGCCTTGCCGATGCCGCCATAGACGACCAGGTCCTCAGGACGCTCGGCGACTTCGGGGTCGAGGTTGTTCATCAGGCAGCGCAAGGCGCCCTCCTGCTGCCAACCTTTGCAGTTGAGCTTGCTGCCGCGCGGGGCGCGAATGGTCTGGATTGGCGTACTGGTTGCCGTGGTCATTGGCATCTCCTAATTTGAAAACTAACTTGAAAATTCCTCATACTTCCGCTGCACGGCGCGATACTTGGCGCGAATCTCGCCTGCGCCGGAGTGGCGGCCGTTTTCGAGGATTAACTTTCCTTGAACGACTACGTCTCGCACGGCCGATTTAGCGAGTGAAAATACGGCCTGGGACGCGAGCGTGGCTGCGTCCACGCCGAGGATTGAGAGATCGTTGAGGTCCACGGTGAAAAAATCTGCCGGCTCGCCGATTCCGAGATTTCCGCCAAGAAGGCCGAGAGCGGCGTAGCCGTTGGCGCTGGCGGAGCGCAGAAGCAGGGCTTCGATTGACTCTTTCGTAGCCCAGTTTTCGCGCGCGGAGGCATCGAGGATGCCGCGCTGCTGGTCGCGCAGGCGCAGATGATATTCGTGCTGGCGAGCGTCTTCGAGGATGTCGATCTGGGCCTGGCTGTCTGTGCCGAAAGCGACCGGAATGCCGAGGCGGGCGGCGATGTCGGCCGGGAAAATACCGTCGCCGAGATTGCGCTCGGTGGTTGGACACGAGCAGATCGTCGAGCCGGCTTGGGCCACGGCGGCGAATTCATCTTCCGTGAGATGGATGGCGTGAACCAGCGTGGTTTTCGGCGACAGAATGCCATTTTGGGACAGCAGAGTGACTGGTGTTGCGCCGTATTCGGCTTCGCAGGCGGCGTTTTCGCCGACTTGCTCCGAGATATGCAGGTGCAGCGGCATGATCCAGAGCGCGTGGGCGGCTTCAGCAATCTCTTTCATCTGATCGAGCGGAACGGCGCGGATGCTGTGCGGCGCGGCGCCGACGGTGACGTTCTCCGCGCCGATGTATTTGGCCTGGAGCTCTTCGAGGTTGCGGAGATACTGGGGTAGAGTCTCGTAAAATCGGCGCTGGCCGGGGTGCGGCGGGCGCTCAAATCCGGCGCGGAAATAGGCTGTGCGCAGCAGGCAGATGCGCAGCCCGACCGACTGCGCCGCAGCGATGACCTGGTGGCTGAGCAGGTTGGGATCGTCGTAGGCTCGTCCTTCGGGGTCGCGATGCAAATAGTGAAATTCGCCGACAGCCGTGATTCCGGCCTGAGCCATTTCTAAGAATGTTGCTCGTGCCACGTCGTAAAGCTGTTCAGGAGAGAGGAAGCTGGCGGCGCGGTACATCTGTTCGCGCCAGGTCCAGAAGGTGTCTCCTCCGGCCTTGCGGCCTTCTGCCCGGCCTCGAAAAAGCCGCTGAAAGGTGTGCGAATGAGCGTTTGCCAATCCGGGTAGCAGGGCTTTGCCGGGCATGGGGACGAGCTTTGTGCCGGCGGGCGCGTGGTCGGGTTCCATGAGGCCGGCAACGAGGCCGCTCGCATCCACGAGCAGGCCCAGGCCGGCGTGGACTTGGGACCCGGGAAGAAGCAATTCAGGCAAATAGAGGGTGGGGGAAGGCATCGTCATTCTCTGCCTTCCATGCTAGCCGGTCAGGCCTGGATTCTACACACGGTTTGCCCGCCGCTCGAAGGGAGGAGGCGCGGATTGCGGCACAAAATCGGGATTAGGCCGGGGAATCCACGGCAGAACTTCGACGGAAGGACTCTGTTCCATGCTGGCTTCGATCTGGGCGAGATTATGAGCGAAAATGCTGCCGTCTACTTGCGGCGCAGCGCGCTTCTCTGAGCGCTGGGACTGCCAAATTTCGGTGACGCGAATATCCTTGACCTCGGGTAGTTCGCCGTAGATGCGGCTCATGGAAGGAAAGGCGCAGATGACCGCGGTCATTGCGATGGTCTTCAGATCGGTCCAGAGATTGGCCCGCTGCATGTATTCAAAGGAGATACGCAGTTTGTCGGGAGTGACAACGGTCTTGAAGAATTGCATGGCGTCGGAAGAACTGGCAAGCAGACGTGCCTCCTGGCTGTACTTGAGCGATGCTGGGTCGGTGAGGCCGGGTCGCGCGCGGAGCAGGAAGGCGTATTCGTCGCGGAACTCGCGAGTCAGCTCGGGCACGACCGGGCGCGGCCCGACCACGCTCATCTGACCGCGGAGCACGTTCCATAACTGCGGCAGTTCGTCCAGTTTGGATCGCCGCAGGAATTTGCCGACCGAAGTAATGCGCGGATCGGGGCCGAAGGTAAAGGCCAGTCCGCCTTCGGCGTGGGCCATGGTGCGCAGCTTAAGAATTTCAAAAGGGTGGAAGCCTCGACCTATGCGCATCTGCCGGAACAAGACTGGCCCGGGCGAGGTGAGGCGAATGAGCAGCGCAGCCAGCATGAGAACCGGCAACGCACAGAGCAGCAAGGCAGCCGAACAGGCAATGTCGAACGAACGCTTGACCACGATCCCCCCCCAATTCATCGATCAACCGGGAACAGCCAGGCCCGACTTTATTGTCAGGCGACTGTTGGAGGAACGAAGCGGAAATGGGGCGGAATTCCGGATATGAGTTCCGGAACAAACTCTGGAAGTCGGTGCTTCCCAAACCGGGAAAGACTAAGACACCGAATTCCCGCACTCCAAATCAGCTCATCCTCAACGGAGTCAACGCATCTGAAACGGCCTAACCGTTCAGCTTTTGGGAATGTGGATCAATGGATTAAGGAAACACCCCATGGCTTCTGCGTGTCAAGCGATAAGCCGAGTTAGACGAAAATAATTCGCCAAGCATAGAAAAATCGGCCCCGCCGCGCTTGACGCGCAATGGGGCCGATTTTGTTTCCTCCGGTGACACTGGCTAAATTCGGCGCCACGAACTACATCTTGGCGAAGATGATGACCAGCGTGAAGAGGGTGAGGGATTCGATAAACGCCAGGCCGAGAACCAGGAAGAGCTGAATGCCGGCGCGGGCGCCTGGGTTGCGAGCCAGCGCTTCGACGGCGCTGCCGGTTGCCTTGCCCTGTCCGAGTCCGCAGAGGCCGGCGGCGAGGGCGATGCCGAGACCGGCGCCGATGGGAGTCAGATCGATCACGCCCGGCTGTCCAGCGGCCATGGCCGGGACGGCGAAGCAGAGGACGGAGAGTGCCATTAGAACGTACTGAAGCTTGCGCATGTGTTTCTCCTTAAGGTGTTACGGCTTCACAGGATGTAACTGGCAGTGGGTGGTTGAGGCTCACCAAGCTGGCCCCCTCACGCTGCTCAGTCTTCCGTAGCTCCGAGGCAGAAGCGCTCCCCGGCGGAAAGTTGGAAAAACAGTGTGAGTGTGAAGTGTGGAGAGTGAAAAGCGCATCGGTATTTACACTCACACTTCACACTCACACTAGCTTTTTTAGTGCTCGTGCGCTACGGCCTGGGACAGGTAAATCATGGCCAGCAGCATGAAGACGTATGCCTGGATCAGCGAAACAAACAGATGCAATCCAAGGAAAAGGATGGGAACGCCGATCGGAATCAGCGAAAAGAAGACGAGAGTCACGAGGCCGCCAGCGAACATATTCGCGTAGAGACGGATGGTAAGCGACAAGACGCGGGCGCAGTGGGAGATGACTTCAATGGGAAACAGCAGCCACCAGAGCCACCAGATCGGCCCCGCAAAGTGGTGCAGGTAGCCCAGAAAGCCCTGCTCCTTGAAGCCGTAGAAGTTGTAATAGACAAACGTGGCCAGCGCGATGCCGAGAGGAACGATGGGCTGCTCGGTCGGCGAATTGATGCCAGGAATCAGGCCTATCAGATTCATCGAAAGCACAAAGAGGAAGATGACGGTGACGAACGCCTGAAAGCGCTCATAGCCGTGGCCGATAATTTGGTCTGCCTGGCCGCCGGTAAACTCGTGGATGATCTCGGCGAACTGCTGCACGCGACCGGGTTTTTCGACGCTCAGCGACATCCGCACCAGCAGGAAAAAGAGGATCAACGCCGCGGCAATCAGCAGCTCAAGCGCCAGTGCGTCGGTGATGGGCGCGCCGGGGTGCTTGAGCGTAATGCCCAGCGAAGTCAGCAGCGAGGTTGCCGGACCACCGAAGATCTGGTTCAGCAACCGGGTAATGGCAAGCGAGTCTGGCATTTTTCTGGGGTCTTTTCCTGTTCAAATTGCTGATTCCAGGCTTCTTGAGCTTATCCGCGCAGCAATCGCATTGCTTCCCAGATCAGACCGGCAACTGCCAGACCCAATCCGCAAACCAAGACAATCGGCGAACCCTGGAAACACTTTAGGCTACCATAAATGACCGCTGCGAAGAGAATCAGGCGCAGTAAAAACAGGCTGACGACGAGACCCGCGCCGCGCGGAGCCTTCTGGCCGTCGAGGCTGGCATTGAAGAGCCGGATCAGCCGGCCCCACTCGTAGATTTGAGCTACGGAGATAGCCGCGCCCACGGCAAAAACCGCTCCGTTGCGCCAGCCCATCGCGAACAACAGAATCAGCGCGACTACGACGCCGAGACCGGCGGTAACGCGCGCGGCGCGCCGTAGCAGCGCAGCCAGATCGGCATCGGAGAAATCCACAAGAGGATGCTGAGGCCCGTCGCTCACTCGCCGCCTCGCCCGTCGTCCCGTTTGGATGGGGCATTCCCCGCGGCCAGGGCCATGCGGATGGCGCTGACCATGCCGGCGACGATGCCCAGGATCAGGCCGGCAATCTGCGCCCAGCGGGTATGCATCCGGCTATCGAGGAACCAGCCCGCGCCCCAGCCGATCACCGCCGCGCAGGGCAGCACGAAGGCAATCTGAATGAGCCGCTCAGCCTGCACAAGGCTGTGCAGGCCGGGCGTCGGCTTGCGGGGAGTGCGCC
>Ga0302325_10004175_pt1 | contig 33486 bp, 26 predicted proteins | sample Palsa_T0_2_FD_201948 | JGI IMG/M metagenome (GOLD analysis project Ga0302325, IMG submission 201948) | Peat permafrost microbial communities from Stordalen Mire near Abisko, Sweden - Palsa_T0_2 | ecosystem: Environmental > Terrestrial > Soil > Palsa > Peat permafrost | place: Sweden: Abisko... | reverse complement strand
AAAAACGACGCTAAAGCACTATTACTGATGCTGTAAGGTAAAAACAATTGTCCGCCTGAGCGAAGCGAAGGATCTGCTTTTCTACTCACATTGCAGCAACTTTGCTTTAACGCATTTTTCGAAGATGATATCCACTTACCTCCGGCGCGGTGCTCTCAGGGCCAAAGGCCCGCGTTATACCAGCCTGGGCCAACGGCCCAGGACAGCGGCATAACGCGGAACCGAGGGCTGAAGGCCCGACACATTGGCCATCAAAACATCGCAAGGAAAACTGCCAGAGCTAACTGAATAATCATCTTCGGAAAGTGCCTTAGAACACTGCTGGCGGTTCACCAGGATTAGCGCTCGCCGCCAGCCAGTTGCCATCTACGGATGCAACTCCTGCAGCGAAATCACCGAAGTATGCCGTCGCTGCATAGCCGCAATGCCTTCAGCCGCCGCCTGCGCCGCCGCAATCGTAGTAATCGTCGGAATCCGCGCCAACACCGCCGCTCGCCGGATCGCCTTCTCGTCGAAGAAAGTATCCTGCCCACGCGGCGTGTTGATAATCAACTGGATACGGTCGCCCTTGATCAAATCGACCACGTTAGGCCGCCCTTCCTTCACCTTGAAGACCCGCTCGACAATCAGCCCAGCTTGTTCGAGCACATTCGCAGTCCCCTCGGTAGCCACCAGCCGGAATCCAAGATCGACATATTGCCTTGCCAGCGCCGTAGCAGCCGGCTTGTCATGATCGTTCACGCTGAAGAAGACGGTACCTTCGCCAGGCAGCACCTGACCGGCAGAAAGCTGCGCCTTGGCAAACGCTTCGCCAAAGTTATCCGCCACGCCCATCACTTCGCCAGTCGACTTCATCTCCGGGCTAAGCACCGTGTCCGCGCCAGGAAATTTGTTCCAAGGGAAGACCGGCGACTTGACATAGAAATACGGCCCAGGATTCAAGTCCTCGCCAGATTCAATCTGCTTCGGCAATAGCTCCTTGAGCTTGCGCCCGGTCATCAGCCGCGCGGCAATCTTCGCCAACTGCACGCCGGTAGCCTTTGAAACATACGGCACCGTCCGGCTCGCGCGCGGATTGACCTCGATCACAAAAACCTGGTCGTTGTCGTCGGCGTCGCGCTGGATAGCGAACTGCAAGTTCACCAGCCCGACCACCTTGAGCGCCAACGCCAGCTTCCGCGTATAAGCGCGAATCGTCTCCAGCGTCTCCGGCCGGATCGAAACCGAAGGCAGGACGCACGAAGAGTCGCCGGAGTGAATGCCGGCTTCCTCAATATGCTGCATGATCGCCGCAATCACCACGTCTTCCGAATCCGAAAGCGCATCCACATCCACCTCGACCGCCGACTCCAGGAAGTGATCCACCAGCACCGGCCGGTCGGAGGAGTATTCAACCGCCGTAGCCATGTATTGCGCAACTTCCTTGGCGTCGTAAGCAATCACCATTGCCCGGCCGCCAAGCACATAGCTCGGCCGCACCAGCACGGGATAGCCAATCCGTTCGCCAACCGCGAGCGCCTCTTCAACGCTCGTCGCAGTGCCGCCCGAGGGCTGCGGAATCTGCAAATCTTCCAGCAGCTTGCCAAACCGCTTGCGATCCTCCGCCAGATCGATCGACTCCGGCGAAGTGCCAATAATCGGCACGCCCGCCTTGCGCAGCCTTTGCGCCAGATTCAGCGGAGTCTGCCCGCCAAACTGCACAATCATCCCAATTTCCGCACCCGATTTCGCCTCATGCTCATAAATCGCCAGCACATCTTCCAGCGTCAGCGGCTCAAAATAGAGCCGATCCGAAGTGTCGTAGTCCGTCGAAACCGTCTCCGGATTGCAATTGACCATGATCGTCTCGTAGCCGTCTTCCTTCAGCGCAAACGCAGCATGACAGCAGCAGTAGTCGAACTCAATTCCCTGCCCAATGCGATTCGGCCCGCTGCCCAGGATAATGATCTTGCGCGTCGAAGTCGGCGGAGCCTCATCCTCTTCGTCATAAGCCGAGTAGAAATATGGCGTATGCGATTCAAACTCCGCCGCGCATGTATCCACCAGCTTGAAGATCGGCCGAATGCCGTTCGCATAGCGCAGTTCCCTCACCTGCTGAACGCCTTCATGCCCGGCAAGACCCCATTCGTTGGCGAGGCGTTCATCGCTCAAGCCCAGCCGCTTGAACTTGCGCAACTGCGTCGGCGTCACCGTCTCCGGCGTAAGCGTCCCGGCCAGCTTCTGCCCCTCGCAGATCTCCCGCACCTGATACAGGAACCAAGGGTCCATCCCCGTATAACGCGCCACTTCGCGCACGCTCATCCCGCGCTCAAAGGCAAAGCGAATATAGTTCAGCCGCTCCGGCTGCGGAGTCACCAGCTTTTGCGTAAGCCGACGGGGCTCCAGCTCCTCTGAACCAGTCTTCTTGCCCGTCTCAAGCGAACGCAGCGCCTTCATCAGCGACTCTTTGAAGGTCCGCCCAATCGCCATTACTTCGCCCACCGACTTCATCTGCGGCCCAAGCGTCTCATCCGAACCGGGAAACTTCTCAAACTGCCACTTCGGGATCTTGGTCACAACATAATCGATCGTCGGCTCAAAGCAAGCCGGCGTCATGCGCGTAATGTCGTTCGGAATCTCGTCGAGCGTATAGCCAACCGCCAGCTTCGCCGCAATCTTCGCAATCGGAAATCCCGTAGCCTTTGAAGCCAGCGCCGAAGACCGCGAAACGCGCGGATTCATCTCAATCACCGTCATCCGCCCGTTCGCTGGATTCACCGCAAACTGCACATTCGACCCACCCGTCTCCACGCCAATCTCGCGCATCACGGCAATCGCCGCATCGCGCATCTTCTGGTACTCGCGGTCGGTAAGCGTCTGTGCCGGAGCGACAGTGATCGAGTCCCCCGTATGCACGCCCATCGGATCGAAATTCTCAATCGAGCAGACAATGATCACGTTGTCCGCCAGATCGCGCATCACCTCCAGCTCATATTCCTTCCACCCCAGCACCGACTCTTCAATCAGGCACTCATGCACCGGCGAAAGATTGAGCCCGTTCGAGAGAATCTCGATCAGCTCCTCGCGGTTATAAGCAATGCCGCCGCCCGATCCACCCAGCGTAAAGCTCGGCCGAATCAGCACCGGGAAGCCATTCTTCTGCGCAAAGTCCATGCCGTCGCGCAGATTGTTCACCAGCATCGACTTCGAGACTTCCAGGCCAATCCGCACCATGGCGTCTTTGAAAAGCAGCCGGTCCTCGGCCTTCTTGATCGCCTCAAGCTTGGCGCCAATCATCTCCACGCCATACTTGTCGAGAATGCCGGCATCGGCCAGGTCGACCGCCAGATTCAGCGCAGTCTGCCCGCCAACCGTAGGCAGCAAAGCAAATTTGCCCGACCCCGCCGGCATCATGGCAGACTCGACGCGAATAATCTCCTCAACATAGGAGAGCGTCAGCGGCTCAATATAAGTGCGATGCGAAAACTCCGGATCGGTCATGATCGAAGCCGGATTCGAGTTCACCAGCACCACTTCATACCCGTCCGCCATAAGCGCTTTGCAAGCCTGCGTGCCGGAGTAGTCAAACTCCGCCGACTGCCCAATCACAATCGGCCCGGAGCCGATGACTAGAATCTTCTGAATATCATTTCTGCGTGGCATGTCTTCTTCTTTTTCCTTACTTCAAACTTGGTGTTTCATCGTTGCTTTGCGGTCGCATCACGGCTACTCTTTCGCTCCCGCTTTACCGTCGTTGGCTTACGTTGGCCTCACCGTCGTTGCTTTGAAAGGGCGCGGCTTTAGCCGCGCCGATGGGATGCTCGCTTGGACGAACGGTACGGGCTTCAGCCCGTAGAATTGAAGCGTCCTCTGGCTTCGCGTTTTGGTTCTCGTTTTGAAAGGGCGCGGTTTTAACCGCGCCGCCAAGGTCACCACAAACACTTCCGGGCTTTAGCCCCTGAGGGAATGCGTCCAACTCAAACTGCCCGTTCGCCGACGAATACGGATATTGATGCGGAGACTCCACCATTTTGGACTTCACCGGATTTCTATCGATGTACCCAAGGTGCACCCGAAAATCCGCCTCATCGCGAATCCGATGGTCTGAGAATCCCGCTACCCAAACTCCGCCAATCCATCCAAACTCCCGTTTTGCGCGGAACGAAAAACCGCCTTTGAGACATTGCACAGATCGTTCGAGGCTCTCCGTTGGGGTAATGAGAATGTGAAAGTGATCCGGCATCAGCACGAATCCATGCAAAAAATAACGCTCCGGCCGATAGCTATTTAAAACTTCAAGAAACAGCGTAGCCCAGCGCTCCTGGCGGAAGAATAGCCGGCGCTCTGCGGTGTTCGAGGTAACGAAGTAGGTCTGCCCATTGTGCGTAGCAGGCTCACGCTTCGGTATCATTCCACTCCCTCAGGGGCTAAAGCCCGGATACTTTTGTTGCCTTCGCGGCGCGGCTAAAGCCGCGCCCTTTCAAAACACGTTTCTAGCTACTTTGGCGGACAGAAATCTATTGGATTGTCTGTCCCATGAATATCCAAGACCACCTTCACCTTGCACTCCGACTCGCCGTCGCAATGCAGCGGTTTAGGCTGATCCGTAAGAGGCAGCCTCGTGGGCTTGTCATTTATGACCGAGAACCCAATGAACCGAAAGTTTCCGGCCGGAACTGCCGCAAAATCGAACGCTCCATGGCCATCCACGGGACTGGCGAATAACACTTTGCCAGTCCCGGGTTCTCTCAACTGTGCCATGGGATGCTCGAAGGTAATAGGAGCACCGCTCTTGGCAAACAGAACACCGCTGAAGTGGGTTGTTTTTACAATCCGAAGGTTGGCAGGCGTCGGTTCGGCCTTGCACCATCGCATCTGAGGATCGGCCGCGCAGGGCTTCCCATCAGGACCGACGCAAACTGTCTGGCCCATCGCAAATGAGGAAATAAAACTCCCCAACCCCGCAATCACAGCCAGGACTGGGAGCCATCGCCTCATCCCTTCCACTCATCCATCAAATTCCGAAAGTCCCGAAACAGATAATGCGAGTCATGCGGCCCCGGCGCAGCCTCCGGATGGTACTGCACGCTAAACAGCGGCAGCGTCTTATGCCGCAACCCCTCCAGAGTGTTGTCGTTCAGATCCACATGCGTCAGATCAACCTCATTCGCATTGATCGAGTCCGGATCGACGGCAAAGTTGTGGTTGTGCGCCGTAATCTCCACCTTGCCATTGGTCATGTTCTTAACCGGATGATTCCCGCCATGATGCCCAAACTTCAGCTTGTACGTCTTGCCGCCAAGCGCCAGTCCAGTAAGCTGATGCCCCAGGCAAATCCCGAAAATCGGCGTCCGCCCCATCATCTCCTGAATAGCGTTCACCGCATAGTCCACCGGCTCCGGATCGCCCGGCCCATTCGACAGGAAAACCCCATCCGGCTTCAGCGCCAGCACTTCATCCGCGCGCGTCTCCGCCGGGACCACCGTCACCCGGCAATTCTCGCGCGTCAACATCCGCAAAATGTTCAGCTTGATGCCGAAATCGTAAGCCACCACATGAAGTTGCGGCTTGCCGGTCTCTTCCTCGTTATTCGGAATCAGCAGCTTGTCGCCGGACTGATTGCGGCTATCCCGGTCGTCAAACTCAAACGACCTCTTAGTCGAGACCACCCGCGCCAGATCCGTCCCATCCATCTTGCGAATGGAACGCGCCTTGGCCACCAGCTTCTCCGGATTCGTCTCAGCCGTAGAAATTACGCCGCGCATCACGCCATGCGTGCGCAGATGCCGCACCAGCGCGCGCGTATCGATCTCGGCGAGCACCGGAACCGCATAGCGCTCCATGTACTCGTCCGTCACCTGCTCCGAGCGCCAGTTGGAGCTGACAGGCGAAAATTCGCGCACGATCAGGCCCTCGATATAAGGCTTGGCAGCCTCGTTATCGGCCAGATTGGTGCCGTAATTTCCAATTTGAGGATTGGTAAGGACCACGATCTGGCCCGCATAAGAGGGGTCAGTCGCTATTTCCTGGTAACCAGTCAGTGAAGTATTAAAGACCACTTCGCCCAAGGCTTCACTTGGTGCGCCGTACCCTTCGCCCGCAAAAATGCGCCCGTCTTCGAGCGCAAGAGTCGCCTGCATCGCGTCTCCAAGGAGTGGATTCAATCGATTCTATCAGGTTTTAGGGGTCAGCGAACTACTCCGACATCCTGCGTAGGCCAGTAAATGAACGCCGCTTTTCCGTAAATCAGACCGCGCTTCACCGTGCCGAACTCACGGCTGTCGGAGGCAATCGAGCGATGGTCGCCCAGAACGAAATACTCGCCTTCCGGAATCACCATCGGGTCCAGCGACCGCGTATCGCGAAACTGCTCAGGCACATAAGGCTCGTCCAGCGCCTTGCCGTTGACGTAGACCTGACCTCGGTCGATCGACAGCTTGTCGCCAGGGATGGCGATTACCCGCTTGATATAGCTGAGAAGCGGATCGCGCGGATAGTGGAAGACCACGACGTCGCCGCGGTCGATCGCCGCAAAGTGATACACGAATTTGTTGATAAACAGGCGATCCTGATCCACCAGCCGAGGCAACATGCTGGTGCCCTCGACCCGGACAGGCTGATAGAGGAAGGTGATGATCAGGACCGAAGCGGCCGCCGAAAAGAGCAAATCGCGAATCCAGAGACGCCAGCCGCTGGTGAGTGTTTCGGAACGAGGCCTCAATTCGGCTGGCCGGACAGTCTCCGGCCCTATGGAAGCGGCATCCGCTTCTGGAGACCCTTCCGGACGAATTGGAGTCAGCTCGCTTTGCATCCTCATTTCAGTTTACCCGGAAGTTCACTGGCAGCCTAGACTTCCCGGCGGGCAAATAATCCGTTCAGGATGAACCGACGGCTTTCCCATCGGCCGGGGCTGATTCGCTGCCGGTACCAGAGCGGCCGTACCGTCCGGCGGCGTGGCCGACAAATTGGCATCTTCAAGCAGCAGTGGCCGCTGCAAGACCATCTCCACCTGGCTTCCATTGGGAATCTCGACGTCCGCGCCGCGCGTGAAAAGCGATACGATGCCAACCGTGGCCAAACCGGCGCCAATCCCCACCAGACCGCCCGCAACGGGATGACCGGAGCCAAGACCGCCAATCGAGCCCACCGTCGCGCCCGTAGGAATCGCAATCTTCGCCGTCTCTGCGGCATTGCGCCCCTTATCCGAAGCCTGCTCAATCGTCCCTTCGCCGTCATCCTTCACCGATTGCTTTTTCGCGCCCGGCAGGCTGTTGACCATCCCCGGAATCTCGACCACAGTGCCGTTGGGGAAAATCATCGACGTGAAGTGCATGTCCAACTGCGACTTGCCTTTCACGTGCCCGGCGCGGACCACCCGGTCCACAATGCCCTGCACATACACTCCCGAGGGGATCATGACCTTGTTGCCGACCACCACCGGAAAAGCCGAAGAAAGATAAACGCCGTCGCCGGGCTTGGCGGACTTGGTGTTGACCGAGCTGCGCAACTGAAGCAGAACCTTCGTCCCCGCGGGCACCGTATAGGTGCGCTTGCCTGGCGCCTCAGCCGCAGGCCGCGCTTCCGGGCTTGGCGTCGCTTCAGAATCGGGAGCCGGAGTTGCCGTGGGAACCGCGGCGGTTTGCGCAAACAGGCTCGCAGAGAGCGCATATGTTCCCAGCAACAGGGCGGTTGTCCGCAATCCACATCGCATTTCAGCCACGGAGTTCCTCCACAAGCCACCCTGCACCGCGTCTCGTTACGCGTATAGACGCGGCCTGTGACTGACAGAATAGCGCGAAGCCGATACACTCCGAAATAAAATTCCCCCGCCGCGCCCATGTGCGGCGCAATTTCGAGTTACGATGCAAAATTAGAGGCAATCTATGACCTTCCCATCGCATCCCGGTTCTGCCCGCGCTGAGCAAGAGAGCCGGTTTCCGCAGGCTTACGCAATCCTGAGAAAAGCGATCTCGGACCGTGCCTTTCCCGGCTGCGCTTTTGGCCTTCTCATAGACGGCAAAGTGGCACTCGCGGACGCGCTGGGCAGGTTCACGTATGAGGATGACTCGCCGGAAGCCGCAGCCGAGACCCTCTTCGATGTAGCCAGCCTTACCAAAGTCGTGAGCACCACCGCGGCAGCCATGCTGCTCAAACAACGAGGCCTGCTAGACCTGGATACACCTCTGGGCGAGCTGCTTCCCGGCTTCGTTGTAGGACGGGACGCCGCGCAGCACGCTCGCCGCGTCACGATCCGCCATCTGCTCGCCCACAACTCCGGCCTGCCGGGATACGTTCCGCTCTTTCACACCGCAACAACGCCCTTTGCCCTGCTCCGCGACTGCCTCAAATTGCCCATCGAGGCCGAGCCAGGCACACGCGCCGAGTACTCCGATCCCGGATTCATTCTGCTCGGCAAAGCGCTGGAAGTGGTCATGAACGAGCCGCTTGCGGCCTGGGTTTGGCGTGAAGTTTTTCAGCCGCTGGGCATGTTGTCGTCCCGCTACTGTCCGCCCCCGCATCTGCGCCCTTCCATTCCGCCCACCGAAGAAGATGAACTCTTCCGCCAACGCCGGATTCAGGGCGAGGTGCAGGACGAGCACGCGTTTCTGCTCCATGGCGCCGGCGGCCACGCAGGCCTCTTTTCCGATGTACCGGACCTGCTGCGGTTCTGCGACGCCATTCTCGGCAAAGACGAAACGGGACTCTTCCGCACCGCGACTGTCGAATGCTTTGCCCAACGCCAAGCGCCCGAAGGCAGTTCGCGCGCGCTCGGATGGGATACTCCCTCCGGTGAATCGTCCTCCGGACGTTATTTCTCTCCCAATTCCATCGGACATTTAGGGTATTCCGGATGTTCGCTGTGGATCGACCGCGATGCCCGATTGGCGATCGTATTGCTCGCCAACCGAACTTGGCCGGACCGGGAATCGCAACTGATCCGCGCCGTGCGGCCCACCTTTCACGACGCGATCCGTACGGCTCTTTGAATCGCTGGGCAAGTCTTTCGGTATGTTGGGCAACTGGACGGGTTATTAGAAAAATTCCATCCCCCAAAAGCGTGATAATTCGAACACTACGGAACCGCGCGAAACAGCTACAATGGGGAGTCAGGGATAAAACAAGATGCTCACCAGCTCGATCACGCACGAACATTCCAGCACGACCGAAAAACCGAAGCGAGATACGGCGGCGCAGCTGCAGCGGCTCACCACAGAGGGCCAAAACGAAGCCTCTCAGGGCCTGGACACCAAATCGGCTCTCGAAATCGCCCGCATCATCAACCACGAAGACTCCAAGATCGCAGCCGCGGTCAAAAAAGCCCTGCCGGAGATTGCTCAGGTCATCGATCAGGTAGCCCGAAGCCTGCGCGACGGTGGCCGGCTGATCTACATCGGAGCCGGTTCGAGCGGCCGCATCGCCGCCCTCGACGCTTCCGAGTGCCCGCCGACCTACTCCACCCCTCCCGGACAAGTCCAGTACATCATGGCCGGCGGACCCAAAGCGCTAGCCTCAGCTGTCGAAGTCAACGAGGATTCCGAAGAGCTGGGTCAACGAGACATCGCCCGCCGCAGGCCCACGCGCAAAGACGTCGTCGTCGGTCTCTCCGCCTCCGGACGCACTCCGTACGTCGTAGCGGCTGTAGCCTACGCCCGCGCGCGGGGCGCCAAGACAGCCGCAGTCACCTGCAACTACGACACACCGCTTGCCGAAGCCGCGGATATCGCCATCGTCGCCGAAGTCGGCCCCGAAGTCATCTCCGGCTCAACCCGAATGAAAGCCGGCACAGCACAGAAGATGGTGCTCAACATGATCACCACCGGCACGATGACGCGCTTGGGCTACGTCTACGAAAACCTGATGGTCAACGTCCACATGCAGAACTCGAAGCTCGTGGAACGCGGCATCGGGATTCTGATGCGAGCCTGCGGCATCGACCGCGAAACAGCCGTGAATACGATCAAGAGCGCTGGACGCAGCGTTCCCGTAGCACTGGTCATGCTCAAAGCCAAAGTAGACAAACCGGAAGCAGTCCGCCGCCTGGCAAAGTCAGACGGCAACGTCCGCTTGGCAATCGAAGACACCGTCCTCGAACTCTGATCAGTCCTTGATTTGAAAGGGCGTGGCTTTAGCCACGCCGCTAAGCCCAAATGAATCAATGCGGCTTTAGCCGCTGAGGGAATGTTCACACGCTTACTCGGATCTCCCTAGAACGTGGTTACCCTCACCCTCAGCAACACATTCTCATCCGACTTCAAATTCAACCCATAGTCGGTCTGATCCCCATTCCACACGCGCACCGTCTTCCAATTCCCTGCCGCGTCGTAGTTTCCTTCTTCCACCTTGAGCCATAACCGCTTCTTGCCTGGAGCGAAAGTGGGCGCAAAGTCGACGCGGCAATGGTGCCCAGCCACCAGAAACTCATCCGGCCCAAGCGCCAAAATAACCGCGCCACCATCCGGTGGAGTATTCCCCTTCGGCTTCATCCAATTTCCAAACGACGGCAATCCGTAGCTGACAATCGCCTGCCAGCGCTCGAAGTTCGCAGTTTGCGAATGCTCCTCCGGATCTTCACTAAATCCACGAACCTTCCCGTCCAGATTTCCCGCCGCAAGTTTGCCGGCGATAGGAACCAGCAGCCCAAAATTCAGCGCGAAAGGCTTCAGCGCCTCCTTTTCCATCGTCTCTGGACCCTCCGTCTGATTGCTATACCGCGTCAAATCGAGCCCAAAAGGCGCCCACCCAATCGCTCCGTTGCCAATCGCCGCAAAGACATATCGGGCGAATGCCGCCTGGTTCCCCGTCTCGGGAATCAACAGCGCATTGTTCGGCCGCTTATAGAAATCCATCATTTTCAAGTAGTTCGGATACTTCGAGTCATAAATATCCGGCGCGACCACGCTGATCGAAGGAGCCGCCGCCTTCCACAGCGCAATGTTGTTGTCCGTGGGCGCGCCGGACTCGTAGCTAGGCGCTTTGCCAGGGTGAAACGGATCGCGCATCGCGGCGTTCACATAAAGCGGAAGCGGGTCCTCAGCCTTCCCAGCCGCCGCCACTTGCTCCACATACGAAGCAATGCACCAAGCCTGAAAAGTCTCGTCCCCATCCTCGCCAAAAACCTCGCCCCACGTCCCCGGACGCTTCCCCGCCAACTTCACCAGCGCCTCCGGAACCTGCCCTGCATACGCCTTTTCCGCCTCCGGACCATGGTCCCGAACCCCGCCCCAGACACCAACCTCATTCTCCACCTGCACCATCAACACCGTGTGCTCCGGATCGGCCAGCTTCAAATGCCGCATCAGCGCTCGAAACGCCGTCTTGTCCGCCTCCAGACGCGCCGGCGAAAAAGTCGAAGGCGAGTCCAGCGTCTGCCCATCCTTGTTCACCACAAACGGGTACTTCTGCTGGTCCAGCTTGATCCACTCCGGCGTATAGTGCGAGCTGCCGTTCTTCCAAGTCCCAAACCACAGCAGCACCAGCCGCAGCTTATGCTCCCGCGCCTGTTTCAGGATCAGATCCACCAGCGAAAAGTCGAATTTCCCCGGGACCGCCTCAATCTGCTCCCAATACACCGGCAATTCGACCGTGTTCGCGTGCAGAGTCTCAGCCGCCGGCCACACCTTCGGCAGATAATCCGGCCACGCGCTCGAATTGTTGGCCTGCACGCCCAGCATCAGGTACGGCTTGCCATCCACCAGCAGCGCAAAATGCCCGTCTTTCTGAATGATTTGAGGGATCGGATGCACCGCCGCTACCGGTGCCTCCGCAAATGTGAACGTTACCAAAGCGGCCAACGCCGCTCCCACAGCCAACCGCCGCACAACTCCAAAACGCCCCATAAATCTCCTCAATTTCGATATATGTATGCAACCCCGGTGCCGCAAGTATAACGTCCCACCCACCTCCCGCCGTAGACCGGGATTTAGACTATTTCCTTAGGAGTTCGGCAATTTTATGGATAAATTCGTAGTACGCGGCGGCAATCCGCTGGTAGGTACAATTCGCGTTTCAGGAGCCAAAAATTCCGCGCTCCCCTGCATGGCCGCGGCCATTTTGACAGAAGATGAGGTCACGCTCGAAAACATTCCCCAGGTACGCGATATCGAAACCGAGCGAAAACTGCTCTCCTCCATGGGAGCTGAAGTAGAGCTGGGCTACGGACGCGCCCAGCACCGCACCACCATCAGTTGCCATACTCTCTCCGACCCCGTCGCCAAATACGAAATCGTCAAGACCATGCGCGCCAGTTCGCTCGTGCTTGGCCCACTCGTCGCGCGTTGCGGCATGGCCCGCGTCGCCATGCCCGGAGGCTGCGCCATCGGCGGACGCCCTATCGATCTGCATCTCAAAGGCCTCGAAAAAATGGGCGCCGTCATCACCCAGGAACACGGCTATCTCGAGGCTCGCGCGGAACGTCTCCAGGGCGCGCACATCGTTTTCGATAAGATCACCGTCACCGGAACCGAAGACCTGCTCATGGCCGCCGCACTGGCCGATGGCGAATCATTATTTGAAAACTGCGCGCGCGAGCCCGAAGTGACCGATCTCGCAGCCATGCTCTGTTCCATGGGCGCCAAAATCGAAGGCGCGGGAACCGCGACCATCCGCGTCCAGGGCGTGGAGAAACTCCACGGCACCCGTCACCGCATCAACCCCGACCGCATCGAAGCCGGCACCTTCCTGGTAGCCGGCGCAATTACCCGCGGCGACCTGATCGTAGCCAACTGCAACCCCGCACATCTAGGAGCGGTCATCGGCAAGCTTCAGGAAGCAGGCGCGCGAGTCGACATCCTGAACTCCGATTCCATTCGCGTCCGCGCCGACGGCGATCTGAAGGCCGTCGACATCTCCACCCAGGAATATCCCGGCTTTCCCACCGACATGCAGGCCCAATACATGGCGCTCGCAACCCAGGCCGAAGGCGTTTCGCAGGTCCGTGAAAACATCTTCGAAAACCGCTTCATGCACGTCCAGGAACTCAATCGCATGGGAGCCAACATCGCCGTCGATGGCCGCACCGCCACAGTACGCGGAAAAACCGATCTGTCATCCGCCGTCGTAATGTGCTCGGACCTGCGCGCTTCCGCTTCGCTCGTTCTGGCCGCGCTGGTAGCCGATGGCGAGTCGATTCTCGACCGCGTCTACCACATGGACCGCGGCTACGAGCGGATCGAGGAGAAGCTGCGCGGCGTCGGAGCCCAGATCCGGCGCATGGGAAACGTCTTTCCAGACCGCGCCGAACCAAATGAGGATTAGACGCGACCCTGAGGAACCTCTGACTAAACGTGCGGCTTGAAACGGCGTGGCTTTAGCCACGCCGTAAAGCCAAACAAATCAACGCGGCTTTAGGGAACCTCTGATTAAGTCGGCGCTTTGAAAGGGCGCGGCTTCAGCCACGCCGTAAAGCCAAACAGATCAACGCGGCTTTAGCCGCTGAGGGAATATTGGCGAATTATTCAGAGATTTCCTATCGCCAGCTAACCGCCAAATGCCAGCGCAAATGCCGCTGGCACGTCTTGCGCAGCACCGTCTCGTATTCGCGCAACTCCCGCGCCACCATTTCCGTGTCGGAGCCAAGCGCCGCCGGCGCCATGTCGAAGAAATCCAATAGACTGCGGATCGTTCTAAGACCATCTTCCGGCTGAAACCACTGGGGTTGCGGCAGGTGATACGTCCATTCCGGGTCGCCCGCGCCCTGCTCCAGCAGCAGCGCCATCGAATTCCGATCCGCGGAGAAAAACTCCAGCAGCGGCTGAACGCTGAGCCGTTCGGCCAACCGCTCCAACGCATCCTCGTTGCGAGCGAGAGCATGCCCGTTTACGAAAATATCGAAGCCCGGATCTTCCCCTTCCACGACAATGTACAAACTCGCACTCATCGGCTTGAGTTTACTGCAATTTGGCTCAAATTCCAGCAGAATTCAGAGAGGTACCCACTGGCGAAACTTCAGTTTCATTGGATTCGCGCCCAAATGTTACCGTAGAATCGCCAAAAGAGTTTCCAGCTAACACCATTGCGCTATCGGCAAAGTTACAGAAATAGCCCATGCTAATGGAAGCGAACCTCTATCCGCGCGCAGAAAGGGCCACCAATGGATTGGACAAAGATTCCCGATATATTGGCAATCGCCGCTCTCTCCTGCGCTTTCTTCTCCATTTCGCGCCGCAACCGGACTCCGCAGCAGATCCTCTGGCTCATCGGCTGGATCATGATTGTGATCCACTTTCTCGCCTTCCTATTCGCAAGCCTGGACGGCCCGGCAGGCCTCGCCGGATTGATGATCGGTTTGGATTCCCTCATCGCCGCTGGCGTTTTCTTCATGTGGGCCACCGTTCCGGACGAATCCGGGATTAGTTGCCGCCGGATGGCCACGGTTACTTTGGTCTCCATGTCGCTCTATACCTCGATGGCTACTTTGCCAACCGTCCCAGGTTGGGCCTTCGACGCCTGCGCGCTCTTCATCGCGCTCGGGCCCCTGGCGGTGGCGATTACTTATCTCCGCTACCGGCAGCACCTCCTCCGCTGGCTCACCGTCGGGTTGCAACTCGCGCTTGGAGCCGAGCTCCTCGTGTTACGCCGCCAGATGGACGGAAACACCGACCTCTGCGTCGACGCCATCCTCTTCTCGGTGTACCTGGGATGCTGCCTCTACTTCTGGCACACCCACCACACCCGCACCACCGGCGCCATCATCACCATCTTTGGCTTCCTGGCCTGGTCGCTTGTCTTCGTCGTCGCCCCCTTGCAACAGCACTTTTTTCCCGCGCTCAAGCCCGAAAACGAAGTCTGGAACCTGCCCAAATACGTCGTAGCCATCGGCATGTTGCTCCTCCTGCTCGAAAAGCAGATTGAGCGCTCCCAATATCTCGCCCTCCATGACGACCTCACCTCGCTTGCCAATCGGCGCCTCTTTCAGGACCGCTTGCTCAGCGCAATGGAGCGCGCCAAACGCTCCGGATCGTCCGTTGCGCTCTTGCAGGTTGACCTGGACCGCTTCAAGGAAGTGAACGATACCTTCGGCCACCACGTAGGAGATCTCCTGCTGCAGCATGTGGGCCTCATCCTCGACCGCCGCGTCCGCCGCTCCGATACCGTAGCCCGCACCGGCGGAGACGAGTTCTCAATTATTTTGGAAGAACCCTCCCGCCGCGAAGACGCGGAGATGGTTGCCGAGTCGGTGGTCAGGTTTCTTTCGGAACCCGTGGAACTCGCCGGAAAAACCGTTAAAATCGGCGCCAGCATCGGAATTGCGGTCTATCCGGAAGACGCTCAGAGCACCGACAGCCTCTGCGTCGAAGCCGATCTACGCATGTACCAGGCCAAACAGGATCGCCGCGGAAAAGCCCGAAACCAATTCGAGCGCATCGGCAATGCAATCGAACCCCGAAACATCGAATCCAAAGACCTCGAACCCCGCAGCATGGTCGGTTAAATCCAGATCCCAAAATCAATCAGGCCGTCCCGCAAAGGGACGGCCTGATTGATTTTCAGCAATTTGCGACGGACCTTAGTTCTGCCCCGGTCCGCGGCCACCACCACCGCCAGAACCACTACCGCCAGGACCGGGACGGCCGCGACGGCGGCGACGGCGATTGTTGTTGCCAGCCGGACCAGCCGGACCACCGGGGCGTCCACCGCCGCCAGCGACAGCAACTTGACCCGCCGGCCGAGGTGCAGCATCGTCCGCCAGGTTGAAGTTCGGCTCGTTCTCCTCGTCGAACTCTTCGCCTTCCTCTTCGAGATCGTCGCCGCCTTCGATCAGAATCGTGCTCTGATTCGAGTTCGGTTGGCGCTCGTCGAATTCATGGCGAGGACGTTCCTGCCTCGGCGCGCGCGGCGCGGGCGGTGCGGGTGGCTCGTCGGGAGTGATTTCCGAAGCCGGAATGCCGATCGGCGCATCGGAGATGCCCAACTTGGCCTTCTGCTCCTTGATCAGCGCCTTGCGGCTGAGCTTGATGCGATTGCCTTCAATGGCCAGAACCTTGACCATGATCTGATCGCCCTCGCGCAGCTCGTCTTTGACTTCCTTGACGCGATGCTCCGCAATCTCAGAGATATGCAGCAATCCATCGGTGCCGGGGAAAAGCTCGACAAACGCGCCAAACTCCGCCAGTCGAACAACCTTGCCCAGGTAGGTCTTGCCGATCTCCGGCACAGCCGTCAGATTGTTGATGATAGCCAGCGCCTGCGCCAGACCATCCGCGTCGCTCGAAGCCACATTGACCCGGCCCGTATCGTCCACATCGATCTTGACGCCAGTCTGCTCAATGATGCCGCGAATCGTCTTGCCGCCCGGTCCGATCAGGTCGCGAATCTTGTCCGTCGGAATATGCACGGTCCGGATCTGCGGCGCGTACTTGCTGCGCTCGACCTTGGGTCCGTCGATCACCGCATCCATCTTGTCCAGCAGGAAGAGCCGGCCAACGCGGGCCTGCTCCATCGCTTCCTGCAAGATCTGACGCGTCAAGCCGCCAATCTTGATGTCCATCTGCAAGGCAGTAATGCCGTTCCGCGTTCCGGCAACCTTGAAATCCATATCGCCGTAGTGATCTTCCGCGCCTGCAATGTCGGTCAGAATGGCGTACTTCTCGCCTTCCTTGACCAATCCCATCGCCACACCGGCAACCGAGCCCTTGATCGCTATGCCCGCGTCGTACAGCGCCAGGCTGGCGCCGCAAACCGATGCCATCGAAGAAGAACCGTTCGATTCCAGAATGTCCGAAACAATGCGAATCGTATAAGGCGACTCATCCGGCGAAGGCAGCACAGCAGCGATAGCGCGTTCCGCCAAGGCTCCGTGACCCACTTCGCGGCGTCCCGTACCCGTCATGCGACCGGTCTCACCCACCGAGAACGGCGGGAAGTTGTAGTGCAGCATGAAGGGCTTCTTCTGCTCGCCTTCGTAGCCTTCCAGCCGCTGCCCATCGTCGGTCGTGCCCAGCGTGGCCGTAACCATCGCCTGCGTCTCACCGCGTGTAAACAAGGCCGATCCGTGCGTCCGCGGCAGCACGCTGGTCTCGATACTGATCTCGCGAATCTGATCGAAAGCCCGGCGATCGGGACGAATGCGATCCTCCGTCACCTGCGTGCGGAAGATGCGCTCACGCAGCAACTCGTAGTAGGTGCTCAGCTTCTTCTTCGCCGCTGGGTCGTCGGCAGGAAGCTCCGCAGTCAATTCGCCCTTGATCGTCTTGATCAGCGCATAGCTGTCGGTCTTCGAATACTTGGCCGTATCCAGCGCATCCTTGAGCTTGTCGCCAACCTTGGCGTAGAGCGCCTGGTAATACTCCTCGTCGACCACCGGAGCAGTAAACGCCCGCTTCGGCTTGCCGGCCAGCTTCACCAGCTCATCGATCGCCGCGGCAATCTTCTTGATCTCTTCATGTGCAAATTCGATCGCCGCCAGAATGTTCTCTTCCGACTCTTCCTTCGCCCCGCTCTCAATCATCGTGATGCCGTCTTTGTGGCCCACAACGATGATGTTCATCGTGCTCAGCTTGCGCTCAGTGTAGGTCGGGTTCACCACAAACTCGCCGTCAATGCGCCCAATGCGTACCGCGCCAACCGTTGCTCCAAAAGGAATATCCGAAAGCGCCAGCGCGCAACCGGCTGCATTGATGCCAACCACGTCAGGATCGTTTTCCTTGTCCGCGGACATCACCAGAGCAATCACCTGGGTCTCATTGCGGAAGCCTTCCGGAAACAAGGGACGAATCGGCCGGTCGATCTGGCGGCAAGTGAGAATTTCTTTCTCACTCGGCCTTCCCTCGCGCTTGATAAAGCCGCCGGGAATCCGTCCGCCTGCATAGAAATATTCACGATAGTCCACGGTAAGCGGGAAAAAATCGATGCCTTCTTTAGGATCGGGAGAGGCAATGGCGGTGGCCAGCACAACGCTCTCGCCGAGCGTCACAAATGCGGCTCCAGAAGCCTGCTTAGCGATGCGTCCGGTCTCAAAAACCAGTCGCTTGCCGCCAGTAAGCTCAACGGATACTTCATGTTTCATAGAAACCTCTTTCTATTTTTTCACTTGGGAAACTTGTTCGCTTCGGAAAATCAGGGGCAGAAATGCGCCATAACGCGAAAGCCCGCGCCGAGCAGAAAGCTCGGCGCGGGCTTGAACTCCAAATGGGGTCCGCTTTGCCTATCGACACGGAGGCCGGGGCCGCATTCCCTATGAGAATTCGCAGCCTCGACCAGTTTGAGGTCAGCTTCGGGTCTAGGCGATTCCGTGTTCAATGTTGAGCCGCTTACTTGCGGATGCCCAGCTTGCCGATTACGTCGCGGTAGCGGTCCGTGTCGTGCGTCTTCAGGTAATCCAGCAGGCGACGGCGCTTGCTGACGAGCATCAAGAGACCGCGCCGCGAGGCGTGATCCTTCTTGTGGGTTTTGAAATGCTCAGTCAACTCGCCGATACGCGTACTCAGAATCGCAATCTGGACTTCCGGCGAGCCGGTGTCGGAGTCGTGAGTACGGAAGCGTTCAATCAGGTCAGTTTTGGTTGCAGATGCCAGCACAGCGTTCTTGTTACTCCTGGTCTTCCAGAGGTTGAATCTCCAGAAAAGATCATCAAATCTTTCTCAATGTCTCCAGCAAGATTACCACGGATTGCACCCTCAGGTAAATTTGCCCAAATCCACGCAGTTCATGATCCGATGATCGAATGGCCCCGCTAACGAGCCATGAACCGAAAAATACGCATGTCGTACTGCTCGCGCGTCACAGAGACAATTTGAACATGTGCCGCGTCCGGATGTCTGGGGTTGAACAGATAGTTCCACGTTTCGGAAACGATAACGGATGGCACACGCGCAAGGCAGGTCCTGCCTGCCGAGAGCCAACGATCCCCTAGACTACGTGTCAGTTTCTCGTCGGACTTCCAGTCTACGCTTTCAGGAGGAGCAAGTTGCTCAATTTCCAGCCTGCTGGGGACCGAAATCTTGAGCAAATTGAAGAACGTAGGCGTGTCCTCGCCTTCAATTTCCAGGTGAAGCACAACCTCCCATAAGGCCGAAGACGGCGAATCTGCCAAATAGACCATCCTTGAACCACGAGTGTGCCACCGGGCGCTAGCCTTCATCGCACCCTCCCCACTCAAGTCAATGAAGTCGCTAATGCGCCAAAGAGTAACTGGTATAAGTTCATCCAATGTTGTTTCCTCTGAAATTTACTCAACATAGACTTCTAACTCTCTATTTTTCATAGACTTTCAGCAGGAATGGGAAAACTTATCAGGCGAACATCCCTTCTTCGATCTGAATCAACATCTCTTCTACGCCATCTCCACCAGTTCCAGTGCGCATCATCTGGAGCGGCGTCCGTTCCTCGAAACGAACCTTCGGCTTCGTTAACCATCGCCGCGCTTTATCGGGATCTCCAAAAACCTTGACCGCGTACCCCCATAGCCGCGCCACCCGCGCAAGCCGATCACTCTCGTCGGCGCTCAATGGCTCTTGTCGCTGCCGCCGATGTTTCAGCGTCCGGAGCGGAATCACTACCTCGAGCAAATCCTTCATCGCGAAGCCGGAATAGACCGCGAACCCCTCCAACGTCGATAGAGGCAAACCGGCCTCCACCTGTCGCCAGTCGAAGTCAAAACTGCGATTCACTTCCGGGGTACGAAGCGATTCAGAAGCCGGAATCAACGCGCCTTGTGCCATACGGACATTATGCCACGACTCCCGCGGCAGCTTGCCCCTAATCGGCACAGCCTACTGTTTTTCATCCACCGCCCAGTAGTTCGCCCGAGCCACAATATGCGCCCCATAATCCTGCGTAGTCTTCACCCGCAGCGTATGCAGCCCAGGCGTGGGATCAGTCGGCGAAAAACTCAGCAAATACCGGTTCCGCGCGTGCTGCGCGACCTCCGTCACTTCGCTTTCAAAGCCCTTGTCCCGCGTAAACGGCGCATATTCCCCGCCGCTCATCAGCGCAATCTGTTTCGCCACATTCTTCTTCATCGCCGCCAGCGCCATTGGAATCGTGCTGATCAGGCTCATGGTCCGCTCGTCGCCGCTGTCCTTCATGTCGTGCAGCAACTCCGCCCGCGACGGCGAAAACGTCAGGCTCAGCACCAGCACATCCGTGAGCCCAATTCGCTCGATCAATTTCTCCGGCCGGACATGGCTGCTCCCGTGATCCCGCTCCTCGCTCAACAGCAGCAGCACCCGCCGATACTCCTTGGGCTGCGTCTCAAGCAGATCCACAGCGTAGCCCACCGTATCCAGAATCGCCGCGCCGCCATCGCCCGGCGCGAATTGGCGCAAATCGCCCGTCAGATCCGCCTCGTTGGTAGTAAAGTCCCGCACCAGTTGCGGCTGGCTGTCGAATCCCACCAGCGCCGCCTCGCTCCTGCCATCTCCCAGAAAAAGATCCAGCAGCGGACCCAGCTTGGCCACCTTGTCGAACTCCAGCCCGCTCATCCGGCCCTGCTCAACGGCCACCACCAACGCCACAGGCGCAGAATCCATATCCTCTTCAACATGGACTTTCTGCGCCACGCCATTGTCTTCCACCAGGAAATCCCCAGCCTTTAGCCCATAAAGCACCTGGCCACGGCCTTTTTCCACCAGCGTCGGCACCAGCACAACATTCGTCGTGGAGCGAATGACGTTCGGGTCGGACGGAGGCTGAGGCATAGGCAGCGCCGGGTCGGACGGAGGCTGAGGCATAGGCAGCGCCGGCTCAGCCGGCGGAAGCTGCTGCGCCACCGCGTAGCCGCTCAACGCCAAAAAAACCGCTGTCACAAGCGCGAGCCGGCGTGCCGACCGAATCAATCTAAATTGCGCGATCCCATCCGCGATGCCGATCATCCGTTCCCCAGTCTCCCCAATTGGTCTACTGGAAGCTTAGACGAAGTTCGCAGCGAACCGGACCCTCAACCGCAAAATCGCGCATTCCAGCGGGGCTATCGGGACATGCAGGCCTCAAATGTAGTCTTCAAAAGTTCCATCCAGCGCCGAGACAGCCAAGCCGTCAACCGGCGCCTTCACTCTAATTCGATGCCTTCTCGAAAACGGCAAGTTGCCTGCGGCGCGCGGCGGCGGCCACAGCCTCTACGACTGAAGCACGAGTCTCCGATGGATTCACGACAAAGCAAAGACCCTCTGCGCGAACAGGCAAAGTCTTTACGGAGGGAGGCGATGGCTTCAAGCGCAGCAATCAGCCGCGCCAATTGAACCGCAGCGCCGTAATCGTCGCCGAGACGGAAGCCACCTTCGTATCCATCAACCCGGCCCGCCGCATCGTATTGCGAATCTCAGTCTCACCAATCGGCGTCCTCGCACCCTTGGGATACACAACCCAGATCGGCGGATGACTCAAATACCTGGAATAAACATCTAACGCATAATTCAGGTCGCCGGCATTCTCGATCGAAGCCAGCATCAAGCCGGGATGACCCCTATCCGTCGACGCAGCCTCGGCAATGGCCGCAGCTAACTCTCCATCGTCGAAGTTACCAATCAGCGCAAGATGTGTCTCCAACCCGATGCCAAGTTTCGCGGCCAGCGTCGGTGCCGGCGAAGTTAGCTTTTTAGCCCAGCTTTGCGCCTGCGATTCCCCAAGCGTCAGAGCAACTGCGTCATCTCCAGCCCGGAAACAAAGCAACTCCCCACGCGCCTCGATCTGCGTCAACAACGCCAACGGCACGCTACGGCGGCCTAATTCCCCGGCGCCGCGCACAATCAATTCCTGCGTTTCCAGCAACACCCGGGCTCGGCCCGACTCACCGGCCCACTGAACATGGCAAGTAGCTTCGCGTCCCATTGGTTCACCCTCCTTGTCCACGGATTCCGCAAGACAAGCAGTCGCCTGTTTCACAACTGAGAGACCTGGCCCGAAGATAAGCCGGGGATTTATCCCCGGCACTGCCGCAAGCAGATCAACGCGGCCTTCAGGCCCCGAGGTATGCTCTCCGCCAATTTCACTAGAATTACATCCCAGAAGGACCTCAAATGTCGCAACAAAATGCGAGCGGCAACTTCAGCATGCGAGACAGCAAAAATCAGGACTCCACGCCATCTTGGCCCGAGTTGACAAGCATTTTCTTATCGAAGGCCGTCTGCCTCTCCGCCATCTCCGGCCGAAACCGCGACCAGCAATTCCCTCCCCGGCCTTTCGCCTCATACATAGCCAGGTCCGCCGACTTGTAAAGCCGATCCTGCGTATCGCCATCCACAGGAAAGACCGCGACGCCAATGCTGCAAGTCGCCTTCAGCATCGAGTCCTTGAAGTCGATACCCTCCTCAAGGCTCTTGACGATCCGGTTGCAGACGACATCGATGCCCGAAGGGTCCAAAGGACTGATCAGCAGAATGGCAAACTCATCCCCGCCCAGCCGCGCCACGCAATCCGATTGCCGCACAGCCAGCTTCAGCAGACTCGCGCTCCCCACCAGCACGGCATCTCCCGCATCATGCCCAAACGAATCGTTCGTCTGCTTGAAGTTGTCCAGGTCCACCAGCAACAGCGCAAAAGGAGTAGCATGACGCCGTGAAATCGCCAGCCGCGAGCGAAACTGTTCGGTAAACATGCGCCGGTTCGGCAGAGTCGTCAATGCGTCGTAATAGGCAATCTCTTCCAGTTGCCGATGGCTCTCCTGCAACTCGGCCGTGCGATCCTTCACCTGCTGTTCCAGCAACTCTTTCTGCGCAACCAAAGCCCGCACCCGAAAGTTCCACAAAGCGCTTCCCAGCAGAATCGCCGCAAAAACACACGCCGCCAGGAACGACCAGGTAAGCCACCACGGCCGAGTCACCGAGAAAGCAAACCGCGCCGGAACCGCACTCCAAATCCCATTCGGACCGGCCGCCGCAACCTCAAAAATATAGCTCCCGCCCGGCAGTCCCTCAAAGTGAACGCTGTTCTCCCGCGTCTCCGTCCAGGCATCTTTCGATCCCACCAGCCGATAGCGATAATGAACGCGAGTTTCATACGCAAAGTTCAACCCGCTGAACTGAATAATCAGCGAGTTCTGCGCATGGGACAGCACCGGCTTGTCCCCCGGCTGATACTCCTGCGCCATGCCTTGAATCGACGTCAGCACCACCGCCGAAGCAGCATCGGGAAGCGGGTAGGGCGGCGCAGCATAACGAGCAAGTCCTCGCGAAGTACCCACCCACACGTTGTCATTCTGGTCGATCGAAAGCGCATGATCGTTGCCATCATCCCAGACAAAACCATCCTCCACGCCAAAGTGACGCCAGCGCCCCGCGTCCGGCGCATTCGGGTCGTGCATGGAAACTCCGTTGTCGGTGCTAACCCACAACCTGCCCGCATGGTCGAAAGCGATCGCATAAATCAGATCCGAAGAAAGCCCATCGCGTATCGAAACTCCCGACACCTGCACCCGATCCCCTTGAAAGTCCAGCCGCGCAATCCCCAGCGCATCGCGATACGCAACCCAAATCTGCCCATGGCCAACAGCAATGCCCACCAAATCGCTGGACTCAAGACCGTCAGCCTTGGTGAAAACCCTCCACCGGCCATCGTCGAACCGCGCCAGCCCACTCGATGTTGCAATCCAAACAGTGCCGCCAGGCTCCACCTTCACATCGTAGAAATACGCGCCGGGATCGATCCCCGGCACGCCAACACGATCGAACTTCAACTCCGAACCCACCGCCACCGGCAAACGGCTGCGAAAACACCCTCCCGCCGCCGCAACCCATAACCGGTTCTCCCCGTCGAACGCCACCGCATTCACCTGCTCGGCAACCAGCCCCGCAGCCTGTCCATAGCTCCGCAGCAGCTTGCCGTCGGCCGCAAAGCGCGTTATGCTCGTCGGAGCCGTCCCCGCAAACACCTCGCCCGAGGGCGCAGCGGCAATCGCGTAAACCCCCACGCCGCCCAAGCCGCTGTGCTGCGTCCAGCTATGAGCCAATTTGCCATCCGGACCATAGACATTCACACCGCCATTCGTCCCCACCCACAGCCGCCCATTGCCATCGTGCAGCGCAGACCAAACGCTGTCGTTCAGCAGTCCGTCTGCCTTCCTCCACGACATCCACTCGCCATGTCCCAGCCGCCGCACCAGCCCACCGCCGCGCATCCCAATCCACAGCGACTCTCCGCGATCCAGCAGCACCGAACTCGCCACATCCGAAGGCAGCCCATGATCCGCGTCGATATACGTCCGATGCCCATGATTCGGACCATCCAGCACCACCACGCCAGTGATCGTTGAGACGAAAATCCGCCCATGGCTATCCGTAAAAAGCCGGTTCACCATCGCATTGGGGACACCCTCGGAGCGATCCAGAAACCGCGCCTGACCCCGCGGCAATTCAAACAGCCGCGTCGCGCTCCGAACCCACAAATTCCCCCGCGTATCGATTGCCGTGGAACCCCAGCGATCCAAAGGCAGCCCCGCCGGCGAACCCACACGCTCAGTCCTGTCGCCCGTAAGCCGCCAAAGGTCGCCATCCCTGCGGAACCAAACATCCGCGCCATGCACCAGCATCCCGCCCACCGACCCCGGCGCCACCATCGCGAAACGGTATTCCCCGCCCGGCTGCTTCACGCCGCGAAGAATCCCGGAACTGTGCTCCAGATAAAGATCGCCCTGCGCGTCGAACTCCAGCGCGAGAAACAAGCCCGAAACTCCCGCATGCACCGGTTCGAAGCGAACCCCATTCCACCGCGCCACGCCATTCTGCGTGGCCACCCAAAGCACCGCGTCCGGCGACTCAGCCACCGACCGGATCTCCGTATCTTCCAGCCCCTCCGCGTGGCCAAAAGCCCGAAACATGCTCCCGTCATAGCGGAAAAGCCCATTGTCCGTCCCCACCCACAGAAAACCCGAGTGATCCTGAAACAGGCAGTCGATGCCCAGATTCGTCAGCCCATCGCTCGGCCCATACTGCCGGAACGCATATTGCTGCGCCATCGCCGGAATGGCAGCCAGAAACAAAACCAGGGCCCGGAGACAAAATACCCGAATCTGAGGAAATGAACGCATCTACCCCTGAGTTGTTCGAATTTTCGTGTGCTTTATCTCTGTATGGTATGCGAAAAATTTGGATATGCACAAATTATCGGGCATTTTCCGATAATGGAACTATAAGGAAGCTCTGATTAAAGCCGCCGTTTTGAAAGGGCGTGGCTGGTAGGTCTGGGTTTCAACCCAGACTTTTCGCGCCGTAAGGCCAAACAAATCAACGCGGCTTTAGCCACCGAGGGAATGTTGGATGCTTGTTCAGACCTTCCATAAGGGACGAATCTTCCCAACAAGAACCATCGGCCCACCCCCCAAAAGAAAGAGTAGGCTACCCCAAGAAAGAAAGGGTAGGCTACCCCCCAAAAAGAAAGGGTAGGCGACCCCCTCGAAAGAAAGGGCGGGCGACCCCCCAAAAGAAAGGGTAGGCTTGGGGATTCATCCCCGGCCTAATGGCGATAAAACCAACGCGGCCTTTAGGCCCCGAGGTATGCTGTCCACCCAGGTTCTCGTTTCTTACCACACACAAGACAATTTGGCGCGTAAGTTGGCGGCACAAAGGCGACCGTAAAGCTTACGACATAAATACCGCTGTCATCCTGAGCAAAGCAAGCCGCGTTCTCTGCGGCTTGCGCAGTCGAAGGACCTGCGGTTGTTTTTTCGACAAATCTCAGAAACACCACGTTAACACCCTGTCTTCGATCCTCGCGACATGCGAACACCCACCAAAATTTCCGCAATCTGCCCTCTTATAGACAGAAAAATCAATCACATCGGAGCACACTTCTCTCCCGGATGCATCGACTGCCCGCTCCCGTAGCCTTCTGCCGGGGCAGCGGCACGAACAGAAACAGAAGCTAGGAGATCGTTATGCGTACCATTCGCTTGCTATTGGCAGCTCTGCTGTTAGCCCTCCCTCTGGCCTCGAACGCCCAGATCGGTATTTCCGTCAGAATCGGCCCACCGGCCATTCCCGTCTATGAACAGCCCATCTGCCCCGGAGACGGCTATCTCTGGACCCCCGGCTATTGGGCCTGGGACGACGGCGTCTCCGACTACTACTGGGTTCCCGGCCTATGGGTCGAAGCCCCCGAAGTCGGATTCCTCTGGACCCCCGGCTGGTGGGGCTGGCGAGAGGGCGGCTTCTTCTTCAATGACGGCTTCTGGGGCCCCACCGTCGGCTTCTACGGCGGCATCGACTACGGCTTCGGCTACTTCGGCACCGGCTTCGGAGGCGGACGCTGGGATAACGGCCACTTCTTCTACAACCGCGCCGTGCTCAACGTCGATGTAACCAACATCCACAATGTCTATAACACCACCGTCGAACACAACACCACCACCCGCGTAAGTTACAACGGAGGACAAGGTGGAATCACCGCGCGCCCAACAGCCGCGGAACAGGCCGCCGCCAGCGAGCGCCACGTCCCCGCAGTAGCAGCCCAAACTCAACACATCCAGACCGCCCGCTCCGACCCGCAATCGCGAGCCTCAGTCAACCACGGCACCCCTCCAACCAAAGCAGTCGCCGGCCGCGCTGAAGAAGGCGCAGGCGCCCGCGCTGCCGAATCTGCCCGTGATGCAGGCGCAGCCGAGCCGCGTCAGCCAACCCACGCCAGCGAACTAACCCCCATCACCAAGCCCGCGCCAGTAAACTCCGGAGACGCCAAAGCCGACTCGAAATATCAGAAGCAGCAAGATAAGCTGATCGAAAAGCAAAGCAAGGAGCAGCAGAAACTGCAACAGCAGCAGGAAGCCGAACACCAAAAGAAGTTAAACGACGTCCAGCACCAGCAGATGGAGCAAAAGCATCAGCAGCAGACGCAGCAGATGCAACAGCGCCACTCCTCTGAAATGCAACAACTCCAACAGCGCGCCCCAGCACCGCGCCCAGCCCCAGCACCAAGGCCCCGGTAACGCATTCAAATACCGAGGAACCCATCGAACAAAAATGCCCGCCGAGCGCTCCTCGGCGGGCGTTGGTGTCTCCTCGCCGCTACCCACGCCAAGGAACCCACCCAAACCTCCATAACTGTCCGTCGCTGTCTGTTACCGGCCAGCTATAGCCGGCACGCCAGGAATTACCGGACTGCTATGACTCTCCGGCAAGATTTGCGTGCGCCATATCCGAATTGTTTCCAACAGTTCGGGCTTAGAAAACTTGTTCAGCTTGGTAAGCGGATCTCCTGCCTTCGCGTTCATGGGACGCACAATCGTAGCTTCCTGGAGTCCAGGCCGGATGCGCAGGAAAACGCCCCGCTGTTGCCCAGGCCTGGGATCGGAGGGCGTCGCAGCCATGCGCAATTCGCCATTCGGCTTCATGTGTGGCACCGCGTAGACCGCGCATGCGCCGTCTTTGAGCAGCTCTCGAATTATATCCTTTACTAATTCAGACTGATTGGCATTGAATTCAACACCATGGACATTCGGCATTGAAGTAGCCTCCTTTTGACTACCACCCAATGCTATAGATAAATCGCTAAATAAGTTGTAAAGCTTCCCTTCGCGAACTCGGCCACCCACTCTTCACACCCTGGCGCAATAACGGCACCATCAGCCTTTAGCCCCAGCAGCCAACTTCGGTCTCGGCGTAGACCGCGGATTTCTCCCCTGCGTAAACGCCAGCAACTCAACGCAGCCTTTACAGCCTGCGGAAAGACTCGGCTGAGAAAGGATTCGGCTTTTTTAGGGTAGGCCGGAGATTTATCTCCGGCGTTAAACGCAACAAGACCAACGCGGCCTTTAGGCCCTGAGGTATGCTTTACACCAACTCCATACAGAACTCCGAGGCAATCGGTCTCACGCGATTGCTCACCATCACAAGCCAAAGCCGTCTTCCAAGCGCCAAAGGCGCGCCGTCATACCAGCCTGGGCCATCGGCCCAGGTCACGGCAAGAAGAGAAAACCCAAGGGCCAAGGGCCCGATTCACCGAACGAAATCCGCGATGACATTTCTCGCGCATCGGAGGGAGCAGGGGGCAACCCCCTGAAAAAGATAGAAAAAGGGTAGGCCGGAGATTCATCCCCGCCGTAAACGCAACAAGACCAACGCGGCCTTTAGGCCCTAAAGTATGCTTCGGCCTGTTTCACCCACAAAAATACCCTTGCGGTTCCGCGTCGATGAACTACACCAGGCCACCAAATCGGAAATAGGCATCCGAGAAAGTGATTTTGCCGGAGGCGAAGGCGCTCCTGCCCTTCGCTGACGGCAAACCTATGGACGGATTAGCTTTTCATCTTTCAATACCGGCTTATAACTTTGTTACGGGTCGCGAGGCAAAGTTCGATGACCTCCTCGTCTACTTAAAAACCGATGACCTTAAGAATTTTTCAAACAGCGATATCACGTCACAGAACCTCATTGATGATTCTGTTGTGCTCCTGAACCACGACAGAATCGAAGCAAAAACTATAAAAAAGGACGGCAGGTGGCCCACCTCCCAATCGCCCATCCGCCGGAGACCTCGCCTTGCAAAAACCTCCCCGAAAAAATCCGATTCCGGCATCCATCGTAACCAATCCGCCCGAAACTCTAAACAACCCGCCACACACTCGTGTCCATCCGCCAAGCACTGTTAACCATCCGCGGCATAACGTTATGCGTCCAAAACCGACAGGAAGACCCGGCCATCCTTGGGTCGCCTTTGGGACAGGTCTTTCAAGACCTTGTGACACGCGCGCCTTCGCAGGGGCCTTCTCTGAAGCCATCGAAACCGGCTCCAGATATTCCTGGGAAGTCGAAAATGCTGTAAGTTGTTGATTTTATGGTGACCCTGGGAAGATTTGAACTTCCGACCTCCGGTTTAGGAAACCGCTGCTCTATCCAGCTGAGCTACAGGGCCATACTGCAATGGTACCGCAGCGCGGGCGTAAGGGCCAGAGCTTTGGGGCGGCCGAGGGCTAGGCAGCGATTCTCCAATGCTGGTATCGTTCAGGTGTGGATTTGAACCTGAAGATTCAAGGGAGATGGCGATGGAACGACGCAGTTTCTTGAAGCAGGCCGCGACCGCCGCAGCGCTGGCCGGCATCGAAAACGCCGCCAGCAAGAGTGCCAACGCCATTTCTGCCGCCAACACCGCCGTGCAGGGCATCGCGGCTCATACGCCGGGACCATTTTCAAGCACTGTCAACGGAATCGGCCGCCGCAAGCTGGGCCGCGCGGAAGCAGAAGTCTCGATCATCGGCATAGGCGGCTATCATCTGGGACTGGGCAGCGTTTCAGAGACCGATGCGATCCACATCATTCGCCGCGCTCTCGATGAAGGCATCAATTTCCTCGACAACTGCTGGGACTACAACGCCGGCGTGAGCGAAGAACGCATGGGCAAGGCGCTGGCCGATGGCTACCGACAAAAGGCCTTCCTGATGACCAAGATCGACGGCCGCACCGGCGCAGCGGCGACCGAGCAGCTTGAGACCTCGCTCAAGCGCCTCAAGACCGACCACATCGACCTGTTGCAGATTCATGAAGTGATCCGCATGGAAGACCCCGAGCGCGCATTTCAGCCCGGCAATGTGATCGACGTGCTGAAGCAGGCGCGCAAAGACGGCAAGATCCGCTTCATCGGCTTTACCGGGCACAAGAGTCCAGCGATGCACCTGAACATGATCGAAGTGGCCGACAAACATGGGTTCACATTCGATTCGGCGCAGTTCCCCGTCAATGCGCTCGATTATCACTACGACAGTTTCGGGCAAAAGGTAATCCCGGTCGCGCAGAAGCATGGCATGGCGATCCTCGGCATGAAGCCGCTGAGCAATGCCGCGATTCTCAAGACCAACACGATCACCGCGCCCCAGGCGCTGCATTACGCAATGAGCGTCCCGGTCACGATGACCATCACCGGTTGCCAGACCATGGCCAATCTGGAGCAGGCGCTGGCAGTGGCGCGCAACTTCAAGCCCATGTCCGTCGAGAAAAAAATTGCACTCCTCGAAAAGACCGCGCCGGCTGCGCCCGAGGGCAAGTTTGAGGACTACAAGTCGTCGCACATCTACGACGGCACCTATCACAATCCGGCCTGGATGGGCTGATCGGATGGGCTGAGTACCTCAGGAGATCGTTATGGCAACAACCGCAGTTCCCGCAATCAAAATCGCAATAACGCCCGAGCCGCCCATATTCCAGACCATCGCCGAGGAGCGGCTGCACCGTAAGCAGCGTCTTGCGTCAGCCTTCCGGCTCTTCGCCAAATTTGGATTCAGCGAGGGCGTGGCCGGACACATCACGGCGCGCGACCCCGAGCATGAGGACCACTTCTGGGTCAACCCGTTCGGCATGCACTTTTCGCAAATTCGCGTTTCGGACCTGATCCTGGTCAACGAAAAGGGCGAGGTGGTCGAAGGCGACCGTCCCGTCAACGAAGCGGCATTCGCCATCCACTCGCGCGTCCACATGGCGCGGCCGGATGTGGTGGCCGCGGCTCATGCGCATTCGTTGTACGGCAAGACCTGGTCGTCGATGGGCCGTCTGCTCGACCCGCTGACCCAGGATGCCTGCGCCTTTTATGAGGAGCACAGCCTGTTTGCCGACTACAACGGCGTCGTCTACGAAACCGAAGAAGGTGATCGCATCGCTCAGGCAATGGGCCATCGCAAGGCGGTCATCCTGCAGAATCACGGCTTGCTGACGGTTGGCCGTACGGTAGACGAAGCGGCATGGTTCTTCATCACCATGGACCGCTCGTGCCAATCGCAACTGATGGCGGAAGCGGCTGGCAAGCCGGTTCCGATTTCTCATGAAAGCGCGCGGATCGCACAGCAGCAAGTGGGCAATCCACGCGTGGGATGGTTCCAGTACCAGCCGCTGTGGGACGTGATCGTCCGCGAGCAGCCGGATTTTCTGGATTAGCTCGCCGATTGCCCGAAGAGTTGCAGCAGGTTGGTGATGCTCAGCAGCTTCTTGATGCGCGGCGTCAGGTTGACCAACTCCAGCACGCACAGGCCGCGATTGATCGCGGAAACCTTCAAGGCCACCAGCGCGCCCAGGCCTGAGCTGTCTAAATATTCGAGATATGTGAAGTCGAGCACGATCTTGCCGCCGCGTTGAATCATAGGCGAAACCAGTTCACGAATTTCCGGACTGTTGCTGCTGATCAATTTGCCGTGGCACCTGATCGTGGTGGTGGTGTAATTATGCTCATCTACCGTCTCTTCCACCTCATAGTGAAAGGCGCTTCCTGGGGCCGTGGACATGCAATCTCCTTTGCTGGGCGAACGACTGATTCTAACGTTGCGATTGGAAGAATTCAGGTTAATTTACGGTGACTCCCCAGCCGGGCTGGCGGACACTTTTGCGCTGATTGGAGTTGCGAGTAAACTAGAGAGATGGCGGATATACAGCGCAGAAAATCGGTAACGGTCAAAGTTGGTTCGGGTGCGAACACGGTTCGCGTAGGTTGGGAAGCTCCGGTCGTCGTGCAATCGATGACCAACACAGACACAGCGGATGTCGCATCGACCGTCGATCAGGTGCAGGCGCTGGCGCTGGCTGGCTCAGAAATGGTGCGCGTCACGGTCAATAACAAAGCCGCCGCCAAAGCCGTTCCGCATATCGTCGAGGGCCTCGCCAGGCGCGGCATCCACGTTCCCATCGTGGGCGATTTCCACTACAACGGCCACGAGCTCCTGAAAGACCACCCCGCCTGCGCCGAGGCTCTGGCCAAGTACCGCATCAATCCCGGCAACGTCTCCATCGGTCGCAAGACGGACGACAACTTCCGCACCATGGTCGAAGTCGCCGTCCACCACCAGAAACCGGTGCGCATCGGCGTGAACTGGGGCTCGCTCGATCAGGCCCTCCTCACCCGCATGATGGATGAGAACAGCAAGAAGCTCAACCCCGAGCCCGCGCGCGACGTCATGATGGAAGCGATGGTCGTCTCCGCGCTCGACAACGCCGCCGCCGCCGAGCGATACGGCCTGCGCCGCGACCAGATCATCCTCTCCGCCAAGGTGAGCGGCGTGCGCGACCTGATCGACGTCTACACCAACCTCGCCGCCCGCTGCGACTACGCTCTCCATCTAGGCCTCACCGAAGCCGGCATGGGCGCCAAAGGCATTGTCGCCTCCGCCGCCGGGCTCGCGCCGCTGTTGCTAGCCGGCATCGGAGACACCATCCGCGTCAGCCTCACCCCGGCTCCTGGAGGCCCTCGCACCGAAGAAGTCCACGTAGCCCAACAGATTCTGCAGTCGCTCTCGATTCGCAGCTTCATGCCGCAAGTGACCAGTTGCCCGGGCTGCGGACGCACCACCAGCACCTACTTCCAGGAGCTGGCCGAGCAGATTCAGACCTACCTGCGCACCTCCATGCCCGTCTGGCGTCAGCAGTATCCCGGCGTCGAAGAGCTGAAGCTGGCCGTCATGGGCTGCATCGTCAACGGCCCCGGTGAGTCGAAGCACGCCAACCTGGGCATCAGCCTGCCCGGCACCTTCGAGGACCCCGTCGCGCCCGTCTATGTCGACGGCAAGCTCTACTCCACCCTGCGCGGAGACAACATCGTCGCCGAGTTCCAGACGATCCTGGACAACTACGTCGTTTCGCACTACGGCCAGGGCGCCAAGAGCGAAGAGCTGGTCGAAGTCGTCTAGCGGTTAAAGCCGGGCTTCAGCGAAATTGTGGATTAGGATCGCTGTGTCCTCTCTGGCACCAGCAGCGTCAGCGCATCGGGCACAATCTCAATCCGTGCGGGCAATCCCCCGAGCAACTCTCCGTCGGCCTCAACGAATACCTGCGCTTTGGAATGCTTGTGCGCCCGGCACTCCACCCGAACCGAATCCAGAATCTCGATCTTGCCCTTGAACGTCTGCCGCCGGAAAACCACTGCGGCCATGAAACGCACAAAGTCGAAGCGGTTGCGCGTCTTGAACGCCACAAGGCGCAGATTGTCATTACGCAGCGTAGCGCCCGGCGCCAGATTCTGAATCATGCCGCCAAAGTTGCGAATACGCACCGCCAGAAGCTGCGAAACCACCTCGGACCGCGGCTTCCTGTGTCCCACTTCGACGAACTCGACATCAAACGGCGGAAAGCCGTGCGTCGCCAGCACCCGCAAGCCCTCGACGGCATAAAGCGCGTAGCCGAACTGGCGCTTCAGCTTGGCGTCCATCCGGTACATCAGATGCGCATCCGCACCGACTCCGGCGGCAACCGTGAAATACCGGGAGCTCTCGACGTCCTCCCGGTCGCGATAGAAGATATGGCCCACCGGAATCCGCACCGGAACGGCTGAAAGCAGCACCTGCGCCGCCTTCACCGGCGAGATTGGCAGTCCAAGATCGGCCGCCAGGGCATTGGCTGTTCCCAGCGGAATCACCCCCAGCGCAGTCTGCCTGCCCACCAGCGACTGCATCACCTCATGCACCGTGCCGTCCCCGCCGCAGGCCAGAATCGTGTCGCAGCCCCGCTCCACCGCCTGCCGCACCTGATCCGCGGCGCTGCCGGGAGCGGTCGTGGCAATCGTTTCCGCTTCCACTCCGGCGCCGCGTACCACCGCCAGCACTTCGTCGATCACCGATCCGCTGCGGTTGAAAATCTGCCCTGAGGCCGGGTTGTACACAAGCGCGACTCGACG
>Ga0302325_10004173_pt1 | contig 33493 bp, 29 predicted proteins | sample Palsa_T0_2_FD_201948 | JGI IMG/M metagenome (GOLD analysis project Ga0302325, IMG submission 201948) | Peat permafrost microbial communities from Stordalen Mire near Abisko, Sweden - Palsa_T0_2 | ecosystem: Environmental > Terrestrial > Soil > Palsa > Peat permafrost | place: Sweden: Abisko... | reverse complement strand
GCCACCAGCCCCTCAAGCCACTCGGCGCGGGCAGGTGGCAGCAGCCACGCCGATCGCGTCAGGAGGCTTGTCAGCATCCGCGCGATCAAGCTCATCACGCCTCCTTCGCCCGCGCCGGCGGCCGGACGGCTGCGATCCCCGCACTGTGCCGCTGCGATCGCGCTTCGCTCAACGCGGCTCGGGCGGCCGCGAACCCGTCAGGGGTGAGCCGGTATAGATGCCGACGAGGCCGGCCGGACGGCTGCTCATCCTCCCAGCACGCCTCGACCAACCCACGATCCGCCAAGCGGATCAGCACCGGATACAGCGTGCCGGACCGCAACCCGGTCTCCTTCGCCAGCTCGTAGCCATGCCTCCACGCGGCCGGTGCCTGCTCGAGCGCGCTCAGCAGCGACAGCGCTTGCGCGGAGAAGCGACGATCCGCCATGCTGTAACTCTACCTAGGTAGAGTTAGCTCTGTCAAAGCACCAGGCGAGCACCGACTGGGAGCGCTCGGTGCTAGCAACCAAACTCACGGCTGGTCCGGACAATGTCCGGACGGTGATAGGCTTTGGATGTGGCCGCGACCCCTCACGACACCGCTCGCCGACACCGGATCGAGGTGCGGGTGACCGCTGATCAAGACGCCCTCATTCGCCATGCCGCGAGCCTCGTCGGCGAGACGGTCACCGCCTTCGTGCTTGGGACCGCAACCGAGAGGGCCATGAAGCTTGTGGAGGCACAGCGCACAGTGACGTTGCCCAACGAAACGTTCGACCGGTTCTACGCTGCTCTTGACGATCCCGCGACGATCGTGCCCGAGCTCAGCGAGCTGTTCCGCGCCGAACCGTTGCCGCGGAGTTGAGCCTCGGCGAGCTACGTCTTGAGCGGCTCTGCTCCGATCACGACGTTTCCGGCTTTGCGTGTGGGGTCGACGAGCTCGACCACTGGCTCCGTCGCCATGCGCTCGTAGCGCAGCAGATGGACTCGGCGCGTAGCTTCGTTGTGGCACGTGGCAAGCGGGTGGTGGGCTACGTCAGCCTGACGATGGGCTCGGTGCAGCGCACCGACCCTCCTCGTCGCCTTGTCCGCGGCATGCCCGCTTACCCGGTCGGCATGGTTTTGATCGCCCGTCTTGCTATCGACCAGTCCGAGCAGGGTGTTGGCTTGGGCACGCGATTGCTTGCCGATGCCCTACGGATGGCCCTTCTCGCCGGCGAATCGGTAGCGGCTCGACTGGTGGTCGTGGACGCAATCGACGAGCGAGCCGCCCAGTTCTACATGCGACACGGCTTCACGGACGCCCTCGACCACCCCCTGCGTCTATACCGACGGATGAAAGACGTCCGTGCCAGCCTGGAGCCTGCCGGCACCAGTGCTCAGAGCTGATCGTCAGGAACGCCACACCGCGTTTGACAGATCATACCGACGGTATTAGTCTACCAGTGGTATGAGAAGATTCCTGGTATCCAGCATGTCGCGAAGCGGCTCGCGCAGCGCGGCCCCGGGCTTATGGACGTGCGTTCCGTGGGCCGCAGACATCGCGACGGCAGCGCGGCGAACCAGGGGCGGCGGTCGTGATGTCGCATCCGACGTGGTAGCTGCCAAACCAACGGCGAGATAGGAGAATCAAAGGTGGCGTCCAAGACCAAGGTCAAGCTGTACATGTTTCCCGGGTCGAATTCGGTCTTGACCGGTCGGTTGATGCTGGACCACAAGGGCGTCGACTACAAGCTGGTCAAGCTTCCCCCCGGGATTCATGCGTTCGTGATGCTCGCACTGGGCTTCGAGACGATGGGCGTTCCCGCGATGAAGTGGAACAGGCGCCGTGTGCAGGGCACACGGTCGATGTCGCGCGCGCTGGATGAGCTCGTGCCCCAACGGCCGCTGTTCCCGTCGGATCCCGCTGAGCGGCAGGCCGTCGAGGAAGCCGAGCGCTGGGGTGAGGAGCTACAGAACCAGACTCGGCGAATCTTCTACTGCGCGGCGCGCCGCGATCGCAAGGCTTTCTTGAGCGTCATCCTCCAGGAGCGTGCGTTCCCGATGCGAGTCTTTCTGCGTGTCGGGGCGCGGCCGATCATCCGTTTGGCGGCCGGCGCACACCGCGCCAGCGACGACGCGGTGCGAGAGGACGTGGCGCTGCTGCCTGAGCGTCTCGATCAAATCGACGCCTGGATTGGTGAGGGCCTGATCAATGGGCCGGAGCTCAACGCCGCTGACTTTCAAATCGCCGTGAACGTTGCGGCCCTGCTGACATCGGAGGATTTCGCCCCGCTGATCGAGGCCCGCCCGGCCGCAGCGCTCGCGCGGCGCGTCGTCGGCGATTACGGCGGGCATGTAGGTCGGGTGCTGCCCGGCGAATGGCTCCCAAGGCGTCCCGGGAGCGCCAACGGCACCCGCGACGCGAACACGGCGTATGACAGCAGGACGTTCCTGCGCCGAGCCGGGATAGGCGAAGCGAAGATCGACGAGCTGCTGAGCCGATGAACGACACCGCCAACAACGCGTCGTGCGTCGAGGGAAGCTGATGCCGCGGACGCGGTTGAGCAGATCTGAGGGCGCCGCGCGCACGCGAAGCGAGCTGCTCGAGGCGGCGGAGCGCCGGTTCTTCATCGACGGCTACTACGGCACGACACTGGAAGCGATCGCTGAAGAGGCCGGCTACAGCAAGGGAGCGGTCTACTCCGCATTCGAGAGCAAGGCCGACCTCTTCCTCGTTCTACTCGACGCGATCATCGATCGGCGCCTAGAAGAGACCTCGTCGCTGTTCGAGAACCATCCGATCGGACGGTCGCGGATTGCCACGCTCGCAGAGCGACCGATCGAGGAACGCAACCAGCAGTGGTTCCTGCTCGCGATTGAGTTCTGGCTACACGCAGGACGCGACCCGGAGCTCCTCGACCGGTTCGCCGCCAGGTATCGCCGTCTGCGCGCCGGACTGGCCGAGCTGGCCTCGGAGACGTCGACGCCGCTGGGCGCCGAAGGCTGGGCGATCGTCACGCTTGCGCTCACCAACGGGCTCGCGCTCGAGCGACTGATCGATCCCGACGGCGTCCCAGAGAACCTGTTCGCGAACGCGCAACGCCTGCTCTACCCGCCACGCTCGACATGAAGATCAAGCACGTTGGCGAAACCGCGGGCCAGCGGCTCGCCCGCCGCGCCGGCGGGTCCTCGCGCCGGCTGCTTGCGGTCGTGAGCGCGGCGGCGCTTGTCGCGCTGGGGGTCGCGGCAGGGAGCGCGCAAGCCGCCTATAGCCCGTATCCGGTGTCCTTCAGCGTGCCGGCCGCCGTGCTCGCGGCGGCGAATCCGACCGTACCGCCGCCGGGCTCGAACAACTGGTCGTGCAAGCCCACCGCCGCGCATCCCGAGCCGGTCGTGCTCGTGCACGGTCTGGTGGAGAACATGGCCGATAACTGGAACACGATCTCGCCGCTGCTGGCCGACAACGGCTTCTGCGTCTACGCGTTCACCTACGGCACCGTTCCCGGTGAGGCGTATCTCGGCGGCCTCACGGAGATGGAGCAGAGCGCGCCGCAGCTCGCGGCATTCGTCGACGAGGTGCTAGCGGCTACGGGCGCGAGCAAGGTCGACCTCGTTGGGCACTCCGAGGGCACGGTGATGCCGCGCTACTACATGGAGTTCCTCGGCGGTGGGGCGATGGTCGACAAGTTCGTGATGCTGACGCCGATCTGGCACGGGACCAACGTGCTCGGTCTCTCGACGGTCGAGTCACTCGGCGACGAGCTCAACCCGACCGTCGCCGCGTTCGTGAACAGCCTCATCGGCAGCGCCTGCGGCTCCTGCACCGAGTTCCTGACCGGATCGCCGTTCCTGCAGAACCTCGACGCTCACGGCATGGCGCTCCCCGGCGTCACCTACACCGACATCGTGACCGAGTACGACGAGCTCGTCGTCCCGTACACGAGCGGGATTTTGAACGCGCCGAACGTGACCAACTTCACGCTCCAGGATCAGTGCCCGACCGACTTCTCAGACCATCTCACCGTTCCCGACGACCCGACGGCCGCGCAGGACGTCCTCAACGCTCTCGACCCGGCGCGCGCCAAGCCCGTACCGTGCACGCTGGTGCTCCCCGGCGTGGGCGCCCCGGTGCCGCCGTCGACGGTCGGGCTCGCTCCGTAACGCCGGCGAGGGTCGAGTTGAATCAGCAGGTCACGAGGCGTAGCTCGGCGTCGAGTCGCCGGAGATCGTCGGGGTCACTGGTCACAACCGTCGCGTTATGGCGCCTCGTCGAGGTCGAGATCCCGAACGTCAAGCAGACCGGACTTCAGTAACCGGGCCAGCCGCACCTGCCTCGACCCATCTCGCCAGACCTGACCGACCAGCACCTAGCGGTATCAGCGGTGATACCATCCGAGAATGGCGATGACTCTCCGACTCACCGACGATGAAACGGAAGCGTTGCGACTCCGCGCAAGTCGCGAGGGACGCTCGATGCAGGACGTCGCGAGGACTGCGGTTCGCGAATACATCGACCGCACCAGCCGGCGTGAATTGTTGGACGGGATTCTTGATCAGGAGTTGCCTCGCTACGCCGAGGCGCTGCGCCGCCTCGGCGAGTGATCTTCCTAGACCACCTCGAGTCGCTGCTCCATGTAGCCAGCCGAACGCTCGGCGGCGACCCAGCAATCCGCGATTACGGCTTGCTCGAATCGGCGCTTGCCCGTCCCCAGGCATCTGCGTTCGGCGAGGACGCGTACCCCGACATTCATCACAAGGCCGCCGCGCTTCTGCACTCGCTCGCCCGCAACCATGCGCTGGTCGACGGCAACAAGCGACTCGCGTTGGCTGCGACCATCGCGTTCTTCGGCATGAACGGCATCCGGCTTACGCTCAGCAACGATGCGGCCTACGACTTGGTCATGAGCGTCGCGACCGGCGAGCTCGACGATGTGCCCCACATCGCAGCAGCGCTGGAGACAGGCTCGGAACCCTGGGCTTCGTAGTCCGACCTGCTCTACACGACCCGTCACGCTACCGACGCCGGATACCGTCGATCACCCCTGAAACGATCCGCGCGGCCAGCCCTTCGTCGAGCGGCTCATGACCTGTAGATCGTGACCTTGCTGACGTGGGCGCGGGCGGCGACGGCCTCGATCGTCGTCGCCGTCAAGCCACCCTCGAGCAACAGCGACGCGGCCTGACGGCACGCGATCGTCCCTCAGGCTATGAAGATCCAGGTCGCGGCCTCGAAGGCATAGAACGCAAGTAGGCATGCGCCGAGTAGCACCGTCGGGACTACGGCCCGACGGCGACAGAGCCAGTCTCCCGCCGCCATCCAGAGCGGGAAGATCGTGAGCGTATAGCGATCGAGCGCCTGTAAGGGTTGGTTCACGGTCGGGCTGTAGACACAAACGAGCAGCACGAGCAGGCTGTAGACGCCATATGCGGCCGGAAGGCGGCGGAATGCGACGGCGAGGGCGGCGGTTGCGAGTACGAGTACCGCAAGGAGCACGACGCTCTGGAACTGCGGCGAGAACGGACCCAGGGGGATCGCCGGCGCAAAGATCCGTTTGCCTCCGATGGTCGCGACGACGCCGCTGACTCCGGCATGGATCGCCGAAATCACCGTGGATAGCGGTCCGGCCAATCGGTGGGCATATTGAGGGCCGGTTTGATCTTTTATCGGGGCTAGCCACCCGTAGCCACGCGCGGCGAGGTACGCCAGGAAGCTCCCCAAAGCCAAAGGAGCAAGCAGCAGCCAAGCGATGAGCCGGTCGAGGTGCCGACTCTGACGCACGTACAGGCAGGCGAGTAGAACCACGATGAGAATTCCCGGGACCCTGGTGACCGCGGAGAGCGCTGCAAGGATCCCAGCCAGCGCCCACCGATCGCACCGCGCGGCATAGACCGCGCCAACAGAGAGAGCCAGGAACAGCGACTCGGTGTAGACGGCGGTGAAGAAAAAGGAAAGGGGCGCGAAGGCCAGCAAGAGGACTGTCGCGTCAGCGGCCGAGCGGCTGAGTTCGAGTTCGGTCAGGCGGTGAAGAAGGGTCAGCGCGACGCAGAACGACACCGCGCTAATCAGCATTCCGGCAAGCACTTCGGATCCGAGCACCAGGCTGAAAATGCGGATCAGCAACGGGTAGAGCGGGTAGAAGACAGTCTCACTCGAGCCCGCGTATCCGTGCTGGGCGATTAACAGATAATGGATCGCATCCCAGCGGACGGCGGTAGCTGCCAGGACGTTCCCCACGGAGCCGAGGCTCGAGCTCACGCGCAGCGGGTCGTACAGGTACCAGATGCGCATGCGTGGCTCGATCAAGGCGCCGGCGGTCCCGCCCGCCACGACAACCAGCCGTGACATCGCGAACGCGCGCAACGACTGCGTCGCGCTGCCTCGCCAGTCCGACGCGAGGCTGATCACGATTCGCTAGCGAGTATCCCGCTAGATGGTGGGCGCCGGCGCCGAAAATCAAAGCCCACTGTGGGCGGCTCGAAACCCATAGCGGTGGTGCAAATCACCCGGCGCGCACGGACGGACTCTACGCGCGCCTCGTCGCCTCCGGCGCCAGCGTCCGGAACCGACGTTTGCGGACAGTGCACGGGCCAAATTCATAGCACGCCTTTAGCAGCCGCGGAACTTCACGAGGTCATGCTGTCGATTCGCTGTCGTCTCTGCGAGGACGGATGAGGAAGGCGAATGGACAAGCACGCCGCGATGCGCGGACGTGAGGAGGGCGACGCGTTTGCCTATTCGCTCGGGTCGTATTTGAACGAGATCCCAAGCCGGATTCGATAGTTCAGCACACCCCCATCTTGAATCGTCAGATCCTGCCGCACTACCTCAGCCACGCGCAACTCTCGGACGCTCTTGGCTGCGGTCTCGACGGCAACCTGTGCTGCTGCCTCCCAAGACTCGCTGCTGACACCGACGATCTCGGTGACGCGATAGACACTCTCCGCCATGCGGACCTCCCATCAGGGGTTGAGCCGGAGTCGTGAGTCTTGCAGGGTCTTGGACGCTTCGGTGAAATCCTTCACAGCGCGGAATGGCTCTCCGGCGGCGGCGAGGACTGGCGGCATCTGTGGGTCTGGCTCGGCTACTAGCGAAGCGGAAGCCGACGTCGCGGCTCCAGCGTGTGGACGCGGCTGGTGGAATCAGCTAGGCGGCAAACACGCGTGTGTCTGTGGGCTACTACGGTTATCCCCGAGGCGTGAGCAAGCGATACTCGTCTCATGCTTCAAGGACTTCCTATTCTGGATCATTTGAGCACAGCGCAGCACCAGTTCGCACGCGAGCACGTCGCAAGGCCCGTAATGCACCCCTCCGCGATTAGCCGTTCGGTCTTCATGTATCACACCAACGAGCGCCGGACGCATCGTTGGCTCGTCGATACGCTCGGGCGGAGCGTTGAGTCGGCGAGCTTTGAGCGGTGAATCGCCAGGCCGGCGGTTGCTGACACCGGCAGCGTCCCCGTGCTTGGCGGCCGATGTGTTCGTCGAAGCGTTGATGGAGCATGCGATCGACGCGATCTCGGTCGCCGATGGCCCCTCGGGACGGATCGTGGTGGTCAGTGACTCGTATTGCGTGCTGACCGGGTACGCGCGGGAGGAATTGATAGGGAAGACGCCGGATGAACTGGGGCTGCTGAGTGACAAGTCGGCTCGAGCCCAGGGAGTTCGTCGCGCGGCTGAGGGCATCCGGGAATTGCATGAGCTCCAGCTGCGCCGCAAGGACGGCTCGGCCCGCGAGGTCGAGACGTCAACTCAGCTGCTGGCCGGCGGTGCGTTGATCCTGGCGATCAGCCGCGACATCACCGAGCGCCGTGTCGCCGAAGCTGAGCTTCAGCTTCAGAAGGAGCTGTTGGATCTGGCACACGATGCCATCGTCGTGCGCGAGCCGGTCGAGAGTCGGATCACGTTCTGGAATCGTGAGGCCGAAACGGTCTATGGCTATTCGCGTGAAGATGCAACCGGTCAGGTCATCCATGAGCTGCTGGCGACGGTGTTCCCGGAGTCTCGCGAGGCCGTCGAACGAGCCTTGGAGCTGGTCGGGCAGTGGGAGGGCGTGCTGCGCCATACCCGTAAGGACGGCAGGGTGATCGTGGTCTCGAGCCGCCGCGCTGCACTGCGCGACACCGACGGGCGCCAGATCGCGATCATCGAGGTGAACTCCGATATCACCGAGCGCACGCGCGCGGAGGCGAGGTTTCGGCACGTGCTGGAGTCCGCACCGGACGCGATGGTGGGGGTGGGGCACGATGGGCGGATCCGCTTGGTCAATTTGCAGACCGAGGTGCTGTTTGGCTATCCGCGTGAAGAGCTGATCGGTGAGCTCGTGGAGACGCTGGTTCCGGAGCGTTTCCATGGAGGTCCACTTGCACATCGCAGCGGCCTTTTCGCCGATCAAAGCGCGCGCGCGACGGGCTCTCGTACGGACTTGGTCGGCCTTCGGCGTGACGGCAGCGAGTTTCCGGCCGAGATCAGCCTGTCCCGCGTCGAGACCGAAGACGGCATGCTTGTGACCGCGACGATCCGCGACGCCAGCAGACACCGGCTCGCCGCGATCGTCGAGTCAAGCAACGACGCGATCATCACCAACGACCCGTCGGGCCTGATCACCAGTTGGAATGCCGGAGCGCACCGGCTCTACGGCTACTCCGAGGCGGAGGCCCACGGGAAGTCGATCTCGATCCTGGCGCCCGCCGGGCACGAGGACGAGATCCCGGATCTTCTGGCCAGAGCCGTAAGGGGCGAGTCGATATCTGACTTCGAGACGATGCGAGTTCGAAAGGATGGGTCGCTCGTCGACGTGTCGTTGACGATCTCCGTCGTGCGCGATCCCCGCGGAGAAGTGTTCGCGGTGTCGGCGATCGCCCGCGACATCACGGACCGAAAGCGCGCCGAGGTCGCACTCGCGCACGCCCGGGCGGACGTTGACCGGTTCTTCGCAGTGTCAGTGGACATGATGGGGATCACCGACGCCGCCGGCCGCTTCGTGCGCGTCAATCCCGCGTTCGAGCAGACCCTCGGGTTCTCGCCCCACGAGATCATGGCGCGGACCTTCCTCGACTTCCTCCATCCGGATGACGTGGCGGACGCCACGGACCGGATCGCCGCACTTCCGCAGCACAGCAACATCAGTCAGGTCGAGACCCGCTGCCGCTGCCGGGACGGCTCGTATCGATGGCTGCAGTGGACCCGGATGGTCGACCAGGACGGGAGGGTGTTCGCGACGGCGCGGGATGTGACCGAGCGCCGGCGGATCGACGAAGAGCTGCGCGTGAGCCGGAACCAGGCGCTTGAGGCATCGCGTCTGAAGTCGGAGTTCTTGGCCAACATGAGCCATGAGATCCGCACACCGCTCAACGGTGTCGTGTCGATGTCCGAACTGCTCCTCGGGACCGATCTGAAGGCCGAGCAACGGAAGTATGCTGAGGTGGCGGTGACCTCGGCGGGCGCGTTGCTGCGTGTGATCAACGACATCGTTGACATCTCGAAAATCACCGCCGGCGTGCTCGAAATCGTTCACGAGGACTATTCGATCGTGGCCGCGGTCAACGACGCCTGCGCGATCGCGAGGATCGACGCAGACGAGAAGCAGGTCGAGTTGGCTGTCACGATCGACGCGGACGTTCCTGCGGCCGTAGCCGGCGACGGTAATCGTGTCCGCCAGGTGCTGATCAATCTGCTCGGCAACGCGAGCAAGTTCACCTCCCGCGGCGAGATCGTGGTCAGGGTGGCCGTCGAGCCTGCCGAAGACGGGCTCGAGCGCCTTCGGCTCGAAGTGGTGGACACCGGCATCGGGATCGAACCCGACAAGCTGTCCGTTCTTTTTCAGTCCTTCTCCCAGGCGGATGCCACGTCGACTCGCAAGTACGGCGGGACGGGACTCGGGCTGAGCATCGCCAAGCAGTTGGTCGAACTGATGGGCGGCGCGATCGGAGCGCGCAGCACGCTGGGACAAGGCAGCACATTCTGGTTCACGCTTCCGTGCGAGCGCGGTTCCGTCGTCGAATCCGACCTGCGAGTCGACGCCGTGACGAGAACTCAAGCGTTGATCGCCGACGACAACGAGACAACCCGCGGGACCGCCATCGATACGCGCACGCCTGAGATGGACGGCGTCGAGCGAGCGACCCGACCCACCGACGCAAAGCCGCGATCAGAGCCTGCCCTCGGCTCGTCGGGCGGTCGTGTGCTTGTGGCCGAGGACAACGAAATCAACCAGTTCGCCGCCACCAGCGTGCTGGGCAAGCTCGGCTTCGAGGTCGAGATCGCCATCAACGGCCGCGAAGCGATCGAGATGACCCGTCGAACGGACTACGCAATCGTGTTCATGGACTGCCAGATGCCCGAGATCGACGGCTTCGCCGCCACCGCAGCAATCCGCCGCCGCGAAGCAGGCTGCCGCCGTACGCCAATCATCGCGCTAACCGCGCACACGATGGATGGCGATCGCGACAAGTGCCTCGCCTCAGGCATGGACGATTACATCGCAAAGCCTATACGACTAGCCAGCGTCGCGAAAACGTGCGACCAATTCCTCAATCCCGCCACGCAATCTCCGGCCGCGGACCGCGCTCCAGCAGGCGCTTAGCACTTCTCCCTCCGCAGAGAGCAGAAGATGGGGGTCGCGTCAGCCAACATGGGTGCGTGATTAGACCTTCCGCCAGTATCCAGGCTGGCGGAACGGTCGATCTTAGGGGAGGGGGGAGCATTGCAACCAACCTCCGTTAGAGAGCCGCTATGGGCGCATCCACAACCGAGATAGACGTGCGGCGATGGTTCGCCGTCGGCCAATCAAACGATCGAGACGCCAGTACGGCTGGTGACACCGCGGCCGCGGCCGCGTTGGAGGGCGACGACGCCCAGCTGCTCGTGGTCTTCTGCTCGCACACTTACGATTTGGAGGCGCTGCTCGATGCGATCAACCGCCGCTCGGGCGGTGTGCCGCTGATCGGCTGTTCCACGGCGGGCGAGATAGCCACAAGCGGGCCAGGCGACGCAGGCGTCGTGGTAACGGCGCTTGGTGGCGCCGGGTTCAGCGCGAGTACCGCTTCGGCGCACATCGACGGCGACGATCTGCGGGCGGCCGGCGCCGAAGTGGCCGGGTGCGTCGCGGACTGCCCCGAACGGAGCGGCCGCGTTCTCCTACTTCTGACCGACGGTCTGGCCGGCGACCAGCAGGAGGTCGTTCGAGGCGCCTACAGCGTGGTCGGCGCCAGCACGCCGCTCGTCGGCGGCTGCGCGGGCGACGACCTCGAGATGCGGCTTACCTATCAGCTACACAACGACCGCGTGCTTACGCACTCGGTCGTCGGCGCCGCGCTTTCTTCCGAGGGAACCATCGGAATCGGCGTGCGCCACGGGTGGCGGCGCGTGGGCGAACCGGTGCTCGTCACCCAGAGCTCGAACAACGTCGTCTACACGCTGAACGATCGCCGGGCGCTCGATGTGTACCTGGAGCATCTCGACCCGCCCGCGGACGCCCGGTGCGACCCGGCGGCATTCACCCGCTTTGCCCTGAGGCATCCCCTCGGCCTGCAGCGGCGCAGCGGCGAGGAGAGCGTCCGCTTCATCGGCGGGGCGAACTTCGATGACGGTTCGCTCGCCTGCATCGCCGAGGTGCCGCAGGGCGGCTTGGCGTGGTTCATGGAGGGCGACGAGGAGTCGGGGCTGGCCGCGACCGACGCCGCGTGTGCGGATGCGCTGGCACCGCTCGACGGCGCGTCGCCGCTCGGCGCGTTCGCGTTCGACTGCATCGCGCGGCGCGGGATTCTCGGCGATTCTGGCATCACGGCGGAGGTTGACCGGGTCGCGCGCAGCACGGGCGGGGCACCCGTCTCCGGCTTCTACACGTACGGCGAGATCGCGCGCACACGCGGGCAGAGCGGCTTCCACAACCAGACGCTGGTTCTGCTGGCCTTCGGCTGAGAGACCGATGTGGCCGGGATCGCCGAGAGCTGGTCGACCCAGCAGCTGACCGAATTCGTCACTCTGGTCGGCGGCTTCGACGACGAGGAGGCGGCGATTCGCGGCGCGATCGAACGCGCCGCCGAGGCGTTTGAAGCCGAGGTCGCCGCAGTGGTTCGCGACGGCGAGCTCCTCGCATCGATCGGCTACGACATCGAAGCCGTGCCCGTAGACAGCCTGATCGCGGCCGCCGCGGGCCAGCTCCCGATGCTCGAGGTCCCCGGCGTGGGCGTCTGTACCGTCATCTCCGCTGAACTAGAGGACGGCGCCGGCCAGCTGCTACTCGCCCGCCACGGACGGGAGTCCTTCACGCGCCACGACGCAAACCTTCTGCGCGGTATGGCGCGCGTCCTGACGCTGACTTTGCGCTCGCTCGAGACACTTGCCTTAGAGCGACTGTTGCGTGCGCGCAGCGAGGGGCAGGCCCGAGAGAATGCCGAACTGCTCAAGTCGCTGCGCGAGCGCCAGGAGCTGCTCGAGCGACTGTCCAAGATCCAGCGCTCGATCGTCCGGCGCGCCAAGCTCGAGACCGTTCTCGACATCATCGTCGACGGCGCGTCAGAGCTGCTGCGAGCCGATGCCGTCGGCCTGCGGATGATCGATCCCCAGGATCCCGGCGCCCTGGTGATGCTGGCGGTGAGAGGACTCGACCCCGAGCGCTTCGCGGTGGGAAGCCGTGCGCGCCTGGACGACGGCCTCGCCGGACGCACCATCGTCGCGGAGCGCCTTCTCGTCCTGCATGGGGATCAAGCCAAGGTCCAAGCGATCAGCGTCGGCCGTAACGTCACAGGCGCGATGTCGGCACCGGTGGTCGAGAACGGACGCGTCGTCGGGGCGCTGACCGTCGGTACGCGTGAGCCGGACCGGATCTACAGCGACACCGAGCAGGAGGTGCTGCTCGCTTTCGCCGAGCACGCCAGCCTCGCGTTGACCGATGCGAAGAACTTCGATGCGGCCGTCCATCGCGCGCTGCACGACCTGCTCACCGGCCTGCCTAACCGAGCGCTGTTCGACGATCGGCTCCAGCAGGCCGTCAAGGAGAGCGGACGGACGCGTCCGGCAGTGGTCTTCCTGGACCTCGATGGCTTCAAACGAGTGAATGACAGCATGGGCCACGCAGCGGGAGACGAAGTGCTGATCGAAGTAGCACGCCGTCTCTCGCAGAGCATCCGCCCCGGGGACACCGCCGCTCGGTTCGGGGGGGACGAGTTTGCTCTGTTGCTCGACGGCATCACGAGCGAGACCGAGGCGGCCGCCGTTGCGGAGCGCGTCACTGCCTCCCTGCGAGATCCGTTCGTCGTCAACTCGAAGGAGGTAACGATCACCGCGAGCTTGGGCATCGCGGTCCAAAGCGGGCCAGGTGGGGACCTACTGCGTGACGCAGATCTCGCGATGTACCACGCCAAGGCCGCCGGGAAGCATCGCGTCGAGATATTCGATCCCGAGATGCACAGGGCACTGATCGAGCGTCTCGGACTCGAGGCCGACCTGGCCCGAGGCGTCGCGAACGACGAATTCGCCCTCATGTACCAGCCGATCGTCTCGCTTGGGAGCGGAGCCATCGTGGGCGTCGAGGCACTGCTGCGCTGGCGCCACCCCACGCGCGGGTTGCTGGCCCCGGGTAGCTTCATCGCCACGGCAGAGGAGACGGGTTTGATCCAAGACATCGGGCGCGGTACCTTGCGTCGCGCCTGTGCCGACGCGGCCCTCTGGCAAGCGCGGGCCGGCGGCCCAGCACCACTCTGCCTGGCCGTCAACCTTTCGGTCAACCAGCTGCAGAATCCCGATCTGATCGGCGACGTCGTCGATATCCTTGACGAGTCAGGGCTGGAGCCAGAAACCTTGATTCTCGAAATCACCGAGACGCTGCTGATGGATGAGCTCGGCGGCCAAGCCCTCTGGCGGCTCAAGGAGCTCGGCGCCAAGATCGCCGTCGACGACTTCGGAACGGGCTTCTCGTCGCTGCAGTATCTGAGCCGGCTACCGATCGACATTCTCAAGATCGCCAAGCCGTTCGTGGATGGCTTGGGCACCGGAGGTCACGGCAACGCGCCTCTGGCGCAAGCGATCATCGACGTCGGTCAGAGCCTCAGTCTGGACGTCATCGCCGAGGGCATCGAGCACGATGAGCAGGCCGCGCACCTCCTCCAGCTCGGCTGCCGCCTGGGCCAGGGATACTTCTTCGCGCGCCCCATGGAAGCCGAAGCGGTCGGCGCGCTGCTCCTCGCGCGCGGAGTCGAACGCTGGGCGTTCACCGAGTCTTCAGCCTCGGTTAGCTGAGCGCCGGCCGGGCCGCGGAGCGACTCCGACGGTCCTTCGGAACCGAGACTCCAGCTCTCAGTAGATGGCGTGTTCGCGACCGAGCATCCACCATGGGTCTGGCTAACGTGGCCGGAAGTACCGTCTCGCGCCCGTGTACAGATGAACCGGCGTGAACCCGTCTCGGCGCGCCAGGGCCACCCTCAGCCAGGCAGCAATTGCCTGGCAGAACTAGCGCCGCGCGGCCCGGCTGCGGGACTTCATCTCGTACATCTCCCGGTCCGCGGCTGCGACCGCCTCCGCGATCGTCCCGTGGAACTCGGCGGAAGCGCACCCGATTGACCAATGCAGCAACGGCCTTTCGTCGCTCCAGCTGACGCCGCTCGTGCTCATCCGTGCGAGCCACTCCCGTGCCTGTTCGGCGTTCGTGTGACGCAACAGAACGCCGAACTCGTCGCCGCCGATCCGGGCCACGAGCTCTGTCGCGCGCACGGATTCGGCGAGCCGGCGAGCGCAACGTCGCAAGAGCTCGTCACCGGCTGCGTGCCCGAATGCGTCGTTGACGGCCTTGAGCCCGTCGATGTCGACCATCACGACCGAGGTCGGCTCCGGGTTGGAGCGATGCTGGAGCTCCTGATCGCGCAAGGCCACCTCCCAGGCCGAGCGGCTGGCGACCAAGGTCAGGGCGTCGGTGCTCAGCTGCTCGGCCAGCCGGGCGTTCTCGGTGCGGAGCCGCTGCTGGGCGATCCCGCGACGAACCACGACCTCAGCAGCGTCGGACATCGCGCTCGCGACCCGCTGGCAAAGCGCAGTGAAGCCCCGCAGCCCAGGACGGGCGTGGACGACGAGCAGGACCGCCACCGGGGGCGATCCAATCGCGAGCACGTGCATCGACGAGACGCCGTCTTCGTGGGAAAAACCATCCGGCACGTCCTCAATCTCGCTGAGGTCCTGGCAGAGCATCGGTAGTTCGGTCGCGTGTGCCGCGTACCGCGAGAGTGCCCGTTCCGCGGCGTCGGGATCGGACGGCTGCCAGTCGCCCGCGTCGACGCCGATCGTCGCGTCGACGTCCACTGACGGGATTGTCGCTACGGCCGCGAACTCGGCCGAGAGTGCATTGCGCGCCCGTGAAGCAATCGCCGCGAGAGTCTGCTTCATGTCCTCGGCGTTGACCGTGGTGACCTCGCGTACGGCCGCCAGAACCTCGAGCTCGTCCGCCAGCCGCTTCGCAGGTGAAACACCGACCACGAGCGAGCGGGCACGCCAAGCGAGCCCGGCGGCCTGCTCGTGGCAGGCGCCCGCGAGGGAGTCGGTCGACGACCCGAACACGACCACGGTGTCCCCTGCGCACGGGACGATCACGGCCGAGCGGCCGTAGTAAGGGCCGATGATCCGGCCTGTCTCGGGGACCTCAACGCAAATCGGCACGCCGCTCGTGAGCGCCTCGCGCAACCTGTTCTCCTGGCCCGAGTCAAGCTCGATGTTCCCCGCCCACCCTGCGCCCCGGCCGACGCCCCCGAGATGCGAGTAGAGCTGATCCGCAACCATGCGAAATACGAACAGATCCTGCGCGCCGATCTCCGCTGCCAGCTCCGCGAGTTCGACCGACAACGCCCGGTCGAGCGACTCGCTCGGCGAGCAGGCCAGCGGCGGCTTGGCGTCGCCGAGGAATTCAAGCAGCGCCTGTGCGACTCGTGGATCGAACTGCGTTCCGGCGCCGTCGCGGAGCTCGTCGCGAGCCGTCGCTTGCCCCATCGCCGGCCGGTATGGCCGGTCGGAAGTCATCGCGTGGTAGGCGTCGCAGGCGAACACGATCCTGCTCGCCAGCGGGATCTGATCGCCTGCAAGGCCGTCCGGGTAACCGCCGCCGTCCCAGCGCTCATGCTCGTGCCGGATCGAGTGGGCAATCTCACCGAAGCCCGGGACTCCGCTGAGGATCCGCTCACCAATCACCGGGTGCTCCCGCATCAGCGCCAGCTCGCTTGCGTCCAGCGGGCCTGGCTTGAGCAGGACCTCCGTTGGAATCCCAAGCTTCCCGACATCGTGCAGGACCGCAACGTGGCTGAGGCGCTCAAGTTCAGCTGGGCCCATGCCCAGCCGACCCCCCACCAGCAGCGCCAGATTGGAGGTCTCGGTTGAATGACCACCGGTGTATTCGTCGCGAGCATCAAGCGCTCTGGTCAGCGCCCCGACCACAGCGTGATAGCGGGCGGCCAACCCTGAACCCTGGGCCATCGCATCGAGGCCAAGCGCAACCATTGTTCCGTACGAGCAGGCAAGCTCGAACGTGCCAGTGCTCGGCGGTTCGACGCCACGAGCGTAAGCCACGATCACGCCGACGGCGCGCCCGTCCGCGAGTGTCAGCGGGACCGACCAGCACGACTGGAAGCCGTGCGCGCGCATCAGCGCGCCCTGCGGCGCCGTCGTCTCGAGCGTGTGCGCGTCGGTAATGGACCAAGGAGATTCGCTCCATGCGGCTGGGCACGTCAGGGCTGTCTCGGTGCCGCTCAGATATCCGGAAGGCAGCCCAACCCCGGCCAAGCACCGCCCGCGCGGCTCGCCAACCGGAAAGATCGCGCACGAACTCGCTCCCAGCAGGTCTGCGAAATGCGCGAGGGCGTCCGAAAGGAAGGTCTCCGGGCTACCGGCAGTCGCGGCAGCGACCCCGACGGCTTTGAACGCGGCGGCTGCGGCGAGCATGGGGCTTTTCGTGTAGCGAGGTTCGAGCGTGGCGGACATTTCGGGCGGACGGAGGTGCGTGTCTGGTCTTTGCACCCATTGATCGCCAATAAACGTGTCCAGGACGACCGTACTTACCCGCACTGTGCCGTGCGTCCGCACACTAGTCGGGCGGGTCTGCGTAGAGCTCAGGGAAGGGTGTTCGCTATCGCGTACGCCTGTTCACGGCGACTCTTCCGCGGAGGGCGTGCCGCCACGTCCTCGCCGCCGCCCGGTACAATGTCACGCACTACTGATTGTGCAGGGTCCAAAGAGAAACGCCGATCGGGAGGGGGCGTCCGCATGCCCGAGACCGACTTTGATGTGGTAGTGGTTGGTGCCGGCTACGCAGGGATAACGGCGGCCCGAGACATGCGCGACCGCGGGCTGTCCGTCCTTGTTCTGGAGGCGAGCGAGCGGGTCGGAGGCCGGGCCTATTCTGCCGTGTTTACCGGGCGCGACGAGCTGGTCGAGCATGGCGCACAGTGGATCAATCAGAGTGTCAGCCACAACATGCGCCGCGAGATTCAGCGCTATGACATCGAGACTGTGGCTGACGTTCCGCCGGAGAGTGTCACGTTCTGTACGGGGGGAGAGAGGCGGACGATGCTACCCATCCCTGCGGCGGAGCTCGGCAAGCTCGAGAGCGCATGGTTTCGACTTCATGAAGCCTCGCGACGCATCTCTGCTGCGATTCCGGTTTATGATCAGCCGGTAGCCGATCTGGATATCTCGGTTGATCAGTTCTTTGCGCCCCTTGAGCTACCGCGGGCGACGACCGACCTCCTGTATTCGATGATCGGCGCACACTGTTGTGCGCCTCCAAGAGCGGTGTCGATGCTTCGGCCTCTTGAGCAACTCGCAGCCTTTGGCAGCAGTCCGTACGCGATGTATGGCGGCGTTACCGAAAAGTTCGCCAACGGTACCGCTGACCTCATCACGACCATGATCGAGACGTCTGGATTGGAGCTCCGGCTGTCGAGCCCTGTTACGCGCGTCACGCAGGGGGCGAGCGGCGTAACCGTGACCACGGCGTCGGGTGGGGTGGTCTCAGGCTCGGCGTGCGTCGTGGCGGTGCCCAGCAACGTGATCCGGCGAATCGAGTTCCATCCAGGCCTCTCAGAAGAGAAGCGGGCCGCCACAGCAGAGAATCACGTCGGGCGCGGTTACAAGATCAGCATGGTCGTCGAAAATATCCCGCCGAGACCGTGGTGCCTGGGCCCGGGTCTTCTCCAGATGATCTACACGGTTCGCGGGCTTCCTGACGGTGCCTGGTTGCTAAGCGGGTTTGGGTGTCAAGGTTTGTCTGACCCTGACCCGACGAGTCTCGAGACGGCCCAAGAGGCGATCGAGTTCTACTTTCCCGAAGGGCGTGTGATTGCGAGCGACGCTCACGACTGGAACCGGGATCCGTGGTTCGACGGCACGTACCGAATGGAGACCTCTGGACGCGCTCACGCGTTCCCGCGCATCATGAACGTCCCGGAGGGACGGGTGTTTTTCGCGGGGTCGGACATGGCGCCGTCCGTATTCCGCTCATTCTGGATGGAAGGCGCGATCGAGAGCGGACATCTCGCAGCCGGACATGTTCTCGCGCTCCTCAGCGTGCCGGCCGCGCGTGAGCGAAAAAGCCACTTCGCTACATAGGAAGCAGCGCGCCCCTGATCATCTTGTGCCGGCCGTGAGTAGCATGTACCATTGCACCCTGGTGGAACTAGGCGTCGGCCGTCAGAGGGAGCGTCCTTGAAAGTCACCAGCGTTGACGTCCACGTCGTCTCGGTGCCCTTTACGCACCCGGAGACCTGGCGCTTCGGCCGCATGTGGGGGCTGACGAATGCGATCGTCGAGGTCCATACGGACGAAGGCATCACCGGTATTGGCGAGGTGCCCGGAAGCCCGTTGATCACCCTCGTAAGAGATGCGCTCGAGGCGACGATCCCGTGGGTGGTAGGCGAGGATCCGCGCCGGGTCAAGCAGTTCCTGCTGCGGGCGGCGGACCGCGGCTGGCATCACTATCCCTACCTCGGCAACGGGGCTACCGCGGCTATCGAGATGGCGCTGTGGGACATCTGCGGCAAGGCGTACGGATGTCCGGTGCATCAGTTCTTCGGCGGGCTTGACACGGAGTACGTGCCGTTCTACTGGTTCGTCGGGGTCGACGACCGGAAGCCGGAGACGGCGCGGGCGCAGGCGGCCGAGGGGGTAGCGCGCGGGTTCAAGACCGTCTACATCAAGATCGGTTTCGACCTCCGCAACGATCTCTTGCTCGCGCGCGCGATCCGCGATGAGGTCGGCGACGACGTCGCAGTAAGGGTGGACGCGAACGAGGCGTGGTCCGTGTTCGAGGCCGTGGACGCCCTGCAGCGCTTCGAGGATGTCGGCGTCGAGTTCGTCGAGCAGCCGATCGACATGCACAACATCGCCGGCCTGGCCGACCTGCGAGCGAAGTCCCGGGTCAGGATCGGTGCCAACCAATCTGCTTGGCTCCCAACCCAGGTTCCCGACGTGATCGCCCAGCGCGCCGCCGATGTGATCGTCACCGACCCGCATCAGCTGGGCGGGCTGGTGCCGTTCCACAATGCGGCGACGATGTGCCAGACGGCCGGCATACCGATCTGCAAGCACGCGTTCGCCGACCTCGGCATCACCACGATCGCGACCTCCCACGTGCTCGGCACCCTCCCGCTGCCGCAGCTCGGCCACCAGCAGTTCCTGACCTTCCTGGTGCACGACCTGCTCGCTCGCAAGGTCGAGTTCGTCGACGGTGCGATTGCGGTACCCACCGGCCCCGGCTTAGGGATCGAACTCGACTACGACGCCTTGAAGTTCTACGAGGGCATCTTCGAGCAGTACGGAGAATTCGAGGGATACGGGCCAATCACGCCGCAGTCGCCGCTGCCTCCGGACCTGCATGTCCCGAATCGCTGATGCAGACCTTCACCCCGTCAGAGATCAAATACACCTATAGCTCGTCACACTCACCGATCGGCACGGTTGCCGCGGGTGAGACGTTCACCGTCATCACCGAGGACTGCTTCACCGGTCGGTTTGCCGATCCGGCCGCATTCAGCGAAGAGTCGGCGGCGTGGGTCGAGGAGAACCTCGATGGCGTCACGGGGCCGATCGTCGTCGAGGGAGCGCGCGCCGGTCAGGCAGTAGCTGTGACGATTGAGGAGATCGAGGTGACGACCCCTGGGTGTGTGGTCGTGAGCCGCTGCGAGTCGCTCTCACCCGGGGACTGGTGGCACGAGGAGGACCACGTCGTGAACCTCCCGGTCCTCGACGGGATGATCAGGCTGGGTGAGAACTGGGCGGTTCCGGTGCGACCTCTGATCGGGTGCCTCGCTAGCAGCCCGGAGCGCGAGACCGTGCTCAGCCGCCACGAGGGCGTCTACGGAGGTAACGTAGATTGCGGTGAGATCACCACGGGGGCGACCGTGATGCTCCCGGTCGCGGTCGACGGTGCCCGGCTCTACTTTGGTGATTGCAAGGCTGCGATGGGGGACGGCGAGGTCGTGGCGGCCCCGGAGATCGGCGCCAGGATCCTCGCCTCCGCGAGGCCGCTCGAGCGACCGCCGTCGATGGGCGCGCCGCGCGTGGTGAGCGCCGACACGCTGACGACGATTGTCTCGGGGATCTCGCTGGCCGACGCCTGCCGCGCCGCGTTCCGCGAACTGAAACTGTGGCTCGAGGACGAGTGGCGCCTTGGTCCGGAGGAAGCCGCGCTGGTCATGGGCATCGGCGCTCACTGCGGGATCGGCCAGGTGAGCAACCTCCTGCACACGGCGAAATGCTCGATCTCGCGCTCACTGCTACCTCCGAGCTCCGCGCAATGACCGGCACGCAACATGCTGGAGGACTCTGTGGATAGAGCACCCTGGCATGGCGTTCTCGTGGCAAACCCGATCGCACTCGACGACGAGCTTGAGGTCGACTTCGACCGCTACGCCGAGCACATCCGGTGGCTGGCCGAGTCGGGCTGTGACGGCATCACCCCGAACGGCTCGCTGGGCGAATACCAGACGCTGACCGACGAGGAGCGGCGACAAACCGTGGTAACGGCGATGGAGGCCGCTCCCGACGGCTTCACGGTGATTCCGGCCGTAGGCGCCTACGGATCTCGCGAGGCGGTGCGCTGGGTCGAGCAGGCGGCCGAGGCGGGCGCCCCTGCCGTGATGGCGTTGCCGCCCAACTCCTACAGGGCGGACGAACGCAGCGTGGTCGAGCACTACCGGGCGCTCGCCGCCGTTGGGCTACCAGTCGTGGCGTACAACAACCCGCTCGACACCAAGGTCGACCTGGTCCCCGAGACGCTCGCCCGGCTCCACGCAGAGGGCCTGATCGTCGCCGTGAAGGAGTTCGCGGGCGACCCGCGTCGCGCTTACGCGGTCCGCGAACGTGCCCCGGACCTCGACGTCCTGATCGGCTCCGACGATACCGTGCTCGAAATCGCTCTGGCCGGCGCCAAGGGCTGGATCGCGGGCTACGCGAGCGCTTTCCCGCGTGCTTGTCTGAAGCTCTACCGCTCCGCCGTAGCGGCAGATCTTCCGACGGCGCTACCGCTCTACCGCGCACTCCATCCGCTGCTGCGATGGGACTCGAAGCCGGAGTTCGTGCAGGCGATCAAGCTCTCGATGGACATCGTCGGGCGCAACGGGGCTCGATGCCGGCCGCCACGCGTCGCGCTCGCTCCCGAGCAGGAGGCCGAGGTACGCCAGCTAACCGAGCAGGCCATCGCCTCGGGCATGACGTGACTACGACTGCAGGGCCAACCGATGATGGGCAGCTGTTGAGATCATTCTCACCGCAGGCCCCTGCCGATCTGGTGGGGGAGTTCAGGATCTCCTCAGGATCCGAGGTAGAGCGTGCCGTCAGGGCCGCACACGCGGCGCAGCGCGAGTGGTGGGCGCTCGGAGCCGCCGGCCGTGCCGCGGCGCTCGCCGCAGCTGCCACACGGTTGAGCGCAGAGCGGGAGAAGGCGACCGCGCTGGTGGTCCGCGAAGTCGGCAAGCCGGTCAGCGAGGCGGCTGGTGAGGTGGCACGAGCGATTTCGATTCTCACTTACTACTCCCAAGCCTGCTTCGCCGCGATCGGCGATCTGTACCCGCCGTCACTGGCCGGCCTGCTGTTCAGCCAGCGCCGTCCGCACGGCGTCGCAGGCCTGATCACGCCGTGGAATTTTCCGCTCGCGATTCCGCTCTGGAAGTCGGCGCCGGCGCTCGCCAGCGGCAACGCAGTGGTGCTCAAGCCCGCCCCGGCCGCGCCCGCGTGCGCAAGACTGATCGAGGATTTACTGGCCCCACACCTCCCTGATGGCGCGTTTAGCCTGGTGCACGGTGACGCGGACACCGGCCGGGCGTTGGTCAACGCGGCCGACATCATTTCGTTCACCGGCTCCGACCGCGTCGGACGGGCCGTCTCGGCGCAGGCAGGGGAACGCGCGGTGCCCGCCCAATGCGAGATGGGTGGGCAGAACGCCGCGATCGTGTTCGACGATGCCGATCCGGCTCTCGCGGCGAAGCTCGTCGCCGGTGCGGCGATGGGCTACGCCGGCCAGAAGTGCACCGCGACGCGTCGGGTGATCGTGGTCGACAACACCGAATTTGTGGATGCCCTCGTCGCCGCCGTTTCGGCCATACCCGCGCAGGCCCCGGAATCGCCGGACACCACCGTGGGTCCTCTGATCTCCGAGGACGCGAGGGCCAAGGTCCTCCGCGCGGTCGAGCTTGCGCGCTCGGCGGGCGGCCAAGTGGTCGCCGGTGGAGCCGCCATGCCGGGCGAGGGGTGGTACGTCGCGCCGACGCTGATCACCGGGCTGGCGCCGGATCATCCGCTGGCTCAGCAGGAGACGTTCGGCCCGATCGCCACGATCCACAATGCCCGCGACGCCGAGGAGGCGGTACGGATCGCAAATGGCGTCCGCTTCGGCTTGGTCACTTCCCTGCACGGCCGCGATCTCGACCGGCTGCTGCAGTCTGCGAACGCGATCGACACCGGACTGATCAAGGTCAACGCGCCGACGACGGGTGTCGACTTCTACGCCCCGTTCGGCGGTGAGAAGGATTCGAGCTATGGGCCGCGGGAACAAGGCCTCGACGCGCTGGCGTTCTACTCTTCCACCCGCACCGTGACGATCGCCCCGCACGGCGCCGGCGGCTAGCTCTCTTCGCGACCGACCCAGAGCCCGCGAACGTGCTTGATGTGCGAGCTGATCAGCCGCCTGGTCGCCGCGCCGTCATGCGCTCGCATTGCCACGAGCAGCTCTCGGTGCTCCTCGGCGGAGGCGACGAGGCGCCCGCCCGCGACAAGCTTGTCGAGGCCGAACAACCGGGTCTGACGGCGCATCCGATCGACCAGGTCCGTGAGGCGACCATTGCCGAGCTGAGAGATCAGCTCCACGTGGAAGCGGCGATCGGAATCGAGATAGTCGATCAGGTCACCTCGGGCGGCCGCCGCGACGATCTCATCCGCGATCACCGCCAAGCGGTCCAGTACCTCGGGGGAGGCGATCTTTGCCACCTCAACCGTCGTCGGCACCTCGAGCAGCAGACGAACCTGAGAGATCTCGTCGAGGTCGGCCTCGGAGATCTCCACCACCCGAAAGCCTCGATTGCGCTCGGCGACGACGAAGCCATCCTTGGCGAGTGCAAGCATCGCCTCGCGAACTGGGGTCGCCGAGACGCCGAACCGCTCGCCCAGCGCGGGCGCTGAGTAAAGCTCGCCCGGCTTCAGCTCGCCGGCCACCAGCGCCGCCTCAAGTGCGCGACGCACCTGATCACGAAAGCTCCGGCTCTCGACAACGGAGATATGGCTCGGGTCGCTCTCGGTGGGAGCGCTAGCTGACGACATACCTCACCTGAGTTCTTCCACCGCGGCCGTCAGGGTAGCACCGGGTGGGGCGGGAAAGGTTGACTCACGATATACCATGTGCAATGCTACATAGCACATCGTGTGAGGGACGTTAGCAGTCGCGTAGCGAGTACCGGGAAGCAAGCAAGAGGGCTGATGCGATGAGTTCGTACGCAGGTGACGTCCCAGTAGCCTCCGGCGGCGTCGAGACCAAGCCAACGCTGAAGAAGAATGAGGTCGGGCTCCTAGGCTCGACCGTGTTTGCGTTAGCGGGCGCGGCCCCAGGCCAGACCGTGTCGATCGTCCTCGCGTCGCTCGTTGCTACCGCCGCCTACGCAACGGTCCTTCCGCTGGCGATCTCTGCGGTGGGGCTCCTGTGCATCGCCGTGGCGTTCCAGCGGCTGAATATGTGGCGTCAAAACGCCGGCGCCACCTATGAGTGGGTGTGCCGCGCGTTCAACCCCTACGTTGGAAACCTGGTTGGCTGGCTGATGCTCGTTGCCTTCGGCGGCTTCGTGCTGATCGATGTGATCACCATCGGCCCGAGCGCGCTCGCGCTGCTCGGCATCTCGCCCAACAATCAATGGGCGGGCGCCGTCGCGATCGTGGTCATCGGCTCGGCGCTCACGGCGACGGCCGTCGTCGGTCTGCGGCCCAGCGCGCGCCTCCAGGTCACTGTGGCGCTGATCGAATACTCGATCCTCACCGTGTTTGTCATCTGGGCGTTCATCGAGATCTTCATCGCGCACAAGGCCGGTACGGTCCGGCCCCGCGCGGACTGGCTCAGCTTCAAAGGAACGGGCGCGGGTGTGTTCAGCGCCGCGATGGTGATCGCAGTCGCTTCGATCGCCGGCTGGGATGGCGGCATCTACGTCAACGAGGAGACCGAGCGACCAGAGAAGAACCCGGGGCTCGGAGCGGTGATCGGCGTAGCGATCCTCGGCGTCATCTTCGTGCTGATGTTCGCGAGCTTTCAGGGCATCGCGCCGCTCTCAGCGCTGAACGCCCATTCAGCCAATGCCGCCGCGTTCGTCGGCCAGCGACTGGGGGGGACCGCCGGCGAGCGAGTGATCTCACTCGCCGTGGTGCTTTCTGTGCTCGCGACGACCCAGGTCGCGATCATCGGCACTGCCCGGCTGATGTACTCGATGTCCCGCGACCGCGTCCTCCCGGCGCGGCTTGGTCAGATCAGCGAGCGTTTCCGAACGCCGGCGTTCACCACGGGGCTGCTGGGCGTTGTGATGATGGTGCTCGGGATCATCGACGTGTTCGTGAGCTCAGTCGCCACCGCGATCAGCGATCTCGTCACGGTCAGCGGGCTCCTGTACTCGCTGTTCTACGCCATCACCGGGCTTGCCGCGGCGTGGTTCTACCGCCGCTTCATCCTGAGATCGGTCAAGGACATGCTGATCCTCGGCCTGATGCCCCTCGCCGGCGCAGGTCTGCTGCTGTGGGTCGCCTACAAGGCGGTCGAGGGTTTGACCTCAACCGAGGCCGAGATCCTCGGGGGAATTGCAGTACTAGGGATCGTCATGCTGGTCGTCGCCGTTAAGGTCTACAAGTCGCCGATCTTCAAGATCAAAGCTGAGGCGGCAACGACCACCGAGCCGACACTGCATGTCGGCGTCGGCTGACGAGCACGAGCGGAGCGCGGATTGGAGAGGCTGGACGGACAGGTGGCGATCGTGACCGGCGCCGCACGTGGCATCGGCGCCGGGATCGCGGCGGTTTTGCGCGAGGAGGGGGCCGAGGTGCTCGTCAGCGACATCGACGGCGAGGCCGCCGCCGCCGCGGCCGCGGCGCTCGACGCGAGCGGAGAGCACGCGATCGCGGTGGTCACCGACGTCACCGACCGCGCGGACCTCGACGCGATGGTCGCGGTCACCCTCGAGCGCTGGGGCCGCATCGACATCCTGGCTGCGAACGCCGGCATCTACCCCCACATCCCGCTGGATCAGCTCGCGCCGGACACCTTCGACCAGCTGATGGCGATCAACGTCCGCGGCGCGGTCTTCGCCGCCCAGGCCTGCATCGGGCCGATGCGGAGCAAGGGGTACGGACGGATCGTCCTCACATCGTCGATCACGGGCTCGATCGTGGGCCAGCCGGGCTACGCCCACTACGGCGCATCCAAGGCGGCGATGCTCGGCTTCATGCGCTCGGCGGCGCTTGAAGTTGCAGACGCCGGCATCACGATCAACGCCGTGCTCCCGGGCAACATCCGGACTCCCGGCATCGGCGACCTTGGCGAAGAACACGTACGCGCCATGGTGGCGGCAATCCCGTTGGGCGTCCTTGGTGAACCAGAGGATGTCGGGTGGGCTGTGCGCTTCCTGGCCTCCGCTGAGGCGCGCTATATCACCGGTCAGACGCTCGTCGTCGATGGCGGTCAGGTGCTTCCCGAAAGTCGCTGACTCACTGCCCAGGGCGGTCAGGAGGCGAGGAAGCGCTCGATGTCCCTGGCCTCGGGGGCGAGCGCTGCCGCGGGCGCGGGAGGCCCGAACCATGCCGGTTCGGAGCGGCCCTTCTTGATCGACCAGATGCCGGTCGCCACCCCGTCGTTGAGGGCGACGGGTTTGAGCATCCCGCCGCCTTTGAGAACGTGGTGGTCGTGCTCGGCGGGAACGAACGGCTGCCGGGTCCGGTGCCCGAGCATCAGCGTGTCGAACGCGGCGAGCAGCAGACAGCGCGGCGGGTCGCCGGCGGGATACGCGTCGGCTTCGTCCTGTGGTCCGGCGGCGTCGAGCGCCCGGCGCGCCTGGGTGATCGGCAGCGAGGACCACTTCGCGAGGTCGGCGGCGTCGCAGGGGCCGTAGCCGGCGCGGTAGCGCGCGCCGAGGATCGCGAGCGCCTCGTCGTGGTCAACCGCCGGCGGCGGGTCGGCCGCGTGCAGCAGCCCGGCGATGTCGGTGAGGATCAGGCCTTGCGTCGAGAGCCACGGAACGAGCGTGTTGATCGGGCCTTGCTCGAGCGACGGGTGGCCGCGCTCGAGGAGGGCGCGGAGTAGCGACGCCCGGTCGCGGGGCCGCTCGGCGCAGAGCTCGACGACGTCCCCGCGCATGGCGTTGACCTGCTCGACGACGCCGAGACGCTCGAAGCGCGCCCCGAACATGCGGGCGTTTCGCTCCGACAGCAGCGTGTGCAGCCACGGGCGGTCGGACGCCGCGATCAGGTGCACGGTGCCTCGAACGGTCCACGTACGCACCAGCGGCGCCGTGCGGATTGCGGCTCGGGTTAGGCCCGGCACGCGCGAGCGCAGGGCGAGCGTCGCGGCGCGCAGGTCCTGAGCCTGGATGCCGATCACCGCCAGCGCCGCTTCCTCGGCGCTCGCGCACGCCGTCGCCGGCGTCAGACGCTGCGCCGCGAGGCGGGCACGACGCAAGCGCTCGTCGGCGTCTGCATGTCGTTTAGTCATCGTCGGAGACCCCGAGGATCGGCCGGTCGGCCAATGGCGAGGAGCGGCGCAGCCACTCGCTGAACAGCGGATCGACGATGTACCACGTTCCGTCTCGTTCGTCCACGAGCCCGCGGCCCTGCAGGCGGGCGAGGGCGGGGCGGACGCGGGAGTGGCTGGAGAAGCCATAGAGGGTGGCCAGCGGACGGCTCGTAACGGTGTCTCCGCCGCGGTCGGCCAGCAGCTGTAGCGCCCTGACCTCGTTGATCTCGCCCTCGTCTCCGCTGACCAGGACGTTGAGAACGGCGGCGAACTCCGATCGCTCGATCGTCTGCACCAGCCGGTCGTACGCGCGGATCACCGCGTCAAGCGTCACCGGTTTGCCGGCGGGTGTGTGCTGCCAGGTCTCCCACGCCAGCTGCTGGGTGCCACGCGGATGCGAGCGCGTCAGATTGAGCAGGTGCTCGAGCGCCGACTCGTCCGCCGGCTTACCGGTCGCAGCGAACTGGAACTCCAGGTACTCAAGGAAGTCGACCCGGTCAATGGTCGGCAGCTGCATCCGGGTCGCCTCGCCGAAGATCGGCTGATGCGAGTCCTCGAGCATCATCTTCAAGGCGTTGCGGATCGAGCCGGTGAACATCAACGAGACGTGGTTCGCGCCCGAGCTCATGAGCGCCGAGCGGATGATCGCCAACGGCTCGCCGGGACAGTGACGCAAGCGTTGGAACTCGTCGAACACGACGACGAGATGATGCGACAGCGAGCGAAGCGCCAAGAGCTGAGCGTGGAGCGCCTCGGCATCCTGCTCCACCTTGAGGCCTGGGCGCTTCACGGACCCCTTGATGACCTTGATGTCAAAGCCGATCTCCTTCTCGAGCGCGGCGATCTGGCGCTGAGCGGCACGCCGCAGGTGCTTGACCGGGTGACTGATCATCGCGTCGTAGACGCAACCGATGAACCCCGGGATGCTCACGACCCGCTGAAGGTCGACCTTGACGACGTCAAACGGCGGCGCGTCGTCGCCCTGGGTCTTGGCGAGCTCCAATGCGAGCTGGTTCGTGAACGTCGTCTTGCCCGTGTCGCGGGGGCCAAACAGCGCGACGTTGGTCTGCCCCTTCAGGATCAGGGCGACGCGGTTGGCGAAGTGCTCCATCCCGATGATCTTGGCCGGGTCGTCGAGGGGTCGATCCCAGATGAAGGGGTTGAGCGCCATTGTTGCATTGTACCGCCTAGACGGTACAAGTCTGTACCGGATATACGGTACATTGGCGGTACGGGCTCCCCTTGCGAGCGACACGCGTTCCGTACCTAGGTGGGCGGCTCCTCGGAGTCCGGGAATGCACGCCAGTTCTCGCCAGTGACGCCGTCGGATCTCAGACGCGAAGCGGCGTTACCTCGATGTAACTGACCGTTCGGTAGATGAGAGTGGTGAAACGGATCGACGGAGTGTTAGGACACGGACGAGGCTCATGCTCGGCGCGTTGCCCCGCGAGTTCTCGGTTTGGAATGGTCGCGGTTGGCTGTGCCTTGGATGCATGCGCTCGCACGGGGTGCCGGACTTCCCCGACGCGAGCGCCGGCGGCGGCTTCGAAATTCCAGCGGGGTTGAACACCCAGTCTCCGGCGTACACGGCGGCCCGCCAGATGTGCACCAAGCTGCTGCCTCCTCCAGTCGCCCAGCACGCGATGTCTGAGCGTGGTCAGCGCCAGCTTGTCGCCGCGGCGAAATGCATGCGCAGGCACGGCACCGACATCGCGGACCCGACCTTCAGCGGCCTGTACATCACGCTCGACGTGCCGGATCAGACGACGATTCAGCGCCAGTGTTCAAGCGCGCCGAACAGGCCTGTCACTACCCCGTGCCCAGCCAGGCAGCCGGGTCTCCCGCGTCGCCATAAACAGTCTCGCGGTCAGGTCCGGTCGAGGGTGACCAGGGTGGCGCCGTCGGGCAGGCGGACTTCGATGGCGGCGATCTGGCGGGGTTTGAGGCCGACGGTGCCGGGGATGGTGATGGTCCCGGAGGCCGGGGCTTTCCAGGTTCCGGCGGTCTCGTGGTGCCCGTCGGCGGCGACCACGATCATCGTGCACTCATAGCCGTGGGGCACGTGCGTGATGGTCAACTCGATCGCCGAGCCCCAGGTGGCCGCGCTTACGCGGACCGAGGCCGTCGCGCCGTCGGCGTCGGGGTCGGTGGGATTCGGGGCGGAGTGGGCGGTGGTGGTCCAGGCGGCTTGGACCGCGGTGTGTTCGTCCGTGGTCAGGTGCGCGGCGATCGCGCCGAGGGCGGCGAGCACTGCCAGGCAGGCGGCGGCCAGAGCGTAGCGGGCGCGGCGGGACGTTCGTGGGGTTCGGCGTTGGTCGGCCGTGGTGCGGCGTGGGTCGGTCGCGTCGCGGCGCCAGGCCGCCAGGGTCTGGTCGAGCACCTCGGGGCCGGGTTCGAGCGGGCCGCGGACGACGTCGGCTTCGGTGACCGAGGCCAGCAGCGGCACCAGGTCGAGCAGTTCCAGGTATTCCTCGTGGCAGCCGGGGCAGTGGGCCAGGTGCGCGGTGACCTGGTCGGTTTCGGCCTGGTCCAGGGCGCCCAGGACGTACGCGCCGAGGGCTTGGCGCGGGGCGGGGGTCTGTGCCTCGGTGCACCGGCCGGTGTGGTCGGTCATAGCGTGATTCCCCTTTCCTGACAGGCCAGGCGCAGTGCGCGCAGCGCGTAGAAGGTGCGTGATTTCACGGTTCCCGGCGGGATCCGCAAGCTCGCCGCAGCTTCGGCGACCGACGCGCGCCGGTAGTAGACCTCGATCAGCACGGTCCGGTGCTCGCTGCTCAGGGCGGCCAGGGCGTCGGCGACCTCCCAGGCGCGCAGGGCGGTCTCGTAGGGGTCGGCCCCTTCAGCGGGCGCCTCGGTGTCCTCGGCAAGTTCGCGCTCTGTCGGGCGCGCGGCCTTGGCCCGGACGTCGTCGATCACCAGGTTGCGCGCGACCGTGCACAGCCAGGCCCGGACCGGCCCGCGCCCGGGTTGGAACACCTCCGGCCTGCGCCAGGCCCGCAGCATCGTCTCCTGCAACAGATCTTCCGCGCGGGCCCGGTCCTTCGTCAAGGTGACCAGATACGCCAGAACCGGGCCGGCATGTTCCGCGTAGAGCTGACACAGCGCCGCTTCGTCCAGGACCTCGGTGGGTGCGGCCACACCGGGGACACGGACCCGGGCGCCAATCGGTTCACCGGGAGGCCAAAAAGATTGGTCATCGGCTGAACCGACCGGCGGCCGCGTCCGTGTCCAGAGCATGACCGGGATCATCGCGCACGGCGCAGACCCAGCGAGGACCCAGGTCGCTCAGGGCGCTGCCGCGGGCAGGCCGGCCTTGAGTGTCGCCAGTACACCCTCAGGGCTAACAAAAGGAGTCTCACAATGAGACGATTTTCGAGAGTGCCGCTCATGCTCGCGACCATCGTGAGTTTGGCGGCGGCGTTGGTGGGGGTGGGCGCCGGTTCGGCGTTGGCGACTTACCGGCCACCGAGCATTCAGCTGCTGTGCACGGGCGTGTCGCACGGGAGCCTGTGCGCGCTGCCCCCGGGTATGACTACCCCGCCCAACAATTACTCCGCGACCATCCCCGTGAGCAAAACCGGCTCCGCCGGCCCGACCGTCACGTTCGCGTTGACAGCGGGCAGTCTTCCGCCGGGCCTGACCATGGCCGCCCAGCCCTCCGGGTCGGGCTTGGTCATCACTGGTAATCCCGTAACGGCCGGGACGTTCAACTTCACCGTCAAGGCGAGTGACGGGGGTCTGACGTCCACGCTGGTGTATCAGATCACTATCACCGTGCAAGGGCCGCCGGATCAGTTGCTGTGTGCTGCCGCCACCGGCAGCTACATGCTGCAGGGGGTTTGCCAGCTGCCCGACGCCACCCTCGGCCTGCCCTACCAGGGGCACCTCACCACAAGTCACGGCGTCGGCGGCACGCTCAGCATCGTCAGTGGTGCACTGCCCGCCGGTCTGACCCTTCCCGCGACCTTCGGGCCCGCGGGCGACATCGTCGGCGGTACCGTCACCCAGCCGTTGGGCGAGTCCAATACCTACACGTTCACCGTGCAGGGCGCCGGTGACCAGGGCCAGCCCCTGTACCAGATCTACCAGGTCACGGTGGACCCGAACCAGCCGCTGACCATCACCCTCGCGCCCGGCGGATCCACCCTCCCCCCGGCGATGGTCGGTGGGGCCTATGACCAAGACTTCTCCTCCGACGGGGGGGCCGCGCCCTACGCCTGGTCGGTGAAATCCGGATCACTGCCCCCCGGCCTAGCGCTCGCCAACCCCTACGGCCCCAGTTACAAGGACAGCGGGCTGGCCGGCACGCCCACCACTGCGGGAACCTACACCCTCACCATGCAGATCGCCGACTACGACGGTGCGACGGCAACCCAGCAATTCAGCCTCACCGTCGCCCCGACCCTGCAGATCAGCGCCAGCCCGATGCCGACCGCAACCGTTGGCGTGCCCTACAGCCACGACCTCGTCGCCCAAGGCGGCATACCTCCCTACAGCTGGTCCGTCGTCACCAACATCAACGAACTCCCGCCGGGCCTCACCCTCGATACGACCAATCCGGGCTACAACAACGTCCTGACGGGAACCCCGACCCAGGCCGGCACCTTCAGCTTCCCGATGCAGGTGCAGGACTCACAGGACAACATAGCGACCGGGACGGTGACCATCACCATCAAACCGTAGAACCGAGCGTCCGCGTGTGACGGGTGATCGCTCGCCAGAGCAGTCGGAGCGCCCCGCGTACTCGGCACCGCGCTCGTCGCGGCGGCGCGCGAATGCGGGCTCGCTGGTCGAGCGTCGACAAACGACCATTTCCCGTCAACCCGCGCACGGCCTCCGTCCCTCGAGCACCGGGCAGCGAACGCGCCTGGAGCGCATTCTCTGAAGCGGCGCGGTGATTTCATCGCCGCCGATGAATGCGAGCAGCTCCTGACACCCAGGATCCCGCATGCCAGCCCGTGGGCGTCGTGCTCCGCGGCGGCGTCGACCACGGCGGCCCGCACCTCGTGTTCGTCGCATTCGGCGTCCGCGACCCGCGGCAGCAACCGCCTCAGCGTCTACCAGCACGCGCACCGCTGGTGATGCTGAAGCGCCGGCCTTATGGCCGGCGATCGTGGAGCGCGAGTGCGCCGTGCTTGAGGTGTCGGTCGAGGTTCCGATCCGCCTCCCCTTGACGCGGGCCTTAACCTTTAGTCCATCGGCTCCCGCTGCACCGGACCGCGTGCCGCGAAGCAATCCTGAGGGGAAGATGCTAATGCTCCGCTCCGTTGCCCTCCTGTTCTCCAGGGTCTGGAACCGCCGATTTTACCCCTAGCGCTAATCCGGCTCCCTCTAGTGGGGTAAGCCCTGCCGTCTCAGCGGACTATTGCGACGCAACTGCCCACGTTTACACCGCGCCAACACTCGGGACCAGACCAAAAAAGGTGCGCAACGTCGCCGTCGTCACGTGCGATGAGCCGTCACTCGTTCTGAATGATTCGTACGTCGTCCACGACGAGACAAAAGGTACAGTCCTAGCTGACTACAGTACCGTCTTAATTTTGGCGCCCACGCCGTGGTCCACGCCTACCTATAATCATGCGTGCACCGTCGGCGATAAACTGTATGCAACGTTCAGCGTTGAGGTTGAAACGCCCGACGGCACGGTCATTGCGCCAAAAAAGCCTATCCAAACGCGAAAGCTTGCGGATCGCGACCTAGCCCTCGATCCTCGTCCGCTCTGCTTTCGGTCCCGCAGCCGTGGACTTGACTTCATCGCGGCCGCACCGCCGGACGCTTGCCTTGAGCCACGGCAGCCGGGGAGCACGACACCCGCTGTCATTGGACCGACGTTCTGCACTCGTCACGCTGATGAGAGCGGTTTGGTCAACCGGATGAGAGCAGTCGGTCAGGTGGCGAGACCGCACCTGGTCATGCCAGGCGCCGCGGAACTATGTGGTCAGCGAAGATGGCGGCGATCAGGGGCCTTGCGGAATCGCCTCCCAGCCGCTTTTCGTTGTCCGGCTCGGGTGTAGCCTGCGCGAATCAACGGGCAACAACTCGAAGTGAGGAACCATGAGCGCGGAACCTGACCCTCGACTATCGGAGGCATCGATGCTTGTGTCAGGCTATGGCCGACGTGTTCGCAAATGCTCTGGCCGGCACGTACCCGCGCGGTTATCTCGATCGGCTACGTGACGAGTGGTGCGCGTAGCGCTGGACGCAGACGTCGTGATCGCTTTCCTCGACCCCGGGGACGATCACCATGCCACGGCGGTGGCGGAGCTGCGGCCACGATTAGCGGTCGGCGACAAGCTGCTCGCGGCAGCGACG
>Ga0302325_10004172_pt1 | contig 33497 bp, 24 predicted proteins | sample Palsa_T0_2_FD_201948 | JGI IMG/M metagenome (GOLD analysis project Ga0302325, IMG submission 201948) | Peat permafrost microbial communities from Stordalen Mire near Abisko, Sweden - Palsa_T0_2 | ecosystem: Environmental > Terrestrial > Soil > Palsa > Peat permafrost | place: Sweden: Abisko... | reverse complement strand
CTCGTCGACCAGCGTGCCGACATCCGCGCAGCGGAACGATCGGTTGGTGGCTCCCCGAGCGCGACGCGTTGCGTAGTCGATGTACTTGGGCATCAGATCGACGCCCAGGTAGTCACCGGTGGTTATTTCGGCGTACTGGCCGATACCGCAGCCGATGTCGAGAACTGACGGCCCCCCCTCGAGAACGCCCCATGCCTGCAGAACGCGCATCCTCCGGCGATACAGCCCAAACGCCAAGTCGATCGCGCGACGCGACCCCTCCCATATCATGGGATTGTCAAGCAGCCGCCAGACGTCGGACCGCTTGCGCTCAGATACTCCGGAATCGGTCGTCTCCAGGTGCTCGTTCATCGGCGCAGCATAGCCTCCGCGGTCGCGTGAGTGCCTCGCCGGGCTTGACTGCCGGGTCAAGCGAGGGACTTGGCCGCCGAGCCAACGCCGCGCTCCGCCCTCGCCCGGTCGGGGGACAGCTGTCCGGCCGCAGCGGCCGCCCACAGGGTCGCGATCCACACGGCGCAGGCCAAGCCAACGTGCACCCAAACGAGCTCGGTGGGCAATCTCGTTTCGTACTGCACGATGCCGACGAGGCCCTGCGCGGCCATCAGGCAACAGATCCAAGTCACCGCGCCATGAACCGGCGGATCGAGTGGGCGCCGTCCCAGCCACCACCACACCGCCACCGCGGCAAGACCAAAGACCAGACCGATCTCGGCGTGGCGATGGATGACAAAGTCCATGGTGCCGCGCCCGTCGAATGTCAGGCGATTGATCTTCTGACCCGGCGATCCACCGGCGTGAGGACCGGCGGCCGTCGCGGCGGTGCCAGCCACGATGGTCAGCGCCGCCAGCGGCACGAGCGCCCGGACCATCCATACGCTGACGCGATCGAACGAACGCGGGCGCTCGCCCGGCTCGTGACTGGCGCGCCAGACGAGCGTCACCGCGGCGGCGATGATGAGTATCGAGAGCGCGAAATGCGCCATCACCCATCCGTAGTCGAGTGCGCCTCGGACGGTGAACCCACCGAGCACCGCCTGCGCGACCACACCAAGGGGTAGCAGCGCGCCCAGCCACATCAGGTCACGCCGGTAGGGGCGACGCCGGTAAGCGAGGACCCACGCCAGTCCCGCGGCGATGCACACCGGACCGGTGATCAGGCGGTTGGAGAACTCGATCAGCGCGTGAGAATTGATCGGCGGATAGGGCTTCCCGTAGCAGCTGGGCCAATCCGGGCACCCGAGGCCCGAGCCGGTGAGGCGAACCGCCGCACCGGTCATGACGATCAAGGTCAGCGCCCCGAGCGCCACGTAGGCGACCCGCGTGTACTGGGCTGGCGTGAGCGTCACGTGCCGAAGGCCTCGCCCCTTCGTCTCCATCGGCGGACGTCGGTAGGTCATCCCGGCCACGCCGTACAGGATGACAAGCTCACTCGCGGTCCGCGCGAGCGAGCTCGCGGTCGCCCACTCCGCGGCGGAGCGAAAGCTGCCACCTGAGATCGCCGCGCGGCCCGGCGACGCACCGCAGGTTGGTAGTCTGCGCGCCTCGCGCCCACGTGGCTGGATGCACCGACCGGGGTGGCAGCGAATGCGTTTCGCCCGGTCGACTGGCGAGCGATGTGGCGGCTTTCCGACCCTCTATGACCACCGACCTTCAGGCACTCGCCGATCGAATCCGCGCCAGCGTGATCACGCAGTCGCACCGAGCCCACGTCGGACATATCGGGTCGGCGCTGTGCATCGCCGAGCTCCTGGCCGTTCTGTTCGGTGACATTCTGCGCCTCGACGGCGAGGACCGCGATCGCCTGGTGTTGTCCAAGGGTCACGCGGCCCTCGCCCTCTACGCCGCCCTCGAGGCCACCGGGCAGCTCTCCGCCAGCGAACTCGACACCTTCTCCGCCGACGGAACCCCGCTGGGAGCCCACCCTGAGCACACGGTCAAGGGGATCGACTTCTCCACCGGGTCGCTCGGCCATGGGTTATCTCTCGGTGCCGGCGCCGCGCTCGGCGCCCGGCTGCAGGAATCGCCGCGCCGCGCGTACGTCGTATTGAGCGACGCGGAGCTCGACGAAGGATCCGTCTGGGAGGCTGCGATGTTCGCCGCCCACCATCGACTCGACAACCTCGTGGCGATCGTCGACATGAACGGCCAGCAGGCACTCGGTTACACGCGGGACGTGTTGAACCTGGAGCCGATGGCCGACCGTTGGCGTGCCTTCGGCTGGACGACGGTCGACACCGACGGCCACGACACGGCCGGCCTGCGCCGAGCCATGCTGACCGAATCATCCGGTCCGACGGTGGTGCTCGCTCGCACGACGTTCGGAAAGGGCGTGTCGTTCATGGAGAATCGGATCGAGTGGCACTATCTGCCGCTATCTGATGACGCGTACCGCCAGGCGCTGCGCGAGCTACCGCAAAGCGAGGACGGGCGTGAAATGCCGACGGTCGGCCGACCGACATGAGAACCGAGTTCGTCGACGAGCTCGTCGCGGTCGCGCGTATCGAACCGCGCGTCGTGCTGCTCACCGGCGACTTGGGTTTCGCCGCGCTCGAGCCGTTCATTGACGAGTTTCCCCACCGCTTCTTCAACGTCGGCGTCGCCGAGCAGAACATGCTCGGCATCGCCACCGGTCTTGCCGATGCCGGATTCATTCCGTTCGCATACTCGATCGCCACGTTCGCTTCGATGCGCGGTTACGAGTTTCTACGCAACGGCGCCGCACTGCACGAGCTACCGGTGCGGCTCGTCGGCATGGGAGCTGGATTGGACTACGGACACAACGGTGTCACGCACTATGCGCTCGAGGACGTCGCGATCATGCGTGCACAGCCGTCGGTCACCGTCCTGACACCGGCCGATGCCGACCAGGCCCGCGGCGCGGTGCGTCGCACCCTGCACCATCCGGGCCCGATCTATCTGCGACTGTGCAAGGAGGGTGCCAGCGTCCCTGGACTTCCTGCGGACGGGTTCGAGCTCGGACGCGCCGTCCTGATCGGCGACGGTGAGGACGTGGCGCTCATCGCGCTCGGAAACATGGCCGGCGCCGCCGTGCGCGCGGCCGACGAGCTCGCCAATCGGGGCGTGGCGGCGACCGTGGCTGTGGTGTCATCGTTCAACCCGGCCCCGGTCGCGGATCTGGCCGCGCTGCTCGGTCGTGTCCCGCTCGCCCTGAGCATCGAGTCCCACTACCTGACGGGAGGGCTCGGCTCGCTGGTCGCGGAGGTGATCGCCGAGCATGGCATCAGGTGCCGTCTGGTGCGACGTGGGATCCGCGACATGCCTCGCGGACTCACGGGTTCTCCCGCGTACCTATATGGGCAGGTGGGTCTGGCCCCCCACCAGCTCGCTCGCGCGGTCATCGATTCGCTGAGCCTCGCTCAGCGTTGACCGCGTCACGCCGCTAATCCGCTCCTCGAAACGACGACCCCGTGGCTGATCAACTCGCGTCCATTGTCCTGCCCGTGCATAACCAGGCAGACCACGTCGTCCGGCTCGTCGATGACTACCGCGAGGCCCTCGCGCGCGCGATCCCGCGTCACGAGATCGTTCTCGTCCCTAACGCGTGTCGCGATGACACCCCGGCGCTGTGTCACGAGATGGCCGGTGCGTCCGCGGGGGCGGTGCGAGTGGTCGAGCTCGAAGCCGGCGGCTGGGGCCGCGCCGTGAGGGCCGGCCTCGGCGCCACCAGCGGTGAACTGCTCTGTTACACCAACTCGGCGCGCACCAGCGCGCAGATGCTCACGGTCATGCTCCTGTACGCGACTTCCTACCCGAACGTGGTGATCAAGGCCCAGCGCACGATCCGCGACAATCGGCGTCGACAACTCGGCTCCCTGCTGTACAACCTCGAATGCCGACTGCTGTTCGACCTTCCGACGTGGGACATCAACGGCACGCCAAAGGTCTTCCCGCGCGCGTTCAGCCGGCTGCTGGCCCTCCGGCGTGACGACGACCTGATCGACGCGGAATTCGTGGCTGTCTGCCGTCGCGAGGGCTATCCGATCATCGAGGTCCCGAGCCTGGTCACGGTTCGCCACGGCGGCCGCTCGACCACCAACTACGGATCGGCCTGGCGCATGTACCGCGGCGCCGCGCAGCTGCGCCGGCAACTCGGGGCGCATTGATGCCGGGCGCCAATCAGTTGCAGACGCTGTGGGCCAAGCACAACGGCCAGTGGCGGGATCCCACTCAGGCGCTCAGTCCGTGGACGGGGTCGGCGGTCGACCCCCGACTGCTGCGTAGCCGCGCGAGCGGCGACTGGTGGGACGTTCTGGACCGCCTGAAGGTCACGCTCGTCGTGACCCGGGAGTATGAGCACCTGATCATGGCCGTCGCGGTCGTCGACGGCCAGCCGGAGGTCAGTTACCTGCCGCTCCCGCACCCGTCCGGACTCGCCGTCGACCGCGCCAGCCGGACGGTCGTCGTCGCCAGCACGCGCAACCCCAACCAGGTGTACGAACTGGCGCCGATCTCCAAGACGCTTCCCCGCAGCGATATCGACCGGCCCGACGTCAGCGGCCGGCCGCTCATGCCGACGCGCTCGACCATCCACGCCGGAGCGACGTACATGCACGACCTCGCCTTCATAGGCGGACGGTTGCACGCCAATTCGGTCGGCCAGAATGCGATTGTCGACCTGCCGAGTGACGGGGGAGGCTCGCCGGTCTGGTGGCCTCGCTGCATTGAGCGGGCCGGGCGGCCCGATTTCGGCCGAAACTGGATCCAGCTCAACTCAATCGCCGCCGGTCCCGATCTCGAGTCGTCGTACTTCACCGCCTCGACCGAGGCGATGTCGGCGCGACGACCGGGACATCGCAATTTCCCCGTGGATCGACGCGGCGTCATCTTCAGCGGGGCGAGTCGCGAGCCGTGCGTGCGCGGCCTCACCCGACCACATTCAGCCCGGCTGCACCGCCGCCGCCTGTGGGTCGACGACAGTGGTTACGGGCAGCTGTGCGTCCGCCGCGGCGCCGACCTCGATACCGTCTGCGAACTTCCGGGCTGGACGCGAGGCCTATGCTTTCGCTCCGACGTCGCCTTCGTGGGAACCTCCAGGGTGATTCCACGGTTCCGTCAGTACGCTCCGGGCCTCAACGTCGAGCGCAGCCGATGTGCCCTGCACGCCGTTGACGTCGCGTCGGGACGCGTACTGGGAAGCCTCGACTGGCCGTACGGCAATCAGATCTTCGCCATCGAATGGATCGATCGTTCCCATGCCACTGGCCTGCCGTTCCGGAGCGTGTCTCGCCAGCGAGATAGCGATGCGATGCGCCTCTTCTACAGCTTCGACACTCCAAGGAGATCACGTACGAATGACCAATGACTTCAAGCTTCTGATGATCGGCGCCATGTATGAGAATGGGGGTAATACAACCCACCGCTTTCTCGATGGCCACCCCGAGCTGTTCGTCTATCCGTTCGAGTCACAACCCGGGACGCGCCTGGTCGACGATCTGCTGACATCGACCTTCCCGGTGAAGTACCGGTGGCCGGTCTTCGCGCTTGACGCGACGCCCGAGCAGGATTATCGGGCGATCATCGACGAAGAATGCAAGGTGCGCGCTCGCACGCCACAGGTGAGCAAGTTCCGCCACCGCGAGTTTGACTTCTCCGACGACGAGCGCCGCGATATCTACTGCCGGTACGTGGCCGACAGCGGCCGCTCGCGCGCCAACAACATGGCGGCATTCTTCCGAGCGACATTTGACGCTTGGAAGGACTACAACCGCAGCGGCCGTGAGACGTTCCACGTCGGATATAGCCCGATCATCGGCGTGGACGGCAACAAGATCCTCGACGATCTGCCGCAGTCACATGTTCTGCACGTGGTACGCAACCCCTGGTCGGCCTATGCCGACACGAAGAAGCGACCGATGCCCCTTCCCTTGGCGGGCTACCTGCTCGGCTGGACGCTCAACCAGCATTACGCCTTGCTCTACAAGCAGCAGTACCCAGACCGCTTCCACATCGTCCGCGCGGAAGATGTCATGGCCGAGCCGCTGCACACGCTCGGTGCGCTCTGCGGCCGCCTCGGCCTGGAGCCATCAGACACCCTGGCGACACCGAGTTGGAACGGCACACCGCTGACCGAGGTCTATCCGTGGGGGACGATCAGAACTCCGACACCGGACGCCAACCACGCGACTGCGCACGAGCTCTCGGCCGCCGAGCAGGCCGAGGTAGGTGCCCGCGCCTGGCAGTACCTCGAAGTGTTCGGCTACACGGACTTTCTGAGCAAGGGCGTGACCGAGCCCCTGGCGGTATGACCGCCCGCCGTGCGCTCGTGACCGGCGCCGGCGGCTTCGTCGGCTCCTGTCTCGCTCGGCGGCTGATCAGTGATGGACATGACGTCGATCTGATCGTGCGTCCGGGGTCCCTCGGTTGGCGGCTGGCGGAGCTCGGCTCGCTCGCGACCATCCGCGAGGTGGATCTCCGTGACGAGGAGGCGCTGCGGCGCGCGGTCGCGGCCTCGGCGCCGGACTGGGTGTTCCACCTGGCCGCACACGGCGCCTACTCGTGGCAGACGGACCCACGGGGGATCATCGAGAGCAATCTGATGGGCACGCTCGCCTTGGCGCGAGCCTGCTGTGATATCGGCTTCGATGCGTTCGTTCAGGCCGGGTCGTCATCGGAGTACGGCCGTCAGGATCATGCCCCGAGCGAGCGCGAGGCCCCGGAACCCAACAGCATCTACGCGGTCAGCAAGGTGGCCGCCACGTTGCTGTGCCGCCACCTGGCCGCGGCTCACGATCTACGAATGGTGACGCTACGCCTGTACTCCGTCTACGGACCGTGGGAGGACCCCCGTCGGCTCATGCCGGTGCTGGTCGCACACGCTCTGCGAGGTGAGTTACCCCCCCTGGTGGATCCGGACACCGCCCGCGACTTCGTGCACGTCGATGACGTCTGTGACGCGTTCTTGGCCGCCGCGGGATCGGCGGCCGCTACCGCCGACGCCATTTACAACGTGGGCAGCGGTACCCAGACGACGCTCGGCGAGGTGGTCGATGTGGCTCGCACGGTGTTCGGGGTCCACACGGAACCGCAGTGGGGCTCTCACGAGGCCCGGTCCTGGGACACGGACGTGTGGAGGGCCGACCCGTCGCTCATCGAGCAACACCTCGGCTGGACGGCCCAGCGCGACCTCGGCGCGGGGATGCGGTCACTGGCGGACTGGCTGCGTCTCAGTCCCGCTCTGTGGGAGCGCTATCGCGTGTCGGTGGCGCCATGACCGGGACGCGCCCGAGTCACGCGCCGATCTTACTGGCGTCGGGCGGCATGGGCGGAATCGTCACCTCGCCCAGGGGCGCCGAGTCAGGCGGCAACTCGATCTCGGACCGTCCGGGCCGAGAGCGGCGCATCTCGAGTACCCACTGGTAGCCGCGTATCGAAGGGGGATGGGCGGCGACGACGGTGAGCCCGGCCGCCCGGGCGCTCGCCATGACCCAGCCGCGATCGAATACCACGGCCGCGGACGGATGCTCCCAACTGACGTAGAGCGCGTTCGTGTGCGCCTGCATGAAGGGAAACGTCCGCTTGTCGAGCAGAAAGAACGACGCGTGCACGACACCGTCGTCGGCCAGAATGCGCGCGGCTTCCCTCATGTAGTGAGGCGCCTGCTCTTCGGTCAGATGAGTGAATACGGAGATCGCGTTGACGAGGGTAAATTCCCCGTCCCGGACGGGAAAGGGCGCGAACCTCGGCGTCCCGTCGCCGGGGTTGAAGCTGTCATCGAATACGTCGTGGTGCACGAATTCAAACTCCGGAGCGCGGGGGGTCAACTGCTCTTGACACCAGCGGATCATCCCTGCGTGCAGATCAACTCCCACGTAGCGCTGTGGTCGCTCCTGCTGCTGGATGAGCTGGCGTGCCACGCGGCCGCAGCCGCAGCCGAAATCGAACACGGACCGATACACCGAGGCATCCAGATACGGGAACACCAGACCACCCGACGGATTATCGAACGCGGCCACGTCGGTGGGTCCGACGAGCGCTCGCATCTCACGCGGCGGGACCGGCAGTTCGGCCGGCTCATCCCGGGTCCTCGGCGCAGCCGACGCTCGCCTGAACTTGATCATCGGGCTAGCTTAGCCTGGCCGGACGGCGCGGCGGAGAGCCAGAACGCCGACGTACATCCGCGCGGCCGCCACGAAGCTGGTCGAATGGCGCGCCGCGGGCGCGGGCCCGGTGTTGATCGGTATCTCGAGCACCGGATAACCCTCAACCTCGCATACGGCGGCGAACTCGACGTCAATGAGATCGTCACTGCGGGTGAGCGCCAAGAGCCGCGACCGATCGCGTCGGAACACCTTCGGCGTGCCGTTGACGTCCCACGACTGGATACCGAGCGCGGCCCGACACTCGAGGTTGAACAACAATGAGCCGATACGTTGGCGGCCGGACGCGCGCGTACGCCGATTGGCGCGCAAGACCACGCCGGGGTTGCGCAGCGCGTAGTCGAGCATGACGCCGAGTTCACCGGGCGGGGTGAGCGCGCAATTCGCGTAACAGAGGACGTCCTCGGTTGCCGCCGCCAGACCCGCGCGCACCAGCGATCCCCACCCGCCAGCAGCGACGACCACCTCCACCCCGCCGCGGTTCGCCGCGCCCGCGAGCGTGCCGGCAATCCCGGGCTCAGCCACCAGGATGACCTGCCAGCGGGGAGCGGCGCGCTCGAGCACGCTGACGTAGCCGTTGACGGCGTCGAGCACATCGGCGCTTGGGCGCCCGATTGGCAGAACGAGCGAGATTCCCGACGTAGGCGGGTCCGTCACGTCCCGGTCGCTACTCGTGTCGGTCATTTCTCATACCAGTCGACGTATCGGCCACAGGCCTTCGCGAGCGGCACCGTCACGATGCGCCGCGGCAACGCGACAGCCGCGAGAGCGCCTACGCCCACCCCCTGCACCGCCGCTCGCCAACGCACGGGATCGATGTGAAGGGTAACCGTCACCGGCCCACCCTCACTCGTCACGTCGGCCACGCGCGTGAACGGCCCGAGCGTGTCCAGGTTCGATGGTATCGACACCCTCGTGGCGCCGGCGTCCATCACCAGACCAACCGGACCTTGGTATTGCAGCGACAGCTCCCAACGGCCCTGAGGAAGCGCAAGGGTCTGCGTGAGCACATCTCCGGACGGGACGGACACGAAGCCTTGCGGACTGGCCGGAATCGGCTGGCCTCCGATGGACCACGAGACCGCCGGCCCGACCGGGGCGGGATCCCAGACGCCCGCCACGCCGGTCATGCGGCTGATCGACAGCCCGCTGGCGGTTTGGCAGTTGAGCACCGCTCCCGGAGCCTCCCCCTCCGCCAGGATCCCGCGCAGCGGAGTCGCGCCGGTGCGCTGCCACAGCTGATAATCCAGGGTCGTCAGCACGAGATGCCAATTCGGCGGCATCTGACTTGCGAACAGGGTGTTGGTTGACACGATATATCGGAACCGATCGAGTTCGCTCGGGACGACCGAGTCGACATCGGTGGCCGAGCCCAGCGCCGCCGGCTTGCGCAGATCAACCGCGACCTCGGCGCCGTCCGCGTACACGAGTGGCACCGAGAGCACCGCGCCACGCAGCTCCCAGCCCGCCGCGTTGTCGACGGCGAGGAACAGCGTTGGCTCGCCGCGAACGATCGCGCGTACCGGCGCGAGTTCGTCCGCGTGGGTGTCGGAGCCGACGCGCGCGTAGCGCAGCGCGAATCCGGTGGACACCAGGGCTGCGACGGCGAAGGCGAGCCCGGCAGCGACGCTGATCAGTCGCACGCTCAGTCGGGAACGCCGATCCCCCCACGCCGTAGCCAGCGGAGTGACCAGGAACAGCATGACCGGAGCGGCCGCGATCGCCAGCGCCTTGGCTGTGCCGTAGGGGCCAGTCCGGTGGTGCACCACCAGGTACAGCACGATCGAACCGGCGGCCGCCATGGGGACCGCGGGGTCTTTCGCGCGTGTCCACCATATAACGGCATATCCAGCCACCGCCAACGCCAATCCGACCAGCACGCCCGCGTGAAACAGGCTGCTCGGAAGGCTCTGAAAGGCGCCGCTGTTCCACACACCCAAGACCTCGTAGCCCGAGATGTAGTTGGGTACGTTGCCGCCAATGAGATTGGGGGTGAAGTGCGTCAGTCGGTAAGCCTCCGACAGGCAGGCCACGATCAAGGTGGCGAGGCCTCCGACGCCCACCAGGGCACCGAGTCGAAGCTCCTCGCGGCTCGGTAGCCGTCGAGACAGGGCCAGGCTCGCAACGGCCCACAGTCCGACGGCTGCCGCGGGCCAGGCCAGCCCGGTGAGGCCGTTGACCAGTGCGGCGCCGGCGAACAGAAACCCGAACGTCAAGCCAGACCACACCGGCGAAGTTCGGCTCATCTGCCGCAGCGCACGAAGGTTCAGCGCCACCCCCAGCAGGATCAGGCCCATCATCAATTCCTTGAACGAACCCTCGGCCAGGAAGGCGGCCGCCAGATACGGCATTCCCACGAGAACCCCCCCGATGACCCGGGCCACGGCTGGCGCGGCGAGCTCGCGGAGCGCGCGCTCCGCGGTCACGCCGGCCAGCGCTGGCACGGCGAGGATCAGCCCGAGGAATGGCGGCTCGACGTCGGTTCCCAACAGTCCCGCGAGGTCGGCCGCCAGGGTGTGCGGGCCAACCGGGTAGCCCGGGAAGATGACCAGCTTGGCGCTGGGCGTGCCGAGGGACGAGGCCCAAGCGAAGTGCGCCGCCAGATCGTCATCGACCGAGCTACCGAGGATCCCGACGTGTCCGTTGAGCACGAACGGAATCGACGCGACGCCGAGCGTCAGCACCCCCGCCGCGACGCCGGTCCAACCGAGGCCGCGGCGTTGGCGAACCGCATCGACAATGGCAGCCACGCCCACCAGCGCCAGCACGACGCCGCCGGTCGTGCGATGGCCAGGCAACAGGAACGCGGCTGACCCAACCGCCACGACGACGCAGAAGCCGACGGCTGGAGCGAATGCACTCGGGACGGCGTAGCCGCCCACGCGCGCGACCGCGTCGCCCAAGACCATCGAGAAGACGCATATCAATGCCGCCGAGGCGTAGATTCCGATCATGGCGCGGGGAAGCTACATCATCTGGGGTGCGGATCCGCGACCGTAGGGAATGCCGCAGCCGGTCGGTTCGCTACCGACTAGCCTTCCCGCCGTGCCTTCCCCTCTCGCGGCGATCGGATCGTTGCGCCAACGACTGGCTTCCATAGCCGATGCGATCGCTCACGTGCGCGCGGTGGCTATCGACACACAGCGTGATGTCGCTGCGCTGCGCGAGGCACTGGCTGCGGCGACCGAAGAGTCGGCCGCCACCAGCCTGCGGCTGGAGGCGGCAATCGCCGAAGCGCACGAGTCGCAGGACTCAGCGGCGCGTGAGCTATCCACGCTGCAGAACACGCTTGACGAGATGCGCGCCCAGGGCGAGGCCGACCACGAACAGCTGCTGGCCGCACTCGAGTTTGTGTTCAGCGACGAGCCGGGGCAGCGACGGCGCCTCCGACAGGCGCGCGCCGATGACACGTTTGAGCTCGCCTACTCCGAGCCCGACCCGCTGGTATCCGTCGTCATGCCGACCTACGACAACTTTGCCCTCATGGGTGAGCGATCGATTCCGTCGGTCCTGGCCCAGACCCATGCGCACCTCGAGTTGCTGGTGATCGGGGACGACGCGCCGCCGGAAGCGGAGGAGGTTGTGCGTAGCTTCGACGATCCTCGGGTGCGCTACCACCACCTCTCCCCACGCGGCCCGTACCCCGACGACCCGCGCCGTAGGTGGTACGTCGCCGGATCACCGCCGTTCAACTTCGGGGTCGGCTTGGCTGCGGGCCGTTGGATCGCTCCGATGGCAGACGACGACGCCATGCGACCCGAGCACCTATCGCTGCTGCTGGAACGCGCCCGCCGTGATCGGCTCGAGATCGCGTACGGCCGATTCGCGACCCACTATCCCGACGAGCGCGAGACCATCGTGATGGGCGAATTCCCGCCGCGCCTCGGGCGCATCACCTTGCAGGCCGCGATACAGCACGCTGGGCTGAGCTTCTTTGAACTGGAACTCGCGGACGCGGTGTTCGGGATCCCCAGCGACTGGGGGATGCTGCAACGGATGTGGCGTGCCGGCGTCCGGCTTGGGATGGTCGATGATGTCGTCGTCGACTTGTACCCATCCTTCTACTGGAATGCTCGCGGCGTACCCGAGGACGGATGAGCGACCGGCTTCGACGACGATCGAGCCAGTCAGAAGCCATCGTTCGGCAGCGGGAGCACCGGCTCATTCCCACCGCTGAAACCGGGGTGAGACCACGGATCGCCATCGGGATAGCGAGACGCCCAACGCAGCTGGAACCGGCGGGCGGCCTCACGGCTCGGCATGTGCACGCGGGTAGCGCTCTCGCGATGGACGAGCGCGGCCGTCGGCACGACGAGGACGCGTAGGCCGGCCTCCCAGACACGCAGGCACAGGTCGGCGTCGTTGAGATCGAGGGGGAACCGTTCATCCCAGCCGCCGACATCGGTGAGCACAGACCGTCGAATGAGCAAACAGGCGCCGGTGACCGCGGCCCGCTCGTGTGGCGAGACGAGCACGTCAAACGGGCCAGTCGAGTCGCCCTCGAGCCCAGCGAACAGGTCGCTCACCCCGGCGCCCTTGACGTCCAGGCGACGGAGATCCAGACCGCAGGACTGTACGAGTCCGCTCGGTAGGAGCAGGCGAGGGCCGACAACCCCCACCCCGGGTGAATGCACGCCCTCGACCAGACGCTCAAGCCAACTCGGGTCAAGTGCCTCGACGTCGTCATTGAGGAACAACACGTCGTCGGCAGCGCTGCTCCTCGCGCCGAGGTTGCACGCGCGGGCGAAGTTGAACCGCGCATCGTCGGGCTCGTAGGACACGACGCGCCACTCAGCCCGGTCGAGAATCTCGGCCGCGACCGTCTGGGCTTCGCCGCCTCCGCTATCGACGAGGACGACGTCAAACGCCGCATAGGCCGTGCAGTCGCGCAGGGAGCGCAGGCATGGCTCAAGCACTTCTCGCGCCCCGGTCGTCGGGATGACCACCGTCACCGTGGGCCGCCCCGGCAGCGGCCACCGAACGCGCCGCAGTCCAGGCTGAGCATCGATCGGCTCAAGCACGACCTCTCGCCCCTGTCGGCGAGCAAAGTCGGCCAGCGCGCCGGCGACGAGGTCCCCGCCTGAGGCGCGATCGTCCGAACGTGTGCACAGAACCTCGGGGATCCGCGCCACCTGTAGGTCGGCATCGAGGATGGCCAGAAGGAACGCGTAGCTGTTCGCGAGCTCCCGGGAGGCATTGAGCGCGGCTCGGGCACCCGTCGCAGAGATCGCCAACAGCGGCCCGACATAATCGTGGCTGAGAGCCCGCGCGGGCGACCAGCCCGGTTTCAGGCGGGGCGCCGTTATCTGGCCATCGGCGAGGCAGTCGTCGTCGGCGTAGACCACATCAGCGCCCGGCGGACCACCGATCTCGGAGGCCATCAATGACAACGCGTCGCGGCGCAACCGATCCGTTGCCCTGACGAGAACGACGGCTCGAGCATCGCCACCCGCGGCCAGCGCAGCCAACGCATCTCCCAGGTCGCCCGCGTGCTCGCGCACGCGTCCGCCCGCACGCAGTCGCTGCCAGCCCTGGTCGTCTTCGATCAGGGCCGGAACAGCGCCGATCGTGCGCACGCTCCAATTCGGATGGTCTTGCCCCTCGAGCGAGGGCAGCACCGCCGCCGCGCTCGACGACGCGTCGCGCCAATCGACGCATACGGTGAGGGCAACATCCTGCGCCGCTTTGGCGCGCCCCGGTGCGCGGGCAGCGGGGGCGGGGCGTTCGCGCGACCAGCGCCGGTAGCGCTCTCCCGGGTCCACCGTGATGGTGCCGCCGCGTCGCACAACTCGATCGGCGTCGGTGTAGGCCGCGATCGTGAGCTGGTGCGGACCCGGTCTGGCCGTGCGTAGGTCCAGCAGCGCGCGGTACACGACCACGTCGCCGGCCGGACGCCGCGGGGCGAGCAGACTCACGATGTCGGGGCCCGCCGGTCGTACCGCCGCTGGCAGTCGCTCCCGTCCGTCGAATTCGACCATGACCCGGGAAACCGTCCCCTCGGCCGCCACCCAGCCGCCCACGAAGACGAAGTCGCCGCACGGAGGATCAAGCGCAGCCGGCGTGCTCCACCACATCGCGGCGCCGACGCTATGGAGATCGTCGAGCACCTGGCCGACGAGCGGCCCCCACCGAACCTGGCGGGTCAACCGCCGTTCATGGCCGGCGCGATCTCGAGCCGTGACGGTCACTTCGATGAGTCCCGGCGCCCACTCGTCCGTGGGCAAGGTGAGCCGGAAGCCCGGTTCCATCTCTGGTCGCCGGTCTCCGAGATCGCTGAACCTCAGTCGCGCATCGGGTCGCCGGCACCTTGGCGCTACCCAGCTGCCTCGGCCGGCAACCTCCACCTCGACATCTATGCTGCCGCTCGTGGCGAGGGCGTAACCCGACACGACCAGTGGACCATGGACGGACACGGGATCGGGATCGAAACTCGGCGTCTCGTAGACGAGCACGATCTCGCCATCGGAATACTCCTCGCGCTCCCGTTCGGCGCTGTCAGACGCACTCGTCGACATCTCGTCAGTCTGCACCCGAGCCACGTCGCCGGACGAGGCTCCGTAGTGCGGCTCTGACCGATCCGCGTGATTCGTCGGAGGCGGAAAGCTCACGAGCGCGCGACGAGTCGAGCTCGCCCTCGGAGCGTGTGCGCTCCGCCTCGGCCCGCTCGAGCCGAGCAAACGTGTCGCGCAGCACGACCTGGGCTTCATCCAGCCCCTGCGCGAGCTCTTCGGCTCGGTCCTCCCAGTGTGTGGCGACCAGCTCCCATTCCGCGGCGGAGTTCAGCGCGGCGCGACTGGCCGCCGCTTGATGGGCCAGTTCATTACCCATATGCGTACGGACGCGGGCCAGCTCGCGGCTGGCTACGGCAGCGGCGTTGACGGCAGCTTCGAGTTCGCGTGACTCGCCCGGCTCGGGCGCGGCGAGCAGCTCTGCCGACACCGGCGTCGAGCCGCGACGTAGCAGGACGAGATCTTGAGGGTAGGCGCCATTGACATTCAGTCGCCCCGCCCGCACCCAGATGATCTCAAAGCCTCGTCCCCAGTGGGCTTGCAACCACCACGACGACACGAACGCCAACGATCGCGGCGGCGTTGCGAAGTCCTGCCCCAGCGCGAGATGACCGATCCGGTCCGCCTCCCAGGGCTCATCCGCGACGAGCGTGAACGCCGACTCTCCCAACGTGCCAGCCAGGAACAGCCCACCGGGCTTCAAGACGCGATGTATCTCGGCGAGCCATCCCGCCCAGTCCTCCCCGAGATGAGTGAACGCCGTCATCGCGTAGACGAGGTCGAAGTGGCCGGGGGGAGCGTCAAGCGGCGGCGATTCCAGCTGGGGTATGGCGCGGACCGATGACGAGAACTCGCTGACCAGCCAGCTCAAGCCAGCCGGATCGGGGTCGCTGGCCCACAACTCACGCGGTGAGCGCGCTTCTGACAACAAGTGGCGAATCGTTTGGCCGGCTTGAGACTCGAAATCGAGGACGGTCGCTTCGTCCAAGGCAAAGTCGTCGGGCAGCGAGTCGATCAGGGCCTGGCCCAGCCTGGCGCCGTCGCGGTCATAACGCTGGCCGAGTTCTGCTTCCTCGCCGACGCCGAACCGGCTCAGGACAGCGAGGGGAGGCAACGGCCCGATCGCCGCTCGATCGCGCCGTGCGCTCACGGGCAACGCGTCCGACGGCGATGGGCCACGATCAGCGCTTTGCGGAAGTTGCCCGGGGGGCATAATGACCAATTGTGCCCGGTGTGGCGAGACACCCCGGCGTGGTCCATCGCTGACGGCGGCGGGACGTCGCCCGACGACGACCCGATATGTTGCCAAACCAGATGCGCCGACTGCCCACCAGGATCGACGGGCCCGTGCTGTTCGAGCCCGTCGTCCACGGCGACGATCGGGGCTTCTTCTGCGAGACGTTTCGCCGAGATCAGCTCGAAGTCCTGGGCATCGGTGACGACGTGGAATTCGTGCAGGACAATCAGTCGCGGTCATCGCGCGGCGTGCTGCGCGGTATGCACTTCCAGGTCGGCGACGGGATCGGCAAACTCGTGCGTTGCGCCCGCGGCGCGATCCTGGACGTCGTGGTTGATCTGCGCAGCGGCTCGCCAACCTACGGGCAGTGGGAGGGCGCGCAGCTCGACGACGAGTCAATGCGCCAGCTGTGGGTGCCTGTCGGCTTTGCCCACGGCTTCTGCGTTCTCAGCGAAATCGCCGACGTGGTCTACCGCCAGACGGGCTACTACGATCCGGCGTTGGAGCGTGGCATCTTCTACCGTGACCCGGAGATCGGCATCGAATGGCCGAGAGACGTGGAGCCGATCGTGTCTGAGCGTGACTCCCAGGCGCCGACGCTGCGAGAGATCGCCGGCGAGCTCACTTTTGCCTGAGGTCGACAAGACGTCGTCAACGGCTCAAACCTCCCAAACCATCCGTTAGGATCGGCCGCCCTCCATGCGGATCTGCACGATCGTTGCCACGAACTACCTCGCGTACGCGCGAATCCTCGCCGAGTCGTTCATCGAGCACCACCCGGACGGGGAGTGTGTGGTGCTCGTCATCGACGACGTCGATGGCCTCGTGGAGGATGCCGACGAACCGTTCACCGTGCTACGCCCGGAGGCCTTGGCGCTGGATCGGTTCGGCGGCATGGCCGCCATGTACGACGTCACCGAGCTGGCGACGGCGGTCAAGCCGTGGCTGCTGGAGCACCTGCTCGCCACCGGCGACGGGTCGCCGATCGCGTATTTCGATCCAGACATCCGCTTCTATGCGCCGGTGTCAACGATCGAGGAGCTCGCCCTCGAGTACGAGCTCGTGCTCACGCCGCACATCACGGCACCGATACCCGCCGACGGCAAACAGCCGGGCGAGCTTGATCTCCTGGCCTCCGGCACGTACAACCTCGGCTTTGTAGCGGTCGCCCCTGGGGATCAGGTCGGCGCCCTGTTGGCCTGGTGGCAGGATCGACTTCGGTACGACTGCGTGATCGACCACGCGCTCGGCTACTTCGTTGACCAGCGCTGGTTCGACCTGGTCCCAGGCTGGTTTCCCGGGCTGTACCTGCTGCGCGACGTCACGATGAATGTCGCCTACTGGAACCTGCACGAGCGCGAGGTGCTCGAGGGCGCGGACGGGTCGTGGAGCGTCGACGGCAAACCCCTGCGGTTCTTTCATTTCAGCGGCTTCAACCCCGACCATCCTCACCTGCTGAGCAAGCATCAGACCCGGACACGCCTCGGCGAGCACCCATCCCTGGCGAAGTTGTGCGCCGCCTACGCCGAGGAGGTGCGTGCACACCGGCGTCCGAGCGAGGCGGCGGTGCCGTACGGTTGGCGCTCGCTCGGCAACGGACGCCTGTGGGACCGCCGCCTGCGACGCCTGTATCGGATCGGGGAGCGTGCTGGTGCGTTCCGGCTGGATCCGTTCACCGAGGAAGGCGCGGCCGAGTTCTTTGATTGGCTCAACGAGTCTGCGCCCGAACTGCCCGACGGCAATCCGATCAGTCGTTTCTGGCTGGAGATCTATCTCGAACGAGTTGACCTTCGCGTTGCCTTCCCTGACCTGAACACCGACCCCTACGGGTACCTCGATTGGATCAACGTCAACGGACGCCAGGCGGGCGACGTTCGCGGTCTCGTGGCAGAGGATGCCCAGGCCTCAGGCCGGTCCGAGTTGTCTCCAACTCGCGATGTCGACGTGCCGCGAAGCCGCCAGCCGACCCTCAGCCCGCGGACGGCCGTCCCGTGGGGGGTGAACGTTGCCGGCTTCCTCCAGTCCGAGCTCGGCACCGGCGAAGCGGCGCGTGCGGTGATCGCCGCGCTGGACGCGGCACAGGTGCCGGTGCAGCCGGTGCATGGGCCCTGGCGGCCCAGCAGCCGCCAAGGCCACGACTACGCGTTTCGCAGCACCCAGGACGCGGTGTTCCCGGTGAACATCGTCTGTGTGAACGCCGACGTCCTCGACCGGTGGGTGACCGAGGCGGGTCCCGACTTCTTCGCCGGACGCTACACCGTGGGATTCTGGTGGTGGGAGGTCAGCACGTTCCCGACGGAGTGGATGCACGCCTTCGATCTCGTCGACGAGATCTGGGTCGCGACGCAGCACGTCGCCGACGCACTCACGCCAATCTCGGGCGTACCGGTGCACAAGGTGACCATGCCCGTGAGCCTCGCTGCACCTCCGCCGCGCTCCCGCCGCGAGCTCGGACTGCCCGACGGATTCGTGTTCCTCTACCTCTTCGACCACCACAGCATCTTCGAGCGCAAGAACCCGCTCGCGGTGATCGAGGCATTCAAGCTGGCGTTTCCTGCTGGCGGCTCGGCGCAACTCGTAATCAAGTCGATCAACCACGAGCACCACCCGGACGCACATGACCGGCTACGCCTCGCCGCTGGGCAGCATCCAAGCATCCACCTGCTCGAGCATTACGTCTCCGCGGCCGAGAAGAACGCGATGATCGCCAGCGCCGACTGCTACGTCTCGCTCCATCGCGCGGAGGGGTTCGGGCTCGGTCCAGCTGAGGCGATGTACCTCGGCAAGCCGGTGATCGCGACGCGCTACGGCGGAAACCTGGAGTACATGACCGAGCGCAACAGTTGGCTCATCGACTACGAGCTGGTCCCGATTGGCGCAGGCAATACGCCCTATCCGGCGACCGGCGAATGGGCTGACCCGGACGTGACGCATGCCGCTCGCGCGATGCGCGAGGTGTCCGACGATCCCGGGGAGGCGCGCCGCCGAGGCGCCCAAGCCGCTCGCGATCTGCGCTCCGGCTTCTCGCCGGAGGCGGCGGGACGCACGATGACGCGGCGACTCGAGTCCATCCACGCGCGTCGCGGACGCTGGCCGGCTCAAGTGTCGACCCTGCCAGTCGCGAACCAGCCTGATTTCACCCGGCTCGAGGTTCTGCTGGAAGCCGGCCCGCGGCGTATCTCACGGTCGTCGCTCGGCCGGGTCGCGGCACTCGCGCGACGCACGCTACTGCGCGTCATCAAACCCTTCTCCGCCTATGAGCGGATGGTTGACGAGGCGGTACTGGCCCAGCTGCGGACGCTTGCCGCCAACACCGCGCGCCTCGAGCAGGCACGGGTTCGCGACGCGGAGTTCAACGCTCAGCTGCTGCGGGAGCTGCGTCGCCGGCCGGCACCGGTCACCGACAGCGCGGAGGAGCTGGACGAGCCACCGCCAGAAGCGACCAGCAATGGTTCGCCGGCCGAGAACCCGCTCGACCTTCAGGCTCGCGCCGCCGAGGTATCCCCGCCCCTCGACCCCGCCCGCGCCATCTACCCGTCCTCGGCGCCGTCCGACGTCCGCTCCGGCTCCCGCCCGCCCAGAAGCGCGAGTGGCCAGAGGCCGACGCGATGAGGCCAGCGCCTGGCCGCGATTCGCATCAGTCCACGCTGTTCACGACGACTCAGTAACCCGCCAGGCTGGCGGATGAGCGGAAGGCCGATCCCGACGAGGCGGTTGAAGTCGGCATCCAGCGCCTCGTGTTGCGCGATCTGCTGCTCGCTGGCCTCGCGGAGTACTCGCTCGGCGAGCGCCGCCTGCCGCTCTCGTTCCGAGGCGTGTTCAGCGAGCAGCCGCTCGCGCTCCAACGCCTCCTGTGCCCGCTCGGCGCTCTCGCGGTAGGGGGAGCGCAGTGTCTGCTCGTACGCGGCGAGCGTGCGCTTCGCGATCTCCGCCCAGCCGAAGCGCAGGAGCTCGCGGTGCAAGGCGCGGAGGTGAGCGGTGCGCTTCTCCTCGTCAACGAGCAGCCCGATCGCCGCGCGCGCGCTCGCCGAAGCATCCCAGGGCACGATGGTCGCCGCGTCGGCTCCAGCGATTTCGGCGAGCGAGCTCTGGGCCGCATACAGGCACGCTACGCCGGCGCGCGCCGCCTCCAGTGGCACCAGACCAAAGCCTTCGTAGGCGCTCGGGTAGCAGACGGCTCGGGCGTGGCTTAGGAGCCAGGCTCGCTCAGCGGCGGTCACGTGGCCGATATCTGTCACGACGCCGGCGAGTTGCGGATCAGCGGCCAGTAGCGCCTGCTCCTCCTCGCGCGAGGAGGCGTGGGCGACGTGCGATCCGGCGAACACCAGTTTTCCCGGCCATCCGCATTCACGGCGCAGCGCACTCACGAGCCGTAGAGCGAACGGTCGATTCTTATGACCGTAGTCGGTGCCGAGCACGAGCACAAACGTCTCGCCCTCGGCGACGGCCGCGGGGCGAGCCGGCTCCTCCGAGTCAGTTGCCGCGCCGATCCCGATCCCTACGACCTCGGCGACCGACGGATCGACCAGATCCTCGCCGAGCGCGTCGCGCAGCGCGTGTTCAGAGCTGAACAGAACTCGGTCGGCTGCGTTCAGCGCCAGGCGGGTCGTGCGCCGGTAGCTCGACCATGCCTCGGCGTCCACGTGGTATTCACCGATCCGGTAGGCAATGAGATCGTGGTGGGTAATCACCAGTCGCTCGCCGAGTCCGTGTAGGAGGAGCAGGTCGGCGGGGGTGAACACCTGCTGAGGGCGATGCACCAGCGCGGTGACCGGGGCGCCCGCCGCCGCTTGCTCGTATGACAACAGCTCGATGCCCGACTCGGTGAAGGACCCCGCCAGGCCCGGGTCGAGGTCGGGAGCGACCACGAGCCGGATCGCCAGCTCGTCAGTCTCCGCGAGGGCAAACGCGAGCTGGCTCGTGTAGGCCTGCGAGCCGTTGGTCACTCCGCGAAGATCGCGGGCGTCGAGTGTCACGCTGAGGCCGCGTAAAGCGCGACCGGCGAGCACCAGGCTGCGGCGCAACGGACCCGGATCGCCCACGAGCGCCGTCTGCTCCTCGCCAGGCAGGAGGCTGACGCCGTGATCCACGCCGGCCGCCGGCGCGGCGGGCAGGAAGACGTCGTCGGCCAGTACCGCCGACAGGCCGTGTCGGCGTGACCGAGCGCAGAAGTCGGCGAGGAGCGCCGACGGTCCCGCTTCGGTCTCTGCGAACCCGCCTACCAGCGAGAGCGCGTCACGGCGCACATAGGTCGCGTGCACGCCCGCGACCGGAATCCGGGGACGCAGGAGCGTGGCCCGGCGCGCCACAAGCTCGAACGCCTCCACAGCGCCCAGGCCGGCCATGACCTCGCTGGCCGGTAGTGGGAGAGGCCGCCAGGTCCCGTCGCCCCGATCGGTCATCGCCGTCGCGGAGGCGACGGTCGTATCGCTATATGCGGCGGCCTGCAGGCGAGACAGCCATCCGTCAGCCGGGACGCATGAGCCATCAACGATCACCAGGTCGCCGGTGGTGGCGGCGAGCGACCCGGCTAACGCCGCTGCGGGCGACAGGGTGAGGATTTCCGCCCGGGCCGGCCAGTCCGCCGAGCGCCCGTCGGCGCCGGCAACGATGGTGATTGCGCACTCCGCGGGCGTCGCAGCCACGATGGCCTCAGCACCGGCGGTCGCCTGCTCGCCGCCAGCGGCGGCCAGCACATAGACGGTCGCGGATCTGGTCGACGGCCCGTCGCTAGTGACGCCCGACGGTGCACTCTCGATCACGCAGCGACTATAGAACCCGGGCGCGCGCCTTGACTCGGCCCCGCTCATCGGTTCGAGCTGGATCCCGCCAGATGCGCAACCCCGGCGCCGCGATCGCGTTCTCAGCCCGAAGATGCGCGCGATCGACGACATGGACGCCTTGGCAGAACGGACGCATGGCGTCTCGATACCCTTTCGCGATGGCTGAACTGGTGCGCCACGAGCCGCCACTCATCGTCGCCGACGCCGTCAGCAAGACCTTCCGGGTCCCGGAGGAGCGCACCGACACGCTCAAGGAGCGGGCGCTGCATCCGCGGCGCCGCACGACCCACAAGACCTTCCAGGTCCTCAACGACATCTCCTTCGACGTCAAGCGCGGCGAGTTCTTCGGCATCGCCGGACGAAACGGCAGCGGCAAGAGCACACTGCTCAAATGCCTGGCCGGCATCTACGGGGTCGACAGCGGCCGCATGTGGGTCAACGGTCGCCTGTCCACCTTCATCGAGCTCGGCGTCGGCTTCAACGCCGATCTCGCGGCGCGCGACAACGTGGTACTGAACGGCATCATGATGGGCCTCTCGCCACGTGAGGCCCGGGCCCGTTACGACGCCGTGATCGATTTCGCCGAGTTGCGCGAGTTCGAAGACCTCAAGCTGAAGAACTACTCCTCGGGCATGCACGTCCGCCTGGCCTTCTCGGTGGCCATCCAGGTCGACGCCGACATCCTGCTGATCGACGAGGTGCTCGCCGTCGGCGACGCCGCGTTCGCCCAGAAGTGCTTCGACGTGTTCAACGAGATGCGCGATGCCGGCAAGACGATCGTGTTCGTCACCCACGACATGGGGGCGATGATGCGTTTCTGTCATCGCGCGCTGCTGCTGGAGCGTGGCGACATGATCCACATCGGCGAACCCCACGAGGTCGCGGAACGCTACCTGGAGATCAACTTTGGACGCGACCCGGAGGCAATGGCACAGAGCACCGACGAGCGGGGCGGCGACGGCGATGCTCGGGTGGTAGATGCCTGGATCGAGGACGAGTCCGGCGAGCGCGTACCGGCCACGCAGCAGGGACGGCGTGTCACGCTCAAGGCTCGGGTGCACTTCCTGGTGGACGTGCAGGATCCCGAGGCGGGCCTGTATGTGCTCAACGACGAACACGTGGCCGTCGTGGTCGCCACGACGGTGCGCGAGAGTGAGCGCAGCGGGCACTTCCGGGCCGGAGAGGACGTGTTGTTCTCGTTCTCGTTTGACAACGTCCTCGCCCCCGGGCGCTATAGCCCGATGTTCACGCTCGCTCACCGCGGCTCGGGGCTGGACCTCATGGACCGCTTCGAGGCCGGGAACACCTTCGTGGTGACCGGCGCCGAGGCGCTCGGCGGGCTGGTCGACCTTCCAGTGCAGGTCGGTGTGAGCCGCGTCACCGGCGATGTGGCTCGCCCCGAGGCGCTCGCATGAGCCTGGAACTGGTCCAGGTACCGCCGGCCTCCCCGCCGGTGGTGTATTCAACCGAGACGCTCGGTCGCCCGATCCAGGGTCCGGGCGCGCTTAGCAACGATTGGCGCCGGTTCTGGCACCTGACCTACAACATCGCTCGCAGCGAGTGGAAGCTGCGATTCTTCGGCTCGGCGCTCGGCTACCTGTGGCAGCTCATGCGCCCGTTGCTGCTGTTCGGCGTGCTGTACGTGTTCTTCACCAAGATCTCGCACGTGGGGGCTGGCCAGGGTCCAAGCTACGACTTCTACGGCACGCAGCTGCTTGGTTCGATCGTGCTGTTCACGTTCTTCGCCGAGGCGACGACGGGCGCGGTGCGCAGCGTGGTCGACCGTGAACCGCTCGTCCGCAAGATCCAGTTCCCCCGCCTGGTCATCCCGCTGTCGGTGGTTCTCCTGGCCGGATTCAACCTCGGACTGAACCTGATCGTGGTGATCGTCTTCGGCCTCATCGAGGGCGTACGACCCATGCTCAGCTGGCTTGAGCTGCCGCTGATCGTTGCCCTGCTCGCCTTCTTCGCGACGGGCCTGGCCATGCTCCTGGCCGCGCTGTTCGTCTACTTCCGGGACATGCAGCCGATCTGGGACGTGGTCACGCAGGTGGTCTTCTACGCCTCGCCGGTGATCATCCCGGTGACGGAGGTACTCAAGCAGCTCGGTCCCACGGCACTGCACCTGTATATGCTCAACCCGCTCGCCGTGGTCATGCAGCAGTATCGCCATGCGATGGTGAACCACGCCACTCCAAGCGCGGCAGCCTGCCTGGGTGGAACCGCGCACCTCATCGAGCCCGTGGTCATCGTGGGCGCATTGTTCGCCCTCGGCTTCTACGTCTTCAACCGCACCGCCCCGTACGTCGCCGAGAACCTCTGACGGCCTATCGCTGCGAAGACGACTCCAGCTCGCCGACCGGCTCGTCTGACTGCTGCCCGGCCGAGCGGAACTGCGCCGCCTGCCGGGCCGCCTGCTTGGGCGTTCGCGGCAGACGCCGCCCCGCCGTCGGTCGTCGAGCGGCGCGGGCAATCTGCATGGCCGCCCCGGCCGCCAGCATGCTCGCCATCCGCCGCGTCGGCCCGGCGCCTTCTGACCCGCCCACCAGCCGGTAGGGCTTGGTGGCCACCATGTTCAGCGACACCCCGCCCCAGACGTGATTCAGCCAGGCGAGGTAAGCGCGTCGAGCCGCGCCGCTGCTCTGCAGGCGCGTACCGAGTCGCGCGGCCGCGGCGCGCCAACGGCCGTCGCCGGGATCGCTGACCACGGCGTCGTCGCCGAAGAACGAGCGGTAGTGCGGCTCCATGACCTCGGTGTAGAACCCCGCGCGCGTGGCCTCCCAGCGGTACTGCCAGGCCCAGTAGGCATGCTCATACCCCTCGAACGGCGCGACCCCCACGGTGTGCACACCGTCGGGATCACGAAGCGTCTTGAGCGTCTCGTTGACCACGAGCAGGCGTCCGCCCGGCCGTAGCACCCGAAACGCCTCGGTGAACGTGCGCCGTAGCCCCACCGGGTCGTTGTGGTGCAGGACCTCACAACAGAAGACGTAGTCGACGCTGGCCGAGGCCAGGGGCATCGTGTCCATCGACCCGAGGACTCGCTCGAAGTACACCTCGCCGTCCTCGATGAAGTAGTCAGCCGTGTAGAGACCTTGGAGCTCGGCGGTGGCGATGTCCAGGGCGATCGCCCGCAAGCCGTTCTGCGCGAACTGGTTGGCTGCCCAGCAGGTGTTTGAGCCGACGTCGACGATCGTCCGGTCGGCCGCGAAGCGGATGCTGGAAAGCAGCTGGTAGAGCGAGCGCCATTGCACGTACCAGTAGCCGCTGTTGTGGTGGGGGAGGCTGCGCACCATCTCGCGATCCCAACCGAGGGCGCGCATGCGGTCGGCGAACCGCTCCAGCCCGGCCGCCTCGGCCTGGACGTGCTCCGGCGGCGCGTGCAGGAGCTCGGGGACGCCGCGCTGCACCGGGAATTCGCTGGCGCAGACCCGGCAGCGCAGCGTCCCCTCGCGCACCTCTCGCTCATCGCGGGCCGTCACGGAGAGCTCGAGCGCCCCATCGCTGTGACACACCGGGCACCGCAGGGCCGGTGCGAACTCCGCCTTCATGCCCGCTCCCGAAACGCCAGCTCGGGCCCCGCCTCAACCCCGGCCGGGTTCGCCATTTGCGGCGGCCGTGGCCGGATCGAGCAGTTCCTCGTCACACATCACATCGTTGACGCGAGCGAATTCGGCGGCCAGCGCGCCGGCCTCCGACGCCGACTCCGGATCCTCCCCGCCGGCGATGTAGTGGCGACGAAACACCCGCATGACGTGGGCCACGCCATCGTCGGTCACGGAGCGCAGATCCGGCGCGAAGTAATGGCCTCCCGAGGCCGCGCTGGTCACGATCTCATAGGCGGGGAAGTAGTCAACGAAGTCGCGGGCGCGCTCGGCCTGCGCCGCCGCCACCCGCAGCACGGATTTGCTGTAGGTCGTGGCCGTCAGGACGTGGCGATCCGAGTACGTGGCGATGAGCGGAACCGGGCTGACCGTCAACAGCACCCGCGCTCCCGGGTTGACCGTGTGGACCCGGTCGGCGAACTCCAGCAGGTCCGCGGTGACCTCGCCGACGTGGAAGTTGACGAACTCGTGGCGCTCGGGATCGAAAGCACCGCCCGCGGCCCCGGGGACGACCGGGAACAGGGCTCCGTCCATGCGCGAGCGCCACCCCTCGGTCAAGCCGAGCGTGAACACGATCACCGATGCGTCCTCGAACACGCGTCGAACCGCCGCCAGATGTGACTGGCGGTCGGCTTCCAGGCCCTCGAGGCTGGCGAACCCATCCGGTTCGACGGTGGGTCGCAGCGGATCGACCCAGCTGCCGTCGTCGCGCCGCCACTGCTCCTCACAGCCCGACCACTGGCCGTAGGCCAGGTCAAACAGCTGGACCGCCTGACGTACGGTGTAGACGTTGCCATAGCGGGCGGAGAACACCCCGTAGGACCGGCGCCTGCGTTCGGCGGCGTCGGCCTCCTCCGGTCCCGGCTCGGTCACCAGATAGCCCAGGCCCGAGCGCTGCAGGTAGCGGGACAGGTTCTGGGCAAAGCACGACCCGAGCGTGGCCACCTGGTCCTCGGGCGCTACCTGAAACGAGGCCTCGACGACCGGGTCCAACTCGTGGGGAGCTGGTCCGGCGACCGCCCGGGACCAGAAGTGTGAGTCGCTGAGGTCTCGATACGGATGGCTCATGCCACCGGCACCGAAGTTCGCGTCGAGGCTGCCAGCCATGGCTCCAGCACCGCGTCGTAACTGCCGTGGTCCAGACGCTCGCACAGGACCGTCTCCGGGGCCGTCCCCTCGTAGCGTGACCACGTCGCCTCCGCCCAGGAGAGCACGTCACCGAAGTGCGTGTCCCCGTAGCGCCAGTGGTAACTGCCGGCGAGGCCGAGCGCCTGGCCGACGAACGGATACACCGGCCACACCACCTCGCGAAGATGATCGTCGGCGTAGCGTTCGAGCGGCTCAGCCCAGACCGAGTCGCGCCCGGTGAGGCAGGCGGCAACCGCTTTGCCCTGCAGGGCGACGGCGGCCAGTCGCGGATGATTGATCGTGTGCATGAAGACACCCTCTCGCTTGAGCCGGGACCAGAACGGAACCCAGTCCAAGCTTGACGCGGCGAACTCGTCGCGCACGGCCCGCACCGCCGGGGCCCAGTAGCGATCGTAGCCGAGCGCCGCCATCACCTCGGGCTGGAACAACGCGGCCGCCTCCGCCGGCTCCAGGCCGCGACGCCAGGCCCACAGCGCGATGGCGGAGTGGTAATCGGCCAGCCCACGGAAGTACGTACCCGTGGTGGTGGTGGCGATGACGATGTCGGGGTGAAACGCCGCGAAGGTCAGGCTCGGGATCTCGATCACGCGGGTGCCCGCGGGCGCCGCGTCCTCGATCAGGGCGTTGGTACCGAGGGGCATCCGCACCCAGGCGTCAGCACCGGCCAGCGCCTCGCGGACGAGATCCAGGCGGCCCTGGGCGTCGGGACGGTCCATGCCCCAGAGGTGGAACGCCGGCGTCGATGCTCCGGGCAGCAGGGCCCGCACGGCATCGGCGATGCCTTGGGTCTGGCAGTTGCCGGTGAATACGATCGTCTGCGAGCCACTCCGCGGCGGACCTGGGCGCGATGCCACCGGTGTGCTGGCCGCGCGTCCGTTCAGAGACGGCGCGACCTCCGGTGTGTTCGCGACGAGCACCGGCGGTGCGGCAGTGGCGGCTACGCCAGCCGCGCCGGACCGGGCCAGCAGCGCGGCCTGCACCTGCTCGGGGGTCCGCGGAAACCGCGGCGGCGTTCGATGACGCCAGCGCGCCCACTGCAGCTGCCCGGCGGCGGCCGCCGTGCGGAGCAGGCGCTCGGGGGGGCGGACCGCCTCGCCTCGGCCCACGAAGCGAGACGGCTTCGTCGCGATCAGGTTCAGCCCCACCCCGCCGGCCACGTCGTTGAGCCACTCCAGGTAGACCCGCCGGGCGGCGCCGTTGGCCCGCAGCGCGAAGCCGAGACCGGCGCCCAGGCCGGACAGCGGGGGCGTTCCGGGTTCCAGCACGAGATCGGCATCGCCGAAGAACGGCAGATGATGCGGCTCGACCGGATCGGTGAAGAAGCCCGCCCGCGCGGCCTCCCAGCGGTAGCGCAGCGCTGCGTGCCCGTGGCCCGGCCCGCCATCCTCGGGCGCACCCGTAGTGGGGCGTAGCGCCCGCACGCGTTCGTTGAGCATCAGCAGGCGCCCACCCGGGCGCAGCACGCGGAAGAACTCGGCCATCGTGCGGCGCAGGGCAGCATCGTCGCAGGCGTGCAGCACCTCGAAGCAGAACACGTAGTTGACGCTGCTCGAGGCGAGCGGCAAAGCCTCCATCGAGGCCAGCACGCGCTCGAAGTACACGCGGCCGTCCGCGATGAGCGCGTCGGCGGTATACAGCCCGCGCAGCTCCGGCGTGGCGACATCGAGCGCCACGGCCTGCAGCCCGCGCTCGGCAAAGTGATACGCCGCCCAGCAGGTGCCCGCGCCGACGTCCAGCACGGTCTCACCGGGCTGGAACGGGACGGTGGTGAGCAGCTGGTGCATCGAACGCGCCCGCACGTGCCAGTACTCATCGGGCAGGTCCGGCAGGGTGCGAAGGAATTCCGTCTCGCGGCCGGCGAGCTGCAGGTACTCGGCCAGGCGCTCAAACCCGCTGGTGTCCGCGCCCGGGGCCTGCGGCGGGTGTGCCAGCAGCCCCGCGACGCCCCGGTGCACCGGGAACTCGCTGTCACACGCGCCGCAGTGCAGCGAGCCCTCGCGGATCTCCAACGCGTTGGAAGCGTCGCTGCGCAGCCCGAGCGTCCCATCGCGGTGGCAGGTCGGGCAGCGCAATGACGCGGCGTAGTACTGCCTCATCGCGCCGCTCGGCGGATCTGCGGCTCGGCCGTCGCCGTCCCGAGGTCGACCTTGCTTGGTCGGGCGACGTCCTCCAGGAACGCCTCCAGCGCATCGATCCGCTGCGACCACGCGTAGCGAGCCGCGGTCTCACGGCCGTTGGCGCCGAAGCCCTCGCGAAGCTCGGCGTCGCCCAGCAGCCGGGCCAGCGCATCGCGCACCGCTGGCACCGTCGCCTCGGGCAGCAGGCAGTTCTCTCCGTCGACGCAGAAGTCCCGGTTGCCGTGGGCATCGGTGCAGGCCACCGCGCCGCCGGTGGCCATCGACTCAAGTGGCGGCAGACAGAAGCCCTCGTGGGTGGAGGTCTGCACGAACACCGTGGCCTGGTTGAACAGCTCGTTCACCTCCTCGTCTGACGGGCGCTCCACGTAGCGCATGCCCGGCTCGGTGGCGAGCTCCGGCTCGATCCCGAACAGGCACAGCTCGGGCCGGGGCTCGGGAAGCGCCTTCCAGGCGTCAATGGTCAGCGGCAGGTTCTTCAACGGGTTGGACCGCCCGAGAGCCAGGATCATGTCCTGGCGGCGCTCGCGCTCGGGCACCGGGTGAAACGTGTCCAGGTCGATCCCCGGCGGCATCAGCACGGCATCGACACCCACCTCGCGCAGACGGTCGCGGTTCCACGAGGAGATCGTCATGTAGCGAAACTCCGGCTGGTAGGAGGCGATCACGCAGCGGCGCACGTGCGGGTCATCGGGGTAATAGCTCGTCTCGATGTCCTGGACGAAGTACACCGGGATGCCCTCGAGCACGCTGGCCCGCCACACCGGCGCCGCGGTGTTCCACCAGGTCGCCACCTTGATCGCCTGCTGCGGGGACAGCGCCTCGACGAGATCGTCGTAGTCCTTGAACGTCCGCACCGGCGCGTGCAGGTCAAACCAGTCCGGCGGATCACCCAGGGTGTACAGCTCGGCCTCATGCCCACGCTCGAGCAACCCGTTGAGGTGCTCGAAGATGTCGCGATGCCCGCCCCCCACGCCGGTGCCCTCGGTGACATAGATCACCCGCAGACCACCGCTCTCACTGCGCACCGGGCGCGCATCCAGGAAATCGCCCCACCGCTCCCAGAAGTAGCGCTGGGACTCCCGCTCGCGTTCCCCGAGCGACGACCCCCGCGTCTGGGACTCCAGGTGATATAGCCGGGCGGTCGGCGCATAGAACACGCGATAGCCGGCCTGCCAGGCCCGCAGGCAATAGTCGACGTCCTCATAGGCCATCGGATAGGCCTCGTCGAACAGCCCCACCTCGTCCAGAACCCGTCGCGTGATGTACATACACGCACCGGTGATCGCGAACACCGGCAGGGTCACGTTCGCCGGACCCCAGCCGGTCCACTTGCCGCGGTAACGGTGATCGAACCACTCGCGCGCACCGAGATTGCGGATCGTGCCGGCGAACTGGATCCGGTTATTGCGATACAGCAGCTTGGCGCCAACCAAGCCGATGTCGTCGGCGCGGCTGGCGACGTACTGCAGGCAGGCCAGCCAACCCGGCAGCGCGATCATGTCCGAGTTCAGCACGACGACGTCATGCTCGGGGTCCGCGGCTCGCAGCCCACGATTGACGTTCGCCGCAAACCCGCCGTTGACCTCGGATTCCAACACCTCGATGCCTTCAATGGTGCGAAGCGCCGCGACGTGCTCGGGCCCGCTCGCGTCGTCGCACACGATGATCCGCACCCGCCGATGGTCCGGGGTGGCGCGGATACTCGCCACCAGCTCGGCCACCTCCGCCGCATCGCGATAACTCGGGATGACGACGGTCACCGGCTTGCCGTGCGCGCGATACCAGCGCAGCGCCCCAGCCTGATCCCCCTCGACCTTCGGACCCACTCGTAGGTAGCGCCGCAGCGGGGTGAAGCGCAGCGGGAACGTGACCACGCGGTACACGAGCGTACGCAGCCCCAGGTACTTATAGGTCAGGTAGACCCGCCGGCGCAGGTTCGCCAGCCGTCCCTGCAGCGCCGCGTCGATCGCGCGATCCGGGTCGGCGCCGAGCGCGGGAACCTCACCCTCCGCCCCGAGCCCGATCGGGTCGTCGGGATCGTAGGGCTCCTTATCGCGTTTGCCAGCCATGAAGATTCGTGCGCCTCGAGTTGGTGGGTATCGATCGTAGGTCGCGGCGGGGCCGACCGCCGTCGGCGCTGGAACGTCCCTGATCGATCGGGAACACCCGCCCCGACGGAACCCCAGGCCGGCCTGGACGGCCGACCACCCCCGGTAGGATCGTGAGCGCCGATCCCCACGGACGGGCAGTGCGGCGGCCACCGCAGCCACAGCACCCTACCGAGCAAACCGATACCCCGCCGCGCGCAATCCGACCCGACCACCCCGATCCGCGCGACAGGGTGGTCTGATGCGTAGCACGTTCACGGCATGGCTGCGGTGTCCGCGGTGCCGCCGCAATGGCGCACTCGAAGCTCACTCCACCCGAACCGACGCGCGGGAGATCCGCGAGGGAACACTCGTGTGTCGGCATTGCCAGGCGGCCTACGAGGTACGCGATGGGATAGTCGACCTCCTCGTCTCGCCGCCTGACGCGGTCAAGCGGGAGATCCAGGGCCTTGAGCGCTTTGCCGACGTCATGCGCACAGACGGCTGGGATGGAGACCGCATCCGTGGCCTCCCTGGCGGCGTCGAACACGGATATTGGTTCGTCCAGTCAGAGGCCATGCGCCAGCTGCTCAACCGGATCTCGTTCCGCCCCGGCGACCGTCTGGTGGACGTGGGCTCCAACACGTGCTGGGCGAGCAACGTTTTCGCGCGACTGGGTCTCGACGTCGTCGCGCTCGACATCTCCACCGTAGACCTTCAAGGCCTGGGCTCCGCCGAGCATTTCCTGCGGTCCGATGAGGTCTACTTCGAGCGTTTGCTCTCCCTGATGTCCGATCCGGCGCTGGCTGACGACAGCGTCGACTTCGCCTTCTGCTGCCAGGTGCTGCACCACAATCGGCGCCCTGATCTCCGAAAGACGTTTACGGAGATGCAGCGGATCCTCCGCCCCGGCGGCGTCCTCATGGTTGTCAACGAGCCGCTTCGCTTTCCGTTGCGCTTAAAGCGCGATCACGGTGACGAGGTGGCCGAGTTTGAGGGCAACGAGAACGTCTATTTCCTACACGAGTACTACCTCGCCGCCCGCCGCGCTGGCTTTCGAGTCGAGATACCGGCATTCACGACCGTCAGGAACAGTCTGAATGCGTCAATCACCGAGATTCCCGCCGGCGCCGGGTTCTGGCGCACCCGGCGCTCGATCCGCCGCTGGGCTCCCGGTAGATGGCTCCTCATGGCACTCCGATTTGTCCGCTTCTGCTGGCGGTACGTCATCCGGGGCGACGCGAACATCACGCTCATTTGCACGGACGCGCGGCTCCCACGCGGATCTGACCCAGGTCGACGTGAGCCCGGGTCGGCCGGATTTGGCCAACCCACTCAGGTCACGTCGGCCGACGTCCATCTCAGATGATTGATTGATTGGGGTTCGGAGCGGGCCAGGACGCGTTCTCTGCGTTCGGCGAACCGTGCGTGTGTGCGGCCCGGTTCTGTGACGGTCGCGTGACGGGGCCGTCTGGCGCTTGGCGCATACCGCACGCTGCGGCGACACTCGCCTTCAAGCGCAAGGGGGGTTGGCGAGAAACCGGTCACTACGAACAGGTTCTCGCCACACCCCCCGGCCGCGGCGCGAGTCGACCCGGCCCTGTGGCGAGAACCTGGTCACCACGGCGGATTTCTCGCCACACGGGGGCACGGCCACTCGACCAGCAGTCCGATTGGGACCGACCGCGACCTTCAAATCCAGTGGCACCCCTCCGCCGGCAACCTGCCGGCGACCCGCCCGCTACCGCTCGATCTCATCGGCGGAGTCCGAGCTCCGTCCCTCCAGCGAGCACCACCCCCGCACCCGCGGCGGCAGCCGGTCGGCCCGAGAGCCAAGCTGAGCCCCGGCCAGACGCACCACCTGATGACGCGTCGCCGCCGCCAGCGTCGCCGCACGCTGCGACGGGGGCACCTGCGCAGCCCCGAGCTCACGCCACTGCGCTCCGAGCTCCCCCCGCAACCCCCGCGCCATCACCCGCGGATCCGACGACTCCCGCCAGCCGTAGACCTCAAGCAGCCCACGCCACTCGTCAAACGCCCGACGAAACTGCTGCAGCGTGGTGTACTGGTGCGAATGCGTCACGGCCGCATCCGGTAGGAACGCCTTGGCGTAGCCGGCGCGCATGACGTCGAGGGCCAGGGCCTGATCCTCGGCGTAGGCGACATCGCGAAACGGCACCTGTCGCCACACGTCGCGGCGCAGGCAGGCGTTGGCATCGGTGAAGAAGGTTCGACGGCCGAACAGCTCGCGGGCCGGCAGCCCGCGCTCCTGCGCCTGCAGGCGGTCGATCCGCGGACGGCCGTCGGGCGCCAGCGAGGCGAACCACCGCTCGAGCTCGCGCGCGGTCTGGGCGTCAACCCCCGGACGGGGTCGGTAGGGCCCGAAGACGAGCGCGACGTCATCGGCGAGCCCAAAGCCCCCGAGCAGACGGGCCAGCCAGCGGTCATCGCTCGGCTCGGCGTCCTGGGTCAGCAGCGCGACATGCTCGCCCTGGGCCTCCGCCATGAGCAGGTTGCGCGTCGGTCCGTGGGCGAACCGCTCAGGCGCGATCGGCAGCACCCGGGCGCCGTGACGTTGGGCGATCGCCTGCGACCCGTCGCTCGAGCGCGAGTCACACACCAGCAGCTCGACCTCGTCGTCGACCGTCTGGCGCCGCACGGCGCCGAGCACGCCGTCCAGCGTGGCCGCGCCGTTGCGCACCGGGAGGGCAACCGTCACCGTCACGGCGCACCGTCACGGCCGGACGAGCTCAACCCAATCCACCGTTCGACCACACAACGTCCGCCAACGCGAGGTCGGAACCGTCACCAGCGTCGCCGGCGCGTCCCGCTGGACGGCGACGTCACCGAGCGTGCCGGTTGCGCCGGCTCC
>Ga0302325_10004170_pt1 | contig 33500 bp, 25 predicted proteins | sample Palsa_T0_2_FD_201948 | JGI IMG/M metagenome (GOLD analysis project Ga0302325, IMG submission 201948) | Peat permafrost microbial communities from Stordalen Mire near Abisko, Sweden - Palsa_T0_2 | ecosystem: Environmental > Terrestrial > Soil > Palsa > Peat permafrost | place: Sweden: Abisko... | reverse complement strand
TGTGCCACGCCATCGACGTTCAGCCGCTCACCGATTCTGCCTCTGCCGTTCCGATCCGTGGTGACCGTCCCGCGTCCGATCACTCTTCGGAACACCGCCCCTTCTTTGACCTCTGCGGCGTACAGCCATAGTTTGAGGTATTGAACCGTCGTTCGCGACAGATACGCCGTATTGCCCTCCCCCACCTGGTCGGTCTTGGATCGGCGAATTAGCGCGCGCCCGGTCCCATCGGTAAGAAATTGGAAATCATCTAGATCAAACGCCACCAGCTCGCTGCGCCTTGCCATGGTGTCATATGCGACGCAAATCAGCGCTCGTTCGCGTGTCGCCGGCAGGCTTTCACCAGCGGTCTCGAGAAACTTCTTGATCTCCGCCCACCCCAGCGCCCTCGCCTGGCGCTGACGCACGCCCACGGCATTCATGAATGCCTTCATCTCGAGCCGCACCGCTTCATCGTCGCAGGGGTTCAGCAACTTGGCGACCCGATGCGCCAGCGCAATGGTGGACAGATAGCGTTGGACGGTGGCGGGCTTTTTCCCCTCAATCCGGCACTGCCCGACGAAGGTCGCCACGGTTTCAGGAGAGGCCGGCAGCGGACAAGTACTCAAGGAGCGGCAGAAGGCGATGAACACCGCCCAATCGCAGGCCCAGGCCTTACGGGTATTGGGCGGATAGGCGCCCTGTGCCCGCCGCCACCATTCCTTTATGTGGGTGACGGCCACCGGCTCGAGCGCCCCGCCCTCTGCGATCCAGGGAATGAGGGAGTTATCCGGGGTTTCGGCGGGTTTCATTGATGCAGCCTATCACTATATAGTCCGGATAAGTGCCCTTATAGTGTGTCCCCATGTACGATCAGCAGCAGAATATATATGCTACTATCAACGATATGCTTGCTAAAATGACGGATACCCCGAAGCCCTACGGATCGCGCGGCGGCGTCACCTACGGTGATGTCAGCCAGGCCGCCGATGCGTTATTCAGGGCCCGCGAACGACCGACGGCAGAGAAGATTCGGGCCAAAATTGGCGGAGGATCGCCCAATACCATCGGACCGCTGCTGGATCAGTGGTGGTCCACCGCGGCGGATCGATTGGATTCAGGGCCGGCGGCCTTTCACCGTCTGCCGGAATCGGTCGCGCACATCTGTGAGGCCCTGTGGCTGCAGGCCCTCGAGGAAGGCCGGCAGCACGCCGCGCTCGCGCAGCAGGCCGCGGGTCGCCAGCTCGCCACCGATCAGCAGCAGCTGGAACTGCGCTCCCATGTGCTGACGTTGCGCGAAGGAGAGCTGGAATCGCGCCTAAAGGATCGGGAGCGAGACAAGGCGGCGCTGGAGGAACAATTGAAGGTTCTCACGCCACTCCTGAGGCAGGAGCAGGCGACGCGCGAGGCGCAAGCGCGGCGCATCGCCGACCTGGAAACGCAGCTCGAAGCACACCGGCGCCGACTGAGCACCGTGATCACCCGCGCAGTGACGAAGAACCGCGCGCTGAAGGGCAAGGCACCGGCGGCTCGATCGCGCAAGAGTCCGGCTTTCAGCACTCGAATGCGCCCCAAGAAGCGACCACAGTCGAAATGGTCTAAACCACGCGTCCGCAGGTAGGGGATGGATATGTGACGTTGAGACATCAGTGGTCTTGGCGAATCCGCCGTTATTGACGCGCATGTGACGATAGCGAGGTCGGGCGGTTAGATGTGCCGACTATTGATTACTCGGGGTAGACCCAAGAGTTGTGTCACCAGCCGCCACTCGGTGGTGACCAGGATTGCCTACGTTGCGAGATACCCTCCAACAGCTCGTTCGACTCGCCTCTGTAAGGCGATCGAATCCGTCTCACCGCGCTGACCGGCGGCATCAACCATGCCTTTGACGATTGCCAAGACGTCGAGGGCAACAACCGCCCTGTTTGCCGTGCGAGGCGCCCCCGGCCTCCCGAGTAACGAAATGACGATGTTCGCAATCGTTTGGCCTACTTTTTCGTTGCGAGGCCCCAGCGGTAACCGCTGCTCCTCGAAATCGAGCAATCGTGCCAGCGCGGGGCGACGCATTTGGTGCGCGATCGCAGCGTAAATCATGCGCTTCATGCCAACCATGAAAGAGACTTCGGCGGTTACGGCGCTCAGTTCATCAAGCAAAACAGCGGTCTCCCGCTCGACTAGGGCCGCGACCAAGGCGTCCTTATTCGGAAAGTACTGATACAGCGAGCCGATGCTTACGCCAGCGAGCACTGCCACCGCGTTGGTGTTATATCCCGCGGACCCGTGACGTTCCAAAATGCGAGCAGCCGCTTCCAAGATGGTCGCGACGGTGTCCGCGGATCTCGGTTGTGCCGGATATTTCCTGGGTTTGAGCGCGACGCGGCGGATCCGTTTAGGCATGGAGTAATGCGAGTATGTGATGTGAGCAATCACTCATATCATAGTCGCTCCAATGGCAAATGGGAGTGACAGTAGATGAGCAGCCAAACAACCGCGGAGAATCGAATGTTCGATGCCGCCTTGTCAGTGTTTATGTTGGTAAAGACGAACCCGGAATGGCTAGGATTTCCTGTCGAGGAGCGGTTCAGACTGCTTGCGCAGCATGTCGAGCCCATTTTGCATAAGCATCGCGAGAAGGTGCGCTTGCGATTCTATGATGTGGAGTTCTACTCCGCACGAGTCACCGACATATGGTTATGGGATGTTGCCGACCCACATTCGTATGAACTCCTTGTAGAGGACCTCCGGGAGACTCCGTTCTGGGATCGATATTTCGCGATCGTCGAGATTCTGGCGGGCGTAGAGAACGCCTACGCGAAGAACTACGACCGTCAGGCACTTCCGGCCTAAACATAGGGCCGATTGCGGGCGTGCCCTGTCGGGAAACACTTGTTTTCCGACAGGGCCGTGGCGGCCACCGGAAAGCGGTCCGCGACCGGCCAAACAACGTACGGAAAACCATGTCGCTATTGTCTATCCCCCGGAACTTTCGTGGAAGGGTTTTCCGACACCATCAATGTGGCGGCTGATGACACAACTGTTGGGTCTAGGCCTACTCAGTAGGAGTCCATGGGTGGGCGATGTGCACTCGCAGGGAGCTACTGCCAGGCGCTCGGTACTTCTACCGTCACGGTCCCTCAGCCACTGGTTCAGGAGGAGTCTGTGGCCACCGCGCATGTCTAGATACGGGCGAATCGCAGACGAAGCGTTGCCTCTGCACCACTCTGGCTGCATCGGACCTTGAATTGGTACCTCTATCGCTAATCGGCACAACACCTCAAAGAGAATGCGACAACACCGTGAGCTTGCAGGTGGACGCGAGCCAACAGGCCTCTGCCAGTTGCTCGCCAAGCGCCACCCACTGTCCATCGGGGACAATGAGCCCGCGGCGCGAGGTTAGTGGAGCATGTGCCAGGTTGAGGCGATGCAGCGAGACCAGAAGTCGGTAACGTACCTAAGCACCATCCGATGTTGCCGCCTCGAGCCGCTTGGAATCGTCAAATCAATCATGACTCGCGGCTTGACACGACTGCGAACGGGGCTGGGATCTGGGCAACGCGGCGTCCAATCGGGCAAATTTTCGAGTGTGTACGTCTGCTCACACGCGACGCTTCGCTGTTATCCTGAGTGGACTAAACGCACCCCGAGATTCATTTAGTCTGGAGATGTGCATGGCTTCAGCTCTCACGCCTCAAAGAAATCAATTGCTGTCGTCGCTGCCCGAGCTTGAGAGTGCGCCCTGGCTGTCACAATTGGAGTCCGTGGATCTACCGCTCGGCAAAGTACTGTACGAATCCGGCGGCAAGCTAACCCACGTCTACTTTCCGACCACGTCGATCGTGTCGCTTCTGTATGTGATGGAAAACGGCGCTTCGGCCGAAATCGCGGTCGTAGGCAATGAAGGCATCGTCGGGATCTCACTGTTTATGGGCGGTGAGTCGACGCCGAGCCGCGCCGTGGTACAAAGCGCCGGCGAGGGGCTGCGCCTCAAGGCAAACATACTGATGCAAGAGTTCAATCGCGCCGGCCCAATGCTGCACCTATTGCTGCGCTATACCCAGGCGCTGATCACGCAGATGGCGCAGACCGCCGTGTGCAATCGCCACCATTCACTTGATCAGCAGTTGTGCCGCTGGCTGCTGTTGAGCCTGGACCGCCTGCATTCCAACCGCCTGGTAATGACCCAGGAACTAATCGCCAATATGCTCGGTGTGCGGCGAGAAGGCGTCACCGAAGCGGCTGGGGATCTACATCGGGCCGGGCTCATCGATTATCAGCGCGGTCGTATCACCGTGCTCGACCGCCCAGGGCTCGAACGGCGTACCTGCGAGTGCTATGCCGTCGTTAAGAAGGAATATGATCGCTTACTGCCGGCAACGATAGCAACGTAACCGCAACCCGATCATTAGGAATTGCAAGAAGACGACGCGGCCTTGGGGCCACCGCGCCAACACCATGATCGTCTAGCAAGCCACTTAGGACTGAATGATTCTCAGCTACAGACCAGCTTCCGGTCCCAACGCTGATTGCAAGCTAGACCATTGCTGTGGGAGCATCCGAGACCGGACTCGTCAGCGGCCTCCGCGGCAGATCGATCGTGAAGACGCACCCTGAACCGGGTATATCGCGCACTCTTAAGGTCCCGTTGTTTGCTTCGACGCTTCGCTGACTGATGGACAGTCCGAGCCCCAGACCGGATCTATCTGCGTGGCTTTGAGTGAAAGGCAGGAATAGGCTCTCAGTCGCACCCGCAGGTAAACCGCCGCAGCAATCCTCCACCTCGATCAGGATTCGATCAGCCGCAGCATAAGCACGCAGTGACACTTCGCTGCGATGCTGTGTGAACTTGAACGCGTTCTGCAGAAGATTGCCCACCGCCGCAGCGAGCAAATCGCGATCCGCGTCCACCGCGAGTGCCGGGTCCACAGTGGAAACCGAAAATTTGCATTCTCGGGCCTGCGCCTCCAACGACGCCGTGGCCTGTATCTCGCCAATAAGTTCCGCCAGGCCGATCAGCCGCTTTTGTGCTGACATTCCAGCCGTAATCCGCACCTCAGCCAGCGAGCGATCCACCAGACTGCGCAGTTCGATAAGGCTACGCTCGAGCACCGCTCCCGTGGCCCCGGCCAGGCCGACGCTGCCGGACTTGATGGCCATTACCGCGAGCGAGGCCGTATGAATATGGTTGCGCAACTCATGGGCGAGAAACCCAAGTCGCTCATTAAACGCCTGCATCCCTTGCTCAGCCATGATCACATTGGTTCCATAGGAGAACTCTGTGACGGCATCGGCGATCGCGTTGTCCAGACAGCGATTCAACGTGCGAAACTCATCGATCTGTATGGGCTTGCCGTATTCATACGCCAGCTCCGTGATCGACTGGCAAAGATCGCCATAGTCGTGCACCACCTGGTCGACGGTAAAGCCGTGCTGCAAAAGTTCGCGCCCATGCTGCGCGGCGGTGCTGCCGATCTCGGACAGGACAGGTTTGCCGCCGCCCGCAGGACCGGAAACCTTGCGACTCAATAGGGGCTCCGAGCCCTGTTCTATACGCAACGTCTTGATGATCTGATCGATGAAGAGCGGTATTCCATGTTCCAACGGCGCGCCCGTGGGATTGGCGCCGGGTGCGCGTCGCAACGCGACCTTAGCCCGGCAGCGCCCTATTAGTTCTTCGCGATTGGAACTGAGGAATTGATGCAACACCTGACCACGATACGCCCATTCCTACAATTGCCGCACTCTTTAGACTTACGAAATGCTCAATGACACGCGCGCGATCAGCGTTCTGCATCCCTACCAGCCAATAGTGATCCGCTCTGCTCGCCGTCTGTGCGCTATCGAACATAACGATCGGTTTGGAGCAATTGCGCCCTCGCGCACTGAGTGACCAGGGCCGGCGTACAGCGGATTAATCGAGTCCACTACATCAAGGGAGATTGATTGGCTGACTCGGGCGCGTTTCGGACTGGGTGGTCCTGGGCCTGGCGCCGGCAGGGCCTGTAACCAATGCCCGCGGGCCAACCCGGTTGCGTCGAGCTGGATCGCACGCGTCACACCGACGCCACCGCTCAACCAGGTATTGCAGCTCGGATCCCAAACTGCAGCTCAGCACGTATCAGCATTATGGAAGTCGGCTATTGGACGTACGATGACCTGACGCCGTTGGTACCGTCGCTAGAATAAGCTGCCGTAATCTGCCAGGACATCAGCGATGCCTCTGCCCATTGAGAACTATGCGCTGATCGGGGATTGTCATACCGCGGCATTGGTGGGTTGTGACGGATCAATCGACTGGCTGTGTTTTCCGCACTTTGACTCTGCCGCCTGCTTTGCCGCCTTGCTCGGTGGCCCTGAGCATGGGCGGTGGCTGCTGGCACCATCTGCCAAAATAACTGCTGTGCAGCGCAGATATCTGCCTGGCACGCTCATCCTTCAGACGCAGTTCGACACTGCGGAAGGTAGCATCCGCGTCACCGACTTCATGCCGCTCTCGGATGAACGCTGGGACATGGTCCGTATCGTCGAGGGATTGAGCGGGCGTGTCATGGTGCACATGGAGCTCGTCGTCCGATTCGACTACGGCTCTATCGTGCCGTGGGTGCGCCGGAAGGCGGAAGTCCTGTTATTGACTGCGGGGCCCGATACCCTCGAGCTGTGCGCTTCGGTAGACATCGAGCCCGAGAATATGAAGAGCGTCGCAAATTTCTATGTGGGCGCCGGCGATCGCCACTCCTTCTCGCTCAACTACCGCCCTTCCCACGAAGAGATTCAACCGGGCGTGGACGCCACCGCCGCTCTGGCGCAAACCCAGTCGGCGTGGCTTGCTTGGTCGGATCGCGGTCTCTATCAGGGACGTTGGCACGAGCCGGTGATGCGCTCACTGATCACACTCAAGGCCCTCACGTACAAGCCCACCGGTGGAATCGTTGCGGCACCGACGACCTCCCTGCCTGAGCACGCGGGGGGCGTTCGCAATTGGGATTACCGATACTGCTGGCTGCGCGATGCGACGTTCACGTTGAACGCGCTGCTGCTCGCCGGCTATCAGGATGAGGCGATCGCATGGCGCGAATGGCTGCTGCGCGCGGTGGCGGGGGCACCCGAGGATCTTCAGATTCTCTACGGGATCACCGGGGTACGCCGTCTGGATGAGTATGCTTTACCTTGGCTTCCGGGATACCAGGGCGCTGCGCCCGTACGCATCGGCAATGCTGCCTCCAGACAATTTCAGCTCGATGTCTACGGTGAGGTGATGGACACGTTGCATCTGGCTCGCGCGGCCGGACTGGACATGGAGGGCGCGGCCTGGGACGTGCAGGTAGTATTGCTCAAGTTTCTTGAGTCGCACTGGGAGCAGCCTGACGAGGGGCTGTGGGAAATACGCGGACCGCGGCGCCATTTCACTCACTCCAAAGTGATGGCCTGGGTCGCGTTCGATCGGGCCATCAAGGACGCGCAAGCGCACGGGTTTCGCGCTCCCATCGAACGCTGGTGCCAGATTCGTGGAGCGATCCACGCGCAGGTGTGTGATCGAGGCTTTGACGCGGGCCGCAACTGCTTTGTGCAGGCCTACGATTCGCCTCATCTGGACGCGAGTCTGCTGCTCATTCCGCAGGTGGGCTTTCTTCACGCAGATGACCCACGTGTTCGCGGCACAGTGGAGGCGATCGAACGCAATCTAGTGGTTGATGGGCTCGTGCTTCGCTATTCGACCGACACTGACGTGGACGCTCTGCCGGCCGGAGAAGGAGCATTTCTACCCTGTTCTTTCTGGCTTGCTGACTGCCTCGTATTGACCGGGCGCCGGTCAGAAGGCGAAGCGCTGTTTGAGCGCCTGCTTGCCTTGAGCAACGATGTTGGTCTTTTGGCGGAGGAATACGACCCGCAGGCCAAGCGCATGCTCGGAAATTTTCCTCAAGCTCTGACTCACATGGCCCTGGTCAATACCGCGCGCCTCTTATCGATACCCGTGGAGCATGCGAAGAACGCCGCCGCGCAAGGCGAGCGGCCTGGTGCCGCGACTCAACCGCCGACAGAAACTGCAAGACAGCATTGATGAGTCGGACTTCCAGCCTTGTGAGTTCGGCAGCACCGCGTTGAGCGCTATACCGCATCGAGTGGCATCAGCCGTGCCTCGGCGGCAATGGGGCATCCGCCTGATCATCGCCTACAAATTCCTTAAGGCTCCGGCGATGTTAGGGCTCGCGATTTGGTTGACGGCGGCGCCTGCAGCCGCCTACCTATCTCTGGGCACGCTTGTGCATGACCTGGCAGAGGCCGGTCCGATCGGGGCACATGCAGCTCACTGGTTGCACGCGAATCTATCAAAAAGCATCGTGACCGAAGCCGCAATCCTGGCATGGCTCGATGCTCTTACGACGCTGATCGAAGGTTTCTTGTTACTGCGCGGCGGAGTGTGGGGCGAATGGATGGTTGCCCTCGGACTAGCTTGTCTGCTGCCATTTGAACTCCTGTCGCTGGTACATCGTCCAAACGCTGCGAAAGCGGCACTTCTGGCTGTCAATGCCGTCATTGTGGTCTATCTTATTTGCAGACGTCTTGTCGCAAGACCTCGCAGCAGTCATCGAATTGAGGGTTAACCTGACATCAAGGCCAGCAACGGGGTCGCACCCGCGCCCACGAAAGCGGAGTTTGCAATGAGCGATATCAGCACAGTGCTGGCCGATCTGAAGGAGTTGATCGGCCGACCGCTGTTTACCCTGGGCTCGACCGACATCAGCATTGGCCGCATCCTGTCAGCGCTGATGCTCATAGTGTTGGTCGCCTGGTTTTCGCGCTTCAGTGAGCGGGCGCTGCAACGTCTGGCCACCCGCCGTCCGCAGCAGTTCTCAGCCGGCTCTGCCTACGCGCTGGGCCGCATCGGGCGCTATCTATTGCTCACGTTCGGCGTGGTGCTGGCGCTGGAGACCGCAGGCTTTAGTCTCTCTACCCTGACAGTCATCGGGGGCGGTCTGGGCATCGGAATCGGCTTCGGATTGCAAACCTTATTTGCCAACTTCGTCTCCGGCATCGTGCTGCTGCTGGACAGAAGCCTTAAGGTTGGGGACTTCGTCGATCTGCAATCCGGAGTACGCGGCCGAGTGGTGGAAATCGCTATTCGCTACACGCGCGTATCGACCAATGACTCCGTCGACGTGCTGGTGCCAAATTCGGAATTCGTCAATGGTCGCGTCACCAACTGGACCTTCGATGACACTAACCGCCGCATCCATATCCCTTTCAGCGCCGCCTACGGCACGCATAAGGAGTTAGTTCGCGCGGCCGGCGTGGCCGCAGCCCGAGGCATTGACGGGGTCATTATCGAGGAGCAACGCGCGCCCGAGGTATGGCTGGTGGCGTTCGGCGACAGTAGCCTAAACTTCGAGTTGGTGATCTGGGTCACGCAACCGCTTGCATCGGCGCCTGGGCGCACGCATGCCAAGGTGCTGTGGGCACTGGAGGATGAGTTACGGGCGCGCGGCATAGAGATTCCATTTCCGCAGCGAGACATTCGAATCCGCTCCGGCGATGCGAGCGCGCTGTTAGGATCGAAGCAGAACTCGCCGACGCCTTAGCGCTGCTGCAACCTCGGGACGTCGTTGTTGAGATCTAACAAGCCTATTGCGGATAGACCTTGATGCTGTCCGCGACCGAATCGGCCACATGCTCCTTGGTGATCACGCCGGCCACATCGCTCCCGCGAGGAATTCCGCGTCCACGCACGACCACCGCCATGATCGCTTTGCGGCGCCACATGCGACGGATGACGTCGAAGACCGTATCCTCCTCAGTCACCACGGTAAAGTTGTGGCTAGCGACATCACCCAAGCTCAGGCCCGTATGGGTGCTCTCCAGTCCTCGACGAAGGCCTGTGTTGACGCGGATGACGCCGTCGAGGTGTCCATTTTTGTCTGTCACGACGACGTGACGCAGTCGCCCGGCGTGCTCGGGCTGGCGCACATAGTCATCGAAGCTGGCTAGCGCCGCCAACACTTGAATGTCGGTGTCCATCACTTCGCGCGCGCGGCGCACCAGAAACATATTGGCGTGACGCGCTTTCGGAACGGCCCGCCCCCGGCGCACCAGCTTCAGGGTGTAGATGGTCTCTCTAGACAGCACGCGGCGTGCGCCAATGCTAGTGGCGACCGCTACGATCATCGGCATCACGATGCTGTAATCGAGGGTCATCTCGAAAATCATGGTGACAGCGGTCATCACCGCGCCGGTTCCACCGCCCACCATCGCACCCATGCCTACCATGGCAAAGGCGGGCACGCTCAGCTGAAGGGGCAATCCGGTCGCGTTCAGCAGTGCCGCAAAAGCACCACCCAGCGTGGCACCCATGAACAATGAGGGCGAGAAGATTCCGCCGGAGGAGCCTGACCCCAGGCTGAGCGAAGTCGCCAGCACCTTGCACAAACCTAGCAATCCCAGCAGCCAGAATGTCGAGATCTGTCCTGTCAATACCGCTTGCACCGTGGCGTAGCCCACTCCATCCACGTAGTACTGACCCAACGTATGGAAGAGCAGGTACATGAGCAAACCCATCATCAACATGCCCAGAATGTGCCGCAGATAGCGCGATTTGATGCGATCGAAGAGATCCTCTGACCAGTGCAGTGATCGAATGAAGCCCGCCGCCGCGATGCCCATCAGCGCGCCCATCACAGCGAACAGGACCAGTATCAGCAATGCGCTCGGATCGACCGCCATGACTTGAAGGGGTGGCACGCGGAAGGCCGGCGTGTCGCCGAAGAACCAGCGTCCCACGAACGTTGCCGTGCCGGTCGCGATTGCCACTGGCAGGAATGTATCGACGCTCACTTCAGGCAGCATCAGCTCGATGGCGAACATCACCCCGCCGATAGGCGTATTGAAGGTCGAGGCGATCCCCGCTCCGGCCCCCGCTGCAACGAGTGCGATGCGCTGACCTGCCGGCATACGAATGATTTGTCCGAACGTGGAACCGAGCGCCGATCCGATCTGAATGATCGGCCCCTCTCGTCCCACTGAGGAACCAGAGCCAATCGCAACGGCTGAGGCTAAGGATTTGACCACCGCAACCACGGGCCGGATCACACCACCCTTATGATAGATCGCATCCATGACTTCTGGGACGCCATGACCTTTAGCTTCGGGCGCAAAATTATTGACCAGAAAGGTCACGACGATCGCCCCGAGCACGGGGACTAAGATCACGAGCGCGCCCCAGGGGGCGGGGGCCGTGAACACGTTGGCGTCGTAATGCACGAGCGCGTGACCGGTAAAGGCCAGATTGTGAATCAATCCAATCAGATCGCGAAACAGCACCGCGCCCACACCGGTGATGAGACCGAGGGCCAATGCCAGCAGCGAGAGCTGCGTGAGCGACAGGGGCTTGCGCTCCTCGCCCTCCATTAGACTCGCCAGCGTTCGGTGCGGCGAGCGGATGTTGTCATGCCGTGCAGTGAATCCTCTGTCTCGCCAGATCATGTCATGTCGCCGGCGCTGTGTCCCACCATGTAGGTGCGCCACGCCGACTATGCACCGAATTGCTAACACTGACGGCCTCGGACCCTCGCGCAGTCCTCCGAGCTGACGCCATTGAGGTGTCGCAGCGCATCGAACAACGGTCCCGCGTACGGTATCCCCTTGCCCTGCGGCGCGGACAGCGAGCATCGATCAATCCGCGGCTGTGGCTGCCCTCGGACAGTTCAACCTTAAGCCATCTGCAGGTACTCGCGGTGGTGAAGCGTCCCGCCAGAAGCGCCGCAGGCAAAGCGCTGTTGGGCGAACAGAGAGTAGAAGGCGTTCGTGACGCAGCCCCGTGCGGCTGCACCTAGCAGGCTATACTTTCCCCTTCGGCTGGGCGGCGACTCCTCCGAATGGGAGCGACTCCGGTAAATCCAGGCGCGCCACGCCGATACGATTGTCGGCCATTCCATAATAGACGTCGAACCGGTCAGGTAAATCCAGGTCGTCTCGTCGATCAATGCCGGTGGGAAACACCACGTTGGCGACGGTTCCGCGGCGCTCCGATGGCAGCATCGGTGTCAATATCGGGTCCGCCGAACGATAGCGGATTTCGCAAGGGTGCTCCTTGGAGAGCACCATCACTCCGGCCGAGTAGCACAAATGGTGCTTACCGTCGCCGGCAACATCCCCTTCACTGACACCGTGGTAGATCACCAGCCATCCATGCCGGGTCAGGATCGGAGGAGTACCGGCGCCAACTTTCAACCGAGCCCATGGAGCAACTGGGGCGGCCAGGCGGTGATGCGAATTGAACAGGCCCAGGTGTTGAATCTCGATGCCGTTCATTGGCATTGGGCAATATGAGATCCAGATGCTTTCGTGATCGAGATCCACGTCGCGCGGGCCGTGCTGGCGCGCGGTCTCCTCTGGTCGGGTGCCCGGAAAAAGCGGGCGATGCAACAGCGCCATCTGCATTTTTCCGGCATGGTTTGGAATCGCGACCGGGAAGAGGCTGGCATCCTTGTTGTCCACATGGACGAAATCGATACCTTCAAAGGCAGCAAAGCTCGCAAGTCCCAGTCTCCTCCAGTGAAACAAATCCGCTGAAATGGCGAATGCGATCCGTGGACCGACGGAGGAAAGCGCAGCGTACGTCATCACATAGCGCTGGAGCGGTTCCACGAACGTGATACGCGGATCCTCGCAACCACCACCGCCGTCAGATCGCCGCTCGTAATCAGCTTCAGGCTCAAGCGCGATGCCGAGCCGTTCAACGCCGCACGGATCACCGGCCTGGTTGAAGTTCACGCGGGCAATGCCGATGCGCGAAAAGTTTCCCCGAGCAACCAGTCTCGGGAAGAGATAGAGATGACCATCAGGACCGCGCGCGGCGGCCGGATTCAGGACCCCCTCGACTTCCTGTGGGTTGCCGGGTTGCGGCTCCATGATTTGCCCGAGGCGTTGCAATTGAAAGCCACTCATCGCCCTTCTCCCAGACACGCGATGATGGCCTCTATCACGCGCTTGGTCTCCCGGGGATCCTTGACCTCAATAGACAGTGCGCCGGCCTCTTTTGCCGGATAATCATTGCCACCTGGAAAAACTGCGTCCCCGATAAAGATCATCTGATCAATCGGTATTTCGAGAATATCCCGTAGTTTTCGAATTCCGTAGGCCTTGTCGATGCCCTGCTTGGTAACATCGACAGAAGTCGCCCCTCCCAGGCGCACCGAGAACTGCGGGATCAGCGTGTCCAGGACTGCCTTCATCTTCTTGCGCTTGCTGAAATCCGGGTCCCATTTCTTCTTTTCGTCCAGGGGAGCCTCCTGCCCCAACGCGGAGAACGTCACCTGGCTTCCCCGGTCTTGAATGACCTCGCCCCAGACCCGGTTCACCTCGCCCTGCGATGACGCAACTGCCCGCTGCAAAGAATCGATGATGGTCTTTTTTTCCGCCGCGGTGAAATCCTCCGAATAAAGCTGCTCCCAACTGCGAGCATACCGGTAGAACTTCGTTCCGCAGGTGGGCAGCAGCGACAGATTCTTCAAACATTCATCGTGGCGAAGATGGGCCAGCACTTGTTTCTCAAATTGTGGCCAAGCCCCACCCGAGATGACAGCGACCTTCACAATGGCCAGCAGAGAATTGAGCAGACTAGCCATCTCGCTATCGATAGCTGCCTTGCTTTCCGCCAGCGTACCGTCCAGGTCGAAGACAATGAGACGTTTCATGAGATCATGCAGCATCCGGCAAGGAGACTTCCAACAAACTGACGACACCGTGCGGCCGGCAGCAGCAGGCTCCCACCACGGCAGGCAAGAGCAGCACATCACCCCTGCCGAAGGCATAACTTGTACCGGCGTACTCGACCTGACCGTCCCCGGTAAGGCACACCAATACCCGCGGCATCTGCGCTGCACCGACGTCGAAGGGTCCTTGTCCGCTGATTCGTGTGACACCGAATTGGTCACACTGAATGAGCTTCTCGTGCAGAAGCGACTTCGACTGTTCGACCCGCGGGATAGCCGGCTTGGTAGCGCCCTGCGCGAAATTAATGCAGGTGATCGCTCGATCCACCTGAAGCGGCCGCCGCTGGCCGGTCTTGGGATCCAGATTGTCCCAATCAAAGAGACGAAATGTCACGTCGCTGTTCTGTTGCACTTCAAAGACCACCACATCGCGCAATGCGTGAACGGTCCCTGCCGGTATGAGGACAGCATCGCCCGGCTTCGGCGTGAAGCTGGTCAACTGGTCCGCGACAGTCCCGTGTGCGATTGCCTGCCGCAGCACGTTTGCCGAAGTGCCAGGTCTTAAGCCGGCATAGATCCGCGCCGCAGGCCCTGCCTCCAGAACAACCCATGCTTCAGTTTTTGCTGTGTCGCCGGCTGGAATGAGCTGCGGGTAGTCAGCAGAAGGGTGCACCTGAACCGAGAGCGTCTTGCTCACATCCAGGTACTTCAAGAGCAAAGGGAAGCGGCTGAAGTGTCCAGAGAGTTTGCCCAGCATCTGCTCCGGAGATTGCGTCAGTAATTGACCGACAGTTTTGCCCTTTAGAGGCCCGTCGGCTACCAGACTGGCATGCTCATCGCGGTCGCTTAAAAGCCACGCTTCGCCGATGGGGTCATCGCCCGGCAAACGTACAGAAAGTAGCTCGGACAAGCGCCGGCCACCCCAAAGCCGGTACTGGAAGATCGGTGCGAATCGTAGCGGATACAGGGGCGTCTCTTTCATAGAACCTAATTGGGGTAGCAGATCTGCGCCCTATGGCGACGTCAAAGTACAGACAGCCGCCAGCGCCATCTGTTCGCCAGGAGACTAAGTCGCTAAGCGCGCGTCCCTCGTCAGCGCCACGTTGTGGAGTCGAGTGATGACAGATATGCGAAGGCGCCCGGCGTCAAGCGCACCGGACAAGCTCACGGCACGCGCCCTGGAATATCGAATGGACACGCAGGAGATTTCAATGAATGTCGGGTACTCATGAACGCTCTAGCCTATAGTTGTGCGTCCCTTCAGTTCGCCCAATCGGCGCAGCAACGGCTGCATCGTCAGACCCTGAGCGAATATCGAGAAGGCGACCACCGCAAAGCAAACGGTGACGATATCCTCGTGCTGTGGCAAGTCTGGCGGTAGCCCCAGTGCCAGCGCTCCGCGCAGGCCCCCCCAGAACAGCACGTGCTGATGGCGCATCGACACATTAAGTGCCGTGCGAGCAAAAAGCGCACAGAGCGGGTAGATCGCCAGCGCGCGCCCCAGCGTCACCAACGCAATCGCGACCAGCACGGCCAACCACACGCCCGCGAAATGCTGCTGCGCCACGCGCGCGCCGATCAGCAGAAAGATCAGGGAATTCACGACGAACGCGATGTATTCCCAAAACGATTCCAAGCGCGCGCGGCCCGCGGCCCATGGCGGCTGGGGCCCGCGGTAGCTACCGGTCATGATCCCAGCGGTCAGCGATGCCAGCACCCCGGAGACATGAAAATGCTCGGCGAGGAAAAATGAACCATAGGCCGCCAGCGCAGTAAAGGTGATCTCAACGACTTGATCATCGGTGCGCGCGGCGAACAATCTCAACGCGAACCCAACCATGAGTCCGGCCAGGATGCCGCCGCCGAAAGCGAGTAGGAAATGCCCAGCCGTGCCCAGCCAGCGGCTGTCGCTGCCGGTGGAAAGACCCAGCACCACCACAAACGCCACGGCGGCGGTGCCGTCATTGAGCAGGCTTTCCGCCTCGACCAGCAGGCGCAGGCGGCCGTGCACCCCGGCCTCCTTGAAGGTCGCGATGACGGAGACTGGATCGGTTGCCGAAATAAGCACACCGAATGCACCGGCCGTCGCCCAACTCCATCCCACCGCATAGTGCATGCCAATCGCGGTGAGGGCGGCCGCCAACAGCACGCCGACTGATGCCAGCAGGCCGATGACGGGCAGGTCCTTGGCCAATTCCCGCTATGAGATATAGAGCGCGGCCTCGAACACCAGCGGCGGCAGGAACACCGAGAAAATCAGGTCCTTCGATAGCTGCAGATCCAGATGACCCGGAAGAAACGACAGCCCAATGCCGGCCACCACCAAACCCACCGTGTACGGCATTCGAAGACGCCGCGTCACGATCGCCACGATGGCAGACACAAACAGCAGTAGACCCAGCTCGGACAGATCAGATGTCATAGCGATAAAACGTTCACACGGTCATGCCGCCTGAGAATATCAGCAGCCAGACGCAACCGCTTCACGCCCCAGTGCGTGTCCGACTCGTCTATTGATGCCGAACATGCAAGCGGCACGAGGCGTGAAAACCGCGGCAGGACTCACACCCGATGGCGTATGCGGCGCTCTTGCCGCGGATAGCTCACCGCACAGCTTAGCTCGCCAGACGCCTGCGGATGGATAGCAACTCTCGGCGGCGTTTTGCGTTCGACTTCGGGTAGCTCATTTTGAGTGCTTGGAATGCATCGAGCAAGATTCTCGATACAATCAGCCTGGCATTCTCTTTGTCGTCGGCCGGAACGATATACCAGGGTGCGTCCGCGGTGCTTGTGGCACTTAAGCACTCCTCATACGCTTTCGTGTACTGCTTCCAGTAGCCTCTTTCCTTGATATCCGCCAAGCTGAATTTCCAATTCTTTTCCGCCTCGTCAATGCGTGCCAAAAAGCGCTTGCGCTGCTCCTCCTTGGAGAGGTGGAGGAAGAACTTGACGATGCGTGTACCGTTGGCAGACAGATGCCTCTCGAGGTCTGTGATTGAACGATACCGATCATGCCAGAGCTTCTTATCGTGACGTGGTGCATCGGTGAGCCCTTCGCCATGCAGAATCTCGCGATGCACCCGGACGACCAATACCTCTTCGTAATAGGATCGGTTAAAGATGCCAATGTGCCCGCGTTCCGGAAGATCACGTGTCGTACGCCACAGAAAGTCGTGTTCCAATTCTGTCGCGCTGGGCGCTTTGAAGGCGAATACCTGGCAACCCTGCGGGTTGACTCCAGACATCACGTGCCTGATGGCGCCGTCCTTTCCTGCCGCATCCATCGCCTGAAATATAAGAAGCAAGGCGTGGCGATTGGTCGAATAGTGCAGCTGCTGCATCGCGCTGATTTGCTTGACATGTTCTTCAAGAAGTTCTTTGTACTGCGCGTTCGATTTGTATACCGGATCGATCAACGTCGGCCAATTCTTGAGATTGACCTCATTACCCGGCCCTACGCGAAATTCATTCGGATGGATCTTCATATTTGTACTTGATCGCCCGCATCGGCCGCGTCTAATTAGCGTGTTGGGACTACGGTTGGCCGCCTGCCGCAGATTTAGGCTCAGCCCTGGATTCGCGCGCCGGTTCTGCTTTGGCTAAATCTAGCCGGACCTCCGATTCCGCCTTCTGCCAGTTCTGCAGTGCTGCGCCATCCTTGCGGCCCCCTTCCTCGTAGAGCGCATAAGCTCGCTTGGCGATGCGCGGCGTGAGATCAGCGGCGCTCGTGGCGTTGGTCACACGCTTGGACTCGGCAGTCGGCTCAACTGCTTTGGTTTCGTGCCGCAGCTCGTCCGCCGCTTTAGATCCACCGTTGGATGTGACCGGATCGAAAATCCGATAGGCCAGCAACTTGATGCGATCATTGATCAGGAACCACACGAGAGCGTAGCCCCAAACTAGCCCCGCCCACCCCCAGCCCAGCGGCGTCATGAATAGGCCATAAACCGCGATCAGTGTTGCCACGGCTTGCGTGCCAAGCACGGCTATCCACAGGGCCCGCGCGGGACGGATGGACCAGAAAGGGCCTCGTGTGCGCGTCAGGAAGATCGTCAGATGTCCTGCCACGGATAGCTTCAGATACATCAGCGTCTGGATGTGAGCACGATCTAAATGAAAGACGCGCTCACCAAGGTAAAACAGCCCAAATGCAGCCACGACACCGACGACGCCGAGCACGGTAGAGATCCCGAGCACCATTCGCATATTCCAGGCTTCGGGCTGGTTCTTGTAATGAACGTTGTCATAGGCGATGGACAGGATCGCCCCATCGTTGAGCAACGCCAGCATCACGATCATCACCGCCGTCAACGGATAGAAGTTGAAGATCAGGATTGCGAGCGTCATAAAAAGCAACACGCGCAGCGTCTCGGCGATTCGATAGATCGCGTAGCTGTTCATCCGCTGGAAGATTCGGCGGCTCTCCTTGATCGCATCGATGATCACCGACAGTCCTGGTGTCAGAAGCACCATGGCCGCCGCCGCGCGTGCGGCATCCGTCGCATCCGAGACGGCAATGCCGCAGTCTGACTTCTTCAGTGCGGGGGCATCGTTGACCCCATCGCCCGTCATACCGACTATATGCCCGTGCTTCTGCAGGTCATCCACGATATGATATTTGTGTTCCGGAAATACCTGGGCGAAGCCGTCAGCCTTTTCAATCGACTCTGAGACCTCTGCGCTCTCCTGCTTCTTCGAGTCTCCCAGTCCAGCGGCGTCCAAGATGTTCGAACCCATGTCGAGCTTCTTGGCGGTCTCCTTCGCAATGGCGAGCGCATCGCCGGTGACCATCTTGATTTTTACGCCCATCGTCAAAGCCGTCGCAATGGTCGCCTTGGCGTCCTCGCGCGGTGGATCGAATAGAGGCAATACGCCCAGGAACTGCCATGGCCTGTCGGCGTCGGCGCGAGCGACGCCCAAGGCACGAAAGCCACGCTGCGCAAATTCAGTGACCGCTTGCTCGGCTTCGGCTTTCACCTGCGCGGCATTGCTTGATAACGCCAAAATGACCTGCGGGGCGCCCTTCGAGACTTTGAATTGCTTCCCGTCACTGCCCTTGACAGTCGCTTCGGTGCGCTTGTGCACGGGATCGAATGGTTGAAAGTGAAGCACCTGGTAGCTCTTCAGGTCCTCGGCATTCTTTACTCCCCCCAAGACGGCAAGATCGATGCTGTCATTATTGTCCGCGCGCGAGGCCAGCGCGCCATTGAGAATCACCTGCTCGGCGGGAAGTTGATTGACACTGTATGGATCCCCAAGCGTCAGCTTGTTCTGGGTGAGAGTGCCGGTCTTATCGGCGCAAAGCACGTCCACGCCGGCTAGTTCCTCAATGGCCACGAGTCGGCTGACAATCGCTTGCTTCTTTGCGAGCAGACGCGCCCCGACCGCCATGGTCACCGACAACACCGTCGGCATCGCGACTGGAATCGCAGCCACGGTCAGAACCAGGGCGAACTGCAACGTAGTGAGGATCGCGTCGCCACGGAAGATCGCAAATCCAATGATCACCGCCACCAGAACCACGGCGAATATGATTAGATAATTGCCGATCTTGAGTACCGCGCGTTGGAAGTGGCTGACGGTGTGCGCCCCTTGTACCAGTTGCGCCGTTTTGCCGAAGTAAGTCGCCACACCGGTGGCGTAGACGAGCGCGCCGATCTCACCGCGACGAATGATCGAACCGGAAAACACGGCCTCGCCGGATTTGCGCTCAGCGGGCAGAGATTCACCGGTCAGCGCGGACTGATCCACCTCCACCGCATCACCGTCCAACAGGCGCGCATCAGCCGGCACGATATCGCCCAGGCGCACCCGGATAACATCCCCCGGCACCAACTCGCGTGCCGGCGGGTTGATCCACTTGCCGTCGCGTTTGACGCGGGCATTGATCGCGAGCTTTGCCTTCAGGGCGGCGATGGCATTGCCCGCCTGGCGTTCTTCCCAAAAGCCGACCACCGCGTTGGCAATCAATAGAAGCAGGATGATGAAGAAGTCCGGCCAGTGCCGCACCACGCCCGATAAAATGACGGCGATCTCTATCATCCAGGGAATAGGACCCCAGAAATAGGAGAGGAATTTCAGCAGCGCATTGGTCTTCTGCTCGGTAATCTCGTTGGGACCGTATTGCGTCAGACGCTTGACCGCCTCAGCCTGGGTCAATCCGTCCGTCGTCGTGGCGAGCCTCTTCTCTACCTCGGCCATCGGGAGCGTCTTCAGATCATCCTTCGGATCGACCTTGACGGGGGGAACCTTGGGCTGAGCGGCCTTTGGCTTCATGACACAGCTCCTTAGCCTTATGCTGCAGGTTTTAGAAGTTGCACAACAGGCGGCTTCAATGGGCGCGCGCCCCACTTCCAGTTGCGGATCTCGGGTAGATCCTGCCCATGCTGGTCGATGTAGTGCTTGTGCTCGATGAGCTTGTCCTGCATCAGCTGCTTCAGGTAGGACCCCTTGGTGCCCAGGTGCGGCACTCGATCCACCACATCCTGCACCAGGTGGAAACGGTCCAGGTCGTTCTGCACTCGCATGTCAAAGGCAGTCGTGATCGTGCCCTCCTCCTTGTAGCCACGCACGTGCAGGTTGCGATTGACGCGCCGGTAGGTCAGTCGATGCACCAGCCAGGGATAACCGTGAAAGCCGAAGATGATGTGCTTGTCCTGCGTGAAGAGTGCATCGTAGTCCGCATCGCTCAAACCATGCGGGTGCTCACTGCTGGACTGCAGCTTCATCAGATCAACGACATTGACCACTCGAATCTTTAAGCTCGGCAAGTACTCGCGCAGGATGGACACCGCTGCCAGGATCTCCAGCGTCGGCGTATCACCGCAACAGGCCATGATCACATCGGGTTCGGCATTCTGATCGTTGCTGGCCCACTGCCAGATACCAATGCCTTCCGTACAGTGCACGACCGCCGCATCCATACTCAACCATTGCGGCAGTGCATGCTTTCCGGCCACCACCACATTGACATAGTGCCGGCTGCGTAAGCAGTGATCAAACACCGACAGCAGACAGTTGGCATCGGGCGGCAGATAGACGCGCACGATGTCCGCCTTCTTGTTGATCACGTGATCCAGAAATCCTGGATCCTGGTGCGTGAAACCGTTGTGATCCTGCTGCCAGACATGAGAGGCGAGCAGATAGTTCAGTGAGGCAATCTTGCGGCGCCAGGGCAGTTCGGAGGTGACCTTCAGCCACTTGGCATGCTGACTGAACATCGAATCCACAATGCGAATGAAGGCCTCGTAGCTATTGAACAGTCCGTGACGACCGGTGAGCAAATACCCCTCCAGCCACCCCTCGCACTGGTGCTCGCTGAGCATCGAATCCAGCACCCCTCCATTTGGTGCAAGAGACTCGTCCTTGTCCGTGGCACGCGCGTTCCACTGCCGGTTGGTGACTTCGAACACCGCGCCCAGCAGATTGGAGAGCGTCTCATCCGGACCGAAAATGCGGAAATTGCGCGGCTTCTGATTGAGCTTGACCACATCGCGCAGGAACTGACCCAGCACCAGTGTGTCTTGCGCATCCACTGCACCGGGTGCCGGCACATGCACTGCGTGGGTGTGGAAATCTGGCATGCGCAGATCACGCAGTAGACCCCCGCCGTTGGCATGGGGATTGGAGCCCATGCGCCGCACACCTTTGGGCGCCAGCTCGGCCAACTCCGGCATCAGCCGGCCGTCTTGATCAAAAAGCTCCTCCGGCTTGTAACTCTTCATCCAGCTCTCGAGCTGCTGGACATGCTCGGGGTGCTCGGAATCCACCAGCAACGGCACCTGGTGCGCTCGGAACGTGCCCTCCACTGCCAGCCCATCGACAACTTTCGGTCCCGTCCAGCCCTTGGGTGATCGCAGTACAATCATCGGCCAGCGCGGCCGCGTGGTATCGCCCTGAGCTCGCGCGTTAACTTGAATGTGCCGGATCTGCTCGATGGCCACATCCAAAGTGGCGGCCATCAGTTGGTGCATCGCTTGCGGATCGTCTCCTTCCACAAAAAGAGGTGTCCAGCCACAGCCTCGTATGAACTGCTCCAGTTCCTCGTGCTCGATACGTGCCAGCACCGTGGGGTTGCTGATCTTGTAACCGTTCAGATGCAGAATTGGCAGCACGGCGCCGTCGCTGATCGGATTGAGCAACTTGTTGGATTGCCAAGCTGTCGCCAGCGGCCCGGTTTCCGCCTCGCCATCACCCACGACGCAGGCCACGATCAGATCCGGATTGTCGAATGCAGCCCCGAAGGCGTGACTGAGCGAATAGCCAAGCTCACCGCCTTCGTGAATCGAACCCGGAGTCGTCGGCGCGACGTGACTGGAGATGCCTCCGGGAAATGAGAACTGCTTGAACAGTTTTTTGAGCCCCGCCTCGTCCTGCGTGACATTTGGATATACCTCGCTCCAGGTACCCTCGAGATACACGTTGCCCACAATCGCGGGTCCCCCGTGACCAGGACCTGCGATGTAGAACATGTTCAGGTCACACTGCTTGATGACTCGATTCAGATGCACGTAGATGAAGTTCTGGCCCGGCGTCGTGCCCCAATGCCCGACCACCAGTGGCTTGACGTCCGACAGTTTCAACGGGCGCTTGAGCAACGGATTGTCGTACAGATAGATCTGGCCGACCGACAAATAGTTGGCCGCCCGCCAGTAGGCGTTCATCTGGTGAAGCAGTTCTGGAGCAAGCGTGTCGGTTCTCATGGTCTAGGTATCCTCGTGTTCCAGCGCCTGCACTTCCGACAGGCGACGTTGATGGCGTGCGGCGCCGCTGAAGCGGGCGCTCAAGAAAGTTTCGATCAGTTCTACAGCCCGTGCGGCTTCGACGAGCTTTCCGCCCAGACAGATGACATTCATGTCGTCATCTTCGACGCCCTGTCGGGCGGAGAAGTCGTCATGGATAAGCCCGGCCCGCACATTGGGAACCTTGTTCGCGGCGATAGACGCTCCCACGCCACTGCCGCACAGCGCCACGCCGCGCTCAACCTGCCCTGTGGCAACAGCCTTCGCCAAGGGGATAATGAACTCGGGATAGTCATCCGCCGGGTTCAGCTGGTAGGCGCCGTAGTCCACGACTTCGTACCCTAAGGAGCGCAGCGACCGCGTGATCGTCACCTTCAAGGCAAAGCCGCCATGATCAGAGGCGATTCCCACCCGCGTCATGCAGTTCCCATCGGTCCGCTGTTCGACCCTCAGCGCATCGATACCTAGCGAAACGGTACGTAGAATGCCTTCGAAATCATCAGCTTTCAGGCTTGCTCCACCGATCAAGGCCCCGCCGACTTCCGGCAGCGCCAGGATTTCGCGCGCATTAGACGGTTTGACCGAGCCGCCATAGAGGATTCGAACGGATCGCCCTTCCTCGCCTAGACGCAGCTCAAGGCACTGGCGGATGTGCGCATGCATTTCCACGATCTGCTCCGCAGTCGGAGTTTGTCCGGTTCCAATCGCCCACAGCGGCTCATAGGCGAGCGCCGTAGCGGACGAGGTCGCCCCTTCCGGCAGGCTGCCTGCGATCTGATCGCCGCACACGCTCAAGGCTTTACCGTCTGCGCGCTGCGCTTGCGTCTCGCCGATGCAGAGGATGACGTGAAGTCCTGCGCGCCACGCAGCGCTCGCTTTCGCCGCCACCATCGCATCGGTCTCACCGTGATGCTGGCGGCGTTCCGAATGTCCGACGATAACCGAGCAGGCGCCTGCATCCTTGAGCATCTGCGCACTGAAGTCTCCCGTGAATGGGCCGCAGACTGCCGCATGGCAGTCCTGCCCTCCGATACCGATTCGGCCTGCAGCGCTCTGCACTGCGCGTGCGATCAGCGTGGCAGGCGTACAGATCAGTATCTCGGCGATCGGCCGCGTCGCTGCGACCGAAGCCGCAATAGCTTCGATTTCACCGAGCTGCGAGCTCAGCCCGTTCATCTTCCAGTTGCCAGCGATCAATGGACGCACACTTCCCTCATTAAAGCGCCCCACGACGCAGCACATCGCAAAGCCGCAGTTGTCGTGAACAAAGAAAGGAATATCGTCGATGAATATCGACGACGACTTACTTGCTAGTTACCTTCATTTTAACCCTCGGGTCTGTACGACAACGCACAGAGGGCTGCAGCGCGCAAGCGCACAGTCGTCAATTCTGGTGCGAGGTGGCCGCGCGAGCGCTGCGCAAGCGGCTTGCGGACTTTGAAGATGTCTATAGAAGGGAAATCAAAATGGCTCATGCCTATTGGAACGATTGGTATTTTGGCTGGGGCTGGTTTCTTTGGTTCGGTTTTGTCTTTCTGTTGTTCTCGAGCCTCGGAAACTGGGGCTATACCTACCGGGCACATCAGAAATACGGCCAAGCACCGCGCAAGGATGCATTCGATATTCTGGACGCGAGGTATGCCAAAGGCGAATTGACACGCGAGGAATATGGTCGGATGAAATCCGAGATTTCCAAGGAATAGCGCATCGATGGTGCGCGGCTACTTATAGGTTTCGGGGCGTGGCATTCCACAGTGCAATGACCGGCACGTGCGGATGGCCGGGCTCATGCGCAAGGATGCTGAGTGATGCCGGCCCGAGCACCAAATGCTGTCCTTCTACCACGGGCAATCCGATCCAACGTGCTGCCAGGGCGGACCCAAACTGCCCGTGTGCAAACAGCGCAACGTTTCCTTGCAGTGCACAGAGTCTGGCAATCAGTCGGTCGGCGCGCTCTGAAATTAAGGCGGGTGACTCACCTCCGGGGCAACCGTCGCGAAACACATTCCAAGCCGGCCGCGCTCGGCAGATGTCCACCGAGCGCCGCCCTTCGTAGTCGCCGTAGTCCCATTCCGCCAAGTCGGCATCGATCTCGGCGGTCGCCCCAAGTCCGGCCAGCTCACACGTGCGGCGCACACGTTGCCTGGGACTGGTCAGTACGCGCGTGAACTGGATTTGCTGCAGACTTGAACTAAGCCCGCGCGCCTGGGCCTCCCCATGAGCAGTCAATGCAATATCCGACCGACCGGTATGCCGGCCAGAAAGCGACCACTCGGTCTCGCCGTGTCGAACGTAGTACAACTGCGCAGCATTACCGGTGGCGATTTTCATGACGGCGTACTGGATGAATCCCTGGCTGCCAGAGCGATCGCACTGGAGCGCTCCTGCAGGTGATAAGGCTTTGAACGATCCATGAGCGTCCAGGCCCCTGTGACGACAAAATCTTGCCGCGCCGGGCGAGAAGTATCGACCACCAAATGCCAGCGCGAGCCCTTCGGCGGCGGCGGTACGCAGAAATCGGCATCCGTCACGCCCGCGTTGAACATCAGCAACAACGCCGCTTGCCCAACCTCCTGGATCAAACAAGCGAAGCTCTTTTGCTGCTTGTTAAACCAGTCCGGTTCGCTGCCTTGCGCACTGAACCACTGGATTTCCGCATCAGTATAGAATTGCTCCTTACTCAGTACCGGATGCGCGCATCGAAAGGCGATCATGCCGCGAACAAAACCGTAAATGTCCTGATGCTGTTCTAGATAGCTCCAATCCAGCCAGCTAGTCTCATTATCCTGACAGTAGGCATTGTTGTTGCCGCTCTGCGTGCGACGCACTTCATCCCCGCCTAGCAGCATCGGTACACCCCGGGAGATCAGCAGCGTAAGCAGGAAGTTCTTGATCTGCCGCTTGCGTAAGATCTCGATGCCCGCATCGCTCGTAGCCCCTTCTGCGCCGCAGTTCTGGCTGAAGTTAGCGTCCGTCCCGTCGTGGTTGTTTTCCCCGTTGGCTTGATTGTGCTTGGCGCAATAACTCACCAGATCATTCAGCGTGAAGCCGTCGTGGCAGGTCACAAAGTTGATGCTCCCTTGCGGACCCTTGCCCGACCGGGCATAGATATCGGCACTGCCGCAAATCCGGCTTGCAAACGCGCCAAGCATCCCATCATCCCCGCGCCAGTAACGCCGGACATCGTCTCGGTACCTACCGTTCCACTCCGCCCAGCGCCGCTCTGAAAAACTGCCCACCTGGTAGGCGCCAGCGGCATCCCACGCCTCAGCGATGATTTTGATGTCTCTCAGTATCGGATCTTCGGCGATGCGCTCCAGTAGCGGCGCATCGGCCAGCAGCTTGCCGGTGCGGTCGCGACCGAGCACTGAGGCTAAGTCAAACCGGAAGCCATCCACATGCATCTCGATCATCCAGTAGCGCAGCGCGCTCAGGATATGGTCGCGCACCACCGGATGATTGGCGTTGATGGTGTTACCCGTGCCCGTGTAGTCCTTGTAATGACGTTTGTCGTCCGCCAGCGTGTAAAAAATGGCGTTATCGATCCCGCGGAAGCACAGCGTCGGACCCAGCTCATCTCCCTCCGCCGTGTGATTGAACACGACGTCCAGGATCACCTCTATGTCAGCCTGGTGGAAGGCTCGCACCATTTCTTTGAACTCCAGCTTCTGCTGGCCCGAACCTCCCGCACTGCTGTAGGAGGCTTTGGGCGCACAGAACACCACAGGATCGTATCCCCAGTAATTCTTAAGGCGTTGACCGGTGCGGGGATTCACGCGGGTAACAGAGGCTTCATTGAATTCCTGCACGGGCATGAGTTCCACCGCTGTCACCCCCAGGCCCTTCAGATAGGGAATCTTCTCGATCAGACCTCGGTAGGTTCCCGGATGGCGTACCCCCGACGTGGGGTGAATCGTGAAGCCCCGAACATGGGTTTCATAAATAATCGTCTTCGACCAGGGATGCCGGGGCGGCTGGTCCGCGCCCCAATCGAAGGGCTCGTTGACCAGTACGCATTTGGGCATCGAAGCGCCGTTGTCCTGCCTCGAGATCACCAGGTCTTGCTCTGGCGCCGAGGCGTCGTAGCCACGTGCCAACGCGAAATCCCAGGCAGGTAACTGCGAGATCGCGGCCGCGAAGGGGTCCAGGAGCAGTCGATGGAAATTGAAACGATGGCCTTTATCAGGTTCAAAGGGTCCGTCAACGCGATAAGCATAGAGTTGACCCGGCTCGATACCCGCGACCCAGACATGCCAGACGTCTCCAGTGCGGTGGCGCGCAGGATCCAGATCGATGACCCGGACCGGCTTTGCGTCTTCGACATGCGCGAACAACTCAAGGCGAACGCGGGTGGCGTGACGACTGAGTAGAGCGAAATTAATGCCGCCTGCCCTTTCCTGCGTTCCCAACGGCAACGGCGCGCCTGTGCGGACCTCTGCGCTCTCGCAAACTTTTGATAGATACTCGTGTAACGGTGCCGCCGGCGCTGTTGTTAGCGTTGCCACAGGATTCGAGTGCACTCCAGCGGTACGGCCACCCCGGCGAACTGCGGTATCACCCGCGCGGTAAAATCGCTGGCTGGGCGCGTCGCAGCGATTGTTGCGCGATATAGGCGCGGGTGCTCGGCATCAGATGGCGTCGGCGTACAGACCATTTCCTGCCGTAGCGGATCGGCACCACCGACTCCATCCGCGTAGAGCTCAACTCGCACCGCCTTCGAGTCGAGCCCACTCAAGAATAGTTCTACTTCAAACTGGTGATGGCTCGCATCGGTTTTAACTCGAACGTTGCCGAAGTGCAGCGAATCCCACTTTTGATTGACCGCCTGCTGCCAATCTGCGATTTTCTTTCCCATTGCACCGCGATCGGCACTGCGCGCCTGGTAGGCGCTTGCGGCGGCAAGGTAATGTTGCTCGGTGTATTCACGCACCGTGCGGCTGGTGGAAAAGCGTGGCGTCAATTGCGCCATGCTCTCGCGCATCCGCCTCACCCAGGCACTGGGGATACCGCTCTCGGTGCGGCTGTAAAACTGCGGCACCACCTCGCGCTCGAGTAGGTCGTACAGTGCCTCGGCTTCCTTGGCATCCCAGGCCGGATCGTCGCCATGCTCGCGGCCATCGCCTAAAGCCCAGCCCACATCTGAGGTGTAGGCCTCCGCCCACCAGCCGTCCAACTCAGACAGATTGATGCCGCCGTTGACGAGCACCTTCATGCCGCTGGTGCCGCACGCCTCCCAGGGCCGGCGCGGCGTGTTGATCCAGACGTCCACGCCCTGCACTAGGTGCTCGGTTAACAACATGTCGTAGTCGCTCAGAAACATCACGTGCGGGCGCACGTGTGGTTGGCGAATGAAGCGGATCCATTCCTGAATCAGCCCCTGTCCTGCCAGGTCTGCCGGATGCGCCTTGCCGGCGATGATCAGTTGCACGGGTCGCTGCGTATTTGCCAGCAGGCGCAGTAGTCGCTCGCGGTCGTGCAGCAGCAGGTTCGGTCGCTTGTAGGTGGCGAAGCGGCGCGCGAAGCCCAGTGTTAACGCGTTCGGATCAAATAGGTGCTTCAGCGCGTCGATCGCGTCGGGTGAGGCGCCTGAGGCGCTCAGCTGTTGGGACAAGCGTGTGCGCCCGTATTCAATCAGGGACTTCCTGCAGGAGCTGCGAAATTGCCACAGCCGCGCATCGGAAACGCCCCGAATGTTGCGCTCCAGGTCTTCCGTTGTCCCAAGCCAGCGCTCCTTTCCGCAAGCCCCTGTCCACAGATCATCGGCCAGGGCCGAATCCCAGGTGGGCGTGTGGATACCGTTGGTCACAGACCCCACCGGGATGTCAGGTTGCGGCCAATGAGGAAAGAGCGGCTCGAAAAGTCGGCGGCTCACCTCTCCGTGCAGGCGACTCACTCCGTTCACGGCGCCACTGCCACGTACTGCCAAATAAGCCATGTTAAAGGGCTCGGATGAATCGCCCGGATTCGAGCGGCCCAGCGCCAGCAAATCCTGCAGCGGTATACCGAGCTTCTGCTGCGCATAACCGCCGAGGTACTGCTCGATCAGGACCGGAGCGAAGCGGTCGAATCCCGCCGCCACGGCCGTGTGCGTGGTGAAGAGATTGCCCGAGCGCGTCACGCTCAATGCGATATTGAAAGGTTGGCCGCTGTCCTGCATAAAGTCGCGGGCACGTTCCAATATCGCAAAGGCGGCATGCCCCTCATTCAGATGACACACTTCCGGTCGGACACCGAGCGCTCGCAGCAATCGCCACCCGCCGATCCCGAGCAGCAGCTCCTGCTGCAGACGCAGCTCGGGTCCGCCGCCATAGAGTTCGCTGGTGATGCCGCGATGCGCGGGGTAATTCGCCGCGTCATTACTGTCCAGCAAGTAGAGTTTTGTGCGGCCGACCTGAGCTTGCCAGGCGCGCAGCCAGACTGAATACCCGGGCAACGCGATCTCCAATCGCAGCCACTCGCCGTTGTCGTCTCGCAGCGGCGTGATTGGCAGCTGTCCGGGGTCGTTAAACGGATAGAGCGCCTGTTGCGCGCCATCTCGATCGATCACCTGCCGAAAATAGCCTTCGCTATAGAGTAGTCCCACGCCAATTACCGGAACGCCTAGGTCACTCGCCGCCTTGAGCTGATCACCGGCCACATTACCCAGGCCGCCCGAATAGATCGGCAGCGCCTCGCTCAACATGAACTCCATACTGAAGTACGCCACGGTGTTCAACCCGGAGCGCGGGTGACTATCCTGAAACCACGCCGGGGCCTGCGCAATCTCCCGCCTGGCCTGCACCAGATCGTCAACGGTTTTGCGAAAAGCCGGGTCCGCCAACACATGCTGCAGCGTGCGTCGCGAGACCGTCTGCAGCACCACCCATGGGTTATGCGTCGAGTCCCACAGCTCAGGCTCAAGCTGCCGCCACACCTCATCGGTCGCGTGATTCCATGAGGATCGCAGATCCAGGGCCAGCTCCGAGAGCGAATCGAAGCCCGCGAGATCCTCGGACCCGACGTCTTGCCTGGGACGACCGACTTGCGTGGGTTGACTCATGGCTTCTGACTCACAGCGGTCCGTGGCGCATCTGCTGGCCGCCTAGCCGGCGCAGCCCGCGACGCATCAACCTTGAAAGCCATCAGGTGTTCTTGTGAATCGCTCCCGCCGCGCCGGGCTTAACCACGTGGACTTCGGGATTCTGAAGTCTAACTTCATCGGCCCAGTAGCCAACGCGACCGTGATGTCGATAGAGATTTGTTTCATGGTCTCGATCCGGCGGTAGCAACGAGTCATAAGCTGGGGCCTCCTTCACGGCCTCTCGCGTCAGACTGACAGTGACAGCCTCGTCGGACCAGCGGACTTCCCGGATCCATTGCGGCGCGATGAGCACCTGATGACCGAGCCACCAGTTGCCGGTCTCCACCACCATGTATCGAATGGCCCATGTCTCCTCATCGACCAACAGACCCTTGACATGACCCATGCCGCCATCCGTAGCCTCGATGTGATAGCTGAGCAGCGCATTGGAACTGCGCAAGTAGGGATCGCTCCTGTCCGCACGCCGTTCTTCATCAGCCCCCGCCCGAGCGTGCTTCGCTTGATCTGCAAGATACTCCGCGCCGGTCACATCACAGCCGATGCCCGTTAGCATCGCCCCCGGGTAGGCTGCGCCCGCCCAGAGGCCGGTACCGCCCCAATAATAAGGAAGCCTGTAGTAGTCGAGATATTGCATCTCGTGCTGGCGCGAGACCGGTTTGTCGGTGTCAATATCAGGGCTGTTCTTCACTTGCTCCTTGCTAATTGACACCGGCACGACTTTTTGCGCCCAGTCCGGCTTCCCCATCGAAAGCGGCGAGATCAACACCTTTCGGCTCGACAACCAGCTGCCTGTCTCGACCACGAAGTAGCGCACGCCCCAATTGTGATCATCAAAATAGATATCCTTCACCTGACCTATAACGCCGTCAGTTGCGCGGATGGCGTAACCGTGTAGATCCTGCGAGCTGCGTAACATTTGAGTATTTCCTTCGAGGACGAGCGGTTGAGCGTCAGGCTGCGAGCGCAGGCAGAGGCAGCTCTACCGCCTTGAGCGCCCCGTTCGGCTTGAGGGTCTCACTACCCGCGATCGCGAGTGCCAGCGTATTTCCATAGGGATTCATGCTGTCCACCATCGAACTGGGCATCAGGATCGTGGCCCCGCGCTCCTTGGTGGTCTCGTAGATGATGTTCATCGCTCGCAGTTGTAGCGCTTCCGGGTGCCCGGCGTAAGTATTGGCGGCCTCGACAAACTGACCTGCAATCGCCGCTTCGGCGGATCCGAGAATCACCCGCGCCTGCTTTTCGCGTTCCGCCTGCGCCTGGCGCGACATCGCATCCTGGAGCGCCACTGGGATCGCGACATCGCGGATTTCCACCGAACTCACCGATATGCCCCAGGGCGCGGTCTTGCGCCCTATCTCGACCTTCAGCTGCTCGTCGGCATCTTTGCGATCCGACAGCAGCGAAGCCAGCATCGAGGAGCCGATCATCTCGCGCAGCGAGGTTTGTGCAACCCGGTCAATCGCTTGGCGGTAGTCCGTGATGGCCAATGCGGCCTTCTCGGCATCCTGCACGTGCCAAAAAATGATCGCATCGACGTTCACCGGGACCGTGTCCTTGGTGAGTGCCTGTTCGGCATTAAACCCCGTGGTCTGAATGCGTCCGTCAATAACTGCAATCACCGTGTCGAGCACCGGGATGATGACAAAGAGGCCCGCCCCCCTGACGCTTTGCAGCTTGCCCATCCTTAAGACCACGAACTTCTGCCAGACGTTGGCCATTTTTAGCGACGACCCGATCACGAGCGCGACTGCGAACAATGCCCCCCCGAAATATGGATTGACGAAGTAACCCACGCCCATAGCCGCGGCCAGGAAGGCAAGCACTAGAAAGGAGGTGATCGGATTCATATGCGTTAGTCCAATGAGCGGCGGTAATAAGATACTGCGCGTCGGTGCGAGCGACGTCGGTGCGCTGGCGTACTGACGCTGTCTTGCGGCAGAACGATGATCTATGCGCGCAGCGACACTCGGCGCTCCAATCTGCGTTGGCGAAATACCCATTCGGCATAACTCGCCGAGGCAGATATTCCTCACCCGCCTTCGTTTCTTGCCTTAGCGCAGGTCGGAGCGAAATCCCCGTACTGGTGTTGTCCGATCTTAAGAGAAAACGCTGATGATCAATGACTCGACGGACTCACAAATCCTCGCGCAGGAACGATTTACCATTGAGATGCTGTCGCGGGCGACGCACACCGCAATTACGAAAGTGCAGGAAATCTTCCTCGTCGAATACGGAGAACTTGCAACGCATACTCACATCACCGCGTTTTTACCCTTGCTTGCAAGCAATCGTGTGAGGGTCACGGGCCAACGCGTCATGTTCGTGGGCATTGCATCGCTCCGACACGACGTCTTCTGGTTCATTTCTTAGAGTTTGGAGAAATTCCGGCGAGCGGTGGCGCTCGCGTACCAGAAATTGCGCCAAATGGCTTTCGCGCAGTGACATTTGTTTTCAGATGTAGAGTGGATCGCTTGCCAATCGGTGCGGTCTTCGAAGCCATCTGTCGGGGCGGCTGAGTGGAAGATAGAGTGCGATAGCTCACGGGGGCGTGGTGTGGGGTATTCATTGCGACCTTGCGTTCGAGCCGTCGGCGGGATTGCCGGGCTCTCTAATTCAGTTGAAGCTCAATAATAATCGCGCGAGGCACCCCGCTCAGTGCGCTGCCGCGCGTACGTGGCAGGGTTGTACCAGCTACCCATCGTCCGATATGCACTCCCTCGACGCCAGAGCTAATCGCGTTGATGGCCTACGCATGCTCATTGTTGCCATAGGATTCAAGCGCATTCCAACGGAACCTCCGCACCGGATCGCTGCGGTATCACTCGCGCTCATCAGTCGCCTGTCGGACGTGCAGCAGCTATCGTTGCCCGATAGATACAGCGAGGTTATGTGTCGGATATCGTTCGCACGCACCAGCTGCATTGGCTCGTTCAGACGCGGATCCTTACGCGCCGACGAATTCCGCCGTGAGTTAGGTCCAATGCTTGCGAAGGAACCAGACCTTTATGAGTCGCGTGAATTCCCATGTAGCTCAGCAGCGTCAGCAAAACAGCATCGGCCAGTACAGGGGCGGCAGTTGCGTGAGGCCCAGTGCGGAGGCTAGCGTCAAATAAGGCAGCCAGATCCCCTATGCCATGACGGCGAGCGCTGTAAGATCGGCGGCTGACTCGCTCGACTTTGCAGGAAGGGAACACACCCTCAGGTAGTTCGCCGCTGATAATGGCCGTTATCCCTATCATCCTATAGCGGCCGAGTACGCTGAGCGATCAGGTCTCCCTCACCACTTTGCGCGGATCTTTGTCTTCGCGCATGGCGACATACTTGGTGTGGCGCCTATGTCTTCGGCGACATAGGCGACACTATGTCTTTGGGTTGACTACGTCTATAAGGAATTGAATCGGAAGACTTTCATCGGGAATTTGGCTTTGCACAGCGTGAAGTCCTCGAGGAATACGCGACATAGTTTTCCGGTATCGTGAGCGTGCGAAGGCTACTTGATGGACTTCCCGCTAGCGAATGCCGCGCGCTATAGAGCCAGTGGGAGCGGGGCTGAGAAGATGATCCGGGAGTGAGTTTCCTGCGCGATACAAGAATTAAGAAGGGCGGCGCCGTGGAACGACCGTCCATCGACGGGCCACGACCCGAAGACGTCAGTAACGATCGTCCGCTATCGAGAGATATGCGCGTCGAGCCAGTTAAACACCTGCTCATGAAACAAAGATCGATTCCCGCTCACGCAGTGCTCACCGGATCCGTCAGCTGAGGTAAAGCGCAAATAGTCTTTCTCGCAGCGCAAGAGCTCAAAGAATGCCTTACTGTTCGCGGAAATATCATCGCTCTCGGCATCGCACACCAGCGTCGGACAGGCGATATCTCCAATGAGTGGCTCCTGCTCATAGCGGGTCGCATCGACAAAATAGTCCCAAGGAGTATCCATTCCATGAGTCAACATGCCGCGGCGAAGGGACCAACCGGCAGTTGGTTGTCTGGCCA